>Ga0172372_10003400_pt1 | contig 23383 bp, 18 predicted proteins | sample LakKiv5m_2_FD_114544 | JGI IMG/M metagenome (GOLD analysis project Ga0172372, IMG submission 114544) | Freshwater microbial communities from Kabuno Bay, South-Kivu, Congo - kab_092012_9.5m | ecosystem: Environmental > Aquatic > Freshwater > Lake | place: Democratic Republic of the Congo...
AAGGAACTTATGATCGGCCAAATGAATCCGACTGCATATAAAACGATTACCCAATGATAACGCATGTTATATTTCAGAAAAACATAAATTGCCATGAGCAGATACATTGACACGAACAAGAAGCGAACGAGAACTCTTTTCAGACTGATTGTAGGTTCGTTGCTGTAAAGAGAACAGAACAGCATCCACGCAACTTCAAGCAGAATCAGAATAACAATAGGATGACGGAAAATTTCCTTCGTAATAAACGGACGCACAGACTGCAGAACAATCAGATACAAGCAAAGCACGGCAGTCATCGCTTCAGATGGAAAACTGTAAACGTATCCTCCATCAACACTACGAGGAGATGAAATCGGAATCAGTAAAATTGTGAGATACCACATTCTTTCAGCCTGAGTCAAAAGCAGCCATGCGAACAGAGGAAGTCCGGCTACAGCATAGACGAACGGCATGTCCATTCCTTCATGACGTGACGCTACGTATCCGCAAGCAATGCAGGCGAATATGGTAATAGCCCAATCTTTCCAGTTGATAGCTGTGTCCAAGTAACTCAGAGCTTGACGTTATTCAGCTTTTCGCGCAATAATCGGTAACCGGTGATGAACAAAAGTCCGCAGCCGAGACTAACTGACAGATTTACCAGCATACTTGGAGATGCTTTATAGTAGGATGGTTTTGCCTGCTGTAACACGAAGATTTTTGTTGTGGGTCTGTCATATTGGGTCTTCGCTTTGTCCAAGCGCTCAGCAATATCATTCAATCGTTTCGTTTCGTAGAGGTAACTGTTGATCACGCGTTCGAGTTCAGTTTGAACTTTTGAATTTCCTACACCTGTTGCCTTAAGAACCACCTGATTGTTGATCATTGAAACAACTTCAACGTTGGTTTGTGCGCGGAGATCAGCAACGGAATCTGTTATGTCGTCGAGGTACTCTTTCTTTGTCTGATATTCCCGTTTCAGATTGAGATAAGCCAATTCTATATTCTTTTTGTAAATACGATTACGCATGCCGTCGCATAATGAAAGAATGTAATTGACAAGGTCAGAACTGAATTGCGGATCAGGTGTTGTAGCGGAAACTATGATGGAAACATACGGGCTGCGACTGAAATTCACTGTTTCCAGAAATTCTTTCTTCAACAGATCGCGAGCTTCCGCTTCCGTTGAATCGATTTCGAATCGTTTATAAAGATGAAACTTAGCATTGCAACTGTCGATTACTTCCTCAGCATAAAGAATCTGAATCATTCGATCTGCTTCCACATCATATCCGAATACAGGATTGTCGACGACAGATTCAATAGAGTTGTTGTAAACCGGGAAGAACACGCCGAACGACATGTATTTCGGTGTCATCAACAGTGTAAGAACAGCACCGGCAATGAGTGCAATAGCTGATCCGAAAAGATAGAATTTCCGATTACGATGAATGAATCGGATAACCTGAGTTCCGTCATCATCAATTTTATCGGTATGCGTGGCGTTGTTCATAAAGGAGAAAAGGTTAACTGAATCTTATGGCTTTAACTGGGGTTATTCGCGTTACCAGAAGTACCGGAAGCAAAAGTGCAGCGAAACAAAGCGCCAGCGAAATTACGTTGATTAAAAGAATATCTATGACATTAAACTCAACGGGTACAACATTGATGTAGTACGACGTTTCATCCAGACCGATTGCTCCTGTGTATTTTTGAAGGAATCCTATTGCCAAGCCTGCAATATTTCCGGCAATCAATCCTGTCAAAATCAGTCGCGATGCATTTCTGAGAAACAATCGCATTACCGTTCCGTTAGCCGCACCAAGAGCTTTCAATGTTCCGATCATGTTGGTTCGGTCAATGATCATGATTAGAAGTGCTGAGATCATGTTAATCATGCTGACAAAAAGCATCAGAACGATTACAATAATTGCATTCATATCAAGAACATCGAGCCAGGAAAAAATTGACGGATTGAGATCGCGGATATTCATCGCACTCAGATTGAAATCTATTGTTTGTGATACTTCATCTGTAAGCGGTATGAGTTTTTCGTAATTGTCTACTAATACTTCAAAGCCGGCAACGGTTGATGAATCCCAATTGTTCAGTTTTTGAATTTGCCGCAGATCGCAGAGAACAAAGCGATCATCAAATCCATCCGTCAATCCGGTGTTGTAAATTCCTGCAACAACAAAAACCCGCGGTCGTGTTTGTTCTCCGCTGAGAAAGAACATTTTCATTTTCTTCCCGACTTCGAGATTCATTCTGGTTGCAATATGCTCTGATACCAGCACGCGATCGGAAATTGTATCGCCGAGTTGAAGAATTTCGCCGCGTTTCAGATTTTGCGAGAAGAAACTCCAATCAAAGGACGAATCGACTCCCTTCACAACAACGCCTAATAGTTGTTCCTTGTTTTTGATGATTCCGTTTTTGGTAGCATACGGCTGCACACGTCTGATTCCGGGAATCTGTCGAATAGCATTAATAGATGGCTGATGCGCATTCATGGAATCGGTCTCGAATGATGTGTTGGTGTCGAACGGCGAAATCTGAATATGCGATCCGAAGCCGGTAACTTTTTTTCGGATTTCATTCTGAAATCCATTCACCACGCCAACTGTCAGTATCATTACTGCAATCCCGATAGCGATGCCCCAAACCGCCACGCGCACAATCGGACGCGACATCCTGCCGGATTCATCATGCTGAGTGAGCATGCGTGAAGCAATCAGATTTACGAAGTGACTTCGGGACATGGCGTAAAGATAGTCACACCGACGTTATTGCGGCATCGAATTTGCAGAAGTTGAGTCAGAGGAGATTCGATTTTTCCTACTTTCACATTTGCAATGAAAAAGCTGATATTTCTGATTTTGTTAACGAGTTGCCACCTGTTAAATGCTCAGGTACGTGTAAGCATGCAGAATCAGACGCAGAAAACGGATGATGATGTAACAACAGGTGCTGAACAAACGCAAGTTTGGCTTCCGTTGCTGAAAGGGAAAAACGTTGCTGTTGTGGCGAATCACACGACAACGATCGGCACAACTCATTTGGTGGATTCAATGATCAGTCTTGGTGTTCATGTTGTGAAAATATTTTCACCCGAGCACGGTTTTCGCGGCACTGCGGATGATGGAGAAAAAGTTACCAGCTCCAAAGATGAGAAAACAGGTTTGCCTGTGATTTCGCTGTACGGCGATCATCGAAAACCTACTAGTGCTGATTTGAAAGGTGTGAATTATGTGGTGTACGATATTCAGGATGTGGGTACGCGATTCTATACGTTCATCTCAACAATGACTTATGTGATGGAAGCTTGTGCGGAACAGAATATTCCGTATTTGGTTCTTGATCGTCCGAATCCGAATGGATATTATGTTGACGGACCTGTAATGGAGAAGCAATATATGTCGTGGGTTGGATTGCATCCAATTCCGATTGTTTACGGAATGACAATTGCGGAGTATGCACGAATGGTTAATGGTGAAGGTTGGTTGACAGCAGGAGTGAAGTGCGATTTAAAGTGGGTTTCATGTATCAATTATTCGCACGAAGATCAATATCAATTGCCGGTACGGACATCACCGAATTTGCCGAACATGGCTGCGGTTTATTTGTACCCATCGCTTTGTCTTTTCGAAGGAACTGTTATCAGTGTCGGCCGCGGAACGGATACGCCATTTCAAATTATCGGTCATCCGAAATTGAAGAACGCCGCTTACAAATTCACTCCAACACCGCATCCCGGTGCGAAAACGCCGCTGTACAATGGTGAAGTTTGTTACGGTCACGACCTGCATGAATTTGCAGATTTATACATTCGCGATTACCGCGGGATCTACTTGTATTGGTTGCTCGGCTGTTATCGCGATTTCCCGGAGAAAGATAAATTCTTCAACTCATATTTTGAGAAACTTGCCGGTACAGCAACCTTGCGTCAGCAGATAATTGATGGGAAGAACGAAGATCAGATTCGTACATCATGGCAGCCGGGCATTGTTAAATTCAAACTGATCAGAAGTAAATACCTTCTTTATACGGATTTCGAATAGTGCATTAAACCTTTTGCATTACGTCGTGTCTGATAACGTGTATTAGCTATCTTCGATCGTTATCCGGCCATCATGAAAAAATCACTAATCTTTGTTTTCGCTTTTATCACAGCGCAAAATATTTTCGCTCAAACGGGACCTTACTGGGCTGAAGATGTTGCTTCTATTCTGTATGCGAATTGCGCAAAGTGTCACAACCCGAATGGCATCGCTCCGTTTTCTTTACTGACTTATTCGGATGCAGCAAATCAAGCAAGTAACATTCAGCAAGCGGTAACAGGAAGAACAATGCCGCCATGGCCTCCGGACACTTCGTATACGCGCTTTACGCATGAACGTACGTTATCACAAAGCGAAATTCAAACTATTGACGATTGGGTGAATAACGGTATGCAGCTAGGCAATCTTGCGAATGCGCCAACACCTCCTGTTTACACCGGAACTGCGGAAATTCCGAATCCTGATCTGACTTCTCAAATGCCGGTTTATACAGTGAATACAGCAACGGATTTGTATCGATGTTTCGTTGTTCCTACAGGACTTGCCCAGAATGAATTTATTACGCAGGTAGAAGTGTTGCCGGGGAACAGAAACATTGTGCATCACGTTCTTGTATACCAAGACGCAACGAATACCTGTATAAATCTCGATAACGCTGATCCCGGTCCTGGTTACACTTCATTTGGCGGTGTCGGTTCAAACACGGCTGAACTTGTAGCAGGATGGGTTCCGGGGCAAGGAATGTATCAGTTACCTGCCAACATGGGAATTCAGTTGGATGCGGGTACGAATATCATCATGCAGATTCACTATCCGGGCGGAACATTTTCGCAGGTAGATTCAACGCAGGTGCGATTTACGTTCTCATCGGGAACAGTGCGGCAGGTGGCGCTCGCACCCGTGATCAATCATTGGTCGAACATGACAAATGGTCCATTGTTCATTCCTGCTGATAGTGTAAAAACCTTTCATGCGCAGGAACTTGTAGTACTTGATGCAACATTGATAAGCATTGCTCCGCACATGCATTTGATCGGTAGGGAGATTTCAAGCTTTGCTATCGATCCACAAGGTGATACAATTCCATTGATTGATATTCCGGATTGGAATTTTCACTGGCAGGGATTTTATAATTACCGTCAGCCTGTACACGTTCCGCTGTACAGTACAATTCACGCGTATGCAACATACGATAACACTTCAGCCAATCCTTGGAATCCGAATGCTCCGCCTCAGAATGTAAGTGCAGGCGAAGCAACGGCCGATGAGATGATGGTTATTTATTACGCTTATCTGAACTATCAGGCAGGTGATGAAAATATTATCGTTGACTCAACTTTGCTTGCTTCGATGCCGGATAGTTTTCCTTCATTTGTTCAAACACCGCAATTGTACAATCCGTTCCCGGCGCCATCTTTGGGACAGGAATTGAATGTGCAATATTTCATGCCTGTAGCAGGGAATGCGGTGATTGAATTGATTGATGCAACAGGGAAGTCGGTGCGTGTGCAAACATCATCGGCTTATGCCGGATTCAATCAGATGAAGTTCAATACGGCGGATCTTGCAGCAGGAACTTACGTTGTGAAATTTACTTCCGGGAATTACATCCGCAGCAAAACAATCCAGCTATAGACGCTGCCATTCGTAAGCAAGTTTCCTTCGTTGCACGTTGGTGATAGATGCTATTATGAATTGATTAATAGCGATCATTCCCTGATAGTTGATTGTTGTTTCGTCATCGCTCGCGCGATGGTAGTGTTGCGTTAATCCTGTGGAGAACAGGATTCCCGGTATTCCTGCACTGAGAAATACGTTGTGATCCGCGCCATCTTTAAAAAGCGAGCCTGATTTTTCGACGATGAAAGTATTGTTTGTGCCTGCAGGCAAAATCGAATCCCATTGATTGAACAAAGTTGCACTCTCCGCCATCAGAATCGGACGTGTAAGATCAAGATGTCCGACCATGTCGAGATTGATATTGCAGACAATCCTTGATGTATCAATGATTCCGGATTTCAGAAATTCTTTTGCTCCGAACAGACCATCTTCCTCACCTGAGAATGCCACAAAGACAATATCATATTGCAGAGAATCACGGTGTGTACTGTACCATCCTGCAAGTGACAGCAACATGGCCACGCCGCTTGCATTGTCATCCGCTCCGTTGTGAATTTTTTTCGCGAATGGTTCATTGGAGTGATGCTTGCCCCAACCTATATGGTCGTAGTGTGCAGAAACAACAATGCAGTACTCCGATTTCGTTTCAATTTTAGCGACCACATTTCCGGCTGAATGCACAACTAGACTGTCAGGATTTTTGTAGTCGAAAGGAAAGGCATATTGTTTCTTCTTGACCGGGATGCACTTGGTTTTTTTGAATTCGTTCTCAATGAAAACCGCAGCCTTTTTTTCCTGAGAAGTTCCCGGCAATCGACCTTCCATGGAATCGTGGGCCAGTGCACTGATCACATATTTGTAATACGATTCCTCCGGATAAGGACAGATCTGAGCTGAAAGTGAAATCAGCAGAAACTGCGATAATAAGAACAACGTTGCTTTCACGAAACAATATTAAAAAATAAGTCCCGTGAAAATGAATTCACGGGACCTAAGAGTACTATAACGCCGTATTATTTGCGTGTTCCGCTTTGAGCTTCAAGAAGAGCTGTTTTCTCTTCACGAGTCATAGCTGGAGGAGTAGTGAACTCAATGTTAGTTCCGTTGAACCATACCGGAGTACCAGATTGTTTCGTGTTTCCTTCATTGAACATTACGCCCTGCATTTTCTCAGTGAATGTAGGTGAAGTAAGAACTTCAGGAGCAGCAGCAGCGTCAGTACGCTTACCAACTGCGATCCAAGAGAATTCAACGTTAGAAGAACCGCCGTTCATTTCAGCTACTGTGAATCCTGCTTCGTCAACAGAAACAATGTAAAGACCGTTGCACTGACCCATTGCAGATACAGTTACAGTCGGTTTGTTTCCTTTAAGAAGAGCAGCATATTCAGGAGAGAAGTTCACACGTACTGTTCCGTTAGCAAGCTGCGCAGAACCGTCGTCATAAACTTTTACTGAAGTTGAAGTAGCAGCATAAGCAGGAGTCATAGTTGCTCCAGTGCGAACAAGGTCAGCATGGTAACCAACTGTGAAAGTGTTACCCACGTTGAATGCAGCATACAAAGATCCCATTGTAGTAAGACCCATGATATCACCGGCAACCCAGCCACCCATAAGGTCACCGTAGAATCCACCACCGATACCGGTCTTTAAACCGTTAGCCATACGACCAGCACCTGAAGCATACGCTGCAGATCCGTAAACGCCATAGTTCAACGATCCTGAAGAGCGGTAGCCCATTGATCCCCAATATGCTCCGTTAACGTCTGCGCCAAATGAACCACCGCAACGAGTGTAGTCATTGTAGTTGTACGATGCGTCACCAAATGTGTAAACGTCACCCCAGAAGTTGTAACCACCCGTAGCACGGTTTGTTACGTTAACACCATACCCGGTTCCGTCATTCTGAGAATCGCGTGTACGGTAACCGAAGTTAGAACACTGTCCGTCACCGTTAACTGTGAGCTGCTGGTTGTAAACGTAGAAGCGGTATTTTGTCAGTGGAGCAATGTTCACACCAATTGCAGTTCCGTTGTCCTGCATTTGTGAGTTACCACCGCCGGTAGCAGAAGTGAACTTCACCACATAGTTTGTAGTACCTGCAAGCGTTCCAGGGCCCGTAGCTCCAGTTGCACCTGTAGCACCAGCAGCGCCGGTAGCACCAGTAGCTCCGTTAGTTCCGTTAGTACCCGCAGCACCTGTAGCACCCGCAGCGCCGGTAGCACCAGTAGCTCCGTTAGTTCCGTTAGTACCCGCAGCACCTGTAGCACCTGTAGCACCAGCAGCGCCGGTAGCACCAGTAGCTCCGTTAGTTCCGTTCGTACCAGCTGCACCTGTAGCACCTGTAGCACCGTTAGCACCGTTAGCACCAGCAGGACCAGTAGCACCTACTGCACCTGTAGCACCAGTAGCTCCGTTAGCACCAGCAGCGCCTGTAGGACCTGCAACGCCAGGATCTCCGGAAGGACCTTGCGGACCTGTTGGGCCGATGTCGCCTGTAGCGCCTGTAGGACCAGCAACACCAGGATCACCTGAAGGACCTGTTGGACCTACCGGACCTTGACCGTTACCGGAAGTAGCTGCATACAATGCGTAAGGAACAGACAACATTTGTGCTGTACCCATTGAAGTGTATGTTGAAGTGTTTGTCGGATCCATTTCTGTTTCCAGGAAGTATGAATCTGTTCCCCAGCTAATAGTGTTGAACGTTCCTGATACAACTGTTCCCGAACCAAGATTTACAGAGAACAAACCATACATGTTGGTTGTTGTTGCATGTTCTTCCTGATAAACAACAGTTCCTGAAGCAGTTGTTTGACGAACTGACAAACGGATCTGAATAGGCTGACCTGCGATAACTGCACCTGCAGCATCACGAGCAACACCTTGATATTTCACAGCCTGTGGAGCCTGTGCATACATCATGCCTGCAGTGAAGAGAGCAATGACGAGTGTAGTGATTTTTTTCATGTGAGAAATTAAGGGTTAAGAGTTTTTGGTAATCTTAAACGTAGAGGCTTCATTACCGTCGATCTTGCGAACAGTTACGAAGTAAATTCCGTCAGCATAATCTGACAAGGAAACTGAGGTGCGCGCAGACGGACTGGCCGCAAACTGTGTAGCACTCAGTCGCTGACCAAGTGTGTTAAACACTTCGATCACATAGAGTCCAGTTGAATTGTCACCGAACTGAAGATTCACAACATCATTGGTTGGGTTAGGATAAACATCCGCACTGACCGGAGTCGGAGCAGCTGCTACACCTGTACCAAAATCCCAAGGTTGCTGAAAACCCTGCGTGATGTGATTGTTGGTCTGCATATAGGTTTCACCCATAGGTTCACCCAATGTCCACGACACTGATCCAACGCCACTCTGAAAGAAATAATCTCCTGAAGATGCAAGGACATCCGGAGTTACAGATTGCGCCCGACCAATTACCGTAAAGCCAGCAACCACACCCAGAACGAGAAGAGGTTTTTTTAGCATGTGTATTGGTTTAAGGTTTGCTTATTGTGTGTGCAATGTAGCACTAATTCAAATAACTTCTAGTCTGCGGACTAATTTTAAACAGCTGAATATCAACCGTAAAATCTATTCACACCACTTGCTTTTTAATTGTGCAGCACAGATCGTGACCTAAGAATAAGTATTAGTTCAGACAGTTGTTTGACAATTATTCGTCAGTTCAGCAGTCTTTTTGAGATGTAATAGGATGCTGCGCCGCATCCTGCTCCGATAATTGCGCCGGCAAGTACATCAGTGGGAAAGTGCACACCAAGTCGCATGCGTGAATATCCAACAGTCACAGCCCACGCAAACGCAGGAACGGCAACATACCATTTCTGATAACAGAAAGTTAACGATGTTGCAAGAGCGAATGCAGATGATGTATGCCCCGATGGAAATGAATACGGTCCGGCATGCGAATCGCGTTGCTGAATATCCGGATAAGTTACAAACGGTCTTGTTCTGTTAACACCATACTTCAAGCCGATTGTAATTGCAGAGCTTGCCACCATTGAAGCAGCGATGATGTACGGTTCTTTTTTCTCTGTGAACGAACCTGTAGTTTGTCTGTTGTAAATCAGAATGGAAACAGGTGTGATGATCATTGCCGGCAACACACTTCCGGAAACAATTTTCATCGACTTATCCAATCCGGGATTAACGGGCAAATGTACTTCGCGAAGAATTCTGATGTCAGCATTCTGAGAATGCAGATTTAAACCTGCAAGCAACAGGATGGCTACAAGGAACGCGAAACTTTTTCTCATTACATCAGTGTATATCTGCTGCTGCAGCAGGCGATGCAACAGTTCTGCCGGGATAAACTTTCAATGCTTCGTCAAGACACTCCATCGCGTTGTGCAGATCTGTAAGATTCAAAACATACGCGATGCGCACTTCGTTTGTCCCTGCTCCGGCTGTTGAGTAAAATCCGGTTGCAGGTGCGAGCATCACCGTTTGATTTTTATGATTGAAACTTTCGAGTAACCACTGACAGAATTTATCTGCATTGTCAATCGGTAAACGTGCAATGCAATAGAAAGCACCGCTCGGTTTCGGACAGAAAGCTCCGTCCAAGTTATTGATCGCCTCAATAACGAAATCGCGACGTGCGGTATATTCTTTCGTTACAGCGTCGAAATACGATTGCGGTGTTTCCAATGCAGCTTCTGCGCCTACTTGCCCGAAGGTTGGAGGAGAAAGTCGCGCCTGCGCAAATTTCATTGCACCTGCCATTACTTCTTTATTCTTCGAAATGAGCGCACCGATTCTGGCTCCGCAAGCGCTGTATCGTTTGGAAATCGAATCAAGCAATACAATATTGTTATCGATTCCATCAAGATGCATTACGGAAACATATTGTTTGTTGTCGTAGCAGAATTCGCGATACACTTCATCTGAAAGCAGGAAGAGATCGTATTTCTTAACAAGCTCTTTCAATGCCTCAAGTTCTTCGCGGGTATACAGATAACCGGTTGGATTTCCCGGATTGCAAATCATGATTCCTTTTGTTTTCGGAGTGATCAGCTTCTCGAATTCCGAGATCGGCGGAAGCGCAAATCCAGTTTCGATGTAAGATCGAATCGGCTTTACAACAAGATCAGCTGCGCAAGAGAATCCATTGTAGTTAGCATAGAATGGTTCAGGTATAATGATTTCATCGCCCGCATTAAAGCACGTCATCATTGCAATTTCAATTGCTTCTGATCCGCCCGTGGTAATCATCACATCTTCCGTGTTAACGGGCATGTTGAATTTCTGATAGTAAGCTGCCAGTTTCCTGCGATAACTTTCGTTACCTGCAGAATGCGTGTATTCGATTACTTTGATGTCCGAATTCTTAATAGCATTCAACATCACTTCCGGAGTTTCAATGTCCGGTTGCCCAATATTGAGATGATAAATTTTCTTTCCTTCTTTTTTTGCTTTATCGGCGAAAGGAACAAGTTTGCGAATCGGAGATGCAGGCATTGAGCCGGCCTTAATTGAAATCTTCGGCATAGGTAAAATGATGAGAGCCAAAGGTCGGAAAAGTTCCCGGTTTTCCGTTCAACCGAGGGGTTTTATCGTTCACCGTTCTAATGTTCACCGTTCAGGGTTTACTGTTCACGGTTCAAGCATTCACGGTTCACCGTTTACTGTTCAAGTGTTTACGGCTTCATATTTTATCGTTTAGCCATTAACGAATAACGGTGAACGAATAACGGTGAACGAATAACGGTGAACTAAACAACGGTGAACAAAATAACGATGAACAAAGAAACGGTGAACGAATAACGGTGAACTAAACAACGGTGAACAAAATAACGATGAACAAAATAACGATGAACAAAGAAACGGTGAACGTTTAACTAATTCTTCGGCTTTAGCACAACGCATTTGAACACGAGCGTTACCGGTGAATTCACTGCATTGGATTTTACAATTACAGTTCGTTCCTGACGATCCATGGCACTTTTCGAATCGAAAGTGACTTTGATCTTTCCGTTAGCTTTCGGCATGATCGGCTCTTTCGGAAATTCTACTTTGGTGCATTCGCATGCAACTTCACATTCAGAGATCACCACAGGGGCGTCGCCATTATTTGTGAATGAATATTCGTGCGTTACTATTTCTCCCTGACGAATGAATCCGAAATTATATTTCGTTTCCTCAAAGTGTAATGAAGGTCCAGAAACAGTTCTGAATGAAAGAGCTGCAACGGCTATTAAAATTAATATGGCACTTTGAAGTTTCATTTTTGTAAATGTAATCTTTCATAACGTATCAGCCCGTTCTACTTTTTCACAGGAGGTGCCGCAACAATTTTTCCTTTCAAATGCAGAACAACTACTCCATTGTTAGCGTTTGACGTAATCGTTGCTGTTTTATCCTGATAGCCCATCTTACCTTCAGATTTAAATTCAACACGAATAACGCCGCTTTTACCAGGTGCAATAGGTTGCTTCGGGTAATCAGGGATAGTACAACTGCATGAACCTGTTGCGCCGGAAATTATCAAAGGTGATTTTCCGGTATTCGTGAATTTGTATTCTTTGACTACAACAGTTCCCTGTGTTGCGCTATCGAAACTGATCGTTTCCGTTTCAAATTTTATCACAGGTCCGTTCGGATCATCAATTTCTGATGATACCGGTTGAGTGTTCGCCGCTGTTAGTGCTGCGAAAAGGATTGCGATGAGGGTTGCAATACGTTTCATAAGTAGTGTTTGATACTGTTTCAGGCGCAAGAATTGCGCCAAACGTGCAGAATGAAACAATAAAAAAAGCGCCCTGTTCAGGACGCTTTTCAATTTTAATCAGGCGTGTGATTACCCTCCCGAACCGGAAGGAAGAACGTTGCCTTTTATTTTCACTTCCGTAACACCATTTACGGCATTTGAAGTGATGCTGATTTTCTTGTCGAACATTCCAACACGTACTGTTGTGTCGTATTTCACCTGAAAAGTTCCCGTACCACCCGGAGGAATCGGACCTTTCGGCCAGCTATCCGGAATGCTTGTGCATCCGCATTGACCTTTGATACTCTGAATCACCAGAGGTGCAGTACCGGTGTTGGTGAATTTAAAAGTTCTGATTTGTTCAGATCCCTGAGCAACATTTCCAAAATCAATCACATCCGCTTCGAAAGTAATTTTCGGGCCTTCTGACGGAGCGCCCTGCGCGTGCATCTGAATAGCAGCGAACAGAACGGCAAGTATTGCGATTGCTTTTTTCATGTTACAATTGAGATCAGTTGTTTACAGGAGCGCCTGTATTTCCGGTTCCGTTACCGGGAGCAGGGAATGGTTGTTCAGCCGGCGGAGCTTCAACAGTTCCGTGAATCTTCAGATACGTTGGTTGCGCTATTCCTGCGAAAGTAACGGTTACTTGTTTTTCGAAATGACCGATACGCTGGGTGTCGTAACGAACTTTGATGATTACGGTTTGTCCCGGAGCGATTGGCTCTTTTGGATATTCAGGAACTGTACATCCGCAGGAACCAACAGCGCTCGCAATTACCAGCGGAGTTTTGCCTGTATTTGTGAGTCTGAATTCGCAATAAGGCTCAGCGCCTTTTGCAATTGTACCGTAATCGTGATCCAACTTATCGAATTTGTATCCCGGCTCAGTTTGAGCAGCAGGAGCAGACGCCGGAGCGCTTGACGCTGTTGCTGGTTTAGCCGGTGCAGGTTTAGCAGCCGGAGTAGTCTTAGCCGGTGTTTGTGCTGCTACTGCTCCGCAGAACAACAGCGCAACGAACATTGATCCAAACTTTTTCATATCGAAAAAAATTACGCGATTAGTTTTTTGGTTTTGCTTCAACAGCTGCAGGAGCTGCTTCTTTCTTCTCAGCAGATGCCGGAGCTGGCGCTGGTGTAGCAACTACTTTCGGAGCTGTAGCCGGAGCTTTTGGAGCCGGAGCCGGTGTAGAAGACTTAGGCGTTACAACCGGAGCTTCTTTTTTATCAGTAGCAGGTGCTGCAGGAGCCGGAGTTGTTTGAGCCGGAGTTACAGCAGGTACTTCAACAGTTCCTTTCATATGAAGAACAATCGTCTTGTCTGTATCATATGTAATAGTAACTGTTTTGTCTTGCGGACCTGATTTGCCAGCAGAATTGAAAGTAACTTTGATTACACCGCTTGTGTTTGGCTTAATCGGCTCTTTCGGGTAATCAGGAACTGTGCATCCGCATGATCCAACAGCATTGTTGATCAGCAAAGGCTCTTTTCCAGCGTTTTTAAAACGGAATTCGTGAGTTACCGACTCGCCCTGTTTGATTGTACCGAAGTTAAACTCCAATTCATCGAATTTCATCACAGGTCCGTTCTGGCGTTCTACACCTGAAGTAGTTGGAGCTTGAGCATTTGCCACCAGCACTGTCAAAGCAAATACGGGCAGAAGAAGTAATTTTTTCATGATTTGATTTTTTTAGATCGTTTCTTGGTTGTGTTAGCGTTTTAGTATCCAAAATCGTGCCAGTTTACACTTTAAAAGCGCTCATTTTTAGTAAATTTGCTACCCTGAGTTCCGGAGCTGAATCCGGCAGGCACGAATAACGAAGATAATGCAACAAATGGAGATCCCCAAAAATTACGACCCGAAGTCGGCTGAAGACAAATGGTACGCATGGTGGATGGAAAACGGATATTTCCGTTCTGTTCCCGATGATCGTGAGCCTTATACAATTGTAATTCCGCCACCGAACGTCACAGGAGTCCTTCACATGGGGCATATGCTGAATAATACGATTCAGGATGTATTGATTCGTCGCGCACGTATGCAAGGAAAAAACGCCTGCTGGGTGCCGGGAACCGATCACGCATCAATTGCTACAGAAGCGAAAGTGGTAATCCTCCTGAAAGAACAGGGAATCAATAAAAAAGATCTGAGCCGTGAAGAGTTTCTTAAACATGCGTGGAGTTGGAAAGAGAAATACGGCGGAATTATACTTGAGCAGTTAAAGAAACTCGGGGCTTCCTGCGATTGGGATCGTACTCGATTCACAATGGAAGAAGAGTTGAGCGAATCGGTTATTGATGTTTTTATCGATCTGTATAAGAAAGGTTACATCTATCGCGGAACACGAATGGTGAACTGGGATCCGGCGGCGCTAACTGCTGTTTCTGACGAAGAAGTATTCATGAAAGAAGCAACTTCAAAATTGTACTATGTTACGTACAAGATTGAAGGAAGTGAAGACACGATCACGATTGCAACAACACGACCGGAAACCATTCTCGGCGATACGGCGATCTGTGTTCATCCTGAAGATGAACGTTATACGAAACTCGTTGGGAAGAAAGCGTTAGTGCCGCTGATCAATCGTGCGGTAATCATCATCGCAGATGAATACGTAGATAAATCTTTCGGAACAGGTGCGTTGAAAGTTACACCGGCTCACGATAAGAATGACTACGAACTCGGCAAGAAACACAAACTCGATACAATCGACATTCTGAATCCTGACGGAACAATGAGTGCTGCGGCGCAATTGTATGTTGGACAGGATCGCTTCCATTGCCGTAAAGCAATCGTGAAAGATCTCGAAGAAGCCGGTCACATTGTGAAAGTGGAAGAAATCAAAAACAACATCGGATATTCTGAAAGAACGAATGTTGTTATTGAACCGCGACTTTCTCCGCAGTGGTTTGTTGCCATGAAAGAATTTTCGAAACCTGCATATAGTGCTGTTGTGAACGGTGAAGTGAATCTCATTCCTGATAAGTTCATCAATACCTACAAGTATTGGATGGAGAATGTTCAGGACTGGTGCATCTCACGTCAGTTGTGGTGGGGACAACGTATTCCTGCATGGTATGATGAAAGCGGAAATTTTGTCGTTGCAAAAACTGAAGCAGAAGCGCGTGAGCAATTTGAACGCACGTTGAACAAGAAACCCGGAACTATATTTCAAGATGAAGACGTAGTGGATACCTGGTTCTCTTCATGGCTTTGGCCGATAACGGTTTTCGATCCTGCTGCGATCCGCAATGGAAAAGGAAACGGTAATGCCGATTTGAAATATTATTATCCGACGAACGATCTTGTAACTGCTCCGGAAATCCTATTCTTCTGGGTAGCTCGAATGATCATCGCAGGTTACGAGTATGTAGGTGAGCGTCCGTTTTCCAATGTATATCTTACTGGAATTGTACGCGACAAGCAAGGAAGAAAAATGTCGAAGTCGTTGGGGAATTCACCGGATCCGCTTGGACTGATTGAGAAATACGGTGCCGACGGAGTTCGTGTAGGAATGCTTTTGTGTTCACCTGCAGGAAACGATTTGCCGTTTGATGAATCGATGTGCGAGCAAGGCAGAAACTTCTGGAATAAAATCTGGAATGCTTCGCGACTCATTCGTGGATTTGCAGTGGATACAAAGCTGGAACAATCACCTTCATCGAACATCGCTTCGGAGTGGTTTGATTCACGTTTCAATCAGCAGCTTGCGGACATCAATGAGCATTTCAATAAATTCCGTTTGTCGGATGCATTGATGGCAACATACAAGCTCGTGTGGGATGACTTCTGTTCATTCTATCTGGAAATGATCAAGCCCGATTTTGTTGACGGCGTTGCAAATCCAATTGACACGAAAACATACGAGCAGGCATCTGCCTTCCTTGAGAATATTCTGAAGATTGTTCATCCGTTTATGCCTTTCATCTCGGAAGAGTTGTATCATCTGATCGGCGAACGAGCGGATAACGATGCTGTTATTGTTGCGAAATGGCCTGAAGCAAAATCTTTCGACGCATCAGTAGTTGCAGAATTTGATTTGGCGCAACAAGTCATTGCAACTGTACGCACTTTCCGTTCACAGAAGAAACTTTCTCCGAAAGAAGCATTGGAGTTGAAGGCGATGAATGTAACAGATCAGCGTTTCTTCCCTACAATTCAGAAACTCGCTAACATTTCTTCAGTTGAAGTGGTGAAGGAAGCGACGGACAATGCATTCTCATTCGTTGCGGGACAAGCGCAATACTTCATTCCTGTTGGTGGAAACATAGATGTGGAAGAAGAACGCGAACGACTGAAGAAAGATCTGGAATACAACAAAGGATTTTTGTTGTCCGTACAGAAGAAACTCGCGAACGAAAGATTCGTACAGAATGCGAAGCCTGAAGTAATTGATGTGGAGAAGAAGAAGATGAGTGACGCGGAGGCTAAGATCAAGGCGATCGAAGCGCAGCTTGCGAATTTGTAGGTGGTGTCATCCTTCGGCTACGCTCAGTCTGACAAAGGATGGACGGGAGAGCTGTGAACTTCGTGGAATAGATTTGAATTCATCATGATGAAAAAAGCTGTTGCATTCCTAAGCATTGTGATTTTTATTTCGGCTTGTTCAATTGTCGGTGTGCATTTCAAACTGCACAATCCGAATCGAGCGGGGAAGTATCCGCAACCGACGGAAGCGTTGACTTTGTTGGGAGATCAGGATTCGAAGTATCGGTCCAACTACGACGTTACTTACTACAAGTTACATGTTGAATTCGGAAAAGATCTGAGTAAGGAAAAAGGAATTCGCGGTGTTGTTGAGATGCGTGCAATAGCGTTGGCAGATCTTGATACTATTCAGATTGATGCTGCAGAGAATCTGAACATCACATCAGTGATTGGCGTAAGTTTTAACGGACAGGCAACTACAGGAATCAGTTGTGAGAGTACGCCTGTTGCATTGAAATATACGAGAAGAAAAGGCGCACTTTTTGTTGTCTTTAATTCGCGCGTGAAAAAATCGGAATTGATTTCAGTGATTATTTCTTACAAAGGCATTCCTCCGGATGCAGATCGTGCACCATGGAAGGGCGGATTCGTTCGAAAGAAAGATGAATCGGGGAATCATTGGTGGGGCGTTGCATGCCAGAGTGAAGGTGCAAGTACATGGTGGCCATGCAAAGATGTGGTGAATGATGAACCGATGTCATGTGATCTGGAGTTTGAAGTTCCCCCGGGATACACAGCAGTGAGCAACGGAAGGTTTGTTCATGAAAATATTACTTCCGATTCGTCAGCAAAGAAGTTCAGTTGGCACGTTTCATATCCGATCAACTTGTACAACATCACTTTTTACGTCGGGAAGTTTCGCGAGATCAAAGATGAGTACAAGAGCAAAGTTTCGGGACAGACAATCGCATTGAATCATTTTGTGCTGGAGCCGAATTTTGAAAAGGCGAAGTCGCATTTTGCTCAGTTGAAAGATCATCTTGCGGTCTACGAAAAATATTTCGGAGGATATCCGTTTGCTGATGATGGATTCAAGCTTGTTGAATCACCTTATGCCGGAATGGAACACCAGACTGCAATAGCGTACGGAAATAAATTCAAGAACAATTACCTCGGATTCGATTACATCATACTGCATGAAACTGCGCATGAATGGTGGGGGAATTCGTTAACAGCATATGATCTCGCTGACGGATGGTTGCATGAAGGATTTGCGACTTATTCGGAAGCGATTTACGTTGAAGAAAAGTACGGTCGCCAGCAGTATCTCGATTACATGAAGATTTACCGTTGGAGCATTATCAATCGTCGTCCGCTTGTTGGTCCGTACGGGATTCGTTATTTCAATTACAAGGACGGCGACATTTATACGAAAGGCGCATGGGTGTTACACACATTGCGTGAAACGATCGCGAACGATTCTGTTTTCTTCGATATCATAAAAACATTCGCAACGCGATATCGAATGAAGAATGTTCGTTCGCAGGATTTTATTTCAGTTGTGAATGAGAAAACGAAATCAGATTATTCATGGTTCTTTGCGCAGTATCTGAACAACAGATTTGTCCCACAGTTAGATTATTATCAGGACGGGGATAAATTCTATTACATGTGGAATGGCGATTTCACCAATACAGGTTTCGCCCTTCCGATTGTAATAAGAACTGGAACTTCGACATTAGATACATTGGAGCCAATGAAAACGCCACTCATGACTACAGTAGAAGCATCATTTCCTGTTGAAATTGCAAGTAACGTTCTCGTTAAGTTTAACAAAACGAGAAAGGTGAAAAGGAGACACAAAAGTGTACGAGTGAAATATTAGAGTTTTCTCATAACTTACAAATAGCCGCTCAATTTATAAGTAACGCAGCCGACCCATTCGTGAATGAGAATATTCCATTCGGCCAGAACGCTTACTTCCGGAAGAAGAAAATAATCTATGCTGGCACGTCCTTCACCGCCATGCATGTCTACGCTGTATGGATCGCAAATTAAACCTTGCTTGGCAAAACAACCGAGGGAACGGCGCATGTGACAACCGGAAGTAATGAGAAGGTATTTCCCTTTGATGTTGTTTTTCTTCAGGAGCTCCGCTGTGTAAACTGCATTCTCATGTGTATTCTTGGAGATGTTTTCAGTGAGCAGTAATGAATCCGGGAATCCGACATCGTTCAGATACTTCGCCGTTCGCACGCCTTCTAAATGATCAGCGAATGTGATGCTGCCGCTTCCGCCGCTTACAATCAGTTTCGGTGCCACACCGTTTTCCGCGAGACGAATTCCCTGCATCAATCTATCGGCGCTGCCTGTGAAATTTGTGCGATCAAATTCTTCATTGTACGTGCTGAATCCTCCAAGGACAATTATTGCATCATAGCTTTGCGGAGCCGGATCTTTTACTGGACTGATCTCCCAAGCCATCATCGCCTGATTCAGAATGAATCGGTTCGAAAACACAAGTAAAATGGTAATTCCCGCAATAAAGAATTTTCGCTTCCGCATTTCGTTTTTTGTTCTCCACGCAAGCAGAAGCAACACGATAGCCCAAGTGTAAGGCATCACGAGAAAGGCGAGTACTTTGGAGAGAAAGAAAAACATTGTGTAAATGTACGATTTGCCAATTAATGTCATTCGCCACATTACATGCTGTATTTTTACAGCATGATTATTCAAAAAGCAAGAGCGGTTATTGCGGATGTAATTCTCATTCCGGTCTTTGCTTTATGCCTGCTCAATCCATCTCTTCTCGTGTACGCTTTGAAAATGGGAAAAGGGCAAGCTGCGATTATTCTCAATGCGCGTCCATTCGAAGAAGTTTATGATGATCCTGAAGTGGATCTTTCTGTGAAAGAGAAGCTGCGCACGATAGAGCGTATCAAACAATTTGCATACGATTCCATCGGGCTGAAGAAGAGTGATAATTATTCGGGTTTTTATCAGCAGCCGGAAGATCAGATCATTTTCGTTGTTACGGCTTGTGAGAAATTCAAACTGCAACCGCATGAATGGAGTTTTCCTGTTGTGGGTACATTACCATACAAAGGTTATTTCAAAAAAGTTGAAGCGCAGACGGAAGAGAATCGACTGAAGTCGTTAGGTTATGATGTAAACGTGGGCAATGCATCCGGTTGGTCAACGCTCGGATGGTTTAATGATCCTGTGCTTTCTCAGATGCTGAAGTTACCCGAAGGAGAATTGGCAGAACTTATCATTCACGAGTTAACGCACGGCACAGTTTTCATTCCTGATAGCGCGGAGTACAACGAGAATCTCGCAACTTTTGTTGGAGTAACAGGTGCTGTGTGGTATCTGTCTTCGGTTTACGGAAAAGATTCTCAGGAATATCGAGAGTACATTGATGCAGGATCTGACGCTGATCTAAGAACTGATTTCATGTTGTCGTGTGCAAAATATGCCGACAGCATTTATGCATCCATTCCTGCGAAGGCAGAAACGATGTTCCGGATAAAAACGCGCATACGTTTGTTTGATACAATTGCTGCGCGCGCCTCTCGACTTCCACTGAAATCGGATTCGACATACGCATTACTTTTGCGTAAACATCTGGACAAATCCGGCAACACCATTCTGATGAATTACGTGCGTTACTCCGGTAAGCAGAGTGATTTTGAACTGGATTTCCTGAAATCTGGTCAAAATCTGCGAATTTATCTTGGTGAATTGCTCAAAAAGTTCTCCTGAGTGGGGCATAGTTTTAACTTTGTACGTTCCGAAAATTATCAATGATTTATGCAGGAAGTACAACCATATCAACCCAAGAATAAAATCAGAATTGTAACCGCGGCTTCATTGTTCGACGGTCACGATGCCGCAATCAACATCATGCGCCGGATTATTCAGTCCAGCGGCGCTGAAGTAATTCATCTTGGTCACGACAGAAGCGTTGCGGAGATTGTGAATTGCGCTGTGCAGGAAGATGCGAACGCTATTGCGATCACTTCTTATCAGGGCGGTCACATGGAATTCTTCAAGTACATGTTTGATTTGCTGAAAGAACGTGATTGCGGACATATCCGCATTTTCGGTGGAGGTGGCGGAACAATTCTTCCTGAGGAAATCACTGAACTTCACGAATACGGAATTACGCGCATCTATCATCCGGATGACGGTCGTGCAATGGGATTGCAGGGCATGATCAACGATCTTATGGAGAAGTGCGATTACGCAACAGGTGCGAATCTGAACGGTGAAGTGAAACGCATCAACAGCAAAGACCACTACGCAATTGCACGTGTTATTTCTGCTGCGGAAAATTTCGGTGATCAGAGCGATGTGGCGCTTACTGAGATCAAAGCTCTTGCTGCAAAATCAAAAACTCCTGTTTTGGGAATTACAGGAACGGGCGGTGCAGGAAAATCATCATTGGTGGATGAGTTGGTGCGTCGTTTCATCATTGACTTCCAAGATAAAACGATAGGAATTATTTCTGTTGATCCTTCTAAGAGAAAAACAGGTGGCGCATTGCTAGGAGATCGTATCCGAATGAATGCGATTAATAATCCGCGCGTGTATATGCGTTCGCTTGCAACACGTCAGAGCAACCTCGCGTTGTCGAAGCACGTGAAGGAAGCCGTTGATGTATTGAAAGCCGCTGACTTTGATCTGATCATTCTGGAAACATCCGGAATCGGACAAAGTGATACGGAGATCATCGAGCACAGCAATATGAGTCTGTATGTGATGACGCCTGAATACGGTGCAGCGACACAGCTTGAAAAAATCGACATGCTTGATTTTGCTGATGTAATCGCATTGAACAAGTTCGACAAGCGCGGAGCACTCGATGCTTTGCGTGATGTACGTAAGCAATACAAGCGCAATCATCAGCTGTGGGAAACCGAAGACGAGAAACTTCCTGTTGTAGGAACCATCGCGTCTCAGTTCAATGATCCCGGCATGAATCAGTTGTATCAGTTGATTCTGAAAACAATGAATGAGAAAGCCGGTGCGAATTTCACTTCCACAATGAAGATCACTCCGGAAATGTCGGAGAAAATTTACATCATTCCGCCTGCGCGTTCACGTTATCTTTCTGAAATCACGGACAACAACAGAAGTTATGATCGTAAGTTGCGTGAGCAGGCAGCGATCGCGCAGAAGTTGTACGCGTTGCGTAAGTCGATTGAAACTTTGAAGTCTGATAGGAAAGCGGCGAATGATGAAGTGATCAAACATCTTGAATCCACTTTCGATCGTATGAAGCTGGATCTTGATCAGCGCAACATGAAAATGATTGAGGAGTTTCCGGATAAAGCGCAACTGTACAAGAACGAATATTACATCTTCAAGGTTCGCGATAAGGAAATTAAAATCAAAACGCATTACGAATCTTTGTCGCATACAATGGTTCCGAAAGTTTCCACACCGCGTTACGAAGGTTGGGGAGATTTGCTGATGTGGCTCGGACAGGAAAATATTCCGGGAGAGTTTCCGTACGCTTCAGGAATTTATCCGTTCAAACGTGAAGGAGAAGATCCTACGCGTATGTTCGCTGGTGAAGGCGGACCTGAAAGAACGAATAAACGTTTCCACTACGTTTCGTTGGGAATGCCTGCGAAACGTTTGTCTACTGCGTTTGACTCTGTGACACTTTACGGTCGCGATCCGGATTTGCGTCCTGATATTTACGGTAAGATCGGTAACTCCGGTGTTTCCATTTGTTGTCTCGACGATGCGAAGAAATTGTATTCCGGCTTTGATCTTGCTGATCCGAAAACGTCGGTGTCAATGACGATCAACGGACCTGCGCCAACGATTGCTGCTTTCTTCATGAATGCGGCGATTGATCAGCAATGTGAAAAGTATATCAAAGCGAACGGACTCGAAGCGGAAGTGGAGAAGAAGTTGAAAGCGCTTTGGGAAGACACAGGAATTGCGCGTCCACGTTATCAGGGTGAACTTCCAGAAGGCAACGATGGATTGGGATTGATGTTGTTGGGTATCACAGGCGATCAGGTGCTGCCGAAAGAAGTGTATGAAAAAATCAAAGCGGAAACGCTTTCACAAGTACGCGGAACCGTTCAGGCAGATATTCTGAAAGAAGATCAGGCGCAGAATACGTGCATCTTCTCTACAGAGTTTTCGTTGCGATTGATGGGAGATGTGCAGCAATATTTCATTGACAAGAAAGTCCGCAACTTCTATTCCGTTTCTATTTCAGGTTACCACATTGCAGAAGCCGGTGCAAATCCGATTACGCAGTTGGCATTGACGTTGTCTAACGGATTTACGTTTGTTGAGTATTATCTCTCCCGCGGAATGCACATTGATGATTTCGCGCCGAACCTTTCGTTCTTCTTCTCGAACGGAATGGATCCTGAATATTCTGTACTCGGTCGTGTGTCGCGCCGTATTTGGGCGAAAGCGATGAAGTTCAAATACAACGGCAACGAGCGTTCGCAGATGCTGAAATATCACATTCAGACTTCGGGTCGTTCATTGCACGCTCAGGAAATCGATTTCAATGATATCCGCACA
>Ga0172372_10003401_pt1 | contig 23383 bp, 17 predicted proteins | sample LakKiv5m_2_FD_114544 | JGI IMG/M metagenome (GOLD analysis project Ga0172372, IMG submission 114544) | Freshwater microbial communities from Kabuno Bay, South-Kivu, Congo - kab_092012_9.5m | ecosystem: Environmental > Aquatic > Freshwater > Lake | place: Democratic Republic of the Congo...
AGTCAGGAGCAGGTTGCCCAACAGTCAGCATATCAGCTTGTACTGGGTGTTCGTTGTTGCCCACCCACATTCCAGATCGTTGTGTCATCAGTCTCTTCTCGCTTTGTTGTAACGGGTTTAATGTGCAAGTTCGCCCCAACGCCAAACACCATCCACCATCGTAGAAAGCACTTGAACGTCAAGCAACTCATCAGGCGAAATGGTATTGGGGTCACGGTCTAGCACCATGAGATCGGCATAATAATTTGTAGAGAGTTTGCCTTGCCGATCTTGTAAACCCACTGCTTGCGCCGCGCCCATCGTGTATCCGTGTATGGCTTCGTCCACCGTCAAACGTAGTTGCGGATACCACCCCTCGCGCGTGGGCAACCCATTCGGGCGACGGCGCGTTACCGCAGCAAAAATCCCCGTCCACGGATTGAAGGGTTCAATGGGCGCATCCGAGCCAAACGCCACTGTCACCCCGCGCCGAAGTTGTTCACGCGCGTTATAGGCGTATAAAGCACGCTCCCCCCACAGGGCATCAGCGGCTTCATAGTCACTGGTGGCATGAATCGGTTGCATGGATGCGATCAGGTTCAGTTGGCGAAAGCGGTCTAAATCATCGGGATGGATCAGTTGCACATGCTCGACTCGATGGGGTAACGCACTGGGCGCAATTCCACGTTGCGCCTCGTCCTGACGGACTGCCTCAAAAATATTGAGGACTTCACGCACGGCACGATCTCCAATGGCATGAATGGCGGTAGGCAACCCTGCACGACTTGCCAACTGAGTGAGTTCATGCATCTCTTCGTAATCGGTCACGCGGATGCCATAGTTATCGGGTTGCCCGACATATGGCTCTAACATGAGCGCAGTACGCGGACCCAATGCCCCATCCGCGAACAACTTCAGCCCACCAAAGCGCAACCAATCATCCCCAAAGCCAAAGCGTATCCCGCTATCTAGCGCACTTTTCAGATGCGCACGGTTGATATACTTGGTGACGCGCAGACCCAATTGACCGCGCTCACGCATGGTTTGTAACGCCACCAAACACTCAGGATCATCCAACTCATGTAAGGCGGATAACCCGTAAGAATGGGCTTGAGTTTGGGCATGTTGCATCCAACGAACAATCTGTTCGATGCTGGGCTTAGGGATGTGCTGAAATACCTGTAACATGGCAGGAGCTTCTAAGAGGATGCCCGACGGTGCGCCGTGTTCATCACGCATGAATCCCCCTCCTACAGGATCAGGGGTGGAAGCAGATAGTTGGGCGTGTTGCATGGCGAGGCTATTCACCCACGCCACATGATAGCTCTTGCCCGTTAAATACACGGGATGCTGGGGGGCAACGGCATCTAAGTCAAGCGCGGTTGGGAAGGCTTTTTCCTCCCAAAAATCCTGTGACCAACCATGACCAACCACCCATTCACCCGCCTCTAGTCGTTGTGCCTGTTCCCGAACTTGCTCAAGGATGTGTTGCTTAGATGCCTCAAAAATGGTGATCTGCTGAAGGGCGATGGCGGTTTTTTGCCAATGGATATGGGCATCCGTCAAGCTCGGCATGACCACACGCCCCCCCATGTGGTAGGAGCGTGTGTGAGGTGTGGCGAGGGGGGGAATCTCATCATCGTTTCCCACCGCCAAAATTCGCCCGTTGTGGATGGCTAGAGCGGTGGCGTGGGGATGGGCAGGATCAAGGGTGATAATGTGGGCATGGTGCAAAATAACATCAATCGGGCGAACCACGTAAACCTCCTTAACGCAATAATTGATTCACTTCATCAACAGTAGGCGCACCTTCCCAACCAGGGCGCGTGACCGCGATTGCCCCAGCGTGGGCAGCAATCGTCAGCGAGCGACTGATGTCGCCGTGCGTCAAGTGTAGCGCACACAACAGACTCACCGCAAACACATCCCCTGCGCCTGTCGGTTGAACCACCTGCACTTGTGGGGTGGCATATTGCGACGGTTTGCCGCGATCGTAATGTGTTCCGCCATTTTCGGCGCGGGTGAGGACGAAGTGCCGTGCCAATTGGGCATAACGCGCTTCCAGTGCTGGATCGAGGGCAATGTCCTCCTCACTTAGCACAAACCAATCCAAGTGTGAAAGGGTGTGGACATCGACCCAACTCCTGAAAGTGACGCGCCCATCTTCCCCCCATTGGCGCAATAACCCTTGACCCGTCAACAACGTGGTCGCGTGTGGGAAAGATTGCATCATGTCGCCGTCAAGTTCACCTGTGAGCGGGGCAAACAAAACTTGCTCGATTTCACGCCACGACGCGGGCACATCAGCATAAGTTAAGGGACGTGCCACCTCACGCAGATACTGAACGCGCCCAGTAGGCAGGTAAATATTTTCAAAAGTGGAAGTGGACTGCGCCGGAACAACCACCCATTCCTTCGTATACGGTTTCAACTCGTCTAAAAGGGGATCATCAACCACTGCACTGGTGAGTACATAAGCATCAAAACCAAAAGCGAAGGCGGTACGTGCCGCATACGACACCGTACCCCCAATGATTCGACCGCCATTCACAAGGTCAGCGGTCATGTGACCAATCAGCATAATACGTGGTTTGGGTTGCACAACAACGTTAGCCTATTGAGACGGGCTTTTAGGAATGATCGTGACGCGACGCTCGTCGCCCTCACCTGTACTTTCCGTCGATACATCTTCACGCCCACGCAAGGTCATATGGATGATCCGTCGCTCATTGGCAGGCATCGGTTCCATTGTGACAACACGGTTGGTTGTAATCGCCTGATCCGCCATGCGCGTTGCCAAGCGTTCTAAGGTGACGGAACGGCGAGAGCGATAACCCTCCACGTCCACCATTAGATTGGTATGCTCCCCAAATTCCTTACTTACGATCACGCGCGTGATATATTGCAAGGCGTTTAGCACTTCACCGCGTCGCCCAATCAAGTTATTGGACTTTTCACCAGCTTCAATATCCAACACTGTAGCAGCTACTTCTTCATCATCCGCCTTGCGATCGCTTTGATGAACATCAATATGAGGATCATATCCGAGAATATCGAGCAACGTAGAAAGTACGCTCACGCTATATTGCTCAAGCGTGCCATCATGCTCAAAGGCGCGGATAACATATTCGGGCGTTGGCTCTTCCGCCACTTCGGGCTTGTTGCTACGGGTGTTGGGACGTTCCCGTCTCCCCCCACGCTCTGGACGTTTCTCGTCGCTACCGGGTTTACCACGTTTCGCACCCTCTTGGTTGCCCCCACTCCCACGACGTTTATTGTTCGTGCGCTCGCGCGGGGGGTTTTCTTTCTTGGGAGCCTCTACTTCTGGCTTCCACGAAGAGATGGATTGCGTTTGATAGTTTCCAACACGGTCGGGCGTGCGATACCCGTCTGAAAAGATGGAAACAGACTCCTGATACGAACTGATGCTAGAAACCCCACCGCTATAGCTAGAAGGGGCAATTCGCTGGAGACGTACCACAGCATCCTTTTCGCCCACTCCATTAAACCCACGCGAGGGTTCTTCCAAAACTTCGACAATGACTTCCCAAGACTTTGCTTTGAGCTTAATCAACCCCTGCTTCACGGCATCGTCTATGGTGGGGGCTGTGATAATAACTGAATTTGGATCTGACATAATTGAAAAATGCGCTTTAGCTACCGACCACAACCGTTGGCAACTTTGGCGCAAGGCTCCTTTCTTAACAATAAGTTGGAGCAGAGAAACGTGAAAACGCCTCTCTGTCCATCAGATTAACGTTTTGCTTTGAGAGCCTCTTTCTTGGTCGGCTTCTGGTTCTTGACGGGTTCTTCGATAATTTGACCCTCTGCAAGCGGTTTGCTTTGGCTATTCAAACGATTCAAAATTCCGTATTGGAAAGCACCGATTAAGTTAGAGGTGATGAAGTAAATAGAAATCCCCACCGAAAATGACAAGGAAAAGAAACCAAACATCAAGGGCATCATGGTGGTCATAGATTGTTGCATCGCCACCGTTTGGTCAGGTTGCTCTCCCTCTGCACGGGGTGGGGTGGGAGGTAAGGTCAACTTGGATTGTGCCCAAGTAGTCACCACCACCAAGAGTGGCAACGCCATCGCATAGATTGGATTTGCTGTTGGGGGCAACGTCAAGTCCATCCCTAGCCATGTATTTTGCAATGGGATTTGAGCTGTCAATCCGGGGATCAACAACCGTCCAGACATATCCAACAACTGTAATGGGGTGGCGGCAAGGGCAAAGATGATCGCTTGATAGAGACCGATGAAAATAGGGAGCTGAATGAACATCCCCACGCACCCGCTGGCAGGGTTAATGCCGTTTTCTTGGTACAATTTCATCTGTTCTTTCGCCAGGGCATCCCGGTCATTCTTGTGCTTTTCTTGCAACTTCTTCAGCATGGGCTGAATCTCTTGCATCTTTTTGGTTGAGCGTTGTTGCTGAACTGTCATGGGATAGGTCAACATGCGGGTGACAATGGTGAAAACCACGATCGAAAAGACGATGTTGCCCGTCCATGAATAAAACAACGTCAATGCTGTTACAAATGGATTAATGATGAAATCCCACATAGAAGCCCTTTTCGCTACTGACGCATTCTAGCGGCGGTGTGTCCAAAGACGCTCGCCCGTTTTTGCATTAAAGCCGATCACCAGCTCGCGCTTAGACAGCGTGCTGACGACCAACAAATCTTGCTCAATATCTAATGCTTGATCTTGTTCAAGATATATCATATTTGATAAAACTTCACCATCCAATTGGAGAGGGTTCTGGTTCATACGGCTCGAAAGCAAGCCCGTTTCGCGGTCTAGCCAATAGAGTTTCTTGTCTCGGCTACCCACAATGACGAAATCCTCCAGGACAATAGGAGTGGTACGAATCCCATCGGTGATGACCGATTCCGAACGCCACAACAAGGAAAGCCCAGCAGTGGTATCCAGGGCGTAAACATTGCCAGCGAGGTCTGGCACATAGAGGACGGCATCCTTCAGGGTTGGCGTGCCCCACACCCAATCTTTCGCGCGGAAGCTACTGAGGATGTCCCCTTCTAAAGAGACGGCATAAACATCACCGGACAAACTGGCGACATACAACATTTTATTTTGGTCATCATAGACTGGCGTTGCAGTAGCCGCCCCGCCCAGATCAATCGTCCAATCGACTTCACCCGTCTCGGTTTTGATTGAGTAAAGTTGATGATCCAACGACGTGAAGTAGACATGATCGTCCACCACGACACCCCCAGACCAGACTGGATGGGTCGTATCTACTTTCCAGTTTTGAGAAAGTTGAGTCTCTTCGTCTTCGGATAAATGTAATGATATAACACCGTGGGGCGCGCCCATAAGCAATGTCATGGCATCCAGGCGAACCGATTGAGAGATTAGCTGCCCACTCCCCCCAATGGTGAAAGGGGTCTCATTTGCCACTATTTCTCCGCTTGCCAAGTTCACCTGAAACAGGCGCAAATCAACCGCTGGCAACAACAGCAGGTCATCGCTCACCTGTATGGGCGGAGAGAAGAATTGGGCGTTATCGAGTGAACGTCCATTCACCTGCCACAAGACAACGTTTCCGTCCTCATCAAGTTGATTTTGTCCTTGACTATCAACAGCGACGAGGGCATCCCCGGTGCGTAAATCGATCTTCTCGGCGATGCTCTCAAAAGCAACGATGGCAGTCACCCCATCGTTGAGAACCGTTATAGCAGACCACCCCACACCCAGTGGGCTAACACAAGCGGTTAAAAATCCCAGGGATAGTGTGGTGATGAAGGTAATTTGTAAGAGCAGTTTCTTGCTCAAGTTCAAGTTGACTTACTCCTCTAGTGTAGGAACAGGATCATATCCACCGGAGTGAAAAGGGTGACAACGCGCAATGCGCTTCAGCCCCATCCACCCTCCCCGCCATGCCCCATAACGCTCAATAGCCTCGTAGGCATAGTGGGAACAAGTGGGGTAAAAGCGACAAGCAGGCGGGAAGAGAGGCGAAAGACGCTTTTGGTAAAAACGAATGCCCCATAGCAAAATAGTTCTCAAGGTTGATGCGGTACCCTATACCCATAATTTGGTGGCTTGCAATTGCTGCACCACTATACGTTGAATCGCATGATAAGGTTGTGAGACAGCTTGCCGCCGCACCACAAAAACAATATCGAATCCAACTCGAATTTGCTGATGAAGCTGACGGACAATCTCTCGTAATTGCCTACGGATTCGGTTTCGGGTGACGGCGTTACCAACTGCACGCGAGGTGACAAAGCCATACCGATTATGATCTAACCCGTTGGGTTGGTAGCTCACAATGAACCAAGCATGATGTTTGCTTGTCCCTTGTGTTTTCAACCGCTGGAAATCCAGCGGATCACGCAGACGGAAACGTTTGTGTAACAAGGACAGTGCATCTCACTGCTTGTTATGCACCGCGCTTTTGAGATGTCGCGTTCCAGTTAACGCGCTTGACGTGATTGGGTGTGACCGTCAATTCATGACGACCACATGCACGACGTGCCTTCAACACACGGCGACCGGTCTTGGTTTGCATCCGTTGGCGAAAGCCGTGAACACGTTGGCGACGACGAATTTTAGGTTGATATGTACGCTTTGTAGACATGTTGATCCCTCAAGTGAGTGGTTTGTTTTTAGAATTTATGACGAAATTTTCGGTCAGTGAGTATAGTGCAAGCACCAAAGCTGGTCAAGCCAACTGTTGAAATTCACCCCCACGCAACAGTATACTAGAGTTTCGACAGAAACCAAAGCGACGACCTGCACCATAATCGCCAACTTTACTTGAAATTATACAAACCCGTCTGGTTGATACAATGAACAGCACCGCCATTAGGTTCATCGCATGAAAAGAGTTGCCCCTAACCCGCTCATTATAAAACTCTTGTACCACGCACCCAAGTAACGAAGGAGTTGTGCCATCTTGTTTGAGTTAGAAAATTGGGTAAGTGAATTCACTGTCACTGCCACAGATGTGGAATATCTCAGCACGATTATCTATGAAAAAGAAATACCCTTAAACACCAGTGAACTGGCACGACTGCTTGTAGACAAACAATTATCCGCCATTCGCGATCAATTGGCGCAAGAATTCGAGAATATCCTACTTTATAACCCCGCACATCAGTATCAAGTGGGGGATCGCCTGTTGTTCTCCAGTTTTGATTTTGCGATTGGAGAGGTGCAGTCCATTCGGCAAGGCAACAATGACACCGACCCATCTTTTGAAGTGCTAGAAATTGAGTTTGAAGATAGACGGATGCAACCCGACGGGCAACCGCGAGAGTTTGCTTCGAACTATGCCCCCGCGCACAAGCTCAACCAGATCAACCCCACCCAAAGCATCCGCCCTGATACGTTATTCACGGTGGACGATGTCTTAAAGTCAGATGGATTTACCCACATTCAACATGTGGTCAACCTGGCGTTAGAAAAGAATAGCACCTTAGTACGAATGGCTAATCAGTGGTTCATCAAAGAGTTGATCTTGGAAACCAATGAGGGTCATTTACACCTGGCAGAAGCCATTCTGGATATGCACGGTGGCGGTCCCTTGACGACCGAGCAAATCGTGCAAGACATTGGTGGAATTGGTCAAGAAGCCCTTCCGTTGCAAGTGTTTTCGATGAACTACAAGATGAAGGACGATGCACGGTTTGACGAAGTGGGACCAGCGGGGGAAGTGTTGTGGTTTCTTAAGCAATTAGAACCCAGCGCGGTGCAACGTCAACCAGACATGTTGGCTTACCAACCCATCCCCTATGACCGTACCAGTCTCTCTCGTGCGGCACTGCAACTTGAAGCAGAGTTGAAGGATGAATACTCCCCACTCAAGCCAATTGAGCACAACATTGATGCTGCTTCTGTGCATTTGATTTATCCCCACCGCCGTTTGGGTACATTGCCCCTCAACCAAGAGGCGGAGCGCATTTTCCCATTTGCCCTGCGCACCGAACGAATTTATACCACTGTAGTCGATTTAACTGATGGAGAACGCTACAAAGCATGGGTGGTGCGCAAATATAGCTATGTGTACGGATTGTTGCCGCTGTATCAAAAGCACAGCCTGCCCATTGGATCAACGGTCATTTTACGCGCTGGGGAACACAAGGGGGAAATTAGTTTAGAGTTTGGGCATCATGCTCGTCGTCTTGAGTGGGTGCCGATCATCACCGTGACGGATGGAAAGATCAGCTTTGAAAATATCAAACGCTCCCTTACTGCAGAGTTTGACCCGCTCATGTTGTTGGGGGTGGACGACCTAGAAGGGATTGGAAAACTCTTCCAAGTCACTAGGAACCAACAACAACCGCTCGCCAGCATCCTCCGAACCATCATCCCCCCGCTGGGACAATTCACAGCAAGCGGAAGTGTTCATGCCAAAACGATCTACAGCGCGGTCAATATCATCCGACGTTGCCCTCCAGGTCCAATCTTGGCGACCTTAGAAAACAACCCTGACTTTGACTATGTTGGGGATCACTACTGGAAACTTAGTCATTAAAGGGGAAACAAGATGACTGGATTACCGCGTCTTGGTGGGCTTCCATCCACCAACGCAGACACTCGTTTTCACATTGATTATGGTTGGTGGGAATCACAACAAGCTGAATTGCGCAACTATTTACTGACACACATCAGTGACTTAACGCTTAGAGATCGCTTAAAACAGAGCAGCACCGAAAGGGTGCACGATTTTGTTGACCCCGAAACCGGTGAGGTATCTCGCTTGAACGCGCTTGAGGTCGCAATTAAACAACAGGCATCAAGGGATGGTTTTATTAACCAGCGCATCTCTTTGGTGGATAATGTTTTTCGGGTATTCCTTGCCAACGGAAACACCCCCCTTTCTCCGCGTGAACTAGAACCTATTGTGGGCAAGCCAGCTTCACTCATTCACAAGACCATTGGCGGAACAACGATTTACAAAGGCATTCATGCTGTTGATGAGTAACACGGGGGAAAATTAAATATGGGGCGCGTCGTCAATACAGAAAGCAACGGCAAACAACGTAATCAACTTAGACGAACTATTGCGGAGATGCTTCGGCATCTGTCTCAAAAGAGCACCATTGATGATGAAGCAAAAGATATGTTGGCAACAATCGTCTTATGCCTGCGTCAAATCAATGATGGTATTGATGAATCTACGGTGGCGTGGGAAAAACGCGACTATTGGTTAAAAGCCGAGAATTTTCGGCGGGAATGGCAATGGGTGACAGAGATCGAAAGCAAGCTCACCGCAACCTTGCGGACAGAAGACTGGGATGCGATACCTGACCTGATGCTCAGGTTATTCCCCCATTTTTCAGACATCAACGTAACGAAGTTCACCCGTGAAGCTGAAATATGGCAACACAACTACTTCAAGTTTTCGCTACGAGATTAGCGGAAGTGTGCGTCTAGCCACGGATCAATGCGTGCGTAGTTGGGAATGGCTCCACGTGTGCCTGCCAACAGATCATCGCGGTTTAGTGACAAGCGTTCAAACTTGCCAGCAGACAAAATGACGGTTGGCAAATACGTCACCCCGTCCAACAGGTTGATGTCGGTTTCGACATTTTGCCCATATATGTGAGCGATCGCCCACCAATTCCAGGGTAGCATCAATTTTGTGACGACTGCCTGCAAAACCTGTTGTTGACGCTGAATGCGGGCGTAGTCATCATCCCCGTGACGGGTGCGCGCAAAGCGCAACGCCGTGATGCCGTCCATGTGTTGCTTCCCCTCGTCGAACCTGACAACCATCGTGCCAAAGTCTTGGGTTGGGAAAGTGGGATCGACAATGGCGCGTTCAACTTCAACAGTTACCCCGCCGAGTGCATCCACCAACTGCACGAATGCATCGAAGTTCAGGCGTGCCGTGCGATCAACCTCAAGGTTAAAGTTGTCCTCTATGGCACGGGCAACCCATTCCGCCCCTGTTCCGCTTTGCTCTAATTCGCCTAAGACGTTAATCGAGTTGATGCGCTGAGAGCCATATCCCTCCACTTCGATGAAGACATCGCGCGGTATTGAGAACATACTCATGCGCAGGCGACGGGTTTGTAAATTCAACAGCAAGATGGTGTCTGTTCGGGTGGCAAAGCCTTCTCCGGGGCGCGCGTCCATTCCTAAAATCAGGATGGTCACCTGTGGTGGAACAAAGATCACGTATGCACACACAAGCAAGAACAGGGCTAATCCTATCCATTGCCACCGTCTATTCAGGAGATGAGAAACTTTCACGTGCCTAAACCGTTGTCGAATGTCCACTCTATACCCCAAAGCTAATTCCTAAATCGCGTGCCATGTGTACCATTTCCCCGTTCGGGTCAATGAAATTGCTTTTGTTTGCCTGCCCAATGGGGACAGCGACCATATTTGTGCCCTGCAATGCCACCATCATTCCCCACTCCTGGCGGGCAATTAGTTGAATCGCCATTGAGCCAAAGCGAGTTGCCAACCAGCGATCGCGCGGGGTAGGTTGACCGCCCCGTTGCAGGTGCCCCAATACCGTAACACGAACTTCATTTTCAAGACGTTCTGCAATCACGTTCCCTACAAAATTGCCAATCCCACCCAATCGTTCCCGCCTTGGGTCACTGTCCGCCAGGTATTGTTTCTCCCCTAAGCTGATGAACGCGCCCTCCGCAACCACAACCAGGCTATAGCGCCTCCCCCGCGCATTCACCCTCGAGATTTTTGCGAGGATCGGGTCAAGCTGAAACGGAATTTCTGGAATGAGAATGACATCTGCCCCTCCTGCCACGCCCGACACCAGCGCGATCCATCCACTGTCGCGCCCCATCACTTCTAATACCATCACGCGATGGTGGCTTTCCGCAGTGGTTTGAAGTTTATCGAGGGCTTCAGTAGCTGTTTGAATGGCAGTATCAAATCCAAACGTGACATCGGTCTCGGAAAGATCGTTATCGATGGTCTTTGGAACGGCAACAATGGGAACACCCATGTCATGGAGCTTCTCCGAAATACGCAATGTCCCATCTCCCCCCGCCACAATCAAGGCATCAATCCCCAATTCACGCAGGCGCGCGGTTGCCTCGTGCGAGGCATCCTGAACCTCAATTTCACCCGATGGCAAAACTTGGGTACGCGCGAACGGACTTCCACGATTGGCAGCTCCTAGGATGGTTCCGCCGCGTAAATGTAACCCTTCCACACTCTCTGGTGTCAAGATCATGGGGTCTAAGCGGTTCAGCAAGCCATCAAACCCTTGCCGAATTCCAAGCACTTCATACCCGTACTTCTCATGCGCCGTCAAGACGGCAGCACGAATGACAGCATTCAAGCCCGGAGCGTCCCCCCCACTGGTTATGATCCCGATACGCATTTGCTATTTGATCTCCTCCTGCCTGACGGTTCATCTTGTGAGGGGCGGCGTGCGAATGATCGCAACCCTATCGTATTTATCATCTTGTTACAAGTGTTAGAACAATGATAACATAAGGGTGAAATTACATTTTTTGTTCGCTGAAGAGGACAATACTATGGTAAGGCGTAAGCGTAAGTCCACTCCGACCACCAAAAGCAGAAGAAAAAGCCAAGCAGAAACACGCGCCGAGCGGTTGACCTGGGTTTCGTTGCTGTTGATTTTTGCTTTCCTGACCATTGTTAATGACAATTTCGCGCGTCAAGCGGAGTTAATTCCGAATAGTTTTGTCCCACTTTCTGGTGCGATTGTGCTCATTGGTTCAGGTTTATTTCAGTTCACCAACGGGTGGCAAGTAAGCCCGATCACGTGGTTTATGGGCTTCATCCTACTGTTGCTAGGCTTTATTAACGTGCTCATTGATCCGACTTTAGATTTAACAGGCTTGTCGTTGCTGGCGTTTTCGGCGGTAATTTTAGCAGGCGTCATCACGGGTGAGACATAAGGTAGGTTGGCAAAGTACCGTTAAAGACTATGACATCCCAAGAAAATACAGCGGTTACATTAGAACAAATACGTAAACAAGCCTTACCGATTCACACCAAGATTGTCGCGGGAAATGGGCAGCTCCATCAGGTCGTAAACTGGGTGATGATCTACTATCCAGAACTCCCGCTGGAGCAGCGCACGCCCAACCCTGGCGATTTGGTTTTGGTTGCCAACACTGGCACACAACAATTCACCCAAGCGGAAGAACTGACCGCCATTCGCAAAGCGGAAGAAAACAAAGCGGTTGGATTGATTTTTCAAAAAGCTATCTCTCATAGTGCCATCACTGAAGCAAACGCCTACGGCATACCGGTTTTGATTGTTCCTGCCTCACACTCCATCCGTCAGATTGAGCGCGTTATCATTAGTCTATTAGTCGATCGAAACAACCAGCTTGATCGACGTGGGATGCAGATTTACCGCGAGTTGACCGAGATTTCTGCGCGCAATGAGGGGATTAATGCGTTAATCGGGGCAATTGCTCGCTTAACCGGTAAGACCACCCTCATCCAAGATAAGTATCTGCGCCTCATGGAAAGTGAAATTCAACCCAATCTCTATACGATTTGGGACGAAATTGAGAGTTACCTCAAAACCATGAATAGCTTACCAACCGACATGCAAGATCGACATCGGGTGAAAGACATTACGAATCCGGTCATGATGCAGGGCTTACCCGTCCCTGGCTACGCACGCCTTGTTGCTCCCATTGTCACCAAGGAGATCGGACGGGGTTACTTGTCGATCATCGGTGCCGAAGATGATCTGGACGAGATCGACTTTTTGATTGCGGAGCACGGTGCCCTAGCATGTGCCTTAGAGATGGCGAAACAGAAGGCAATTAGCGAGACCGAAAAACGCCTGCGTGGCACCTTCCTAGACCGTTTATTGAACGGGGACGTTAGCCAGTCGGAAGCAATCCGACAGGGTGAACGGCTAAACCATAACATGAACCTCCCCCATATTGCCATTGCCTTGCGCTGGCTCGGCGAAAAAACCCCCTCCGTGCGACGTTTAGAAACGATCGTGAACAAAGTGGTGGAAACAGAACAAGCGCGCGCTTTGGTGTGGCAACGCGAGCGAGAAGGACAGGTCATCGTGTTTCATGCTACCGATAAGCATGATCCCATTGATACGAGCATCGCGCTTGCCAATAAGTTCGTTGAGGCGGTTCGTAGTCAATTCCCCAACATCAAAATTGCGATTGGATTAGGGCAAGCTGCCCTTGAAATTGGTAACTGGCGCAATAGCCATCGTGATGCGGAGCAGGCATTGGAACTGGCAGGTCGCTTACAAACGGATACCCCCCTTTACATTGCTGACTTGGGCGTGTATCAACTGATCTTGGGCTTGTCTGACCAAGAGCGTTTAATTGAGTTCTGTAACAAATCACTGGGGCGTATAATTGACTATGACCTCCGACAACACGCCGACCTCCTACAAACTTTAGAGGCATTTTTCTACTGTCACGGCAACCTCAGTCAAACAGCTGAACGCTTGATTGTGCACCGCAACACCCTCCTCTATCGTATGAATCGCATTAATCAGATTGCTGACATTGACCTCGACCGCCCAGAAACGCGCCTCGCCCTCCACCTTGCGCTCACCATTCGGCGATTGCTCAACCTGAACTAAAAGAATTTGTTCCTTTTGTAACAAGCCGATCAATTGTTTATCGTTATTTTCAACAATAAGCGTGACAAACATGCTTGTGTATGATGTAGGGTAAAGGCGCGATGATAGCTAGTCCCCATCTTTTGGCATCTTTCTTGTCACTTCAGGAGCATATCGAAATGAATCCATCGGAAAGAGAACCCACTGAACCCTTGATACTCCATTCAGAGGACACACGCGAGCGTGATGCTTGTGCATTAATTTGCGCAGTTAGAAAAGGTGGACAAGCAACACACGGAAATGTAAAACGAACCATCGAAGCCCTTTCCCGAATGGGGCATCGTAGTGGATATATTGACGGTGAAGGGGATGGTGTGGGCATTATGACCGACATCCCCCGTCAGCTGTGGACGAAACGCCTGTCGCAGTTGAGTTTGCGCGCTTCACTCGCCACTGACCGCAACTTTTGGGTTGCCCATATCATGATTCCGGCAACAGCGCGGACGCGCTCACAATATTTAGTTGAGCAAATTTGCCGCACGATCACCCGTAGCGGATTAGAAATCCTGTTAGAACAGGAAGGGCAAGTGAACCGCACTGTTTTAGGACGCAATGCAGAGGCAAATGAACCTGTCTTCTGGCAAATAGCCGGGATGGGGGGGAATGTTCCCTATGAAAACCTAGAGCGCACCCTGTTTGATTTGCAACTCAATCTTGAAAAAGATTTGGGAGTACACTTCCCTTCTATGTCATGCCACAGCGCGGTGTACAAAGTGCAGGGCACAGTGGAAATTTTGCGTCGCTATTATCCAGAACTGCGCGATCCGGACTTCGCCAGCTCAATCACGCTCGGTCACGCCCGTTACTCCACCAACACCAACCCGATCTTCGAGCGGGTGCAACCCTTCGGAGTGTTAGGACATAATGGCGAGTTCAATACCATCTCGCGCTTCCGTATGGAAGCCAACATGCTGGGCATCCCCCTTGATCCGCTTAACTCTGATTCTCAAGATGTGGATCGCGTGATTCATGCCTTGTGTTTGAATTATGACATGGATTTGATTGAGGCGATGGAGTTGGTCTTTCCGCCCTATGAGCATGACCTCATTCAAGATCGTGCGGACATCAAAGACGCATATACTCATCTGCGCCAGGCTTTCGGTCCGTTTGCACAAGGACCGGCTGCTGTTGCGGCACGCTTCGCTGACACGGCAGTGTTCAGTGTGGACGCGCTCGGTTTGCGCCCGCTTTGGTTTGGGGAAACTGAAAAAGAGTTTTTCGCCAGTTCAGAGCGCGGTGTGTATCCCTTAGATACAATGGTGAAAGACCCCAAGCCTCTCGCCCCCGGCGAAAAGGTGGCACTGCGCATCCGTCCAGGGCGACACACCGAGGTGTTGAATTACACCGATATTCAAAAATTCGTTGCCAGTCGTTCACAACAACAAGACAGTCACCCCGAAGGGAATAAGCGTGTTCCGTCTGCATTAAGCAAACTACCTATCGCAGAACCCCTTCCCCAGCGTAACCCATCATATGGCGGTGCTGGGCTAAGCCCCCTGGCTCAATTGGCAGTTGCCCCCTCCCCCGTCATTGTGGCGGAACAATTGGCAGAGCCTACCCCCCCATCGTATGGTCAATATCCATGGCGTAATTATCATCCCTCCATTGATCCCAACAGCATGGCTTCGCTCGGTTGGGAACGCTACCATGTGGAAGTGATTCAGTCCATGACCGAGAGCAAAAAAGAACAGGTCGGATCATTGGGTTGGGATGGTGCACTTGCCGCCCTTAGCCACACGCGCATGAACCTCGCGGATTACTTCAAAGAAACGGTCGCAGTCGTCACCAACCCTGCCATTGACCGAGAGCGAGAATCCGCACAATTTTCTACCCAGACGCTATTAGGCAAACGCCCCCTGCCCAAGAAGCAAGCACTAGGCAACGACTTGCTGGTTCAACTTCAAACTCCTCTTATATTGGGGAGTGCGCCGTATGCCAGCGACGACGACCTGCGCGCGGTAGCCAGTCAAAACGGCACTATGTTGTTAGAAGACATTTTAGAGACCTTCAGTAATGAATATGCTGTTTTGAGCATGAGTGCCCCGCTTGACCAATCCATTGAAATAGCTTTGACCAAAATACAACAGGTTGCTATTGAAGCGGTGATGAAGGGGGCGGGTTGCCTGATCTTGGATGATACGGCAGCACTAGACGGGCAACAGGTTTGGATTGACCCACTTTTGGCGGTGGCAGCAGTAGACAAGGCTTTGCGCCAACATGACCATCGCTACAACCTACGTCGGCAAGTGGGGATCATTCTGCGAAGCGGCGCGATTCGTGACTTACACGATTTGGCGATGTGCCTCAGTTTAGGGGCGAACGCCGTCTTTCCGTACTTCCTCTACACGGTTGGGTTGGGGTTAGCACCTCGCCCGTCTAAAACCCCGCCCACGCTTGAGGAGATCATGAGTGGCTTAAATCTAATGGTCTCCATCTTGACCAAGGGGTTAGAGAAAGTGACCTCAACAATCGGTTGTCATGAGTTACGGGGATATGGTCACTCCTTCAGCTCAATTGGGCTTTCCAGTAGTGTCGCCTCTGTCTTTGGCACGCCCAACTATTTTGGCTCCGAAGGGCGTGGGCTAACGTGGGATGCCATTAACGATGATGTTGATGCTCGCGCGTCTGAATTGCGTGGTGAGGCAAAGAACCGCCTAGAAAATCCTGACCGCTTCTATCCGAAGATGTGGAAGAAAGTAGAGGCATTAGCCGCCGGCGAAATCACGCTAGGCGATTACACCTCTAAACTAATTGAGCTTGAAGAGAAGCAACCGATCGCAGTTCGCCATTTGATCGGTTTCAAAGATACACCCCCCAGCAACGTTCGCCCAGACGAAGTTAGCTTACGCATCGGCGACCACAGCATGCCGATTTTGATTAGCGCGATGTCGTTTGGTTCACAGGGGGAACTTGCCTACAAAGCCTATGCCGAAGCCGCCGCCAGGTTGGAAATCATTTGTATGAATGGTGAAGGTGGCGAAATGGCGGAGATCATGGGCAAGTATCGCAAGTATCGTGGGCAACAAGTTGCCTCTGGGCGGTTTGGGGTCAACATCGAATTGCTCAACTCGTGCGACTTCATCGAGATCAAGATTGGGCAAGGGGCAAAGCCGGGCGAGGGTGGGCAATTGCCGGGTTACAAAGTCACTGACCAGATTGCTGCTGTGCGCCATACCATGCCGGGTGTGGAGTTGATCTCCCCCAGCAACAACCATGATCTGTATTCCATCGAAGACCTTGCCCAACTGATTGATGAACTCCACACCGCTAACCCGCATGCCAAGGTGTCCGTCAAAATTCCGGTGGTGCCGGGGGTAGGCATTATCGCGGTGGGGGTTGCCAAAGCGGGAGCAGACATCATCAACCTAACGGGCTATGAAGGCGGCACGGGCGCAGCGCGGGCACACTCTTTACGCCATGTTGGGCTACCGGGTGAGATCGGCTTGATGTTGGCACACCGCGCCTTGATCGACAGTGGCTTGCGCAGTGAGGTGGAGCTATGGGTTGATGGCGGAATGCGCAGTGGGCGCGATGTTGTGAAGATGTTGTGCTTAGGCGCGAACCGCATCGGCTTTGGCACCATGGCGATGGTGAGTGTGGGGTGTACGATTTGTCGCGGGTGTCACGAAGGCACGTGCCATGTTGGCATTACCACCCATGTTAAAACCCGTGAAGAAGCGGAAATCAAAGGCTTTAAGTCCTTCCGCCCCTTCCACGAAAAAGGTTCATCCGATAGCATCGTGCGCGTCTTCACCGCGCTGGAACAAGACATCCGTGAGTGGGTGGCACGCTTGGGCTTCCGTGATGCCCAACAACTGGTTGGGCGGGGTGATCTCCTCCAACAGATGGCGTTCCATGATCGGATTGACCTGTCTCCGTTGCTCAAGCGGATTTCCTTGCATAGCATCAGCAAGCACTTGCCGGGCGTGGGTCGCCGTTTAGCCCGCCCGCGCAACTTCCTCACTCGTGAGATCACCAACATGGTGGCGGAATATGTTTCGCGCGGTGAAAACGAATTGACCTATGACGATGAACACGTTATGGCGCATGATCGCGCGTTGGGCGTGCATCTTGCCGGGGCAATTCAACGCAACGACTTTGAAAACGCGCAAGAGATTAAAGCCATTCACCTGAACTTCAGCAATTCAGCGGTGCCCGGCAACGGTTTGGCATCTTTCCTGAATGATCCAATTGAGGTCTTGGTGGAAGGGGGCGCACAAGACGGGGTTGCCAAGTGTGCCAAAGGTGGCTTCGTTGCAATTTTGCGTGGCTTGAACCATAACGGGCAACGGGTAGATGGCTCGGTCGGCAAGAGTTTTGCCTATGGGGCACAAGGTGGCTTCTTCATTGTGCAGGGATATGCCGATACTCGCGCGTGCATTCGCCTCAGTGGGGCGGATGTGATCTTTGGGGCAGAAGTGCGTGAACCCCTCCAAGATCACTTAGGCAACCTTGCCACCCGCGCCAACCTCAAGGGTTATGCGTGCGAATACATGACGAGCGGGCGCGTCCTCATCATGGGTGATCCAGGTCCTTGGTTGTGTGCAGGCATGACAGGCGGGGTGATTTATCAACGCTTTCAACCGGAGATGAACCTTGATGTAGACGCAATCCGTCGTCGCTTGGCTAAAGGGGCAACCGTAGAGATTTACCAATTGAACGATCAAGGGATCGCTGATGTGCGCGATATGCTCAACCGTTACATCCAAACGCTCGAGGTGAACAATCAGGCTAAGGTTGTACAGCATCTTTACCCCTTGTTGACCAACCCACAAGATAATTTTGTGATGTTGCGCCCACGCTAAACGTGCTGCAACATGCCAAGACTCTTTCATCCCCAATCACGAATAGGTTGGGGATTTTATTTGTGTGGTTATGGACAAGTTCCCCACCTTTCCCATACCATGGGAGCTGACGTGCAAAGTAGATGAGTGTACTAACTGATGCAACCAAACGAATACGACATCATTATTGTGGGTGGGCGCGTTACCGGAGCGGTGCTGGCGGCTTACCTCGGTCAAAATGGGATGAAGGTCTTGTTGCTGGAAAAGGATGCGCTACCTTCTCCCCATCCTTTCTCTTGCCCCATGATTCAAGCCGCCACGATGGCAATGCTGGATGAAATCGGTGCGCCAGAAAGCGAATATGCGCGACACACTCCCCCCATCCATAAGATGATTATTGATGATGAGCGCATGGAAATTCCGATTGAGCTTCCTTACCACAAGGGGCGCAATTACGGTTATGCGATTGATCGCGCTCGTTTTGACAAAGCCCTATGGGATCATGCGCTACGCCTAGAAACCGTCAGCGGTATTCAACGCTTCAAGGTCAATCACCTCGTTTGGGATGAACAGGGCGAAAGCGTGATCGGCGTGACGGGAACTCACCTCGACAGGGGCGAAACCGCTCGTTACTACGGAAAGCGCGTGGTGGGGGCGGATGGACGTTTTAGCATTGTTGCGCGTAAAACCAGCGCAAAAACCTATGATGAGCGCCCCAATTATCCCACCACTGTGTACTACAGCTATTGGGAAGGTGTTGCCCGACATGCTCAAGGTGAAGCGATCAGCATTGCCTACACCAGTGCAAGCGGTGAATTTGCCTATCTTGTGATGGACAGCGCAGACAATACCACCGCGATTGTGGTTGAGGGGCGTAGCGACATTGTGGCACCCAGCGCGGGAATGGTGGATGAATTTTACAACGATATCATCACCCTACATCCTGCCATCAAACAGCGCGTCCGCAACGCACGGCGGGTTCAACCGGTGCAGGGCATCAAGCGCATTGGGAATCTGTATCGCCAAGCTGGGGGAAAGGGTTGGGTTTTAGTCGGGGATGCCTATCACCAAAAAGACCCCATTGATGGGCAGGGTATCTATGATGCTGTCTACTCCGCGAAGATGCTGGCGCAAGGGCTATGCCAGTGGTATCACCATCAACTTGACTGGGATGAGATGCTCCACCAATACGATGAACAGGTGCGTGCGCACACCTACCCACAATATGAAGCAACGCTCCAGCGCATTCAAGGAACACTGTACGGCACCCTTAACCCTGCGTTGCCTAAGTCTCTCCTGCGGGGGACGTTCCGCTGGATTGCAAAAGATCGCGTCTATCAAGAAATCACGGGGCAAATCCTCAACCGCCAAACCGACCCACAAGCCACCCTAAAGCCTAGTTTCCTAATGATGGCGGCATTGCGCGGAAGCCTACGCGAGTTAAGCGAACGCCTAGAACCGTAAACAAAAGTTCCCACCCTCGTCACCAGACAATCTCTTCAGGGTGGGAACTACTTAACGGTGTGATAAGGTTGCCAACACGCGGTCAATCTTGAGTGCCAGATGTAATACCAAACGGCTATCAGGATCGTCTAAATCAAGGTTGGTCAATTCGGCAATGCGTTCTAAGCGATAGACAAGCGTATTTCGATGAACATCTAAGTCAATCGCCGCTTTTGCCAAGTTGCCATTCGCATCAAAAAAGCCCACCAACGTTCGCATTAACTCTCCCTGCTTGCGTTCGTCATGCTCCAGCAACGCCCCCAGCGTATCTTTATGAAAGCGTGCCATTTCATCGAAACTTTTTTCTTTCATGACCAATAGCAACTGATAGAGTTTTAAGTCGCTATACAACGTCACCTGTCGGCGCAAACCCAGTTCGCTTGAAATACGCAGGGCGTCGCGCGCTTCACGATAGCCATCTCGCAAGCCACGCACCCCTGTGATGCTACGACTTACGCCTGCGCCCACCCAACTATGTGAAATTCGATCGGCTAGTTGGTTGCGAATTTCCTCTATGATGGATTCCATGCGCGACGGAGAGCCTTCTGCTGGTAGCGGATACAAAGCAACCAGCACATCCACATAAATTCCAACCGCACCGTTCAACTCTCGACGCGATAAATCATCGCGGATGAACTTGCTCCACCCCTCCAAATAGATTGAGGACGAACCGATGCTTTCCGCCTGAAACACCACCACAATGAAGGTCGTATCAATATCAAAGCCGGCTTGTCGCGCCCGCACCACCGTGAGATCATCATCGCTGGGACTATTGCTCAACCACATCTGCACCCAGTCCCCGCGTGTTTGCTCGACAGCAGTTTCAATGGCACGCTTTTTCGACATCTCAATAGCAAAAATATCTGCGCTATACATCAAGATGGAGCGGTCAAATTCCGTCAAGTTTTGTTGGGCATTCAAAATGGTTAAGTAACCGACCGTGCGACGTTCTAATTTCAAGACGATTGTGTAGCCTAACGGACTGAGGTCAATTGACTGATTAGAGTTTTGATGGGTTTGTATCCAGTCTCGAAAGCGACTGACATCGACATTATCAACGGTGGGAGGTTGAGAATGTCGATTGGGGTAATGATAAACTTCTTCCAGTCGCTCCCCATTTTCATCGTGCACCATCGCAGATTTTGCCGTCGCACGCACCACTAACTGTAACAACCCACGCAAACTTTTGTTCTCAGCGACATGTCGGGTGAGTATGCGCTGAATTTCCATGATGCGCTGGCTATATTGTGCGGATTGATTAGCAATCGTGGCGTTCACCGCCCGCTCGATGGATGGGAAACTTTGCCCATCAGGGAGAGCAATCAAGGCGATCCGATAGGATTCCGCCAGTTCAATCAGTTGCGGATCATCTTTGAGGTATGCGTTTTCAATGGCGATCGCGCCCACTTTTGCCTCAGCGAAACGATGTAGAAGCGTCTGAACTTGCAGGTGCTGGTCAAATGTGCGTAGCAACTGCATGGAGATCAAGAGCAACTCACCCCCCAAAATCTCCACCCGCGCCGTAGGTTGTACCCGCAAAAACACACCGCAGGAAATTTGTATTTCAGGATTCCCAATCAGTAGCTCGCTTTCGAGCGGCAAAGCACATTGTAAGAGAGTCTTCAATGAGGCGTATTCGGTCAAATTAGACAAGCTGTTCATTCGAGGATCGCCGATTCTTGGTCTATTCCCTAACATAGATGTCACCTATTCCCAATTTAGCCCAGTTTACAAACAATTTCAAAATCAGTATTGGGTCATTATAAACAAAAATTGGGTGAATAGCAACTTCTAACTACTCACCCAATCTAGGTTAGATTATATATTTTTGACGAAATGACGCTCTTACACCACGCGCGTGATCGCTAAGGTGAACGTTTCCGACTTGATCGAGAACGCTTCATCGTCTGTGGCAACCGCTTCAAAGGATTCGGAATAGTCTCCTGCAGGGAGATCGCACTCGGTCATCTCTAGGGCAAGCGTCTCGCTTTGGATATATTCACTAAATTGGCGCATCGACTGGGCAAGTCGTTCAGTGGCACGATACTGGATGCGGATGCGATCTTCAATTTCAAAATCGGCGGATTTTCGCATGCTTTGGATGCGTCGCACCACTTCACGACTTAACCCTTCAGCGATTAGGTCATCGGTCATGCGCACATCCAACGCAACCATATAGCCACTTTCTTCAACTAAGGCGTAACCTTCCGACGCACTTTGCTTGACCTCACATTCATCAGGCAATACTTCGTAGGTGTTCCCTTCCCATTCTAGCTGAATGGTGTGCCCTGCCAGCAGTTCCTTAGCATAGCGTTCCACATCAGCAGGTTGCCCTTCGCGGAGCATCGCTTGAAGGCGAGGAAACTCTTTACCAAACTTGCGCCCCAACTTTTGTGGGAGTGGGTTCAGCGCGTAGGTGACAAATGCATTGGCATCTCTAACCGTTGCAACGGACTTAACGTTCAACTCGCTCATGATGAGATCGCCCAAACGCTCGACCGCTTGACGGTCAGAGGCACCACGCACCACGAATTGCGCACTCATCAACGGTTGGCGCACACCGATATTCACGTTTTCTCGTGCAGCACGCCCCATACTAACCAAGCGCATAGCGGTTCGCATTTGCCCCATGACTTCGGCATTGATGGAGGCTTCATCATAGGTGGGCCACAGGGTTAAATGGACACTATCTGCGGCAGAAGCATCATACGATTTCACCAAGTTTCGGTATAGCTCATCGCTTAAGAATGGCATAGCAGGAGCAATCAACTTGGCTACTGTCACCAACGCCTCATACAACGTAGCGAACGCTCCAGCATCTTCATCCCAAAAACGCCGACGGCTTAAGCGCACATACCAATTGCTCAGTTCATCCACGAACGCCTGAATGGGGCGTGTGGCACGTGGAACATCATACGCTTCAAATGCCTCGGTCACCTCTTTAACCAGCTGATTCAACTCCGCCATCACCCATTGATCGAGTGGGTCGCGCTCTGACAGGGGAGGAAGTTGAGCAGGTGTCCACTGGGCTATATTGGCATAGGTGACGAAGAAGCTATAGGTATTCCACAAGGTCAAGTAGAACTTGGTGATGACTTCATTCACCAACGCCAGTGAGAAGCGACGTGGTTCACCAGGAGGGTTAGAGGTATAACAATACCAACGGAGAGCATCTGCCCCGGCGGTGTTGAATACTTCCCAAGGATCAACCACATTGCCCTTACTTTTAGACATCTTCTGATTTTCTTCGTCAAGGATGTGCCCCAACGAAATCACATTCTTGTAGGCAACCGATTCGTTCAGCAACACACTGATTGCATGAAGGCTGTAGAACCATCCGCGCGTTTGGTCAACGGCTTCACAAATGTAGTCAGCAGGGTATTGTTGGGCGAACGTTTCTTGGTTGTGCGCAGGGTATCCCCATTGAGCAAGTGGCATCGCCCCGCTATCAAACCAAACATCAATCACCTCTGGCACGCGACGCATCACCCCGCCCCCACCGTTGGGATTGGGGAAG
>Ga0172372_10003402_pt1 | contig 23379 bp, 22 predicted proteins | sample LakKiv5m_2_FD_114544 | JGI IMG/M metagenome (GOLD analysis project Ga0172372, IMG submission 114544) | Freshwater microbial communities from Kabuno Bay, South-Kivu, Congo - kab_092012_9.5m | ecosystem: Environmental > Aquatic > Freshwater > Lake | place: Democratic Republic of the Congo...
CGGACTCCCTTCAGGTCGTGCTCGCCGCTCTGGTGGAAGGTCGGTGTCTGGAGGAGTCGTGCTTGGATCGGGCGCGTCACGCCATCCAACGATTGCTGGAACGTGGGCCAGCCGGGGTCAAGAGCGGGGCCGGGATCCTTCGCGATGTCTTCGGCCAGCACTCGTTTGATCTCCTGCTGACCCTCATGGACGATCGCTGGCATTATGGAACCGGGCACGATCTGGGGCCTGCCTAACCCAGGTCAGAGGAGGCAATCTCCTCCCAGAGCGGGGCGAGATCCAGGTCTTCAAGCGCATTGGATCTCAGGTGTTCGACGCCCTTGAGATCGATGACCCGACGCAGCCATCGGCGAGCCATGGGCAAATCCCCCAGTTGGCAGGCATAGCAGGCGAGGTTGTAGGGGATGATGGAGTTGGTTGGAAATCGCGGCTCGGCCTCGAGCAGGTTGCGGAGCGCCTCCTCGGTGCGCCCCAACTCGTGCAATGAAAAGCTGCGGTGGATCCAGCCATTCGGGAGCCATGGCGCCAGTTCCATGACCTTTTGGGCGGTTTCGACGGCCCCGAGCCAGTCCTTCCGGATTGATTGGAGCCGCCATTGCAGTTCCAGAACGGATGGATGGTTTCGGGCGTGCGCGGTCAGCCGTTCGTATTCCGCCATTGCTTCTTCCGGGAGGTCCAGATCCAGCCAGCCTTCCATCGCGCTGGCGTGGTGCAGGTCGGGATATTCGAGCGAGTCCATGGATCGTGCAGGGCGATTCAAGGGTGGGGAATGGAGCCTGCGTCCTGCCTGGCAGGCCCGACGGGCCTGTCTGGCCGCGGGAACCGGAGCAGCAGCGGCCGGAAGTCCGTGCGAGCCGACCTCCGCGGCATGCCGTTGTTGTCGAAGGCTACCCAGAAATGGGTGGCATCCACGGAAAGTCCTTCAGCGAATCCGTAGGGCAGGGCGGTGAGGTAGATGTTCTGTGGTGAGAGTTCCGCCGCCGCAAAATCGTACTCGGCGACCACGGATCGGGTGGAAGGGGCGACGCGCAGGATCTTCCGCACATCCCGGCACAGCACCCAGAGTTCACCACCGAACCAGCAAAGGTCGGAATAGTGGACATCGGCGCTCGTGTTCCCCTGCGGCCCCACCTGGAAGTCATGCACCACCTTCAAGGTGGAAAGGTCCACTTCCACGATCCGTCCCGTGGATCTTTCGTTTGCCAGGTAGAGGCGATTCCCACCCACCGCGATGCCCTCCCACGACGCGTTCGCATCGTTCGTGGAAAACCAGCGTTGGACCGGGGTCCAGTCGATGGGAAGCCGCTCGACCGACCGTCCTTCCGGATCCGTGCGGAAGATCCATCTGGGGCCTTCGGTGCAGAGGTAGAGCCGCCCCCGCTCGTCGATGGCGAGACCCTCGATGTCGGGTGCGTACCTTGCCCGGCCAGCGGCGGCTCGGACGGCATCCATCGGAAACCACTTCGGCTCGGGTACCAGTCGCGCCACGTGGTTCGTGCCGAACACGATCACACACGGTGGGACTTCCTTGTCGTTGACCGTCAACAGACGCCCATCCGGCAACCGGAGGAGCGCAGAGGCATCGTACCGACCCGATCCGGGTTGCATCAGCCACCGGCCGTCAGGAGTCAATTCGAAGGAGTTCGTCGAAGCCGTCCCTGGGGTTGGATTGGCCTCAACCGCAAGCAGGCGGAGGCACAGCCCAAGGAACAGGGTGGGGACGCTGACGGCGAAAGGTCGCATCGTTGGTCTGACGATGGACCCGGCCGCCATGCGAACCAAGTCCGGAGGCGGTGTCGGGAACCACCGGACGGCAACATACTCAATATTGGCGGTTGAGTCCGGAAGGCAGGACGTTACGGTTTCTTCACAGTGACAGCACGTATGAGTAACGAATCAGAGTTGCGACGCGAGGCGCATGCGTTGCTGCAGAGTACGACGCTGTACCGGGAGTTTCTCGCCGAGCGCGATGAGATTCTCAGGCACAAGTGGATCGAGTCAGAGAAGGCGGGTCGGGATATCGGTTTCGATGCTGCCCTCATTGACTGGGTCTCGAAGTATCGCTCGGGCTGGCGAAGCGCCCGTCAGCCATCGTCGGTGCGTTAGCATGTGAAGTGGACCCTGGTGCCTTTCCCCTGTTCAAAAGGTCGGGGCGCCGGGAATCATGAAATCGAAAGGGGACGGGCCCATGGGTCCCGTCCCCTTGTTCTTTTGCAGGGCGGGGGGTGACAGTCGCCAAGCTCAACGGCTAACGTCCTCCGGACTGCTGAACACGATGAACTGGAATCGTAAACATTTGCTGGACCTTCAGGCGCTGGAGGCCGGGGAGATCACCCTGATCCTGGATGTGGCCCGGGAATTCCGTGCTGTCGGGGAGCGCGACATCAAGAAGGTCGGAGCGCTCCGGGGACGGACGGTGGTGAACCTCTTCGTTGAACCCAGCACCCGCACCCGGATCAGCTTCGAACTCGCGGCCATGCGCCTGAGTGCTGACGTCATCAATTTCACCGCGGAAGCCTCGTCGTTGAAGAAGGGGGAGACCCTCAAGGATACCCTCCGGAATCTGGAGGCCATGAATGCGGACTTCGTGATCCTCCGCCACGGAGCCAGCGGGGCTCCACACTTCCTTTCCCGCTTTGCCCGTTCGCACGTCATCAACGCGGGTGACGGGGCTCACGAGCATCCCACCCAGGGTTTGCTGGATGTCTTCACCATCCGGGAACACAAGGGGCGGATTGCCGGTCTCAAGGTGACCATCCTGGGTGACATCCTTTACAGCCGCGTGGCCCGTTCCAATATCTGGGCGTTGTTGAAGCTGGGGGCGCAAGTCACCCTCTGCGGCCCGCCGACGCTCGTTCCAAAGGTGTTCGAGCAATGGGGATGCCGGGTCACCTGGAACGTCGAGGACGCGGTGAGGGGGGCAGATGTCGTGAATCTTCTCCGCATCCAGCACGAACGGCAACGGAAGACGATGTTTCCGTCCATCGGGGAGTATGCGACCCTCTTTGGTCTCAATCGGGCGCGGCTTTCGCTGCTTCATCCGGATGCGATCATCATGCATCCGGGACCGATCAATCGTGGGGTTGAGATCGAGAGCGAACTGGCTGACTGCGACCGGTCGGTCATCCTGGAGCAGGTGACCAACGGGTTGGCCGTGCGGATGGCGGTCCTGTATCTGATCAACGGCGGCCGGCCAGGTGAAATCTCCTGAGGCGGCACCCGCTCGGGATGGAAGCAGCTATTCCCCGAGCAACTGCTGGAGGGTGGCGACATAGCCGCCCGCCATGGCGAGGATCTGGAATGTGATCCAGATGCTGACGAAGGCGTAGAAGAGGCGTGGGCTCCACTGGCTGAAGGTACGGAGCTTCCGGAAACCCTCCTCTTCATGGATCCGGGCGAGGCGGCGGAGTTGCTCCTCCAGCTTTCCGGAGATTTCCCCGGTGGCGTAGGCACTGGAGAACATTTCCGGAAACAGCCCTGAACCAGCCACCAACTCTGCGGGAGTCACCCCCGATGCCAACGGTTCCCGCCACGCGGCAACCGCTCGATCGAGGATCTGGGATCCGCTCGCACGAGCGGCCATGGGCCACGCCTCTGTCATGAGGATCCCTGCGGAAAGCAGAGCTTCCAACGAACCTGCAAGCCGGGCCAGCGCGAGTTCCGAGCGGGCGCTTCCAAGCACCGGAACGTGGATCAGCGCCCGCTCCATCAAGGATCGCCATGCGAGGGGACGGATGGGGCGGGTGGCCCAGTGGAGTCCGACGGCAGCGAGGTAACCGACGGCCAGGGTTCCGACCGAGTTCAGCAGGTAGAGGAACACACTGCCGGTCTGAACAAACCGGGGCAGGGGAACAATGAAGACGGCCACATGAAGGATCAGCACCGGATAGGCGGCCTCTTGAAGGACGGTCTGCCAGTTCGTGGCCTGTGCTTCGTGATGGCGGGCCAATACGCCAAAGGCCTGTTCCAGTCGACCCGAGCGTTCTCCAGCTTCAATCAGCGCGATGTCGAATTCAGGCGCCCATCCCGGAAGGTCGCGAAAGCTTTCTGCAAACGTCTGGCTGCGTCGAAGCCCGGCCAGCAATTGTGCTGCGATCGGACGAAGTGAGGCGGCGGGCGGATTCCGGGAAAGTTGGTCGAGCGTCGTGAAAAGCGGGAGTCCGGCCTCCAGCAGGGCTGACAGTTGATGATAAAAAAGCGCCCGCTGGCGTGAGCCAGCGGGCGCAGAAAAGGCGATCATGACCGTCGATGGGTCAGGATCGATGGATGCTATTTGACGGCGGCATCCAAAACCTGACGCAGGGCTGCCTTGGGCTTCGCCCCGACGCTCTGTCCCACAACCTGCCCTCCCTTGAAGACCAGGAGCGTGGGGATCGATTGGATGCCGAACTGGACCGCGAGGTCCTGATGGTCATCGATGTTGACCTTTCCGATGCGCGCACGGCCGTCGAATTCGGTCGCCAACTCGTCCAGCACGGGACCCAGCATCTTGCAAGGGCCGCACCATTCGGCCCAGAAGTCCACAAGGATGGGTTGTTCGGACTTGATGACCTCCGTGTCGAAATTCTGCGAGGTCAGCGTGACAATCTTCATTGCAGCCATGATGGAGTCTTAGCTCAGGAATTGGTCTGCGCAACGAACCAGTACTGGACGGCGACCGCGGCAATGCCGAGCAGGGCCACGGCGAAGGCCAATCCCACGTCCAGGCCGCTCACGCCACCGCCCGAACGGACAGGAGCGGGACGGGCTGCGGCGGCAGGCTTGGCGGCAGGAGCGGCCGGAGCAGCGGGTGTGGCAGGCTTGGCGGATGCCGCCATGGCCGCCGGCGCTGCCGAACCGGGCGAAGGAGGCGTCGGCGCAGCGGGACGCGCGGCCGGAGCCGCTGGAGCTGCGGGAGCGGACGCCGCGGCGGGAGCCGGCGCGGCAGGCGCGCCTGCTGCGGAAGGAATCCGGATCGACGGTCCCCCGGCGGGCTTGGGCGGGAGCGAGATCCGCACGGTCTGCTTCTTCTGTGCAGCATCCGCGGGCTTCGGGGGCTCCGGTGTGGGCGAGGGCGGGGGCGGGACGGGATTGTTTTCCGACATATGGCGTGCTTTTGGCCACGCTAGGAAGGTGGCCGGTTCAATGTCAATGGCTTTGACCGATCGACCACGGAAACCGCACGGAATGCGGACCCACGGACGCCGGATTAGGGTAGGTCTCTGAAATCGTCAGCTTGGCCGCGCCCCGGAAACAGGGAACAGGGCGCGGCCAAGGTCGTGGGGTTGGAGAATCAGTAGCGATCACGGCCACCGCCGCCACCGCGTTCCTCGCGGCCGCCGCGCCATCCGCCACCTCCACCGCCGCCGCCGCCGCCGCGTTCACGGCGCTCTCCTCCACCGCCGCCGCGCCATCCACCGCCACCGCCTCCGCCACCACCACCGCCGCGGAAGCCGCCACCACCACCACCGCCACCGCCTCCACGGAAGCCACCACCACCACCGCCTTCACGGGGTGGACGTTCTTCACGAGGGCGGGCGATGTTGACCGTGAGGGCCCGACCACCGAGGTCCTGGCCATTGAACATCTCGACGGCGCGTTCGGCCTCCTCGGGGGTGGCGAACTCGACAAACGCGAATCCGCGGGAGCGGCCGGTGAACTTGTCGAGCATCAGGTTGACGTTCAGGACGACCCCGGCAGCGGCGAAGTGGTCCTGGATGTCTCGCTCCATCGTCTGGTAGGACAGATTGCCCACGAAGAGACGATTCTGGTTGTCCATAACACGAGAGCCGCTTCAAACACCGCGTGGGAATCTGCCCCAGGCAGAACTCTGATTGAGGGGCCCACACTGGATCTGACGCGGCCTCCGCAAACCGTCACCGTGACGCCGACACTGCATGCTGAAATCGGACGGCCGAAGATAGCCACAGCCGGGGTCCTCGGGTCAAACGGGTTTTGGCCCCGTAGCTCTCGGGCGCATGTTGAACCGGGAACCCTCTTGACGATGGGGGGCGAAGGGCGGTCACACTGGCGTGTCCCATGAAAAGCTGGATCATTCTTGTCTGTCTCGCCTTGGCATCCCAACTCCGGGCCGCCGACGCCACCAATGCGGCACCTGAGGTCTCCGTCTTCGCCGACCGGAACCTGGAGGCTGCTGTCCGGCAGCAGGTCTTCTCCAAACGGGATTCCGACAAGCCGCTGACCGCGGCCGATGTGGCGACCGTCGCGGTGGTGCAGGGCAATTTTCGCGGCATCACCAGCCTGGCGGGATTGGAACACTGCAAGGCGCTCGCTTCCCTGGAACTGGCCGGCAACCAGATCGTCGACCTGGGACCGCTGCAGGGTTTGCGCCAGTTGCAATACGTGCATCTGGCATCGAACCGGATCGCGAGCGTGGAAGCTCTGGGAACCCTGCCCGCCCTGCAATACATCCAACTGGAATCGAATGCCGTCACGGACGCAGCGCCACTGGCGTCCTGCACGAATCTGGCGTCGGTCTATCTCTCACGGAACAAGCTCAAGACCATCGAGCCCCTGACGACCCTGCCGCGGGTGGTGACTTTCTACGCGGACGGAAACGGATTGAAGACCGTTGCGGGGCTGGAAAACCTGAAGTGGCTGACCACGGTGTCGCTTTCGGGCAACAAGATTTCGGACATCACGCCGCTCACCAAGTTGCGCGCTCCGAGCCTGATCCTGCTTCAGGACAACAAGATCAGTGACTTGAAGCCCTTGCATGCCGCGGCCAAGGCGGACCTCGCCGGAGGCAAGAACTGGGCTCCGTTCCTGCGCCTCTACCTGAAGGGCAATCGGCTCTCCTCGAGCTCGAAGAAGCTCGCTGCGGAGTTGGAGAAGGAGGGCATGCGGATCGTGGTGAAGTGATGGCGGCGTGTCCGGCTTCGCCGTCCTCCGGCAGACCGGTTGAACGAAGCCGCGTTTGACAGCGTCGGAAGCCGTCGCAACGTGCTCACGTCTGTCATGAAAACCATCATCGCATCCATCGCCGCCCTTCTGGTGGCCACCACCATGATCGCTTCCCCCATCCAGGAAATCCCCGTCAAGGACATCGACGGCAAGGCAACTTCGTTGAAGGCCTTTGAGGGCAAGGTTGTCCTGATCGTCAACGTGGCTTCGAAGTGTGGCTACACCCCCCAATACAAGGGGCTGGAAGCCACCCACAAGAAGTACAAGGAAAAGGGGTTCAGCGTGGTCGGGTTCCCCTGCAACGATTTTGGCAAGCAGGAGCCGGGCACGGCCACCGAGATCAAGGAGTTCTGCTCCCTCACCTACAACGTGACGTTTCCCCTGATGGAGAAGGTCCACGTCAAGGGGAGCGAGCAGCATCCCATCTACGCAGCCTTGACGGGCAAGGACTCCCCGTTTCCGGGCGACGTGAAGTGGAACTTCGGGAAGTTCCTCCTCGGCAAGGATGGCAAGATCCTCAAGCGCTGGGATTCGGGCGTGGAACCGACCTCCGAGGAAGTCTCCAAGGCCATCGAGGATGCCCTGAAGGCGAAGTGACGGTTCCGGTGGGGTCTGCTGTTGGATCAGAGGAGCCCTCTGGCCTCGATCTCGTCTTCATCGAGGCCGAGGCAATGTCCCAGTTCGTGGAGGAAGGTGATCTTCACTTCTTCACGGTAAACCTCCTCGTCGCCCTCCGCGAAGTCCCAGAGGTTCTCATAAAACAGCAGGATCTGAGGCGGCAGGGGAACACCCGGGTCCAGGGGTTCCCCGATCGGTTGACCCGAGAACATGCCCAGAAGGTCCGGTTCCCAGCCTTCCTCGATCAGTGCCGGTCCGGGAACCGGTTCATAGATCACGGTCACGGTGGCAGCGGTTTCGGCCAGATCGGCCGGCAGCGACTGAAGCGTTGCAGAGACCACCGCCTGTGCTTCGCGGAGGAGCCATTTGGCCGTTGCATCCATGGCGGGGAACATGGCTGCAAATGCCGCTTTCGGACAGAGTGAAGGCTTCACTGGAACCGGAGTTCGCAGTCCCGTGACGAAACCATTTGCGGTTGGTCGAACTCGACGCTTGCACCGATCGACTCCGCCGATAGGCTGCACGCCAGACTTCACAAGCATTATGCGCACCGGAATGAAGCATCTTTCCCTCCTCGTAGTTGTCGCCGCCCTCTCAGCGGGGTGTGCCAGTGCCGAGCGCAAGCTCGGGCGTGGGCTGACCAACCTTTCCGAGCCGCTCCGATGGGGTGAAATGAGCCGGGCGTACGAGCAGACCTATCTCTGGGATGGCCCGGACGCTGCCTACGGACGGGGCACGATCAAGGGTATCAACCGGACCATCGGTCGTACCGTCGTCGGTGCTGTCGAGGTCCTGACCTTCCCGATTCCCTCCAAGCCGTACTTCACGCCGGAGAATCCGGTGTACCCGGACACGTACAAGCCGGGCATCCTCGATTCGAGCGCAGTGCGCACGGACGTGTCGCTCGGGTTCGATTCGACGGACGTGGCGCCGATGTTCCCCGGAAGCCGCTTCAAGATCTTCGAATAAACGCCGCCATCCCTTTCGAACGCGCCAACTTCCGTTGGCGCGTTTTTCATTTCGACTGCCATGTCCCTGACACGACGTTCGCCCTGCAAGGTCAACCTGCTGCTCAACATCCTTGGGCGGCGTCCGGACGGTTTTCACGATCTGGAGACGATCTTCCTGCCAGTGCCGCTGCACGACACGCTGACATTCGAGGCGGCGGGGGAGGGGGTTCAACTGACCTGCAGTCATCCCGATCTCCCTGTGGATTCCTCGAACCTCGTCCACAAGGCAGCGGTTCGATTCCTCGAGGCTGCGGGGATCCGAAAGGGCGTCCGGATCCATCTGGAGAAGCATATCCCGATGGCGGCCGGACTGGGCGGCGGGAGCGGCAATGCAGCCCACACACTCTTGGGGTTGGATGAGCTGTTCGGAGGCGTGCTACCTGTGGAAACCATCGATGCCCTGGCCGCGGGTCTGGGGTCCGATGTGAACTTCTTCCTCCAGGACAAGCCGGCGCTGGCCGTCGGGCGAGGCGAGAAGGTGACGCCGTTGCCTCCTTTCCACGCATTGAAGGGACGCGCGCTGTTCCTGCATCATCCGGGCTTTGGAATTTCGACGGCATGGGCCTATCAGAATCTCGCGAGGTTTCCGGAGGCGTTGAACGGGCGTCCGGGGCGCGCGAATGAGTTCGTGGCTGCGATGGAGTCGGAGCCTCTCTCCGTTGCCCTGGCGGGGCTCTACAACTCGCTGGAGGCCCCGGCGCTGGAGAAATACCCGGTGCTGCAGATGTTCCAGGAGTTCCTGCGGGCCCGTGGAGCGGCGGGAACGCTCATGTCCGGTAGCGGATCCACGACCTTCGCGATTTTCCCGGATCTGGAGCTGGCAAAGGCGGCAATTGGGCCGTTTGAGGCCGAATTTGGATCGAGGGGTTGGACCGAGGTGGTGGCCCTGTGACGGCGTCGATGAAGAAAGTTTGGAGATAACGCAAAAATCCCCCTTGCTCCGGACCTCTTTCTCCATAGACTGCGCGCTCCTTTTCGTAAGCAAGGAAGCTGATATGCGTCGTCCGAAGGGTATTAAGACCAAGAAGTCCGTGGCCAAGCGGTTCAAGATCTCCGCTGGCGGCAAGGTGCTGACGCGCCATGCTGGCAAGCGCCATTTGTTGTCCAGCAAGAGTGCGAAGCGTCGTCGCGCCCTCGGGGAGGTGAAGGAGGTTCACCACACCGACGTTTACAAGATCAAGGCGAGCCTGCCGTTCTCGCATTGAGCGAGGACGGTTGGGGTCATCGCTGGCCTCCACCGCCACACCAACCAAAACTGATTTACTGCCATGCGTGTTACCAACGCCGTTGCCTCGCGGAAGCGTCGCAAAAACATGATCGAGCGCGCTTCCGGTTTCCGGATGCGCCGTTCCAAGCTGTATCGGTACGCCAAGGATGCCGTGTATCACGGCTTGGTGTATTCCTTCCGGGATCGGAAGACCAAGAAGCGCAACTACCGCGCCCTCTGGCAGGCCCGCATCAATGCGGCCGCCCGGTTGGCCGGCACGACCTACAGCCGCTTCATGGAAGGCCTGAAGGCCGCCTCGTGCTCGCTCGACCGCAAGGTCCTGGCCTACATCGCTGCCACGGATTCCGCCGCCTTCGGTGAGTTGGTGAAGGTTTCTGCGGAAGCCTTGAAGGCCAAGGCAGCGAAGGCCTGATCGATCCGGTCGACGTCCGTAGGACAGGGTGACCTGCATCCAACCGGGCATCGGCCACTCGATGAATGCAAGGCGGGCGACCTCTCTGGAGGCGCCCGCCTTTGTGTTTGCGGGAGAGGGAACGGGAGTTGGAAGATTTCTATCGAAGGAACATGCCATGAGCGTGCTGGTCGAGCTGGAGGAAGTTAAGTCCATGGCCCTGGCTTCATTTGGAGCCGCGGCTGATCTGCCATCGCTGGATCAGGCGAAGGGCGCCGTGTTGGGGGCTGAAGGCCGTTTCACGGTCCTTCTGAAGCGATTGGGAAGCCTCGCCAAGGAAGAGCGGCCGGCCGCTGGCAAGGCCCTCAATGCCGTGAAGCTCGAACTGGAGGCAGCATTGGCCGCGCGCCGGTCCGAACTCGAGTTGCGTTCGGCCCTCCCGAAGGAACCCACGGACTTCAGCCTTCCGGGCCGTCGCCGCGCCCAAGGCCGGCTCCATCCGCTGACCCAGATTACCGACGATATCGTCCGTGCCTTCCGCAAGCTTGGGTTTGCGGTCGCAGATGGACCCGAGATCGAGGACGAGTATCACTGCTTCGATGCCCTCAATACGCCGGCGGATCATCCGGCGCGCGATTCCCAGGACACCTTCTTCCTGGATGCTGCCTCGCGGCCCTTGCTTCGGACGCACACCAGTTCCGTGCAGATCCGGGTCATGGAAAAGATGCCGCCCCCGATCCGCATCGTGGTTCCGGGCCGCGTCTTCCGGCGGGACAACGCCGATGCCACACACAACCCGACCTTCCACCAGATCGAAGGCCTGTACGTGGATCGCGGCGTGACGGTCGGAGACCTGAAGGGAACGGTCGAAGCCGTGTTCCGCGAAGTGTTGGGTAACGACGTGAAGCTGCGCTTCCGGCCGCATTATTTCAGCTACACCGAGCCGAGCCTCGAGATCGATTTCACCAACGCCCTCGTCCGGAAGCTGGGCAAGGATTGGCTGGAGATCGCTGGGTGCGGCATGGTCCATCCCAAGGTGTTTGAGACCGTCGGGTATGACCCCGAGGTCTGGAGCGGATGGGCGTTCGGGTTCGGGATCGAACGGATCGCGATGCTGCGGTACGGGATCACCGATATCCGACTGTTCTACGAGAACGACGTGCGGTTCCTCCGCCAGTTCTGACGCCCTGGGTGCTGCCACGATGTCTGATTTCCGATCCCGTACCTGAAAGATTGGTCTCCCGTGTGGGAGCCTCCTGATTCCCATGAAAGTCTCCCTGAGCTGGCTCAAGCAGTACGTTGATTTCAACTGGACCCCCGAGGAGTTGTCCGAGCGTCTGACCATGCTCGGGCTCGAGGTGGAGGGCGTTGAGAAGCGGGCGGGCGAGTTTGAAGGCATCGTGGTCGCGCAGGTGATCACCCGCGACAAGCACCCCAATGCCGACAAGCTCTCGGTCTGCCGGGTCAACGATGGCAAGGGCGAACGGCAGATCGTCTGTGGGGCGCAGAACTTCCAGGCCGGGGACAAGGTTCCGTTGATCCTGCCCGGCGCGTCCCTCCCGCCAAAAGCCGGCGAAACCCAGCCCTTCGTCATCAAGGTCGGCAAGATCCGGAGCGTCGAGTCGCACGGGATGATGTGCTCCTCGGACGAACTCGGCATTGATCCGGAGGCGATCGGCCACCGGAAGGAGGACGGGCTTTTGATCCTCCGCACGGACGCGACGGTCGGACAGCCATTTGCCGACTACCTCGGCCGTCCCGGTGCCGATGTGGTGTACGACCTCGAAGTCACCCCCAACCGACCCGATCTCAACTCGGTCATCGGTATTGCCCGTGAGATTTCGGCCCTGACTGGGAATCCTCTCCGGATTCCAGAGGCAGCGGTTCCCGTGGATGCGTCTGCGCCCTCCGTGGACACGCTGGTGGCGGTGCGACTGGAGGCCGGGGAAGCCTGTCCCCGCTATACGGCGCGGGTGTTGAAGGGTGTGAAGGTCGGCCCAAGTCCGGATTGGTTGCGCGCGCGCCTCGAGCAGGTGGGCATCCGCTCCATCAACAACGTCGTCGACGTGACGAACTTCGTCATGATCGAGACCGGGCAACCGCTGCACGCTTTCGACTACCATCTGGTGGCACGTTCGGAGGCCGGGTTGCCGACCGTCGTGGTGCGTCAGGCCATCGAAGGGGAAACGTTTGTCACCTTGGACGGGACCGAACGGAAGCTGGCCGCGGGCATGCTGTTGATCGCTGATCCGACCAAGGGGATCGCACTGGCGGGCATCATGGGTGGCCAGAACTCCGAGATTCAGGACAGCACCTGCGACGTGCTGATCGAGAGTGCCTGGTTCCAGCCCACGTCGGTTCGTCGGACCAGCAAGCAGCTGGGTTTGCGGACCGATGCCAGCTACCGGTTCGAGCGCGGTGCGGACATCGGCGTCGCAGAGTACGCGAGCCGGCGTGCTGCGGCCCTCATCCTCGAGTTGGCCGGCGGCTCAGCGGCGGGCGGTGTGGTGGATGCCTATCCGGTGCCCGCGACGCCGAAGGAGATCGAATTGCGGCATCGTCGGGTCCGTGAGGTCCTCGGCATCGAACTGCGCCCGGAGGAGATCGAATGTCATCTGCAGGCGCTGGGCCTCAAGTTGGCTTCCCGGAAGCCGCGTCCGGTGGATGACACCGCGGAGCCGGAGCCGGTGACCTTCCAGATCCCGACCTTCCGCGTGGACCTCAAGCGCGAGGTCGACCTCATCGAGGAGGTGGCTCGGTTGCACGGCGTGGACCGCATTCCGTCGACGACTCCGCGCGGTGCGCTGGGACATCATCCCTACGACGCCGTCTACGACGTCCTGATGGAGGTGCGTCGGTTGCTCGTGGGCATGGGATTGTTCGAGGCTCAGGGTCAGACCCTGGTCAATGATGCCGCGGCGCGCTTGGTCACCCCTTCGATCGTTGCGCTCGCGAATCCGCTCAGCAGCGACATGAATGTCCTGCGTCCGTCGCTGCTTCCCGGTTTGCTCGACACCCTCCGGCACAACCTTTCGCGTCGCAGTGGCGATGTTCAGCTCTTCGAACTCGGGCGGGTGTTCCTTCCGACCGATGCGGGTCCCAAGGAAGGCTGGCGTCTCGCCATCGCCTTGACCGGGGCCCGTTCCCCTGGGTTCTGGAGCGGGGCTGATCGCGATGCGAAGTGTGATGCCTTCGACCTCAAGGGGATCCTTGAAGAATTCCTCGAATCCTTCGGCCTCCGCGGCGTGGGCTACGTCCGCCGCCCCGAACCGTCGTCGCTCTTCGTGGAGTCGGCGTCGATCGCCCTCGGCGGAAAGCTGGAAGTCGGCCAGATGGGTCAGCTCCAGCCGTCGCTCGGCAAGCGCTACGACCTGCGTGACCCGGTCCTGTTGACCGAATTGAACCTCGACCTCCTGCTGGCGAAGCGGAATGCGGCGCGGTCGTTCAAGCCGCTGCCCGCGTTCCCCTTCACCTCGCGTGACGTCGCCATGATCGTTCCGGAGTCGACGACGCATGAGGCTGTCCTGGCCGTGGTGAAACAGGCCAAGGCACCGAACCTGGAATCGGTCGACCTGTTCGATGTGTTCCGCGGCCGGCACGTTCCCGAAGGCCACAAGAGCATGGCCTACTCATTCACGTATCGGGCGGCGGACCGCACGTTGAAGGACGAGGAAGTCAATGCGGCGCACCAGCGGATCGTGGACGCGTTCAAGGCGACCTTGAAGGCGACCGTTCGCGAGTAGAAAGCCCAAGGGTTGGCCGGCGAGGGCCAATTCGCGGCTGGCGTGGGCGTGGGATCGGGGGAGGATGACCTCATCACCCCATGAAGATGACTTCGCTCAAGAAGGTGTTCTATCCCTCGGACTTCCTCGGGGAGGAGGAAGCGGCATTTGAACATGCGTTGAAGCTGGCGCTGGCCGCGCATGGCGAGCTGTCCCTCATGCATGTCGACGCGCACGACGAGGAATTCGACTGGTCCCTGTTTCCCAGCGTGCGCGTGGTGCTCGAGCGTTGGGGCGTGCTGCCGCCCGGTTCACACCATCGGGACGTCACCGCCGCAGGACTCGAGGTGGTGAAGGTGCATCGGCGCGCTCCCGGGGTCGCCGACGCCATCCACGACCACATCGCGACCAACGTCCCCGATCTCGTTGTCCTTTCCACCCACCAGCGCACTGGGTTGGGCCGATGGCTGCATCGCGCATTGGCGGAACCCATCGCGCGCACCGCTCCGGCTCCGACCCTTTTCGTGCCGCGTCGGATCCAGGGATTCGTGAACCCGCGCACGGGTGAGGCACGCATGGCCACGATCCTCATCCCGGTGGATCGCGAACCGCATCCACAACCGGCCATCGACGCTGCCGCCATGGTGGCACGGACGCTGGGTCTGACGGAGCTCCACTTCATCTTCCTGCACGCCGGGCCAGAATCGAATGTGCCCGCGTTCACGTTTCCTCCGGAGACGGGATGGACCAGCGAGGTGGAAACGTGGGAGGGCGATCCGGTGGATCACATCCTCGCGTCTGCGGAGGCCAACGAAGCCGACCTGATCGTCATGGCCAAGCGCGGCCAGCGCACGGTGCTGGACGCCTTGCGTGGAAGTACCACCGAACGGGTCGTGCGGGGTACCCGGTGTCCGGTGCTGGTGGTGCCGGTGGCCGACCATCGCGGCGAGACCTGATCCTGGAAACAGGTTCAGGCCCCGACTCAGACCACGTCCGGCACTCCGTGGAGGCTGCGATCGGCGCGGGTCTCGACCCACCGGGCAAACAGCCAGAGAAGGTCTGAAAGGCGATTGAGGAAGATCAGGATCTCCGGGTTGGGCGGTTCACCGGCGTCGTGCAGCGCATGGATGCGTCGCTCGGCCCGACGGCAGGTCGTGCGGGCGACGTCCAGGGCGGCCGCGTCCAGGGTTCCACCCGGGGTGGCCCAACCCTTGTAGGACACGCCCTCCTTCTCGATGCGGGCAACGATGACATCAAGTCGGGCGGCGAACTCGGGACCAACGATCACGAAACCGTCCTTCCGGTAACGTTCGAGGTCGTCCGGATGCGTGGCCAGTTCGCCCATGACCAGGACGAGATCCTTCTGGATGGCCAGCAGGGACTCCCGGACGAAGTCGTGCGTGGCGGTGGCCCGTGCCATGCCCAGGGCCGCATTCAGTTCGTCCACGCTCCCGTACGCTTCGACGCGGCCGTGGGACTTGGGGACGCGGCGGTTGTACATCAGGCCCGTGGTTCCGCCGTCGCCAGTGCGTGTGACAATGCTCATTCGATCAATCGTGATGTCGGTGGCCGGAGTCGGACGCCACGGAGGGGTTCCCGGATTGACGAGGAATCCCCACGGGACACGCCGGCCACCGGAGATGTGGATGAGTAACCCCAAACGCAGGACCGCCAACAGGAATGTTTGCCGGACTGGCATTCCTACCTTTGCCGCCGCGTGGGGCCACGCGGCCTGCAGGGAGTCGCTTTGATTGAAGGCCGGGTGTCCTCACCCGGCGTGGGTGATGGGATACGCCGCGTGGGGGCACGCAGCCTTCATCCGGAGATTCCCAGTTGCCAGATCCTTGCTGAAGGCCGGGTGCCCTCACCCGGCGTAAAGTTCTGGAAACTGGGATCTGGCGACTGGCAACTCCCCCCTACAGCGTCCGCTCGACCAAACGCTTGTAGGCGAGGACGCCGTCGGCGATCGAACGGGCCAGCGCCGCGCGGCCTTCGGTGGAATAGATCGTCGAGGCGTCGTGGGCGTTGGTCATGTAGCCGCCTTCGATCAGGATGCCGGGCATGTCGAGGAGGGTCAGTTCCTTGAAACGCGCCCGGCGCAGGCCGCGGTCCCCGAGATCCGTGCCCTGCACGATCGCGCGGTGCACCTGATGTCCCAGGACGATGTTGTCGCGGTCGAACCGGTTCCCCGGGTGCCACCCGCCGCCGTGGTTGCCCGTGTCGTTGGTGGAACTCGCTCCGGCCGGGGTCAGGCAGTAGGTCTCGACCCCACCGACGTCGGCGGATCCGGGTCCGTCGAAGGCGTTGAAATGGACACTGAGGTAAAGGTCGGCCTTGGCCTTTCCAGCGGCGGCAGGACGGTCTTCCAGTTCGATGAACTTGTCCGTGGAGCGGACCATGATCACCCGGAGGCCGGCGCGTTCGAGGCGGCGTCGGATCTCACCGGCGACGAGGAGGGTGTAGTACTTCTCCTGCCGCTTGCCCTCGATGTTGCCCGGATCCTTTCCGCCGTGGCCGGCATTCAGGGCCACGGTGCGGATGGGACGGGTCGCCGGGCGACGGGGTGGTTGGACCAATGGGGCGAGGACGGTTTCGATGTCCCGATTCGAGATCTGGAAACCGTCGCCGGCCTTGCGGACAGGCAGGGTGAGTCGGACGTCGGTCTCATCGAAGACGACCTTCTTCGAACTCGCCTTGAAGACGATTTCGTAGGCCTTGTTCGAGAGCCGGAGTTCGTCGCTGCCCGCCGCGGACTTGGCCGCGAAACCCTTCGCCCGTCCCCAAGCGACGAGATCGGTATAGCGGGACTCGTTGCCCGCAGCGGGGCGGATGGCCCGTCGCGTCGCCGGTGCCGCCGGCAGGAAGGCCTGCAATCCCAACACCAGACACAAGGCGAGGATGAGTCGTGACACGATGGGAGACAGTGGAGATCGGGGGAGGGAGTTTGAAGTTTGAAGATTGAGTTCCCAGTGGCCAGATCCCGATTGAAGGCCGGGTGCCCTCACCCGGCGTATCCACCTGGGAACTGGAGATCTCCATCCACAGCCTCCTCACGTCGTCTGCTACGATCGTAGCTGACGAGGTCACGAGGCAGCGGTGATGGGCCTCAAGCTTGAAGCTTCAAACTTGGAGCTCTCCATCCACAGCCTCCTCACGTCGTCTGCTACGATCGTAGCTGACGAGGTCACGAGGCTTCAAACTTGAAACTTCAAACTTGAAACTCCCTCCCCTCCCTCACCGACTGGCATGCCACTCGGCGCGGTCGTATCGGGACTCGATCAGGGCGGGGATCCGGGCATGGACATCCTCGGGGAGGGCGTGATCCAGCGTGGCCCACGCGTCCTTCAGCGCCGCCTCGATGCCGGCGGGATCAAGCTGGGTGTTCGTGACGAACTCCAAGTGATCACGGGAGGAACGATAACCCGGTTGGGCGGACGGAAACGCCAGCCACCGGGCGATGCAGGGCAGGTCGAAGTGATGGAGGAAGGTTCCGTGGAAGAGCAGGGCGGTGCGTTTCCGTCGCTGGGCGTTTCCCGAGAACTTGCGTCCGTCGACGGCGAGATCGGTGTAGCCTTCCACGGTGACCTCGCCGGCCAGCAGGTTCGCGAGGGCCCGGCGCTGACGTTCCATGATCCAGCGGTTGGCACCGGTGATCGATTCCAGCTCGGGATCCGCCGCGATCGGAAGGGCGAGCCCGTAATTCAGGCAACCCCGTCCCTGCACCACGGTTCCCCCCCCGCTGCATCGGCGGAAGATGGGGATGCCGTCGCGTTGGCACGCCTCGACATGCACCTCGCGGGCGATGGATTGGCCGTAGCCGACGACGACCCAGGGCGTGTCGGATTCCCAGAACCACAGCAGGCCCGGGCCGCCGTGCTCCTCGACGTGGTCGAGCGCGGCTTCGTCGAGCGCCAGGACGTGGGCCGGGGTGTTCAAGCGGTCGGGGCTTCAACCAGGCGGAGGTCGGCGACGCATTCGACATGCTGGGTCTGCGGGAACATGTCGATGGGCTGGACGGCGTGCAGTCGGTAGCGATCGTCCGCGCACAGGATCTTGAGGTCGCGGGCGAGGGTGGCCGGGTGGCAACTGACGTACAGGATCTGGCGCGGTCCGGTCTCGCGTAGGATGGCCAGGCTGGGCGGACGGCAACCAACCCGCGGAGGATCGAGCAGCACCGTTGTCAGGGCGGGGTTCAGCCGGCGCAGCAGTGACGGCAGCAGCAGGTCGGTGTCACCGGAGACGAACTCCCCGTTGGTCACGCCATGCGTGGTGGCGTTCTTGCGGGCGGCGCGGATCGCCGGGGCGTCCAGTTCAACACCCAGGAACGATTCCACCTCGCGGGCGAGTTCGATCCCGAAGAACCCGACGCCGCAGTAGGCGTCGATGAGATGCCGGGAACCCGCGCTGCGCAGCGCGTTGCGGGCGGCGTCGAGGAGCGCGGGGAGCGCGAAGAAGTTGTTCTGGAAGAAGGAATGTTCCGGAACCTCCCAACCCTCCGGAGGAATCCGGAGCGTGGTCTTCAGTCCGCCCTTCGGTGGCGGGTTCTTCCGCCACTGGGTGATGGCTTCGTTGAGCGCCGGTTCGGCAATCGCGCACGACTCGATGTCGCACACGAGACCGCAGTCCTGTCGCATGAAGCCCAGGTCGAGTTTCTGGGCCGGCCGGTTCCACTGCGAGCGGACCAGGATCCGGTTTCGGTATCCGTAGGGCTCGGGGCAGGGCGCGACGGGCAGCACGAGCGAGGGATCGAATCCCCCGACGCGTTGGAACAGGTCGCCGATCTGCTTGTGCTTCCAGCGGAGTTGGGCTGCGTAATCGATGTGCTGGTACTGGCAGCCGCCGCATTCGCCGTAGTAGGTGCAGCGGGGTTCGACCCGTTCCGGCGCGCGCGTCTGGATCCGGATGATCACCGCCCGGGCAAAGCGTTTGTGGATCTCGGTGATCTTCACCTCGAGCACATCGCCCGGACAGGCGTACGGGACGAAGACCACGAACTCGCCCACGCGACCCACGCCTTCGCCTCCAAAGGCCAGGTCGTGAATGGTGAGCGTGACGCGGTCGCCCTGCGTGAAAGGGGCGACGGGCAGGGGAGGGTACTCCGGAGTGGATGTCATCGGAAAATCAGGTCGGGCGGAGCGTGGTCAGCGTTTCAGGCCAGGCTTTCGCTGGGCGAGGGCGTGCGGCCCGACCCAGCGGGTGTTGTACTCGGCGTGCAGCTTGTCCGAGGCAAACGGTGGGCGCGGTTGGACGCCGTGCTTCTGGTCGTCCATGCCCGTCCACGGGAGCGGTTCGATCGTGGTTCCGGCGGCGACGTGATAATCGGCGTCCTTGTCCCAACCCACCGACCAGAAGAAGAAGGTCCGGGTCGTGCCGGCGGGCGGGGTTGGTTGGGCGGCGGCATCGAACTCGAGCGTGAGTTCGTCGCCAGCCGCCACGATGGCGAGGCCCTGGTCGCGGTCGGCGATCAGTTCGCGGACGTCGCCGGTGCGCGTTGCCCAACCGGAGGGCGTGTAGCGCCAGTTCGGTTGCGGTAGGAGTTGGTCGTAGAGCGGGGTCAGCGGTTCGGTCCAGGGAAGGTCGGCGAAGACCGAATACCCACGCGGGTGCAGGTCGGCGCGGACGGGCAATTGCCGGAACTCGCGGATCGAAGACGGATCGGCCGGACGCAACAGCGCGATGCGGTCCCAGTGGATCTCGAAGGACTGGGTGAGGCGGAAGCGTCGGACGCCGGCCGGCAGGATGCCCGTGAGATCGGCCAGGATCGTCTTCGTCTTCCCCGCGGGCGCACCGACGGTGACATCGAGCTTCTGCCAGGAACCGTCCGCGACCTCGGCTTCGAGGACGGGGAATGGGAACCCGAAATCCGAACGGTGCGACGCCGCGATGTTGGCCATGCCACCGCCGAAGCGGAGCCATCCGTCGAGGAGGAGGACGAGGGGTTCGTGGATGGGGATCGTGCCGAAGTCGAGGATCACACCGTGGGGTTCGGCCAGGCCGCGATAGGATTCGCCGTGGGGCTTCGGCGGGGAAACACGGAGGCGGTCGGTGGCCTGGAGGAGTGGGGTCACGTCCGAACCTTCGAGGGTGGACGCCGCGCGTAGCGGGATCGGGTCATGAAGTGCGACGAGCCGATGCTCGGGGAACGGCCGGCCAGGCATCAGCTTGCTGGTCGGGTGCACCTCCACGCCGGGCGGATGATCCACGACCACCAGACGCGCGGCATCGAGGTAGAGGATCTCGCGGAGTTCCTCCGTCACCTGCAACACGTGACGGCCCTCCCGCGCCGGGAACTGGGCCGCAGTTCCGATCCGGACGAGTTCCTCGGGATCGGCATCGATGTAGCGTCCGGGGGCGACCGGCAATCCGACCGGCGCCGCGCCCAGAAGATCCGTGAGGAACCGGAACCCCGTGCCGTCCCAGGCATACAGGTACGGACAGGATCCGCCCGGCACGGTGAGTTCGATGAGGTTCAGGACGACCTTCGGTTCGACGGCGACGTCGATGGACGGCAGTTGCGTGTCGAACCAGCGGACCGTGACGGAATCGAGTTGGGTGCGCTTGCCGACGCCGATCTCGATGGGGAGTTGCTGGACGGTGCGCAGGGTGCGCCAGGATCCGCCGTTCACCTCGATCTTGGTTCCGAGGCCGCTGGAGTTGGAACGGTTGCCGAGCAACCGGACCTTGATGGCGTTGCTGGCGTTGCCGCCGTCGTTGCGGAGGTATCGGAGTCCGCCAGTGGTCAAGGCGACGACGAAGTCGGTGTCGCCGTCCTGGTCGAAATCCGCCGGCAGGACCTGCCGCACGTCGCGGAGCGTGGTGAGACCGAGCGTCTCGCTGACGTCCTGGAAACCGAGACGGCCTCGATTGCGCCAGACGCGAAGCCCCTTGGTGCCCCAGCCGAGGAGATCCTGCCAGCCGTCGTTGTCGTAATCGATGAACCGCAGGTGCGAGATCTGGTTGTCCTTGGCGGCGAGTCGACGGGGTTCGCGCAAGCCGCCGAGGAACAGGTCGATGGTCTTGTCGGTGGCGATCGCGATGTCGGTGCGGAGATCGTTGTTGAGATCCGCGGTCGCGAGGGCCTGCGCGACGGGCCATCCGGTGGGTTGGTTGCTGGCGTTGAGTCCGCCGCCGCGCTGGTTGAAGAGGACCAACGGCGGTTGGGCCGTGCGGGTGAGGATGAGGTCGGGAAGGTCGTCGTTGTTCCAGTCGTCGATGGTGATTGCCGTGGCACCCGTGACCTGGACCGGAACCGCGGACGTTGGCGGGATCTCACGGAAGGCGAGGTTGCCGAACCCGCGGAAGAGTCGCAGCCCACCCTTCGGATGGAGCGCGGCGAGGCCCAGTTTTCCGGTGAAGTCGGGATCGATCAGCGCACCGGCGATTCCGGGCACCGTGCCGAGATTCGAGATGCGGGTGGCATCGGACAGGACGCCGTTGGTGGCCGCACGGAGGACCGCCATGCCGTTGTCACCGGTGATGACGAGGTCTTCGTAGCGGTCGTTGTTGAGATCGCCGACTGCGATCGTGCGGGGCGTGCCCACGGACGGGAGGGGAAGGGGATCGGCCTTGGGTGAGAAGACGCCGTTCGAGTTCCAGAGCAGGCGCAGGCTCCCGCCGTCGATCACGAGCAGGTCGTTCCACGCGCGGCGATTGATGTCGACCGTGGCCACCGGACCGGCGAGGCGCGCGGCGGCATCGCCGAACGCGGACGCCGTCTGATCCGAGAAGGTGACGCGGACGCCGGAGGTGTCGGGCTGTTCGAGGGTGGCCTGGCCACGGGGCGTGGTGTAGACGCAGCGTTCGTAAAGGGAGGGGTTGTCCGCCGATTGGGCTTTCCCGGCGTTCACCTGCTGGTGCGTCGCGATCGCGGCCGACGCGGCTTCCCTCTGGCCGAGGCGGAGCTGCATCTGCGCGAGTTGGTAATACGCGGAGGGATGGTTGGTCTCGAATTGCGTGACTTCGGCGAACTGGTCGGCGGCGTCCTGGAATTTGCCCCAGCCTGCATAGGCCCGACCGAGTTGGAAGCTGACGGCGTTGATGGTGCGGTCGGTGTCCTTCGCGACCTGCAATGACTGGACGGCGTTGGAGTATTGGTTCTGTCGGAGCAGCGAACACCCGAGCAGGTAATGGCCGGCCCCGGTTGTCGGCTCCAGATGGGCCGCCTCACCGGCGTGCAGCGCCGCCTGCGAGGCCTGGCCGGCAGCGAGGTAGGCGATGGCCAGGTTGACGTGGACATCCGGGTTCGCCGGATTCATGGCACGCGCCTGTTGGTAGACCTCGACCGCGCGGTTGGCGTCCCCGGCTTCGAGATACGTCCGGCCGGAATTCATCAGTCCACCGAAGCGCTGCTCCGAGTCCGGATCGGTCCGGTGCGTCCACCATGCCCCGACAGCGATCAGCCCGATCCCGGCAACGATGCCAAGGACCAGCAGCGCGCCCAAGGGAGCCCGTGTCTTCTGCGGTTGAGCCATGGGGATAGCATACTGATGCCCCCGCCCCGCAGGAAGTCCGGAGACGGAAGGGGGCTGGTGCGTCTCGCGACGGCTATTCGTTTGGAAAAGGGAAACGGGGTGGCGACGTCCTCGTCGCCGTTGCAAAGCCACTCCCAATGGTGATGAGGACATCGCCACCCCGAATCCTTTCCAAAAGGGGGCAGTGTCAAGATGCGCCCAACGGGGGTGTTCTTGCGCAGAGGGGATGGAATGGTCGTCGGCGTGGGTGGTGGGGTGCAGTGGGTGGGGGCTCACGCGAAGACGCGAAGACGCGAAGAGGAGGGCGCGATGGTGCACGTGCGGGCCATGCCGGTGTCGAGGTGCGGAGCATCGGCAGAAGGTAGCCCAGCGCGTGAGTGCTGGGTTTCGGCGCTTTGAGGCATGAGCCCCGGAGGGGCGACAGAATCCCTCATCCTGAACAAGGCAGTCGCAACCACGAATGGCACGGATCACACGAATACGATGGGACTTGGATCCGGATCGCCGCGAACCTGCGAGGAGAGAGTTGGGTCCGGATGGAGAGCTCCATTCCATGACGGGCCGTTCGTGGAATCCGTGCGCTTCGTGGTCAAGCCAACTGCTGCTTCCACGCTCATTGGTTCGCATCGACCCTCATCGGCCTGGCTTGGACGTGCCCACATCCAGCCCCAACGGGGCGTTCTACGGCAGCCCGGGGCATCGCCCCGGGAACACGGTCCCGAAATGAACACGAGCCCTGAAAGGGCGGCTTAGCCTCAGGGTTTGGATGTTGGGCGGGGGGATGGGGTGGGTCGCCCTTGCAGGGCTCGGGGCTGAATTGTTGGGGGGCACCGGACCGCAGGGCGTTGCCCTGGGCTTTCGTGGGCTGCCCCGTTTGGGGCGGGGGGATCCTCATGGTAGGGGCAATGGGGTCAGTCCCGTAGAATTGACATTTGAAGGCGGCTGCACGGTTGCGGACGGGCCCGCCGACGGATCTTGGTTCGAGTTGACGAGGCGCGGTTCATCGCGGCGAGGTGATCTGAGGCGGGCTTCTGGA
>Ga0172372_10003403_pt1 | contig 23379 bp, 16 predicted proteins | sample LakKiv5m_2_FD_114544 | JGI IMG/M metagenome (GOLD analysis project Ga0172372, IMG submission 114544) | Freshwater microbial communities from Kabuno Bay, South-Kivu, Congo - kab_092012_9.5m | ecosystem: Environmental > Aquatic > Freshwater > Lake | place: Democratic Republic of the Congo...
GCCAGGGGACACACCGAGGCCCGTTGTTCAGCGCTTCCCTGTAGGGCGAAGGTGAGCGCGAGGGTCTGCATGCAGTACTTGGTGTTCTCATCGTCCCCGGCGTGGCAGGCGTCGGCGATGGCCTTGATGTCCCAGTCGAGGTTCTGGAATCCGCTTGCCGCGATCCCTTCAAAGCAGGCTCGGCGCCATTCTCCGGCGACGTTCTCGCAGTATGCGTGCACGGACGGGTAGTCCTTGTCCCAGAGGACGGCGAGCGCCTGGGAGGCGTTCGTATAGCAGGTGTATACGATCTGGCCTTCGGTCGGTTCGGCGCAGATCCTTTCAACAGTGCGCTGCTGGGCTGCCCGGTCCGCTCCCCAGATGGTGACCAGGTCCGCGTAGCGTTCGTGCCCGGGGTCGCCGACGGCGGAGCGCACGAGGTCGACACCCTGCATGAGGAGACCGTCGACGCAGCGTCCCTGGAGGCGGACTTGCGGTATGCTCGTGCAGACCGCAAGTCCCGAGGACACGTCCGGCTGGACCCGGTCGAACACGAAGTGTCCGAGCACGTGGACGCACTCGCCGGTCGCGGCGGAGTTCTCGTCGCCGAAGGGCGCGCAGAGTTCCGGCATGCGTGCGCGGAGATCCTCGAGGGCGAGGTTCGCCGTGTACGCCTCGAGTGCCCCGTGGTAGTAGCCGAACCGGCAGTCGGGGAACTCGACGGCGTACGCGTCGTCGAGGGTCAGACCTTGGGCGATGGTCTCCTTGCCGAGTCCGTGGGTGGCGTTGTGGCACTTTCCAGTGAGCGTCTGGTTGCGACCGACGCCTTCCCGGAGGATCGCCAGGCCTGCGCCGATCGCTCCGCGTTTCCCGGCGCTCGCCGCGAGGTCCTGGATGCATTTGCCGGCTTTCGCTTCCGGTTGCTCGCCCATGCACTCCTGGAACTGGTCCTCCCACCCCTTCATGGAGACGGTCAGGTCAGCTTCCCGCGCGGGCGCGAGGACCGCGAAGAGGGCGAGCGCCACGCCCGCCACCGGGAGGAGTAGGAGGAGCAGGCGTCGCACGTCCGGGACTGTGTCGTGTTCGACGGGTTCTTCAACGGGGGTGGGTCGACCGATGCTGGCCGACCCGCCTTTCCCGGGGACAGTGGCGGTAAGGAAGCCCGCTACGGGGTGGGCTACAACGAAGAGGTGGTCATGGGAGAAAGGTCTTTCGGGTTGAGTATCGACGGTGACCGGGTCACCGTCGTGGAGACGCTCGGCGACATCGCCGTGTCGTCGAACGTCGTCGACGCCGGTTCGCTCGAGGATTCCATGACCGTTGCCCTGGAAGGGGTAAAGCAGAAACGCAATGACGCCCCGATCCGCGTCGCTCTGCTCACCCCGTCAGTGTCCATGCGGCGTATGGACGTCACTGCGCAGATAGCTTCTTCGCGCGCGGATTTCGAGGATGCGGTGTTCGCGCAACTGCCGGTGAATCGTGAGGTGACCGCCATCGCCGGCGCGTTCTTCGACCCTGAGGCGATGGTCGGTGATGCCGTCACGCCGGGCGTGGCCGTCGTCGGCCCGGCTGACCGGGTCGAGGAGGTGTACCGTCTCGCCGGCAAGCGTCGCATCGAGTTGGTCGCGTCGCCGTTGACGCTCGCCGGTTTCGACGGTATCTGGCTCGGTATCCACCACGGTGTCGCCGACGTCACCCTCGTCGCTGGCGGCCGCCCGCTCGCCTACCGGCAGCTGCGCGCCGGGGGACTCAACGCGCTGCTCTCGGTTCTCGGTGATCCGCTCGACCCGAGCATGGGACCTTCGCGTCTTCTTGGTTCACTGACCGGTACGCTCGCCGATCCGATCGCCGACGTCGAGGTCGGCCGCTACATGCGCATGGCGGCAACCGAGCTGGCCCAGACGGTCGACTACTGGCGCAAGACCGGTGAATCGGTGCCGGGGAACTCCGAGGTGCTCGTCTACGGCGCCGGCGGGGGTCACATCGCCGAGAACGCCCTCCGTGAAGCCGGGTTCACCGTCATGATGCCCGAGCTGCTCCTTCAGGCGCTCTCCTATGTTCCGCCGGCGAGCCGAGCCGAGTCGATGCTCGCACTGTGCGCCGCCGCGACCGCGGGCCGGCACATGCCGCAGGTCTCGTTCACCAACCCGCTGTTTACCGAGCTGCTAAGCGCCCGCCGCCGTGCACGCAAACGCCTCGCCGTCTGCGGCGGTGCCCTGCTCGTGGCAGGGTTCCTCGGTTTGACCGTCGTCAAACCTTTCGTCGACGGTTGGCGTTCCTCGCGCCGTGCCGCCATCGAACTTGCCGAGGCGGAGGCGATGTTCGCCGAGAAGGCGCAATGGTACTACCAGAAGGTAGACATCGACGCCCGTCAGGCCATCGTCGACCAGGCCCGCACGGCGGAACCCTACTGGGCGCAGGTCTACCGGGTCCTGTTCGCGTCCGTTCCTGCGGGCTCGAAGCTCTCGCAGATATCCGCGACCGTCGCAGGTGATTCGGTCCTGGCGACCGTGTCGCTCACGCTGACCACCGACACCTACGAGGATCTCGTCCTCTGGATGGACCGTCTCGAGGATGTCGAAGGCGTCGATCGGGTGTGGAGTTCCGGGTTCTCGGTCAACGACGAAGGCGTCGCGTCGTTCGACATCTCCCTGCAGCTGAAGGTAACCCCGGAGACTGTGTTGGTGACTGACGAGTCCGGCGGTCTTCTCGCCGTGGCTCCCACGACGACCGTCCTTCTGCCGCCCGCCGCCGAGGTTCCGTCAACGGCCACGTCCGTTCCCGCCGAGGAGGACCGCTCGTGACCCGTTCCCGCAAGATTCTCTGGGCCCTCGCCGTGGTCGTCGTCGGTCTCGTCGGCTATTCTGCGCTCCCTGACGCCGGGCAGATGCTCAGCGGCGCCACCGCGGACGAGAAGCAACGCGATGTTCTCCGCCAACAGGTCGCCCTTGCCGATGCCGCCCTTTCGGACGAGGAGACGTTCCTCGCCGACCTCGAGGAGGCTCGTGCGGCGGTGCCGCCGGCACCGGAGCTGCCTGCGGTCATCGACGTTCTCGAGGAGACGGTGCGCCGTTCCGGTATGCGTTGGACGTCGGGTGCCCCATCGGCCCCGGACGCGCAGGCGGACGCGACGCAAGGGTCGTGGCAGCTGGCGATGACGGTTTCCGGTTCGGCACGCGACCTGCCGGGGCTGTTCGATGCGTTCCGCGTACTCGAGCGCCTCATCGTGGTCGACTCGGTACAGGTGCGCAACGACGGGAACGGCGTTGTCGCACAGATCTCGGTACGGTTCTTCGCCCTGCCGGGCGACCCGCTCGCGTTCGTGTCCCCCACCCCGGTCGAGGGGTCCGCTGCGGAGGGAAGCTAATGTCGCAGGACGCCTCATCGGGTGCTTCTCTCGAACGTTCCAACCGCACGATCACCACGTTCGGCGGTGACATCCTCGAGTTCTTCGATATCGACCCGGAAGCCATTCCCGCGGAGGCCTTCGAAGTGGTCGAGTACGCGCTCGCCCAGCGCCTGAGTTTCGTCCCCGTCGCCGCGGACTCGGTCGAGGTGGTCGTCGCGCTCGCCGACCCATCGAACCTGATGGTCCTCGACGACTTGCGCATCCGTCTCGCTCCGCGCGCGGTGCGCTTCGTGGCTTCCGACCCGGAACTTGTCGCGAGCGTCCTCGCCCGTTGGGCGCGCCGGATCGCCCGCAGCCAGGAGGAAGCCGCTGTCAAAGAGCTCCGCGGCGACATCGCCGACGATCGCGAGGTCGCCGAAGCCATCGACGACGACGGCCGGATGGCGAAGCTCGTCGCGAGCATCCTCGAGCAGGCGGTCAACGCCGGCGCCTCCGACGTCCACGTCGAACCGGGCGAGGAGCTCCTCGCGGTGCGCTTCCGCGTCGACGGCGTCCTCCGCGACCATAGTACCTATCCGCTCGGGCTCGCCACCGGTATCGTCAGCCGCATCAAGGTGATGGCCGGTATGGACATCGCCGAGCGTCGCGTCCCTCTCGACGGTCGTTTCCACCGGCGTCTCGCCGGACGCGAGATCGACTGCCGCGTGGTATCCATTCCAACCTCGACCGGTCTCGAGGGGGCGGTCGTGCGGCTTCTCGACCAGTCGCGGTCCCGGCTGAGTCTCTCCGACGTGGGTTTCCACACCGAGGTCGGCGACGCGTTCCTGCGGCTTCTCGACATGCCGCACGGCATGATCCTGGTGACCGGGCCCACCGGCTCGGGCAAGACAACGACCTTGTACGCGTCTCTCGGCCAGGTCGCCCGCCCCGACCGCAAGGTGTTCACCGTCGAGGACCCGGTCGAGATCCGGTTCCCCGCCGTCTCGCAGGTACAGGTCAACGAGAAGGCCGGACTGACGTTCGCCAATGCCCTGCGTTCGTTTCTCCGTGCCGATCCCGACGTGATCCTGGTCGGTGAGATCCGCGACGCGCAGACGGCCGCGCTCGCCGCGCAGGCCGCGCTCACCGGTCACCTGGTGCTCTCGACGCTCCACACCAACGAGGCGTCGGGCGCTCCGACGCGTCTGTCGAACATGGGTTTGGAAGGGTTCATCATCGCCAGCGCGCTCAAAGGAGTGCTCGCACAGCGGCTGCTGCGCCGCCTGTGCAAGCGCTGCGCTTCCCCGTCCGCCGCCCCGTCCGGTGTCGACGAGGAACTCGGATTCTCCGCGCTCGGCCTCGAGGTGCCTTCCCGCTTCTGGTCGGCGAACCCCAAAGGGTGCGAGCATTGCCGCAACGGCTACAAGGGCAGGGTCGTCGCCGCCGAACTCGTGGTCGTGACCGACGCGATCGCCGCGGCGATCGTCGATCGTGCGCCGTCAAACGAGATCGAACGTCTTGCTCGCTCCTCCGGCGCGCGATCGATCCACCAGGACGCCCTCGAGTGGCTCATCGAGGGCGAGACCAGCGTCGACGAGGTGCAAAGGGTAGGCGTATGAACCAGAACCTGCTACAGCGCGTCTCCTCCCGACGTTTTTCTCCGGCTCGTGCGGAGCGGGACAAGGCCGCCGCATGGGCGCGTTCCGGTACTCGCGACTCCTCTGCGGAGGCCAGCGAACGGATCCGCCGCCTCGGCAAGGTCAAGGGCAGGGACGTCGCCTGGTTCGCCGACCAGTTGGCGACCACGCAGACGGCGGGGATGCCGCTCTATCGTTCGCTGGGGATGCTCGCGAAGATGCGACGGGATACGCCGCTCGGTCGCCGGCTCGCCGAGATGCAACGACGTATCGGCGAGGGCGAGACTCTCTCGCAAGTACTCGAGTCGGACGCCCGTATGTGGGGCCCGATGGTGTGCGCCCTGGTCAGCGCCGGAGAGGCTTCCGGTTCGCTCGACACGTCGTTCCGCCGCATCGGGGAGATGCTCGAGAATAGGATCGCGTTGCGCCGCAAGATCGTCGGCGCGCTCACCTACCCGATCGCGGTGATCGTCATCACGTTCCTCCTTGTCGCGACTCTGCTGCTGTTCGTCGTCCCGAAGTTCAAGGACATCTACTCGCGTCTCGGCAGCGAGTTGCCCGCGATCACCCAGTTCGTCGTCGGCCTGTCGTCGCGCGCGCCGGTGGCGTTGGCCGTGGCGCTTCTCGCCGCCGCCGGTGTCGTGATCCTGCTCCAGGTCGCCAAGCGCAACGAGCGTCTCGGCATGATCGTCGACCGGTTCAAGTTGCGCCTGCCGCTGGTGGGGAAACTCATCGGCAAGGGCGTTCATGCGCGCGTCGCGAGCACGCTCGCCTCCTTGGTCTCGTCGGGTGTGACCCTTCTCGATGCGCTCGAGTTCGCGGCAGAGGCCGCCGGCTCCGGGCCTCACCGGGCGTCGCTTCTCGCGATCAAGCGTCGCTTGGCCGACGGCGCGACCTTCTCGACGTCGCTGACCGAGGACGACCTCTGGCCGGATTTGATGGGGCAGCTCGTCGCCGTGGGCGAGGAGGCGGGATCGTTGCCCATGATGCTAGAACGCTATTCCGAGCGGACCCGCGCCGAAGTAGAGACCGCGGCGATGAACCTTACCCGGCTGATCGAGCCGTTGATGATGGTCGTCATCGGCGGTGTGGTCGGCGTTTTCCTCCTCGCGCTCTACTTGCCTATTTTCCAGCTCGGATCCAAGATGGGCTGACCCTCGACCCGGAAGACGGCGCAGACCGGTCGACCCGGGCGTCGGGAGTAATGCGCGGCGAAGCGTCTCAGTAGATGCGGAAGCCGCCGCAATGCTCGAGGAAATCGGCGAATTCGCGGACGTTCTCCTCGCCGAAGAAGTACGAGGCCTCCCACGACTCCTTGTGCCCTTCGCCGTCGCACCCGTTGCACCAACCAGAGCTCCGCCCGAGTCGCCCGGTTTGCTCACTGGTGAGTTCCCGCTCGGGCATGCCCATCATCCGGCCGGTGTCGTCGCTGCGGATGCCGCACCCGCCGCACTGGTCGCAGGCGCGGCGGGGGAGGGAGCGCCTGTGCGCCTCGTGCTCCGCGGCGTACTTCGTGGTGCGTCCGGCGGCGAGCTCCGCGCGGAGCTCGGCGGCGAGTTTGCGAGCCCCGTCGGCGGGTAGTCCGTCACCGTCGTTGCTGTGCCCGAGGACCCCTTCGCAGATCTCAGGGGCGACGCGGTAGCAGTACTCCCAGAGGGGGTGCCACCACCAGACGTTGTTCCTGAAGTACTTCCCGGCGTCCTTCGTGGGGTTCCTGCCGACGACATCCATGCCCATGGGAACGCTCCTTTGCTGCCGTCCGACAGGGTGCACGGGTCTTCCTTCGCGCCATTCAAGCCCGCGCCGCCCGCGGGCGGGCCGCCCCTCCGGGGGAATACTTGCCGACCTTTCCCGGGTGGGGACGGTTCTCCATGGTGGTCGTTCCCGACCCCCAACGTATTCGTCCGAGAGTCACAAAGGAGCAGGTCATGTTAATTCACAAGAAGCGCACGTCGAGGGGTTTCTCCTTGGTCGAAATCCTCGTTGCTGTCGCCCTCATCGCGGTGCTCACCGCCGTCGGTGCCCTCAACTTCTTCAACTTGCAGAGCGGAGCGTCCGACTCCTCGACTCAGCAGCAGCTGCGCAGCGTCAAGACATCGCTCGAGCTCTGGATCCAGGAGCGCGGCAACTTCACGACCGTCGCCACTCTTGAGGGTAACGACGGAGACCTGCAGAAGCGCATTCCCGATATCGACATCGTCGGCCCTAGTGACGCCACCGGCGAAGGCAACGGCCGCGCCCTCAAGGTGAGTTTTGACGTGGTCGACGCGACCACCGCGGTTATCGCCGCGCACAACGGCTCCGATGTCTGCTGGGCCATCAAGATCGCAAAGACGGGCACCACGTACGCCGGCAAGGTCGTCAACGCCGCCGGTTGCACTGCGTCCGCCGCGGGGAACTTCACCTCCGGCGCCGGCGCGTTCCAGTCGTTCGGGTTCCCGCAGTTCAAGCCCGAATCGCGGGAATTCTAAGTAGGGTCGCCATGGCCGGCTCTTCCGCCGGTTCGCCGGCAACCCCGAGCAGCGAAGAGGTCTTCACCCAGGCGCTCGCTGTGGGCTTTCCCGTCCTGCGCGACGCGTCACAGGTCGTCCTCGACCCGGTCGCCGTGAGGATGATCTCCCAGGACGACGCCCTCGGTGTCGCACTCGCCGGTGACGTCCTCGAGGTGCTCGTCGCTGGTATACCGTCGCCTGCGCGACTGCGTGCGATCGCCGACCAGGTCGGCATGCTCGTCACCGTCCGCGTCACCGTCGCCGACATTCTCGACCAGGTCCGCGGGAAGATCGCGCCGCTCGGCGTGCAGGCGCTCGCGGTCGGTCCGGCGCTCGACGAGGCGGTCAAGCTCGGCGCATCGGACCTCCATCTCGCGGTGGGTACGCCGCCGATCGTCCGCGTCCACGGAGTTCTTCAGCCGCTCGCACGTTGGCCGGTCCTTTCGGTCAAGGACCTCGACGATGCCTCCGGGTGGGTCGCCGGGGACCGGGCCGGTTTCGAGGGCCACCTCGGCCGGTCCGTCTCCTACAACGACCGCCGCTGGCGCGTCTCCCTCTACCGTCAACGCGGCGCCCTCGCCATGGCATTGCGTCTCCTGCCGACCCGTCCGCCGCGCGCGGACGAACTCGGCCTGCCCGCCCCGGTCCTGAACCTCACGAACCTCTCGAGCGGCCTGATCCTCTTCTGCGGTCCGACCGGATCCGGGAAGAGCACCTCCATGGCAGCTCTCATCGACCGGGTCAACGAGACCCGGCCGTGCCATATCCTCACCATCGAGGACCCGGTGGAGTATCTGCACCCGAACCGTCGCGCGATCGTGCACCAGCGCGAGGTCGGCACGGACACCAAGGATTTCGCCTCCGGTCTGCGCGCCGCGCTGCGGCAGGACCCCGACGTCATCCTCGTCGGAGAGCTCCGCGATCTCGAGACGATGACGACGGCGCTCGCCGCCGCGGAGACCGGTAACCTGGTGCTCGCCACCGTCCACTCGAACTCGGCGGTTTCGGCGGTGACCCGTATCGTCTCCTCGTTCCCTGCCGGTGAACAGTCCCAGGTGCGTCAGCAGTTGGCGGCCGCCCTGCAGGCCGTCGTCTTTCAGTTGCTCCTGCCGTCGCCCCGCGGCGGCCGGGTCCTCGCTCCCGAAGTTCTGATCATGAACACCGCGGCCCGGAGCATAGTCCGCGACGACCGTCTGCACGAGCTCGCATCGCTTCTCGACACCTCTGGCGCCGACGCCGGGATGGTGTCCATCAACCGGACCCTCGCCCGACTGGTCTCCTCCGGGCACGTCACCCCGTCGCTCGCCGAGGAGCACGTCACCGACCTGTCCCTCTACCGTCAGTTCCTCACCGAGCGTCCGCACCACGACCTCGTCTCTCTCGACCCGCTGCAGGATCTACCGTCTTTCGGGAGCGGCGCATGATCGTCCGGGTCCGCTCGCGTCTCCGTGGTCTTTCGGTGATCGAGTTCGTCGTCGCATCGTCGCTGATACTCGGCGTCCTCGTCGCGTCGGGCGTCACCATTGCCAACATCGAGAGGGCCCTCGCGGAGAACCGGGCGCGTGACGGTGCGACGCTGCTCGTGGCCAACGTCCTCAACCAGGCGCAGCAGTTCAGTTGCCAGCTGAGCGTCGACCCGGCTCTGGCCTCCGGGGAGAGCACGCGTTGCCTCAAGCGCCTTGCGGGCGCGGCGCAGGGCACCGACACGGCCGGGGACATGATGTTCAAGGCGACGTTCCCGGCCGGCTGCCGGTTCGGCACCGACCCGGGATGCGTGTCCTACACCGCCATGGTCACGTCCCGCTGGTTGCACGCCAACGAAGATCCCGCCGCCTGCCAGAGTACGTCCCGGTCACCGTCACTTTTGCGCCGTACCCTCGAGGTGCGTTGGCTGAGGAACGGATCTGCCGAGGAGGTCGTCTCGCGGACGTCGACGTTCCAGTCGCCGCCGCCGTCGAACACCTACGACTCATCTTCCTCGCGTCGCCTGGTGGTTCGTGCCGCGCCCGGCACCGTGGTGACGCTCACCGCACCGACCGGCGGGACGCTGCTTCGCGTCGCCCAGGCATGCACGGGCGGCGGCGAGGCGTGGTTCCCCTTCCTGCCCGCCGGCACTGGGAGGACGTTCACGGTGTCCGCCGGGTCGCCGCTCACGGGCGCTTCCCTCGACGCGGCCTGGGCGGCGGGCGCACTGCCCTTGCCCGCCTCCGGGTCAGGCAAGACCATCAGCGACAGCACGCCGCCGTGCGCGCTCTGGGAGATCGGCTCGGAGGTCCGCTCGTGCTCGTAGTAGCGCGCCGTCGCCGCGGATTCTCGGTCCTCGAGGTGCTGGTCGCCGCTGCGTTGTCGCTCGGTCTCGGCGCGATCGTGGCGACGGTGATCACCTCGTCCTCGTCGGCGTCCCGGGACGCGATCGCCCGGGCTGACGCCGCCGAAGAGATCCGTTCGCTCAACGACCTGCTCACCCGCTACGTGCAGGCCGGTGTCCGCAGGCCCGTGTGCCTCAACCCTGATTCCCGCCTGCCCGGCAATCCTCTTCCGTTCGCGTCCTGCATCGTTCCAGGTTCCGACGGCGACGTCCTCGAGAGCGTCGCCGCGGACAAGATCGTCTTCTACAGCTACCCCGAGGGTGTGGTGTCGTCGACGCCGCGGGCGCCGGAGAAGGTCACGGTCGAGACTTCGCGTGATGCCTCGACCGGCGCGGTCACCTTGACGGTGCGCGCCCAGGCCGTCACCAACGGCGACCTCTTCTACGTGGGTAGCGATTCGTCCCTCTATGCGCCCGCCCGGGTCCTGCGCTCGGTCACGCTGGTGACCCCGGCGGTCGCAGCGTTCGAAACGGCGTGCCCGCCGCCGCCCGGGACTCCTGCTTCGTCCGATGTGTTCTCATTCTTCGACGCGAACGCCTCGTCGACGTCGGATCCGTCGAAGGTCTCCGTCGTCGTGTTCGATCCGCGTGCGAAGGTCCCTCTGACCGGAGAGACGTGCCCGCGACTGGTCTCCTCACCGCTCTATCTCGCTTTCCCGTCGCAAGGGTTCGGTCGCTGATGCCTGCCGGTCACCTGCTGACCGCGTCGCGCCGCCGCCGCCGCGGCTTCGCGATGCCGTTGATGCTGATCGTTCTGCTCGTTCTGACGGTGGTGACGGTGACGCTCGTCGGGACGGGTTCGAGGGACATCGCTTCGACGCGCGCGACTGCCGCCCGCACCGAGGGCCGCCTGCTCGCGTCGTCGGTGCTCGAGGATTTCTACGCGCGCATCCGCGCGAACCCGCAGGGTGTCTTCAAGGTTCTCGCAGCCACCACCGTGGAAGGTCTCTCCGGTACCGGATTCGAGAACTATCAGGCGCTGCGCCTGACGCCGTCGACGACGCCCTGGTCGACGTTGCCCACCCCGACCCTCTCGTCACCGGCGCCGGCGGCGTTCGACAACCCCTACGGCAGGACCATCGGTTCGGAGCCCTGCCCGGCGGACTTCTCCCGCGACTGTTTCTACGTCGCCGTGGTCGACAAGACCGGTAGCGGTTCCCGCCCGGGAGCGTTCACGGTGCGGGTGAACCTGCGTCTGCGTTGCGACGGCGTCGAGGTTCGCTGCGTGTTCGTCTCCTTCGAGCAGCGTCTACGACGCACCCAGTTCTACGATTTCGCTCTCGCCCAGAAGTTCTCGACCCTCGCGCCCGAGGCGCTCTTCGAACCCGGCAGCTGGGCGAACGGCGAAGAGAACAAGTCGTCCTACGAAGACTACGCCGACAGGTGCTCGGGTTTCGCGCCCGCGCGTGCCGCCGCGACCGGTTTGACGAGCGTTGCGCTCGGCTCGACGAACTACCGTCGAGGAGATCCGAACGCCGGGGTGTTCACGCACAGTCCCGGGGACACCATCGACGACCTGCCTGCCTGCATCGACATCTCCTACCAGAAGGACGACCAGTTGGGATCCGCTCCGGTCTACTCCGGCGACGAGTACTTGACGGTGTGCGGCACCCCTGCGTTCGGACAGGTGTTTCTCACCGGGAAGGGATCGAACCCTTCGGCGGACCCGAACTCGTGGTTCACTCCCTCGGGTGCGTGTTCGTCGTCAACGAATCCTTCGGTTTCCCGGGGCTTCTCCCTGAACTTCCCCGCCATGGTGTTGCCGACCAAGGAGACGCTCTCGAGCGCCGCTGCCGCCGCGGGCTTGACGCCCATCGGTCCCGCCGAGATGCCGGCGTTGGGACCGTACGTGGTTGATCTTTCCCAGGTCCCCTCACCCGGGGTGATCCTGACCGGTGACGGTAATCCAGGCACCCTCGACGCGATCGTCTTCGGCGAAGTCGCCGGACGGAAATCGGTGGTGGTCGTAGACGGCAGCATCGCCGTCGTCAACGACGTCAAGTACGCGAACGGCACCAACGGCGGCGACGCGTTCAGTTTGACGGCCTCCGAACGCATCGAGATCTGGCAGTCCTGTGGGGATTCCGGGGAGCCGGCGAACTGGCCGGGCGAACCAGGCGTGACCGGAGCCGGTGATTTCGCGACTCTCTGGGATCCCTCGTCTCGCTGCGTTCCCGAGGAGGCCGACACCGGGCCGGCGTTCTCGCGCACCCTTCACGGGGTGCTCACCAGCCCGGACGGCTTCGTCGGGGTGCCGGACTGGCTCACCAACGTCGACACCCAGCGCACCCAAGGCGAGCTCGATTTCTTCGGCTCGATGGCGTCCAGGTACCAAGGCGTCTTCGGCAGCTTCGCAGGCGACGGCGTGCTCGTGTCCGGGTTCAAGAAAAAGTTCTCCCACGACGATCGTTTGACCAGGTTCGTCAACGGGGCATCAGTCCCGACGAACTTCGCCCTCCCACCGTTCGTGGTCGAGTCCGAGGTGCCTGTCTGGACGCGTCTGGACCTGACCGAGGTCCCCTATCAGGGTTAGCGGTAAACTCCTGCCGACCGGCCGGGTCTCCGGACTATGCCCCCTGTGCGGCGTATAGGTTTGATCGTTTCTTTCGGTGTGGTCGGGTTGCTGCTGGCGTCGCCGGTTGGGGTCTTTGCGCACGGCGAGGAAGAGGACGGCTATTCGTGGAGCGACGATCCGGCGAACTCGAAGGTTTTCGACGACTGTTCGGTAACGTATACCAACGATATCTCTGCGTACCGGTTGGATTACCGTCTCCCGGTCGACGTTTCCGCCTCGGCATCCCGTATTGAGGTGGTGTCCGAGGATGCGGTCGTAAACTATTTGGCTGTAGCGGCGACGAACTGGGGGTTTCACGCGGAGCAGCCCGACGCCATTGCTCATGCCGAGCGTCGCAGTTCCGGGTTCCCTCCCAAGGGTCTTCTCGTGCGGGTGGGTTTGGAACGTAAAGATGGACAGATCGGTCCGAATGTTTTCTTCCAACTGAAGGTTTTCTCGAGTTCTGCAGCCTCTCCTACCGTGATCGATCTGGCCGTCTCTCCGTTCGAGGGGGTCTCTAGCGGCTCGCGGGAGTACTTGGCGAACTTCTTTTGTCGGGAAGAGTCGAGCGCTTCTGGGGCGTCCGAGGGTTCCGCGCCAGAAACCAGCGCTTCTGGAGGGGGTTTCGGGAGATTTTCCGTACTGACGGCAGTTGCTGCAGGGTTTCTAACAATTCTCGCCGCCGCCTTGCTTCTGGTTCTGCGCCGCCGACGATTGTAGGTATGCGTAGATTCGTTCTTGCCGCCCTGCTGATCGCCTCGTTCCCGTTCGCCCAACGTCCTGCCGAGGTGCAGGCCGCTGCACCGTACAAGAAGGTGCATGTAAACTGGTACATACCGTATAACTACGTCGAGGTCAACGATCTCAACAAGCCGATCTACCGCGAGACGCCGGGGGCACCCATTCTCAAGGACAAGTTGGAGTACAAGACCGTTCGCTGGGAGGAGACCTTCGAAACGAAGATCGTCCCGCGCTACGAGACCCGTACCGAGCGCTACGTTTCCCACTACAATGAGCGACCTCTGTACGAGACCCGTTCGGAGACCTACGTCGCGTACTATAACGAGTATCCGATCATGGGGACCCGGCAGGAGTCGTATATATCCCATTACAATCAGGAGCGTGTAGTGCTATACTACGAACCAACGTACAGCACGCGTCAGGTCTGCACGTTCCGCTGGAGGGGTTCGTGCCGCGAGTGGGGCACCGAGCGCTACCAGAGCGGTCAGCGCCCCATCTACGGCACCCGTTCCACTCCGGTTTACGGTACGCGCACGGTAAGTTACGTTGTCGGTATCGGACGCACCCCGGTGTACGCGACGCGCACCTACACTGTTCGTGTCGGGACGGCTCGCGACCCGGTGTACGCGACCCGCACGGTCACAGAGCAAGTGGGTACGACGACGGTTCGTGTTTCCGCCGGCCTTTCCCCGGTCAAGGAATGGGTGAAGGTCTGCTCGGCCTGCGAGATCGAGAGGTACAGTCCGCCGACGAAGGTCCTTGTCGGTTACGAGAAGAAGACTGTCACCCAACCCGGCCCGGAGAAGCAAATATCCTGTGAGGGCTGGGGTGGCTGCGACCTGCACGGCCGCATGTTCTTCGACGGCGCCTGGCACGAATACAGCCGTCATCAAGATTTCTGTCAGCGTAACGGCGTCAACGTCTCCATGTCTCTCTGCTTAGGCGGTACAACAACGACGACGACGACGACGACGGTCCCCGGAGTCAGTACTCCGTTTTCGGTAAAATGCGAAGATCGTGATCCTCCTGAGGAGACCGCTCCCGACGGATCCTGTTACACTCCTCAAAAGAAGGTGGACGTGTGTCGCGATGGGAAGGTCGTGACGATCCTGGAGACACAGAGAAATCCTCTCACGGACACCGCTTCTTCGCCGTGCCCGACGTCAACAACGTCGAGTACAACGAGCACGACTGTGCCTGAGACAACGACCAGCACGACATCAACAACGTCGAGCACAACGTCGAGCACGACGTCAACAACGTCGAGTACAACGAGCACGACTGTGCCTGAGACAACGACCAGCACGACGACGACGCCGACTCCGACGACGCCGACTCCGACAACGCCGACTCCGACGACGCCGACTCCGACAACGCCGACTCCGACAACGCCGACGCCGACAACGCCGACGACGGTGAGGGTGCGTCCGAGCTGACGCACCCGACTGGCGTTTCCGCCTAGTACCGGTAACCGATGCGTTCCAGGACGCTGCGCAGGTAGGCTTTCGTCTCCGCGGGCACGTTCGGATCCTCGAGGACAGCGCCGATCGCCATGCGGATACGGTTCGTCTCGTTCTCCGCGGCAGCCTTCATCAGCTCCGCGTCCCCGCGGGACTTCTCGAGTTTCGCGAGCTCGAGGAGGTACCCCTCGTCGAGCAGGATCTTTTTCTGCTCCTCGGTGAGTTCGCTTAGCGCCTGCATGGCGCGGGCGACGGGGTGTGCGGCACTCGCCCGCTGCTCCCGGATGTCTTCGACGTCCCGTTGCAGCTTCGACGTGCGGCGCCCCTGCTCCTTGAGGGTGTTCGCGACCCGGTGGAGGAAGTGCACGACCCGACCAGGTTCCTTCGTCAGGGCGCGCCCGCCGTTGAGGATCAAGGCCTCGACCTCCTCGAGCCTCAACGGAGCGTGCTGCGCTTCCGCCCGGTCGTCGTAGTTGAACGGCTGTCCTCGCCCGCCTCGTTCGGAGTTGTGCGGAGTTCCCACACGCCCAGTCTCGGCACACTCGTCCGCAGGGGTTCTTGACGACGCGTCCACGGTCCCGACGGTACTTCCTATGCACGCCCGGCTGCGAGGTCTTCCCGCCATCGTCGAACGTCTCACCGGTCCCTTCCTCGCCGCCACCGTCCTCGCCGCGACGCTTTTCGCCGCGCCGCACCTCGTCTCCGCCGCCGAGGACGACACCCCCGTCCCTGCGGAAGTCCCTGCGGAGGTCGCGCCGGCTCTCTCCTCCTCGTGGCCGGCTGACAAGGCGATGCTCTGGGTGCCCCCGAAGGAGGGACGTCTCGCCTTCACCGTCCCGGTGAAGGCGTCCACACTCGAGGTCACCCTGCGGCGCGTCGACGGGACCAGGATCCTTGACGCGAGCGTCGACCGTCTCACCAGCGGCGAAGCCGTCACCGAGATCCTGCTCCGCCTGCCGAAGATCCTGCCCGGCATGCACGAGATGGCGTGGAACGTCGACGCCGCATCCGGGGAGACGCTCACCGGCGTCATCGGGTTCGGCCTCGAAGCCCCGATCGCCGCGGTCGGCGGCCAGAACCACCGCCACGGGGAATCGCACCTCTACGAGGACACCCCGGGTCAGTTCGCGATCCGTATCCTCTTCGTGCTCTCCGCGGCGTTCCTGCTCGCAGGGGTTCGCCGGTCCAGGTCCCGCCCGATTCCGGTAGCCATGGAAAAGTTCCTCGTCCGCGTCGGCGCCGCCTTCCTCCTGCTGGCCTCCGCGGTCGCGGCGGTCGTCGACGCAGTCGCCTGGGTCGACGAGTACCACGACAAGCCGTTCTCTGCGCTCGCCGCTGCGCCGGGCCTCTCGCTCCTGCTCCCCGCGGCGGGTTTCGCAGTCTTCCTGCTCATCACCGCCCGCTCCTCGAGCGTCGTCGCCGTGGGAGCGGCTGCGGTCCTCGCCGGGTACGCAGGTCTCTCGCATGCCGTCCGCACCGCGCTCGGCGCACAACTTTTCGTCACCTTCACCGTCCTGCTCGTCGCCCTCGCCGCCCTCTGGGGGGAGGCTTTCCGTTCGCTGCTCGCACCGGCGACCTCGGATCGCCGCCCGCAGTCGTTCCTACGTTTCGTCGTCGTCCTGATCGCTTCCTCGCTCTTGATGTTGTTATTGCACGCCGCTACGTTCGACCTGCAGATGGCGTTCGCCCGAGACCTGCGTTCTCGTCTGCTCCTCGCCGGCGCGGTCGCCGTTTCCAGCGCCCTGTTCTCCTTCTTCTCGTCGTCACGGCGTCGCGGTGTCGCCGCAGTCCTCTTACTGGTGCTCGTGGCGGCGTCCTCGCTGCTGGCGTGGATGCCGCCGCCGGCTGCCGGTCTCTGATCTCCGACCGGCGCCGCCTCGCATCCACGACGCCCCCGTGCTTCCCGGACAGGGACACCATCGTCTGGACAGTGCCTCGACGATGTCCTCGGCAACTCCCCCGACTGAACCGGTTTTAACGACCCCTGCGAAAGGGTCACCACAAGCGTTCTTCCTCGTGCCGCTCCTCGGCGTGCTCCTGACGTTGAGTGCGGCGACCGGCAACGACGCGATCGCCCGCATCGGCCTGCTCGGCGGCCGTCTCCTCGCCCAGGTCGGTGTCGCGCTCACGGCTCTGCTGCTATTTCCCGCGACCCGTGCACGTGGCCGCCGGCTCGCGCTCCCGGGCGCGCTGTTGTTGCTCTCCGGCGTGATCGCCGAGGGCGGCACCCGGCTGCTTTCCCGTCCGTTGAGCTTCGTCCCCGGCCCGGTCGTCATAGCCTTGCTGCTCGCCGCCGTCACCGGGTTCTTCTGCCTTCCTCGCGTCCCGAGACCTACTTTCGCCTCGAAGTCCGTCCCCGCCGCCGGTGGGGTGACGGTTCCCGGCGTCCGGGTCGTCGTGCTTGGTCTGCTCTCTGTGGGTTTTCTCGCCGCCTCCTCTGGCCCGTCGCTGCCGGACACCGCATCGGTGTTGACCGGCGCCGCGGCCGCGATGCTGCCGGTCCTCGGTCTCGTCGTGGTGCTGCGCCGCGTCCTCTCCCCGGTCGCCGTCAAACCCGTCGAACTGTTCGCGTTCCTCGCCGCCTCCGTCCTCGGCCTGTTCGGCTGGCTTCGCACCTTCGCGGTGTTCCGCCTCGAAGAAATGGACTCGCCGATGCTCTCCCGCGGTGCGCTCCTCGCCGTTTTCGCGGCGCTCGCCGGCGGGCTGCTCGCCTTGCTGCCGTCCGCTATCCTCCGCTCGCGCTCCTCGTCGCGACTTCTCGCCGCCCCGTTGTCGCTGGTGCTTCTCGCCGCCGCCGCACCGTCGCTCACTGCCCTCGACCGCAGCGTGGAAGAGGGACTTCCGCAGAGCGCCGATGCCGTCGAGGCCGACCTCCGGCTCGTGCAGGGCATGACCGCCGAGGTCGGCGCCGGCCCCCGGCCGGAGTTCCGCGGCAAGGGCTTCTATGACTGCGACCGTCTGAACTCCCGCGACTGCTTCATCACCCACTACGACGACATCGCCCTCAAACAGGGCGTCGCCGCGGCCGTCGCCGACGTCGTCGAGAAGGTCAAGAACAACCAAGGCGCGACGTTCCCCGCCCACTGCCACCAGGTGGTGCACAACCTCGGGCAGATGGCCTACCAACTCGCCAGCGAGTTCGGTGACGCCGCCGACCTCGACCCGCAGGTTTGTGGCACCGGGTACACCCACGGTCTCTGGGAACAGCAATTCGACATCCTCGGCACCGACGTGATGTTCGCTCGCACCGGCTCGCTCTGCAAAGAGCTCAACATGGTCAGCGACTGGTACAAGTGGACGTGCCACCACATCCTCGGGCACATGATGTCGGCGAAGATGTCCAACGATCCGACCACCGCGTCGGAGTACTGCACCAAGGTGCAGGACGCTCAAGGACTCACCGACTGCCTGACCGGCGGCTGGATGAACTTCTTCCAGGATGACGTCGTCATCGCCCGCATGCGCGCCGACGGGAACCTCGAGACCCTCTTCGGTGTCTGCTACGGGGCGCCGCAGGCGACCAAGTTCTTCTGCTATCAGGAGCTCTTCCCCGTCATATACTCGATGATTAACGGCGACGATTTCGCCGCCGGGCAGGCGTGCCTGGACCTCTCCGAACCTTCTCGTGGCACCGGCCTGCCGTGGACGGTGAACGCCCAGAACTACACTGACCGCTGCATCCAGGGTCTCGCCCGCGGCATCGGCGCCTCGTCGAACCAGAACTACATCGTGATGCGCGACCGGTGCCTCTACATGCCCGAAGCCGCACACGATCCGTGCCTGACGGCCGCCGCGGCGAGCTACGTCCTCAACACTGGTGGCGCGAAGACGGCGTTCGAGATATGCAAGGTGGTCAAGGACCAGGCCTACCGGGAGTACTGCTACTTCTGGACCAAGCACGCCCGGGCGCTGCTCGCCAACGGACCCAACAGCGAGAACCTCCCAGGCGAGGATGAGGTCCGTCTCCCCGAACAGACCGACTACGCCCCCATCCCCGGGTACCTCTTCAAGCAGGCCCCGGCGACGACCGTCCCCGCCACGTCCGTACCGCAGGACCCCTCCACCCGGGGCTGAACCGCCCCTTCCTGCCCGGAGATCGGCCCTAGGCGGGACCCTTGCGCCCTACACGAACACCGGGACGGTGTCCCCGGTCGACGTTCATGGAAGCAAACGTCGACACGACAAGACGCTTCCCGAACCACCCGAGAGGGAGAAGAGGAAAACATCATGAAGAAGAATCGCAAGCTCGTCGCCGGTCTGTTGATCGCTGGCGGTCTCCTGCTCGGCGCATGCTCGTCCAACGGCGACGCAGGCGACGCCGCTCCGGACACCACCGCCGCCGCCGTCACCGAAACAACCGAGGCAGGTCCCGTGGTCTCCATCGATCCGGACGTGAAGGCGCAACTCGACGTCGAGCCGGGCTCGGCGATCATCCCGGGCTCGATCGAGTCCGTGGCGCAGGAACTAAACGAGGAGTGCACCACCGCGGTCGCGCCTATTCGTGAGCTGATGAAGAAGTACCCGAGCCTCCGCCAGGTGCCCACCGACGGCACGTGGGAGAAGGCCTACCAGGAGGGCAAGAAGTGCGAGACGGTCGATGCTCAGCAGTGGGCCGACTTCTACACGCTCGAGCTCGCCGGTTGGATGACAGCGAAGACCGACGAGTAACCTCTCGTTCCCTCCGGGACGATCTCGCCCCGTGGTGAAGAACCCGCCGGTCGAAAGATCGGCGGGTTCTTCGTTTCTCTCGAGCGTTTGCCGCCGCGCACGCAAGGGCACGCACCTCGGTCAATAACATCTCCACCAGGGACCCCTGGCCGTTTGCACAGATTTCACACAACAGGTCGCTGCTGCCGTGCGTTGCGGTTCCCCGCGCGCACGGTGGAACCACAACCAGCCGCAGGGCTCATGGGTAGCCGCCCAGGAGGAATCTGCAACTAACGTCAAGGAGTACCCAACATGTTCAGCACCAAGGTCAAGACACGAGGTCTTCGCCGAGCCTTCACTATCATCGAGTTGATCGTCGCGCTCGCCATTCTCGGCATCACTGCCAGCATCGTCGGCACCACGCTCCAGACCGTGCAGGACAACACCCGGGACAACACCGCGCTGCGTTCCCTCGAGGTGTTCGGACGTTCTGCCCAGTCAAACTACGCTCTCCTCGGCCCGTCTTCCGATCGCTGGCAGTCGGCCGTCGTCACCGCCGCCGACGAAGTCGTCGCGCAGGCCGGATCCGGTGGCGCCGCGAACCCCTACACCTTGAAGCCCTGGAGCGTCGCGACCGCACGCACCGCCTACGCCGAGGTGCAGAACCGCGACATCTCCTACTACTACGGGGTCTCCGGAGGAACTGACACGCTCGGTCTCGCCATGGTCTCTGCTGCCGACCACTGCGTCTACGCGGTGTTCACCCCGACGTCGTTGCTGCGCAGCTGGAGCGCCCGCGTCAACACCCTCGCCAACTGCAACGGCTCCGTCGCGTTCGAGTCCGACGCTGACGACACCATCGAAGTCGTCGCCCCGGAGGACGCCGGCGCACCGAACCCCGTCACTCTCACCGTCTCCGCCACCGACGCCGATGGCAATCTCGCCTCGGAAACCCTCAGTCTTACTTGGACCTACGACAACACCGGCGCGCCGACCCACTATCAGGTGCTCCGTGATGACGTCGAGGTCGCCGACCTCGCCATCGCGTCGCTCGCCATCGCACCGACCGACTCGGTGAGATGGACCGATACGTCTCTGGACCCGGCCTCAACCTACGAGTACGAGGTGGTGCCTTACCGCATGGTCGGCTCCACCCGCATCTCGAGCCTCGACGCCGACTCCTCGATCGCTCAGCCGAACCCGTCCGAGGGTCTCACCCTCGCCAACGCCGCCTCCGCGTGCTCGGTGACGATCGGGGCGACGACCGCCGACATCAGTTTCAACTACAACCTCGGCACCTCCGACTACGAGATCGACACGTTCTCCGTGACGCTCGCTCCGGCAACCGGTCTGCCGAAGACCTTCACGGTCAACCGCGCCTCGGTGACCCTGCCGGGCACCGTGTCGTTCGCCGCCACCGGTCTCACCTCCGGTGTCACCTACACCATGGGGCTGAGCATCGTCAACGGCTCCGGCGCCGCGCTCACCCCGGATCCGGCGGAAGGCAACAACTGCTACAACCGCTTGGTCACCCCGGTCCAGGCTCCCACCCAAGTGCAGTGGTCCACCCCCGCTACCAGCGTCGGTGACACGTCCGTGACTCTCAACTGGCAGTCGGTCACCCCGACCGTCGAGTCGCCGGTTGCCGGCTACTACGTCTACCAGTTAAACCCGATCTCCGATCTCTACGAGGTCGTCACCACCAAGGACGCCTCTGCGACCTCGCACACGGTGAACGCGCTCACCGGCGGTGACCAGTACTCGTTCAAGCTCGAGGCCTACAACGCCAACCAGCAGGGCGTGCAGTCCGCCGTCGAGTCGGCTCGCCCGATCGCCGCGCCTGCTGCCGCTGTCGTGACCACGACCGCACGCTTCGACTTCATCGCCACCGGTCCGGCGTTCAACGTGACGTGGACCACCGAGTCGTCTGTGGCTGCCCCGCTCGCCGCCGCCGACCTGCGTGACGGGAACTCCTCGGGCATCCAGGTCCTCATCGGGCCCGACGCCTCCGACCTCACGCTGGTCGACACCCTGCCGGCCACCGCGACCACCTACGATTTCGAGAGCCTCACCGCTGGTGAGAGCTACGTCGTCGCCGTCCGTCCGTTCAACAACCGCAACGGTGAAGTGACCTTCGCGTCGCCGTTTACCACCGAGAGCTTCGTCGCCATCGCCGCCCCGGCGCAGGTCACCAACTTGACCGTGGCACCGACCAGCGAGGACGGCACCGCCCTCGACCTGGCGTGGGACGACGTCGTGTCTACCACCGCCGTCCCGCGGACCGGTTTCGGCATCCTGCAGTACAACACGATCAGCGATATCTACGAGGAGATCGGAATCGTCAGCGAGAACAGCTACCGGGTCACCGGTCTGACCACCGGCACCGAGTACTCCTTCAAGGTGTACGCCTTCGGTGACGACCTCATCGGCGCGCAGAGCGCCGTCGCCTCCGGCACCCCGATCACGGTTCCCGACGTTCTGACCGTCACCAGCGTGACCCGCGGTGACCTCAGCGTCACGCTCGCCTACACCAACACCGCGTCAGACGCCGCGCCGCTTGCCGAAGTGAAGGCCTACCTCGACGACGTTCTCGTCGAGACGGTCGCCCCGGGCACCTCCTACACGTTCTCCAACCTGACCTCGGGTCAGAGCTACGTCTTCGGGCTCGTGGCATCCAACGCCGTCGGTGATTCCGCCGCCGCGGAGGAGACTGTCACCGCGGTGACCACCCCGTCGACGATTACGAGCTTCACCGTGGTGCCGAGCGTGAGCTCCGCCACCTCCTTGGTTCTCGCCTGGGACGCGGTGACCAACACCCCGATCAACGGCTACTACGTGTACCGGTTCAACCCGATCAACGAAATTCTCGAAATCCACGCGACCACCGCCTCCGCCACCTACACCGACACCGGTCTGACCTCTGGTACCTCCTACACCTATCGGGTCTCGGCCTACAACGAAGACTTCGAGGGCGGACAGAGCGCCTCGGTAACCCGCGCCCCGATCGGTCTCCCGGCCGCGATTACCAACCTGGCGGTCTCAGCACCGTCGGCAGGCACCCTCGCGTTCACCTTCACGAACAACTCGACGACGGCGAACCCCTACGAGAGCATCGAGTACGCCCTCTACGAGGAGACGTCCGGCTCGGGTCTGAGCCTCGTCCGTCCGCAGCCGGTCGCAGGCATGACCCTTGCCCGTGACGGGTCGATCTCCGGTTCAGCCACCTCGCTGAACCTGACCGGTCTGACCGGCGGCTCGTCCTACACCTTGTATATCGCGCCGCAGAACTACGTCTCGGAGAACATCGGCGGTCTCTACGCCGACCTCACCACCTCCCCGCAGAGCGAGACGCTCGAGGCGTCCTCGGTTGTGGCCCCTGCGGCGCCTGCCGGTCTCGACTGCGATCCGTTCGCGACGACCGTCGTGCGCTGCGTCTGGAACGCCACCCCGACGTCCGCTCAGGCGCCGGTCACCGGCTACGAGTACCGCGTCTATGACAGTGGCTCGTGGGGTGCTGCGACGAGTGGAACTTCCCCGCAAAATATCACCGGCCTGACCGACGGTCAGGACTACTCGGTCCAGGTGCGCACGGTCGGCGAGTACGACCTCCGATCTGACTGGAGTGACGAGGTCGTCGTCCGCCCGATCAAGCCGGCTCTCGCCCCGACGGGTGTGGCCGGCTCCCAGGGTAACGGCACCACCACCGTCACCTGGTCGTGGAACGCAGGCAACTCCTACCCGGGTACTGCCGACCGGCCGATCACCGGTGTGACGCTCAAGGCGTGCACGAACTCCGCCATGACGACCGGCTGCTCGACCAACACCCCGTCGGCCGCTCAGATTTCGGCACGGTCCTACCCGTGGACGGGTCTCGACAACGGTACCACCTACTACTTCCAGGTGATAGTGACGAACGCCCTCGGTGACGTCGCCTCCGCGGCCTCTTCCGCAGTCACCCCGTATCAGCCGCCGACGGCGGCGCCGACCCTGACGGTAACGGTCTGCACCGACAACTCGACTCCGGCCTGCGCCGGCGGTCAGACGCTCAAGCTCAGCTGGACCGCCGTCACCGCGACGGCCGCACAACCGGTCGCCGGCTACGAGGTCTACCGCCTCAACCCGACGTCGGGTGTCTACGAGGTCATCTCGGTGCCGTCGTCGGCGACCTTGACC
>Ga0172372_10003405_pt1 | contig 23358 bp, 18 predicted proteins | sample LakKiv5m_2_FD_114544 | JGI IMG/M metagenome (GOLD analysis project Ga0172372, IMG submission 114544) | Freshwater microbial communities from Kabuno Bay, South-Kivu, Congo - kab_092012_9.5m | ecosystem: Environmental > Aquatic > Freshwater > Lake | place: Democratic Republic of the Congo...
CCATTCGTCTGCAAATTACAGCGAACCGCTTCGATCAACCATCGGCATCGGCAGTTCGAACAGCCATCGAGTACGAGTACCGTTGCACTGAGTACCGCTTCGCTGAGTACGAGTACGAGGATATCCGATGCGATGCACGAACTTAGTTTTTACCCACTATAATTCCTGAAGAACCGCTTTTTGGAACTAGCCGTTAAAGTCCAGATAATCGTACTTGAAACGCCCGATACGATTTTCTATTTGTCCCAGCTTCGTCCTTCGGTTTGAATCTGGGTGTATTTTTCTCTAAGCTTCCTGGCCAATCGATCCAGTCGCTCAGGCTCACTACCGGCCAAGTCTTGCGACTGCATCGGATCGTTCTTGATGTTGTAAAGCTCAAAGCCCACGAGCTTGTGCTGTTTGATCAGATCGGTATCCCCTTGCTGGACACTGCCACCGGGACCAAGATCCGGGCCATCCCAATGACCTAGCACCATCCAGTCGCCATCCCGAAGCGCTGCTTTGGGTTTGGGATAAGCACGATAATAAAACCAGTATAACGGTGTGTGACGCTCGGGAGAGGCTCCTTGCGTCAAAAGATCCGTCAAATCGGTACCGTCTATGGGTTTGGTCTTGTCGATTCGGCCTCCCGAAAGATTCGCAAAAGTAGGTAAAAGATCCAGGCTGCACACCGGCTCACAGACCGTCTGCCCCGGTGCAATGGACTTGGGCCAATAAGCAATTCCTGGGACGCGGATTCCCCCTTCGTAGATCCAAAGTTTCATTCCACGAAGCGATCCTGGGCTACCATGGGAGCGATTGGCCGTCTTGTAGCGATCTAGCGTTTCGGGACCGTTGTCCGAAGAAAAGAAAATGAGGGTGTTCTCTTCGAGGCCCAGATCCTGGAGTGTCTTCATTAGATCGCCAACTGCAGCGTCCATGTTTTCGACGTTGGCAAAGTACTGAGCTTGATCGGCATTGCTGGCAACCGCTGTGTAACCTTCGACCAATTCCATCGGGGATGCAACGGGTTCATGTGGTTCATGAAAACAAACGAAACTGAAAAACGGTTTCGATTGATCCTTGCGGCTGCGGATCCAATGCGAAGCTTCTTGGGCGACGAGCTGGCATGAAAAGCCGACTTGAGGGCCAACTGGATCTCCGTTGCGAACGAAATTGGTGGGGTTCTCATGGCTAGGAGCGGCATTGTTCTGAGTCGCATACCAGTGGTCGAACCCATGGTCGTTTGGCTGAGGCTGATCGGGCTTGTTAAACAAACCATTGCAGTGCCACTTGCCGAACAAACCGGTGTCGTATCCAGCGTCGCCGAGCATGCTGGCCAATGTCGGCTGATCTGCGGCCAAATGCATGGCGTGTCCACGCGGGATCCAATCGTAGATGCCGGCTCGGTTGGGATTGCGACCCGTCAACAAACCGACCCTTGAGGGTGAGCAGACCGGCGCCGCACTGTAGCAATCGGTGAAGCGAATACCCCCTTTGGCCAATCGATCGAGATTTGGCGTACGGATATGGGGATGCCCGAAGCAGGCGAGGTCACCGTATCCGAGGTCATCGCAAAGGATAACCACGATATTCGGACGAGGCGGTTGGCTCTCGGCCAACTCAGAGGCATCAATGACCCCACCAAACAGCATGAAAAACAGCAAGTTTTTGAGTAAGAATTGATCCATAATTCCGTCCAAAAAGAGAGAGGGTGCAAGATGGAATGTAGAATGACAAAAGGTCTATTTTAACAGTCGAAGAAAACTTGTGTGAGTGAAGCTTGTGATTGCTGAGCAACCTTGGATCCATCGTTTTTTGGCTTTTGCAACAGTCCCGCTGGTGCTTGGCCTATCGGCCTGGGTAGAAATCATGGCCGGCGAACCCGAGTTGTCTGATCGAATCGATGCGGTCGTCTCAAGCAGGTACCTTGGTCCCGAAGTTCCTTTGGCGAACGATTACGAATTCCAGCGACGCATTTACTTGGACTTGTTGGGTCGGGGGCCTAAGGTTTCGGAGACACAGGTTTTTTTAGCACAAACCGCATCGTCTCAGAATGGATCTGCAGTTGCTCGCGATCAGTTGATCGATGATCTGCTATCTCGCGATGAGTTCACTAGGTACTATGCCAAAGTTTTGGAGGTGATGTTCACCGAACGGCGAGAAGCGATATCTCCGCTTTTATTTCGCGCTGTGATTCGTCAATGGCTTGAGCAAAAGCGGCCATTGAATGAGCTGTGTACAGAAATTCTGGCAAGCGATGGTACCGGAGATCAACTAAGCGCGGCGGCCAGCTTTATTGTCAATCGGAATGCGGATCCCAATTTGGTCACTCGCGACATTGGGCGTATCTTCTTCGGTCGCGATGTGCAGTGCGCTCAGTGCCACGATCATCCATTGATCGATGACTATGAGCAGTCTGAGTATTTCGGCATTCTTTCGTTTGTGAATCGAACTTATCTTTTCAAAGATGAGAAAAGGGGAGGTGCGTTGCTCTTAGGGGAAAAAGGTGAAGGAGCACTCGAGTTCGCATCGGTCTTTCGTCCACAAGATGGAAAGTCACCAGCCGCAGCTGTCTTACCCTCAGATATGGCGATGGACACCGAACCTGATTTTTTTGATAACCTCGACGCTTACGTGGTTGCTCCTGATAAAGACAAACGAGCTGTTCCTCGTTATAGTCGTCGGCAACAGTTGGCCGTCCTTGCGACGCATCGCGAAAACGAGTCCTTCAACCGCAATCTGGCCAATCGACTCTGGGCTAACATGATGGGTCAGGGGTTGGTGCATCCGGTCGACATGCACCACTTGGCCAATCCTCCGATCTCGGCAGAGCTGCTCAGACTCTTGGCCGACGCACTGGTCGCAGGGAATTACGATCTTCGTGAATTCCTTCGGCAAATCGCGCGATCGGATACTTATCAAAGAAGTGTCCTGGATCCGGACTTGGGCTCCTGGTCTGGCCCCTCTGGAGCAATGGCATCCATGGAAGCCATGTTGCAGAATATTGATCAAAAACGCGTGCTGATTCAGCCTAAAATGCAGTTGCTCAGTTCGCAGTTGGCCGTTGACAGCTGCCAAGGAGTCCAAGCCGGCTATGGACAGCCAAGTAGCCGAGTTTTCCGAAGAGGTGGTTGATAAAGCCAACTATCGAGTTGATGATGGACGCAATCGCCTTTTGGCACTAGCCAATCGCCGCCTGGCATTCGGAGAATTCGTTGCCGAGGCGCGAGGTGTTCAGCGTCGTTTGCGCAAGGAGATTCAGGTTTTAATCGACCAACAGTCCGACTACCAGCAGCACATGGATGGTATCGCCAAGATGCAAAAGTGGCTTGTGCAACGCGAAGCATTGCGCGAAGTTCGCGACGCTGGTCAAGCCGAAGAAATCGATCGGCAGCAAAAGCAACTGCAACAGGATGAATCAGAACTCATGGAGTTATGGCGGCGGAGTTTCGCGCTGCGGTCTGTCCGAGGGCTTTCGGCCGAGCAAATGGCTGGGGCAATCTATACCTCGCTTGAGATGCATCATGCGATCGAACACAAGGCGTTGGCAGAGTGGGAGGCTAAATATCAAACCGATCCGGTCACATCAGCAGATCCCATCAAGAGGCAATCGTTCGTCAACGCCGCGGTGGCAAATAACATATGGGATACTGTAGAAGATTTGACCGTAGAACGTTTCGCTCTTCCGGCTGGATCTCCTCAAGACGGTTTCTTTGCGACAGTCGACCAAGCATTGACGATCCAAAATGACCCACAATTCCTAAATTGGTTAAAATCTTCGCCTGGAAATCTGGTGGAACGGTTGATGGGCATTGAAGATCCCGACAAACTTGCAGAGCAACTTTATTTGAGCATTCTTTGTCGACGACCCGAAGATCAGGAGCGAGCGATGGTGGTACAGATGCTGGCCAGCCACGCCCAAGAGCGCCAGTCGATTGTGCAGGAACTCGTTTGGGGATTAGTCGCCTCTGCGGAATTCCGATTCATGTTGTAGAATAACAGAGGAAGTCACCAGCCAATGAAAAACCTGATACCTCGCCCTTGCGGTTCGCTCGAACATGCGATAGCAAGACGACAGTTTATGGGTGATTTTATGACCGGACTCGGGGCCCTTGCAGGTACGAGCTTGTTCTCGCATCCCTTGGGTGCTAGTCAGATCGCAAAGCAAAATAAATCCGTGGTGGTTGTCTTCCTCGATGGTGGTATAAGCCAATTTGAATCGTGGGACCCAAAGAAAGACCTAGAGACAGGAGGTCCGTTCAAGGCGATTCCTACGACGGTTCCCGGGATCCATATTTCGGAGCTATTGCCTCATACGGCAAGCCAGATGCATCACATGGCGTTGATTCGCAGTATCAGCACCGATCTGGATGATCACGGACTGGCTCGGAACCTCGTGCGATCTGGTCGCATGACCCGCTCAGCCACCGAGTATCCTGAGATTGGAGCGACGATTGCCAAAGGTCTCCAGCGGAGTGATTTTCCACTGCCCGGACATATTCAAACTTCGCCAGAGGGAGTTGGCGGCAGGACCAACAATGCGGCTTATCTAGGCCCCCAGTACGCGAGCGTCGTCGTCGGTGCGGAGAAAGGTGGAATCGTCCATACCCAGTTGCCAGATGGTATGAGCGTCACCGTGGACAGTCGGCGGCATGATTGGCGTCGGTTTGCAAACGGACGTTTGAAGTCCAAAGTGCAATCGGCGGAGATCGATGCCTACACCCAGTCTTATGAGCAAGCGTTGCGACTGATGGAACGACACGAATTATTTGATATCGGTAAAGAACCCGAATCCGTTCAAGAGTCGTACACCAAGACCGAATTCGGAAAACAATTGTTACTGGCCAGGCGTTTGGTTGAGCAGGAAGTGCCTTTTATCGAAGTCAAGTGGGATGGTTGGGACTTTCATCACAATAACTTTGAATTCCATCTATCCTACGTGAATCATCACTTCGACAGACCTTTTGCTTTCTTCATCTCCGACTTGGCTCAGCGCGGACTTCTGGACAAGACGCTAGTGGTCGTGATGACTGAGTTTGGTCGCACTCCCAAAATCAACGCAGGTTACGGGCGCGATCATTATCCCAAGGCTTGGTCGATCGCACTTGCAGGTTGTGGCATTAAGCATGGGGCCGTTATTGGCAGCACTGATGCCAAAGGCATCGAAGTCACTGACCGGAAGGTAGATCATCGCCACCTACTGCATACTTATCTGCGAGCCGTCGGCGTTGATTCAACGGGTGAGTTTGATGTGGCTGGTCGCAAGGTACCGATTGCCGATCCGGCTTATGGACCCATTGAGGAGCTATTGGCATGACCCAAGATCCTGCAGATTCACCAGCCTTTGATGCAAAAGCGACACATCTAATTCACGATTGGGCGCACGATTCGAAATTATTGTGCTGCCGAGTCGATCCTTTAGGAAGATTTGTTTTTGCTGGGGGAATCGACTACACGATCCAACGTTGGGAGATCGCTACTGGCAACAAGACGGCTTTGATAGGCCACGACAATTGGGTCCGTACACTAGCCTTCTCGCCCGATGGTTCAGCTTGTTTCTCGGGAGGCTACGACGGACGATTGATCGCATGGGAACCTGCAGCTACAAAGCCAGTACCTGTTCGGGTCATCGATACGAAACATGGTTGGTTACGCGACTTGGCAGTCAGCAGCGACGGACAGCGATTGGCGAGCGTTGGGAATGATCGGTTGGTCAAGGTCTGGTCGGCAACAGATGGAAGTCTGCTTCATGAATTTGCAGGTCATCCACAGATTACCTACTGCGTGCAGTTCGTACCGGGGGCTTACGATTTGGTCAGCGGCGATGTGGTAGGCAACATCTATCATTGGCGCGCCGACACTGGACAGTTAGAACGCAAGTTCGACGGTTCTGCCATTCATAACATGATTGGTGACATCGCACCCTTCGGTGGTATTGTCAATATGGCCTTTAGTCCAGATAGGAAGCGGCTTACCGCGTGCGGTTTGCACAAAACCAGCAACGCGCCCGCAGGCAATCGACGCGCAGTAGCCCTATCCTTCGATTGGAATACCGGCGAAAAACTGCCCAAACAAGAGTCGCTAGCTAAGGAGCTCGATGCGACCATGTGGAGAGTTCAATATCATCCCAGTGGGATCATGTTAGGAGTGGTCGAAAAGGAGATCGGATTCTGGAAAGATGGACAGGAGGAGTTGTTTCATCTGGTCAGCTCTCCGAGTGACATCTTTGATTTTGATTTGCATCCCAACCAAGTCGACTACTTCACCGCCCATTACGACGGTCATGTGCGTGGCTGGCGTTGTGCGATTTCCTGAATTCGACGGATTGTCGATGGTCCGGTAGGTATGAGGGACAGTCCCAATCGAGTGCTCACAGTTTGTTTGAGTATCTACCGCGAGTCCAAGTTAGCGTCATTGGAGGGAACTAGTCGATGAATTTCGAATCGGCCAGCCATTCTTTGAGGCGCAAGGGCCATTGGGCTAGCGAGTCCCCTTCGTGACCCAGGCACAGCATTCTATGACCACCACCGGGTGCGATGATGATTGCGGTCGAACCGGCTTTTTGCGACTTGGGGAGATACGCAGTCAAGGATGGGGTATGGACGTTGGTGACATTGCAAGCCCCATTGGTGCGTGTCAATTTGGAACTCCTCCGGTTGTTTGATCTGTGGCATGATTTGCACCCGGATTATAACGTTTAGAAAATCATGTTTTGCCCAGAAGTCAGGAATCCCAAATGGAAGATAGGAAGCCAGTCAATCATCCAGTATAATCCTAGACGTGGGTACCATGTTATGCCGGTGACGGCAGTTGGATTTTCTTAGGCAAGAAGTTATGAGCACCATCGCCAAGCTTAGTGGAAATGATTTCGATCGGATGGTTTCGCGTGGTGCTTTTGTTGATATCGAGCCGATCAAGGTGGAGTTGATTTACGGAGAGCTTCGCTTTATGAATCCTGCAGGTCCGGTGCATGAAGGACAGATCGAGTACTTAACCAACTGGTCGTATGCCAATACCGATCGCCAGGAAGTATCCATCCGAGTGCAGTCGAGTATCAATTGCGGGGATCACCGTTCTGAGCCAGACCTTGTGTGGTCACGCAGGATGCCAGCCAAGCGCATGCGTCCAACGCATGCGGATGTACTACTGTTGATCGAGGTCTCTGACTCCAGCGCCGAGCAGGATTTGGGTGAGAAAGCTCGTCTCTATGCCGAGCATGAAATCCCCGAATATTGGGTGGTTGATGTCCAGGCCCAGCAGGTTCACGTTCACCGAACGCCTAACCAAGGAAAGTACCAATCGGTCCAGGCAGCTAATAAGCACGAGTTGATCAGCCCACTGTGCCGGCCATCCGCGACGCTACCGTTGGCTGAACTGTTTGATTTCGATTCCTAGAATCTCGTAGCGTGGTCCAGATTACAACGGGTTTTTATCCTGGTAGACTAGGGTTACGTTTTCTGTCGCGACGAGCCTTTGAGTTGGGGGGCTGTATATGAATCCGATTTGCCCAAGACCAGTCGGTGTCTGGTGCTTTGGCGTTGCACTCTTGGGTTGTCTTGCCACAACCACGCGCGCAGAGGATCCAAAGCCCACAGGGACGATGAACTGGCCATGGATCGGCTACTCCGAGGGACGCAATGACCTTCCCGAAGGACAGTTCGACAATTGGTCGACCAAGCGTGCTTGCATCGTGAAAGCCGATGGTACAGGGCGGCGAGAAATTGCATCGGAACTCGCTCAGCGCCAGAATAGTTGGACTCAGTTCGGCGGATGGTCTCCAGATGGACATCAGGCCGTCGTCTTGAGCTTATGGGAAAATCCCCAAAACGCAGCCTGGGAGCGTGAGCATAAAACCTTTCGCATGACCGAAGGCTGGTTGGTCGATACCTGTCTTGTTGATCATCAGACCGGGGCCATCACCAACCTCACATCGATTGATCGTGTTAGCATTTACAACACGGGATTGTTCTTCCTGCCTGATGGGAGCGGCTACGGATTCACTCCTTTGATCGAGGGCATCTCGAAACCTTATCTCATGGACCGCGACGGCCGCAACAAGCGGGATGTCTCCGGGCAAGGTGGAGGTTTTGCTTATGGGTACACTGCCTCTCCCGATGGCATGCGCATCAGCTATCACGAGAACTACCAAATTTTTGTGTCGAACATAGATGGTACTGACAAACGCCGGATCGAGACCGGCAATCCATTTAATTTTGCGCCGCAGTGGTCCCCCGATGGACAATGGCTGATGTTTGTTTCGGGCGAGCACTACAACTGCCAGCCGCATATTGTCAAGAAGGACGGATCGGGGCTCAGGAAGCTTGCAGATCGTGGTGGATATCGCGGCGTCGTCGAGGTATTGAAATACCCTGACTTTCATAGCGAAAGCAGCGACATTCCAGCATGGTCAGCAGATGGCCGCCATGTTTTCTACACTGCGAAGGTCGAGGATAGAATCGAATTGATGCGAGTGGATCTCGAAGGCGGTCAGACGCAGTTGACACACTCACCATCAGGGACTCGCCACTACCATCCTGCGGTATCACCCGATGGCAAGTGGATTCTGCTAGGTTCAGATCGCAGTGGAACGATGCAACTGTATGTTGGCACGACGGATGGTAAGGAGTCGTGGCCCATCACCAACGTCCCGGAGGGGCACTGCGCGATGCATGGACATTGGAAACCCATGTCGCAACAGCCTTAAGTTAGCTCTTTTGGGATGTTTGCTTGTTGTGGGTGGCAAAAAAATGGACTGGCAAAAAAATGCACTGGCAAAAAAATGCACTGGCAAAAAATGCACTGGCAAAAAAATGCACTGGCAAAAAAATGCACTGGCAAAAAAATGCACTGGCAAAAAATGGACTGGCAAAAAATGGACCGGCAAAAAATGGACCGGCAAAAAATGGACCGGCAAAAAATGGACCGGCAAAAAAATGGACTGGCAAAAAAATGCACTGGCAAAAAAATGCACTGGCAAAAAAATGCACTGGCAAAAAAATGGACTGGCAAAAAAATGGACTGGCAAAAAAATGGACTGGCAAAAAATGGACTGGCAAAAAATGGACTGGCAAAAAATGGACTGGCAAAAAATGGACCGGCAAAAAATGGACCGGCAAAAAAATAAAACAAACGGATAACGTTCAAGGCACTCTTGATTTTTGGTTCTTCAGGAATTACTGCGGGTAAAACATGAGAAGTTTTGGCCCCAGTGACTTCGTGCTCGTGCTCAGTGAAACGGTGCTCGTGATCGTAATCCAAAAGCAACTGTGGCTAACGAATTGGGTTTTGGATCCTTGCGGAATTTTCAATAGTCTGGTGGCCCAAACACTGTCGGAAGGGCTTCGAGTACGAGCAGGAGCACGAGCAGGGAGATTGCCAGTAGCATCTACTCCTAGCCACAATAATTCCTGAAGAGTCTGATTTCTCTATCGGATTTCATTTTTCTGCCCTATCATTTTTCTGCCCTATCATTTTTCTGCCCTATCATTTTTCTGCCCTATCATTTTTCTGCCCTATCATTGTCGGTTCCTTGAACAAAGACCAGCACGTGATGGACAACACTCGGATTGCCTGGCCTGACTTCGATCGCTTGGACCCAGTGATCGGCCTCCAAATGGGTTTCCACGACCACATTCTGATAAGGCATCGTGCCGGTCGCCTTGACCTTTACGGGTTTGGCGAATTCGAATAAGGCATCTGGTTTTCCGATCAGCCATCCATCAGCGAACATTCGCGGAGTTGGAGATTGTTTGGGATCGCCTGCGGGAGTTTTGTTGTCTAGCCATGCGACAAGTTGCTGTTTCTCGGATGCCGAGAGGGAGCGATCGTTGATCCAAGGTGACGTCGAGAGACTCGTGTCGGCTGCAGCGAACCAAGGTGGCATGATGCCTCGTTCGACGACTTCTCGAATCATCGGCGCGTGAGCTACGGCATCGTCGTAGGTATCGAGTTTGAAAGGCCCCACACCACCTTCGCGATGGCACTCGACACAGTGCCGTTGCAAAAGTCGAGAGATCTGATTGTGGTACGTCACATCCGTCAATGCTATCGAATCCGGCTTCTGTTCCAGCACACAGCCCGGTGCTGCAGTCGCAGCGACGAGAATCGAGCGATGTTCCAGCGCAGCATCTAAGGCGTCGCGGAGATAGGTATAGCGCGGCGCATCCATCGAGTAACCGAATCCGTATTGGTCATCGATCGCACCGTGGTAAATGATTGTGTTCGATCGATCCAGTACGAAGACGTCCGTCGTGCTGGTTGCACAAAGGTGCGCTGCGAATCGTGAGTCTTTATCAAAGGTGTACTCCGCATCCGATGCAAATCGTGCCGCTGCGGCTTCCATTTCGTCAAGCTTATCGGTTGCAACGCAGTTGACCAAAATGAACCGGACGCCCCGAGAAGCAAAGTCGCGTTGAAGTTCGATAAGTGTCGGTAAGTACTTCTTGCTGATCGGACAGCTAGTACTGGTCAATGCAATTACCGTCAGTTCGTTTTTGGCGTCGCCATGTAGTTTCTTCGTTACACCGTGCAGATTTGTAAATTCGAAGTCAGGGACGAAGCGACCGATACCGTGCTCCCCGGGAGTGAGCAGCTTCGGTCCTTGGCGAACCGGAGCATCAAGCGACTTTGTTGGCTCGGCTGGAACAACCTCGTCATTCGAGTTGTTCCTTCCCATGGCTCCGCCAATTGCATTTTTCAATCGACCGCGCAAGGCCCCTCGCGTGCCTTCTACTTTGGTCGTTCTTCGATCGCCGTTACCGTCGATTTGCTCGAATCGCTTCTGAGTTTCCTGCTGGGCCTAAACCTGCTCAGTGACAGCAAACCCAACGAATACGGCGAGCAATCCCTTCAAACCGAAAAAGACTATTTTCTTGCTTAACATAGATCCCTCTTTATCCTTCTATCAATCACTGTGCGGTGAATTTATCTTTTTGCCCTGAAATCTTTTTGCCTATATCTTACTTCAATATCTTATTTCAATTCATTAGACCGAGTCACTACGCAGGTTCGAAAGCCCCGAGACCATTTTACTTTTCTTGTAACCAAGTCAAATCGAATTTGGCGACCACCAATCGACGATATGCCCAGGGGCGTCCGTGATCCCCAAACCGCGTCTCGACTCCTTGCTCGTAGAAGCATAGTATCTGCCCGTCGTGCAAGACTGCTAGGTCACTGTAGGCACTTGGACCATGAAAAATCGTTTTGCGCTGTGGCTAGCACGCGGATCGACAGAAAGTTTGAGAAGTCTGTTACGCTAGGATTTTGGAAAGAACATTTCCAGCCACATCGGTCAAGCGGTATCGACGACCGTTGTGAAGGTAGGTTAGTCGCTTGTGATCAAGCCCTAGCAAATGGAGCATGGTGGCATGAAGGTCGTGAACAGTGGTTGGATCTACAGCGGCGCGATAGCCAATTTCATCGGTCTCCCCAAAGCTTACTCCTCCTTTGATTCCACCTCCTGCCATCCAAACAAGAAATCCCTTTGGATTATGATCGCGGCCATCGCCTCGCTGGGAAACAGGCATGCGACCAAACTCTCCACCCCAGACGACCAGCGTCGAGTCGAATAGGCCGGTACGTTTTAAGTCGCTTAAAAGGGCATGGATCGGCTGATCTGTAGCGGTGCAGTGACCAGTATGATTAGCGATCAAACCATTGTGTGCATCCCATTCCCCATCGCTGTAGACTTGCACGAATCGTACGCCTCGTTCGACTAAACGACGGGCTAATAAGCACTTGCGTCCGAAAGTGCGAGTTTCCTGGCGATCAAGTCCATAGAGCTGATTCGTTTCCGCAGACTCACTGGAAAAATCAGCTAGCTCACTAGCATCCGTTTGCATACGGTAGGCCAACTCGAAGCTCTCGATGCGAGCGGTCAAGTCCGGCTCACCTGAAAGTCGGTAGTGGTTTACTGCGGATCTGAGCCGATAACAAATCGATCTAGAGCGTTGCCATCAATTCGACGGCGGAGGCAAGGCAGCTTTCCATCCATCGCGCAGGCGCTTTTTCATCGTAGAACGCTGTTCGCTAAACCCTGGATCGCCTGCGAGATTTTTGTATTCCAACGGATCGCTTTGGTGGTCGTAGAGTTCGACGCTATCGTTATGCCACTGAGTGTAACGCCAACGCCCATCGAAGATGGTTCGCCCTAGCGTTTGAAGGTCGCCAAACTTGGAATCTCCTCGCTTATGGGGCCGCGAAACGCAAGTGAACACAGCTGTCTTCCATTGGCGAGTGGGGTTCTCCAGGAGGGGCACAAAACTCGTGCCTTCCAAATTTTCCGGCGCGGGTAATTGGCACAGTTCGGCCAGCGTCGGGTAGATGTCGACTGCCTCTACCAGTCGTGCCGTAGAGCCCGGAGAGCACGCAGGAGTTGCAACCAGTAAGGGGATGCGTGCGCACTCTTCGAACAAGCTCAATTTATGCCACAGCCCACCATGTTCACCCAAGTGGTATCCGTGATCGCTATGAAAGACAACGATCGTACTATCCCATAGCTTGAGTCGATCCAGGGTATCGAGCAGCACGCCGACCTGCGCATCCATATAGCTAATCGCTGAATAGTATGCAGCCATTGTGTCACCCGGCCGTTCCTCTGGGAATTTTGGATTCAGCCCCAGTCGATACGTGAGCGCCGATTCGGGGACTTGAGCAAGCGACTCAGCAGGCCCGCGACGAGGTTCTAAGGTGTCTGGGTTGTAAAGCGCATAGTACTTCTCGGGTGCGATGTAAGGAGTATGAGGCATGCGAAAACCGGCAGCAATAAAGAAGGGATCTGTTCCCGCTGCGGCTTCTTCCATGAAGGCTGCGGCTTTTCGGGCGACAAATCCATCCCATGTGTCCTCATCGTTGGCTCGTAGCACAATACCTGAAGGACCTTGACGGCGCAGGATCTGCGATTCGGGTGGGTTCTTGGCTTGCGTCGTTTCGCGAATGTCAATATCCCAACTGCGTGGGTCCTCGTGCTGATCTCCGGTATGAAAGATCTTGCCAACTTTGATCGTGCGGTATCCGTTCTTTCGAAACAACTCGGGCAGGAAGATCGCATCTTTCAAGTGAGTACGAGTCGGAGTAGCCAAGTCGACAATCTGCGTCGAAGGGGTGCGTAAGCCGCTCAGAAATGAGACGCGTGATGGATTGCAGACTGGGTACTCGCAGTAAGCATGATCGAATCGCATCGCGCGCGCGGCGAGGCGATCGATGTTGGGAGATTGAACAATCCCGTGTCCATAACAACCGAGATTGCTATTGAGATCGTCCGATACGATGTAAAGCACGTTGAGTCGGTCGGTGTTTCTTGCTTCGTCGCCATGAATGGTAAGCGAACAAGAGTTTAGAATCGCTGTGGTAAGAAGCAAGAATAACGGCATTGATTTTAAGTTGGGCAAAGAGCAAGACCACAAAGCGATAAACACCTTTGACCTCAAGATGCATAGTGAAAATGCGTGTCGGGAGGGCGAGGCTCCCGCCGAGCCTTTTCCAGCCGAGACCAAACGCCGTTCACAAGCTAACGAGGCACAAGACGATTGCTTTTGAGCGAACCATGGCGGCACACAAAGGGCTCGCCGGAGCGTCGCCCTCGCGAAATGGGCGCTCGGCGAATTGCAAAGATGATGCATGTCCGTCAATCGTTTCATTTCTCTTTCGTTCTTTCATCTAATGAATCGGGCCAATGTGCCGATTCAGTTCGAGCCGTTGATAAGTAAGCTTCGAACTTTGTAATCAAATCGGGATGCTCAGCAGCCACGTTGGAGCTCTCTGTCGGATCAGCCACGACATCATACAATTGCAGCGGTTGATTGCGACCTGGCCTTAGTGCTTTCCACTTGTCTTGTCTCGCCGCTTGGTGAAACCTACCCGGTGGCCGTTCCCAATACATCATGCGTTGTGAGAGATCCTGAGACTGGCCCAGCAGGCTCGGCAGAATACTGATTCCATCGATACTTTGAGGCAATTGTGCTACGGCCAACTCGGCGAGCGTGGGCAAGACGTCAGGAAAGTACCAAGGCGTTTCACTGACTCGGTCTCTGGGCACCTTGTTGGGCCAACGTACAATCATGGGTGTTCGCAGGCCTCCTTCTTGTAATGTCCCCTTTTTGCCTTGGAAGACTCCATTGCTGTTGAATAACGGTCCACCGCCGATCGGACTACCATTGTCCGATGTAAAGAAGACTAAAGTGTTGTCGTCAATGTTCAGTTGTTTCAACAGTTCGAGAATCTTGCCAACGCTTCGATCCATGTGAGTTACCATGGCAGCAAAAATCTTGGCGTCTTCCGGCCAGTCGCGGCCTGTATAGGGTTCCAAGCTTGGCACTTCCAGATCTGCGTGTGGGATCGTAAAGGGTACATAAAGAAAAAACGGTTCGTGGTGGTGGCGGCGGATGAAATCGAGAGCAAACTCGGTGAACAAATCATGAGTGTAAAATTGCCTCGCATCATTTGCGTTCGCGGGAGTCGTTTCTCGTTTTCCATTTCGCCAAAGATAGTCGGTAAAGTAGAACACGGCATGATTCTGGTTCAGGTAGCCGTACCACTCATCAAAGCCCTGTCGATTGGGTTCGCCGGTTGTGCCCGCTTCCCCCAATCCCCATTTGCCGGTCATCCCAGTGGCATAACCCGCCTGCTTCAACACCTCTGCAATCGTGATGTCATTGTCGAGCAAGGGAATGCGGTGGCCATCGCCCGATATCTCGTCGGGTACCCCGCCTACTCGGCCACTGTTGTCGCGGACGCGTGTATGGCCCGTATGTTGACCAGTCATCAACGCGCTGCGCGAAGGTGCACAGACCGGGGCACCAGCATAGCAGTGAGTAAAGCGAGTCCCTTCTTTGGCCATTCGATCGATGTTCGGCGTCTCAATCAGCTTTTGGCCATAGCATCCCAGATCCCCATACCCCAGATCATCCGCCATGATGAAGACAATATTCGGTCGCGATGTGCTACTGACACGACGCAGCTCCTGGCAATCCGCTAATGCAACATGAAACAAAGAACCAACTATTATTATCAGGACCGTCGAGTAAGTTCGCATGAATTGAATCATCATTTTAGTAGTGGACTTCGCAAGAAGTTCTTTGTATGAGTTTTGCGTAGTGGGATTCAAGAATTCTGGCGAATCCCACTACTTCTCTGAATCGAAATGAAAGGCTTTGGTGGCATCACTCCCCTTGAGTTCAATCGAGTCGATTTCAATTCCACTCGCACTCTGAGGTGGATGGATTCGAATATGGAGGATACGAGACTGTTCGGGCAATGTTACCTGGACCTCTTGCCACTCTGCTCCAGCGGGCCAGTTGAAGCGGGTGGTCTGATTTTCTGCAAAGCTGTCTTGTTTTGTACGCCAAGTGATACTGGCTTGGCCTTGCCCGACTGTTTTCGCTCGGACTCGCAGGGTTGCAGTCACAGGTCCCGCCAAATTGAGATTTGCATTGGTGATAAACGGTCGAGCGTTTTTTGGCGCGGCCACATCAGCAGTTAGTGTCAGGACTCCATCTTTGGCATCAAGTGTTCCATTGCGCGCGATCCAGCCATCAACGTTCACGAGTCCGATTTCAGTTGTCGGCTCGGCGTTCCCCTTTCGCGGCCGTTTGGGTGTCGGTTCAGTGGTCTTTTGAACATGTGCGGCAAAGAAGTTGTTGTCCTGGCCATTGTTGGCCTCAGGTGGCCCCGGAGGTTGAAGCGTCGCACTCCACGCATTGAGTTTGGCTTCTAGCCGAGCAACAATTTCTGGATGTTCAGCTAGACGATTGTTGACGGCCAGTTCTCCATTTGGTTGAGTGACATCGAACAGGAACTTTTCTTGATTACCCAACTGAATCAGCTTCCACGGAAACTCCAGCACGGCCGCTTGGGAACGCCATCGCCAATAGAGCGTGTCGTGTGGCGCTGTTTTATTTTTTCCTGTCATGTATGGCAACAGGTTAACGCCATCAAGATGTGCGTCGGCCGGTAGTCCGGCAATGGCGTTGGCTGTCGCGGCTACATCTAAATTCACGACAGGATGCTCTATCAGGCTGCCTGCTGGTATTGTGCCAGGCCAAGCGGCAACAAACGGCACACGCACTCCCCCGTCGGTCAACATTCCCTTTTCGCCTATGAGTGGTGCATTCAACGAACCATTCCAGGCTCCTGGTTTCAGCGGAGCGCCATTGTCGCCGATAAAGAAGATCAAAGTGTCTTGCTCCTGTCCCATCGCCTTCAGCTTGGCTCGAATCTTCCCTAAGCCGTCATCCATCGCTGCGATCATCGCCAGCGCTTGTCGACGTTCTTTCGGAAGACTTGCAGACGTCTTCGAAAACCATGGTTCTGGCGATTCCAGTGGAACATGCGGTGCATACCAGGCGAGATAGAGAAACCATGGCTGCTCCGATTGAGTCGCGCGACGATCGAGGAACGAAAGCGCTGCCTCGGTTTGAACGACGACACGAAATCGATGGTCATTGACCAAGCGGGGAGCATCGGTAAACGGCGTACCATCGAGGGCATGCGACGCATAGTACTGCCGAAGTTCGCCACGAAAATACTCGTCGAAGCCCTGACGATGTGGCATGTGGTCGCGCAGAATACGCGACTCTTTGCCTTGTCCCTTCTCACTGCCGATATCCAGATGGCACTTTCCCACCCAGCCACTCACGTAGCCAGCGGGCTTCAATCGCTCGGCAATGGTTAGCTCATCCAATGGCAGTGGCCCCTTGTTGTTGTCTTCGACTCCAAACCGTTGTTGATAGCGCCCGGTGATCAAACCCGCACGTGAAGGAACACACTGCGGCGCTGAAACGTATCCGCGAGTGAATCGAACTCCATCTCGCGTGAGCTGATCCAGATGTGGAGTGCGGATCTCGTTATCTACGCCTTGCACACCTAAGTCAGCCCAACCGTGATCATCCGAATAGATAGCGAGGATGTTCGGCGCCCGAGCAGGAGTGTCGGCTCTGCTGCTGTCGGTCAACACGGCACTGAAAAGCAGTGCAACGAGAATGATGCGCGATAATGTCATGAGTTCTACTGCTTCTTTTTCTTCTTCTCACGTTGTTGGGGCGATACCGGAGCTGGCGGGGTTGCTGCATCTTTATTCGGATCTTGGGCAATCATGCCATCCAGCGCACGGTGCAGTTTATCACGAGCAGCCTTGGCTTCAGCATCGGTCGCGTCAATAGTTACAGGAATCTCCTGCCATGGTGCATCCTTCATGTCGAAGAAATCTCCCGACTGCATAAGCTTCCACCTTGCATCGCGCACGTAGCGATCATTACGCAGTTGCACATAGACCCAATCGCGAGGCTGACCACCCTGACCGAGAGTTTGCGCCGCAAAACTGCGTCCATCGATGGTTACACCAGTAGGCATGGTACCTCCGGCTAGCTCAGTAAAGGTCGGAAAAAAGTCCGTAAGGCTTATAAGGTCCTTGGAGACAACTCCTGGCGGTGTCGTTCCTGGCCAGTTGACGATCAATGGGACACGACAACCGCCTTCGTTGAGTTCGCCCTTCTTGCCATGAACTGGTCGACCATGGACTGTGTGAGCACCTTTGGTAGATCCATTGTCGCCAACAAAAACAATCATGGTGTTCTCTCGCAGCTTAAGGCTGTCGAGCTCGTCCATGAGCTTGCCGACGAGTTTGTCAAGATAAGCAATATTGTCCGCATGAAGGTCCGGCTTGTCGCCCGTGCTATCTGGAGTGTGCTGCAGTTTGTAGTGGATCATTGGAGTGGGGTAATACACAAAGAACGGCTGGTCCCGATGCTGGCGGATGAAGTCCACGACGAAGCTGTGCAGCAGGTCCGGTCCAAACTTCTTCTTATCACCGCTGAGGATCTTTCCGTTGTGGTTGTAGTCCGGTCCCCAGTAGCGCGCTCGTCCGGACTGTTTGCCATCTTCCTCTTCCCAGCGTTCACCCCAGATCATGAAATCGTCGAAACCCCATTTCGCGGCATCTTCTCTGGTGACGAGATACTCTAAGTCCGACCACTTCCCGGCCACGGCGGTCGCATACCCAGCCTGCTTGAGAACTTTGCCAATGCAGACTTCACTTTCCGGAGTGGCGGCCGCACCAAGGCCATTGTCGGTGACTCCCGTACGGAAACCATAACGCCCAAACATGCACATCGCTCGCGACGGAGCGCAAAGCGGTGCAGCAAAACAATACTCAAAGCGCGTCCCGCTCGCCGCCAGCGCATCGAGGTTCGGCGTCTTGTAAGCCGAGCCATAACACCCAATGTCCGGCAGCCCGAAATCGTCCGCGAGGATGAGTATGATATTGGGTTTCGACGGTTCGGCGGCGTGCAGCGCAGCCAGCGGCGCGAAGAGCATGAGGTTGAGTATCGTCAGTCGAAACAGGATCATTTTATTTGGAATTCCTTCCGTAGTGGACTTCGCCAGAAGTCCTCGGTTCGTTGACTGCTGAAGGCTCGCGACCAAAGAAGTAGTCTGGATATCCCCAGCGATAATCGCTGGCGGCATCTTTCTTTTTAATCGATCGCACCTCTACACTCAAACGTTTCATGTAATCGGGATTCAGTAACGGATCCTGCGTATCTTCACGCCACTGCTTCAAAGTGGCCCGAAGCTCACGGACTAAGTCGGCATGTTCCGGTAGATCCGCCAAGTTGTTGAATTCATACCGATCGGCTTGTAGATCGTAAAGTTCAACTTGTGGTGGTTGACGCATTCGAGCGTATGCAGCACGCACTTGGGGGGCTGCGTGAGAGATGGCATTCGTTAAATCGAGGCCACCTACAACCTCTCGACGCTTGGCCTCTTTCTCAAGCTTGGTAATGGTGTTGTCGTAATCGGGATGCACTTCTCCAGGCAGCAAATTTTCAATCAGTTTGTAGCGATCTGTTCTTACCGATCGCTGCGGGAAATAGTTTGGTGCAGCTGCGTGTGTGTGATACTCGGCAAAGTAATGTGTCCGCCACTGGGGCTTGCCGGAAGCAAACAGCGGTCGCAAATCGCGACCTGCTAACCCCGAGGGAGATCGCGCATCGGCGGCTGCGAGCAACGTGGGCATAAGATCAATCGTTGAGACCAACTCTTGCCGCACTTGCGGCTCGATTTTTTCCGGCCAACGAATCAGCAGTGGAATCCGCAATCCACCTTCATAACAGGTGCGTTTGCCACGCAGCATGTCGGCTCCATGATCTCCTAAATAGACCACGATGGTGTTGTTCGCTTTACCGCTTCTTTCTAGTTCAGCTAACAATTCCCCCACCAACGAATCCATTCGGCTAATACAGTTGTAGTAGTCGGCGACCATTTCGCGCATGCCTGGAGGATCCATGCCCATGTAACTCATGGCTTGGACTTGGTCGGCTGTCTGCGGCTCGGCAGGCAATCTATTTACTTGCCGCAACCAAGTGTCGTGAGCGTCTGGGTAGTTGACACTAAGGAAGAACGGTTGGTCGCCTGCATGGATAAATGTTGACGCATGTCGGCTGTAATCGGGTAGGTCCTTACGAGCAAAATTGCCTGACTTTATCTCGTGAAAATCAAACGGAAAAGCCGACTCTGGATTGATATGCAGTTTTCCGATGATACCGGTTCGATAGCCAGCCTCCTTTAAGCTCCGGGGCAAATTCGGAATGTCATCGCGGTAGAGCCGGAATCCCCACGTCGCTAAACCTATTTGGCCATGCTGGTGTGGATATAACCCGGTCAAAAAACTGGCTCGTGATTGGCTACAGCCGGCTTGGGGAACGAACGCTCGCTCGAATCGCACGCCTTGGGCGGCTAGGCGGTCTAGATTAGGGGTTCGAGCGTAAGCATCCCCGTAACAACCGAGCTCGGGTCCATTGTCTTCGGAAACAATCAGCAGGATGTTGGGCTTGGTGGCCATCATCGGAGAAGCGAACAGCCCGCATAGTGATATCGCAAGAAGTATTCGATGTAGCAACATGGTTCTTCCTTGTCGTGGAACTCGCCAGATTTCCTTCGGTTTTGTAGTGGACCTCGCTAGAGTTCCTGGGTTTTATCGTTTGGAAATTTTCGGCAACTGGAACCCTAGCGAGTTCCACTACCTTTTACTCGACGTTGGATCCATTGGCCTAACTCGCTGGTGCAACATATGGTCAAGCCTTGTGCTCAATTGGTCAAGCGTTGCTTTCTGATCTGTTTGGTCGGCGATGTTCCGCTGCTCGATCCAGAACGCCCCCTCATGGTTGACGCAATAGCTGTTATCATAGTCGTAGAGTTCCTCTGCAACAATTTTACGATCGGACCACGAGATCCAGCGAGTGTACCTGTGACTCGAGGTGCGTAGCGAATAGCCCATGAACTCGGGAGTAGATCGACTGAAGGGCCGAGCGAACTGACTTAAGACCTCGTTTCGCCCAGGTGCGGTAGGGTCATCTAGGATTGGTCTTAGGCTCTGGCCATCCAAATCGCTCACGGGCGGCAGTCCAGCCAAGGAACTGAGTGTTGGGTATAAATCCACCAACTCGACTAGCGAGGTAGACACTGTTCCCGGTTGTTTCATGGACGGCATTCGAATAATCAGAGGAACTCGCGTATCGCGTTCGAAGTTCGTGCCTTTACACCAGCGATTTTTTTCACCCAGCGAATATCCATGATCGCCCCATAGAACGACAATCGTATTGTTGGTCAATCCAAGTCGATCAAGTTGTTTGAGTAGTTTGCCGATCTGAGCATCGACGTAACTGACACAGGCGTAGTAGCCGTGTCGCAGTTTACGAGTTGTCACTGTGTCTATGTGTTCATTGTCGGGCATATCGCGATAGCCACCCAATTCTCGATGGCTATGATGAGCGTGCTCGGAAATGTTTTGAACTTGTTTACCATCATCAACGACATCAAAGATCTTGGGGTCGTACAGATCCCAATACCGCTTTGGTGCGTTAAAAGGCAGATGCGGCTTGAAGAAGCCAACGGCCAGAAAGAACGGTTTTTTGCTTACTTGCAATGAGCTTAGCTTGTCGATCGCCAGCGCCGCCAGTTTGCCGTCCGAATAGCCTTCGTCGGATACGTCTGCATCTTCCCAAGCGGCACCTTTGCCGGATTGACCCTTGCTTGCTTGGATGGAGTTTTTCCAGCCGGGTTGCTTTAGGATTTCCGGCTCTGACCACGAGACTGGATCAAGTTCTCGTTGGTCCCCGCTGAAAATCTTTCCCAGTGATACAGCATGATAGCCATTATTTTTGAAATGCTGAGGCAAGGTCACCAAATCGGGATGAGTGTCTCGGAACATATTTCGGTTATGCCAGACACGTGTATTGTCTGGTAGTCGTCCGGTAAGCAACGAAGTGCGTGAAGGCCCACAGACGGCTTGCATGCAGTAGGCTCGCAGAAAAACGCGGCTCTGGCTGGCCAGTCGATCGATGTTGGGCGATTGCGCAAGTGGATCTCCGTAACAGCCTAGCGAGGTTCGCAGGTCATCGACAGCAATGAATACAACATTGGGCTGCTCTGCTTTTGAATGATCGATCTGCAGTAGCGAACACAATCCAGCAATGATCCGCAAAAGGTATTTCATCTTCAATCATCTCCGTAGTGGAATTCGTTTGAATTCCCGGGTTGCAATTCGGTAGAGTGCCTGTTTCCCTAGAACTCTTTTTTCATTTATAGCATACAAAGCATGGGTTCGATCGCAGGCAGAATTGCTTACACCACTTTACTTCTGGAGAAGTTCTTTCCCTTTCTTTTTCTTTGGCTTTGCACCCAGGTTTGGATCGTAATCGGGATTGGGTCGCATCATTTCGGCACCTACGTTAGCTCGCCAGGATTCCAACTCGGTACGCAGTTCTGCCAACGTTTCAGGATTCGATGCTGCCAAGTTATTGGTTTCGCTCAGATCTTCTTCCAAGTTGTAAAGTTCCAATCCTGCAGGATCAAACGTCTCGATCAGCTTCCAAGCTCCTTTGCGAATAACGCTCGACGGGACGCTCGACGGGTGTTCATTGTAGTGTGGGAAATGCCAGAAGAGCGATTGACGATTCAGGCTTGTCGTTTTGCCTTGAATCAGATGGCTGAGATCAAGCCCATCGAGATGTTGATTGGGTAGTGCTGGCAGTCCACATGCAGCCAAGCAAGTAGGATAGAGATCGTTGCTGATTACAGGCTCGTCCACCACCGAACCAGCTTTCGCCTTGTCGGGCCATTTGATGATCAATGGCACGCGGATTCCACCCTCGTAATAGGATCCTTTGTTCGCGCGAAGGGGAGCTTGGTTGGTTGCCTTCCAAAATCCACCATTGTCGCTGGTAAAAATGATGATAGTGTTGTCTGTTAACTTTAGGGTCTCCAACGTCTTCATCACACGCCCGACACTCTCGTCGATGCTCTCGACCATTGCCGCATATTCGGGCAGACCTTGTCGTTGCGATTCAGGAATCGCTTGGTACTTGGCAATCACCTCAGGCTTGGCTTGCAGCGGCGTATGGACTCCGTAATGCGGGAAATACAAGAAAAACGGATTGTCTTTGTTCTGGGTGATGAAACTGACAGCCTCCTGCGTCAGTCGGTCTGTCAGGTATTCAGCCTGCTTGCCATCGGGTAAGACGTTCCAGTTGGCTCGCAACTGAGTTCCAGGAATCAACCAATCCCCTTGGTAAGGATAGAAAAAGTCGCCCGGTGCCCCGTGAGCATTTCCACCGATATTCACATCAAAGCCATGATGTTCGGGTAACGAGAAAGGCTCGCTCCCCAAATGCCACTTGCCGATGCTGGCTGTTCGATAACCGTGGCTGCGGAATGCTTCGGCCAACGTGAGTTCTTCGACCGGCAAAGCGCGAAGGAATCGACCGGAGAGTAGTTTTGATTTTGGATCCCATCGCCCTGACGGCAGCCAGTCGGTCAGCATGAGCCTGGCCGGATACTTGCCGGTAAGAACAGCAGCTCGCGTAGGCGAGCAAACGGCGCAGGCAGAGTAAGCGTTAGTAAAGCGTACTCCTTGTCTGGCTAACTCATCGATGTTTGGTGTTTGGTAGTAACGACTACCTTGGCAGCCCAAATCCTTCCAGCCCAAATCGTCGATCAAGAACAGAACGATATTCGGTGGCTCCGACGCCGTCGCAGGGCTGACGAGCAAGAGGAAGAAAATAGTGATTTTTGCAAATAAGGTATGGAAGTATCCCATGGGCGAACTGACTTGGTTTGATATTCAAGAGAAGGAGAAACATCGTGGGTTTCAACGGTTACCTCAAAATTACAGAGACCACCCAATGCAGTGGACTCATGACAATTGGGCCCTTCAGGAATAATTGTGGCTAGCAAGGATATACTACTGTATTTTTTTCGTACTCGTACTCGTACTCGTACTCGAAGCGGCCTAGTGTAGCGATTCAGCCCAGTAGTGCCCAAGTTACCTCGAACCGCTTCGATCAACCATCGGCAACGCAGCGGTTCAAACAGCCATCGAGTACG
>Ga0172372_10003408_pt1 | contig 23355 bp, 19 predicted proteins | sample LakKiv5m_2_FD_114544 | JGI IMG/M metagenome (GOLD analysis project Ga0172372, IMG submission 114544) | Freshwater microbial communities from Kabuno Bay, South-Kivu, Congo - kab_092012_9.5m | ecosystem: Environmental > Aquatic > Freshwater > Lake | place: Democratic Republic of the Congo...
ATCTTTGATTGTAAATTTTGTTGTTCTTGTCTTCGTTGCTTTGCTTCATGTTCCAATTGACGTTTGACTTCAGCTTTTAGGCTTTCTTGCTCAGCATCCCGAAGTCTTTGTTCCTCGAAATCCACAAGCCTTTGTCGTTCTTGTCTTTGTTGCTCTGCTTCACGCACAGATTGGCGTTTAGCTTCAGCCTTTAGCTTTTCTTGCTCAGCATCCCGCAGTCTTTGTTGTTCTAAATCAACAAGCCTTTGCTGTTCCAAATCTAGCTCTTGTTGCTTTTTTCGCTCTGCTTGTCTTTGTTGCTCTAATGCAGTCTGTTTCTTCTGATTCTCCGCCTCTAGTTCTTGCTGCTTGAGCAGTTTTGCGTAAGGTGCAGTAACTCGCTCCCGAATAGCCAGAACATCTTCATCTCTCAAACCCAAAACTTCCTGCAAATCTTCAAGCTGACCGACAATTCTCTCAGTCAGAGGAAACTGATGTTTGCAAGCTCTATCTAAAGACTTTTCATAGCGTTCTAAATTTTTCAAGCGCTTACGAACTGGCTCTAAAACCTCATTCTCGATCGCAATAGCAACCTCATCCGACAAACCCCACCTTTCGCGCTGAACCTCCAAAATATCCTGCCCCACAAAAGAGATCTCGCCATTCTCCGCATATCTCTCCACTAGACGGCGATACTCCAACTTCGCGTCAACCCTTGCCTTAGCAAGACGAATCTTAATCCCCTGTCTAATCCCATAAATCTCTGGCTTCATCGCAGGCTTAGCCGACTGCACATGCCGTTTAGCATACTCATGCAACTCATCCGCCGAGATCATCCCATCCCCATCAGACTCCGCCGCCCCCGACTCAATCCCCTGCACGATGTAATTTGTATAGAGCGACAGTTCCCCCTCCTTATCCTCATAGGATTTTTGCGTCGAAGTCGAAGAAGTCAACACCACACTCCCCTCCACCTCAAGTTGTGGCTTCAAATTAATATCTGCACTCTTCGCCAGCCAACCCTCCGCAAACGCCCCACTATAGCAACAGTCCAAAATCAAAACATGCTGACGTTGATAACCGCGATCGCGCATGATGCCCTGAATAAAACTCGCCGATACCGCCGTAGAGCGAAACGTGTCCTTACCCGTGCGGCGTGTGGCAAGATATAGGCGATCGCTATCATCCGTAATCCCATGCCCCGAAAAATAGAGCAAACCCAAATCACCCTTTTGACAGCTTTGAAATAACAAATCGATCGCTGTTTGCATTTTTTCTAAATCGGGATCGATCAGCGTTTTGACCTCATCAAAAGCCCCAAGCTCAGGACTTTGCAACACGCGCTCCATCGCCGCCACATCCTTGGGCGCAGCCGCAAGGGGTGGCAAACCCGCCTCATACTGACTTACGCCAATCAGTAGAGCCTTCTTAGCCATTGGCAGCATCTCCACGCAGAGCCGATTGTATATCAATAGCCGCCTGTTTCGCTTGAGCGATCGCCTTTTCACCAGTGCCTTTTATCGTCACTTCGCGATCGCCAATTTTCACATGGACTTCAATCGGCTTTTCCGCAAATTTCTCACCGACAAAACCAAAAAAGCTGATCACTTTGTCAAACTTAACCTCAGCCGTCAAGGCTCCAACTAGTTTATCGATACCGCTTTTACTAACAACTTCCGAGCCAAGGTCATCAGTGCGCTCTAGGCTTTCTGCGTCACCCTGTTCTCGGAGTTGCTTCAATAATTTCTTAGTAAACTCTTGGCGTTCGTAGTCATCTAAACTGGGATCATCTAGCGCAAAAGTAACTTCAACTAAGGACTCGCTCACCGCAAAAGCTCCAAGAATAATTTGCTAAAAATAACTATAAACCGAAATCTTATTCTAAAAGGTAGAAATCCTCAAAATTTGTGGTCAAAAGTAATGTCTGTGGCGATCGCCTTGTCAATAAGATTAAGGCGATCGCACTCTTTACCCAAAAATCATCGCGATCGCGAATGTTTCCGCCTTCTAGCACGCAGGAACAACTTACGCAGTTCCTCCAAACCAATCAAGATCGGTGGACAGGCTAACAATATTAACCAACGCCAATTAGTTAATGTAATGAGGCAGTTCTGAATACTTGTCTAAAGGGAGGGAAATCGATGAAAGCGAAGAGAGCAACACATTCCACAAAGAATCCCAACATTGAGAGAACTGCTTCAATTCTAGGGCTGGCACGGGGGCGCAGCCCCTACGAGATCTGAAATTTGCAGGTAGGGGAAATCCCCCCGTGGTTGCCCTGATATGCTAGTAGCAAAAGGTTCATCATCTGAGTTCTACGTAACATCAGTTATAATGCCAATATGTTAGGCAAGCTACTCGATCGCCGCTATCGCATTGTCAAAGAACTCGCTGAAGGAGGTTTTTCGCAAACCTATCTTGCAGAAGATACACGCTTGCCTAAAAATCCCCAATGCGTCGTCAAACATCTCAACCCCACCATTGACGATCCAGTTTTTACTCAGAAGGCTCTAGAACTATTTAAAGCTGAAGCAGAAACCTTGCAGGAATTGGGAAAGCACGATCTAATTCCGCAACTTTACGCATATTTCCAAGAGAATAAAGAATTCTATCTCGTTCAAGAGTTTATTGCAGGACATCCACTCAGCAAAGAAATGTCTCCAGGTAGTCAAATGGCTGAGGCGAGGGTTGCTCAAATCGTCAAAGAGGTTCTAGAAATTCTGCAATTTGTCCATAAATACAATGTCATTCATCGAGATATTAAACCTAGCAACTTGATCCGTCGTCATAGTGATGGCAAGCTAGTACTAATTGATTTTGGCACTGTCAAACAAGTCCAACTGGAGGTTGCTAGCGCCCACCACAAAGCAAGAGTAACCTTGCCCATTGGCACACCTGGATATATGTCCTACGAACAAGAGCGGGGTCAATCGGTATCCTGTAGTGATATCTATTCTTTGGGAATGGTCGCTCTACAAGCTTTGACAGGCAAACATCCCAGTCAATTTCCAAGAGATCGCGATAATGAAATTAACTGGAGGAGCTATGCTAAAGTCAGCCGTGAGTTTGCCGTAGTTTTAGATCGGATGACCCGATGCAATCCGCGCGATCGCTATCAGACAGTTGATGAAGTACTTCGGGATATGGCAAAACTCCCGAAATTAAGTACTGCTTCGCCCAGAATTACAGACGATAGAGAGGTTAAGCCCAATCTTTGGTTACTGCCATCAGCGATCGCCTTACTAGGATTAGCTGGCGGAGCATATTTGTTGAGTACAGGATGGAATCCTTTCAAAAGCAGTATTCCATCTAATAGCATTCCTAATCTTTCTGCCAGTACTCCTACCTCCACACCTATAATTGCTCCTTCACCTTCTGTTTTAGTTCAGCCTTCCGTCACACCTGTTAGCGATCGCAAAACCAGCTATGAGCAATTGACCCTCTATCTCCAAGCCAAAAACTGGAAAGCAGCCGATCAAGAAACTTATCTACTACTTCTCAAAGCAGCAGGAAGTCAATCAGATCGTGACGGAACCTTTCACCCCGATGAGTTTAATCGAATTAGTTGTGCAGATCTGGTTTTAATCGATCAACTATGGACTCAGGCAAGTAATGGCAAGCTGGGATTAACTGCTCAGAAAAAGATTTACGAAGATTTTGCTAGAGATATTCGCAGAACATACGAAAATATTGGTTGGCTAAGTCCATATGGTGAACTGGCGATCGATCCAGCCTACGATCGCCAAACTGCGCGTTGGCAGTATATAGAAGGTCGCCAACCCAATTTCAAGTCACCGCCCGTTGGACACCTACCATTTTTACTACGTGATCCAAATAAAAATTTAGAGCGCATGGCTACTTTATATCGATGCTCGTCTTAGTCTTCGGAGGGGAACCAACCCGTACTTTACTTGATTGAAGAGCGCTTTAATTAAATATTTCTCATCTAGTTGATAAGCATCGCGAATTAAATAATTCAACACCTACAATCACTTGCTCGCTATGATTGAGATAACGAAACTTGCTCATAGTCCTATAGCAAATTCGTCAGCTTAATAGTTTGGAGACAGCGATCGTGCCTAGAAATAAACCCCGCGATGTACAAGCGATTTATATTGCCGCAGAAACCTTTGCCTTGCGATCGCGCAGTTGGAATCGCTTACGCTTTGAAATTGAATATGCTCTTGAAAAAGGCACAACAGCTAACTCTTTCTTAATTCAAGGGACTTTACTAGCTCTGATTGATCCTCCTGGTGGGACATTTACAGAGATTTATTTAAACGAGCTACGTCAACGCATAAATGTTGGTGATATTAGTTACGTTGTTCTTGGACATGTCAACCAAAACCGTATTGATACGCTCAAGGCTTTACTCGAAATAAATCGTCGCATTACTTTTATTTGTACCAATCCGGGGGCGATCGCTTTACGTCAAAGTCTCGAAGAGACATTTGGTAAAGATCTGAAAATTCAGGTCGTGCGGGGTGAAGAAACCCTCGATCTGGGCAAAGGTCATATTCTCAAGTTCATTCCTACCTCTACCCCACGCCATCCTGACGAGCTTTGTACTTACGACTCAAAAACTCAGGTTTTATATACCGATAAATTCTTTGGGGCGCATATTTGCGGCGATCAAGTATTTGATGAGGGTTGGAGTTATCTATTGGACGATCGCCGCTACTATTTCGATAGTACGATGGCAAACCAAGTCCGCCAAGTTGAGGCAGCCCTTGATAAATTAAGCGATTTTCCTGCGGTTTTCTATGCCCCCGGACATGGCCCAATGTTGAAAAATGGCTTGCATGAATTGGTAAATCTCTATCGTCAATGGAGTGAAGCCCAGAAGCAGCAAAATATTTCTGTAGCATTGCTATTTGCCTCGGCATATGGCAACACCACCACGATCGCTAATGCCCTAGCTAGAGGTATCACCAAGGCAGGGGTTGCAGTTGAGCTAATCAATTGTGAAAACGCGGAACCAGAGGAAATCAAGGCGGCGATCGAGAAATCTTCTGGCTTCTTGATTGGTTCGCCAACTCTGGGTGGTCACTTACCAACACAGGTGCAAACGGCTCTGGGCATAGTTTTATCTACCGCGACAAAAAGTTATCAGGCAGGTGTGTTTGGTTCCTATGGTTGGAGCGGTGAAGCCGTAGATATTATTGCTGGCAAATTAAAGGATGCTGGCTATATTCTTGCCTTTGAGCCAATTCGGATTAAATTTACCCCCACTGAGGCGACATTACAAATCTGTGAAGAGACGGGAACTGATTTTGCTCAAAACATGAAAAAAGCTAAGAAAGTGCGGACTACCCTCAATCCTGGAAGCACAGTTGAGCAAGCAGTGGGGCGGATTGTTGGTTCTTTATGTGTGTTAACTGTGAAGCGTGGCGAAATCTCCACAGCGATGCTCGCTTCTTGGGTGTCGCAAGCAACTTTTAATCCCCCAGGGCTGACGATCGCGGTTGCGAAAGATCGGGCGATCGAGTCCTACTTATACGAAGGCGATCGTTTTGTCTTGAATATTCTTGAGCAAGGCAAGCAACTTCGCAAACACTTCATGAAAAAATTTGCACCTGGGGAAGATCGGTTTAAAGATGTAGAGGTGGAGCCAACAGAAGGTGGTCTGTTTTTGCCTGACGGATTGGCTTATTTAGAATGTCGTGTTGCCCAAAGAATGGAATGTGGCGATCATTGGATTGTCTATGCGATCGTGGAGAATGGCAAGCTGTTGCAAGCTAACGGTTTAACGGCAATTCATCATCGGAAGACTGCTAGTAATTATTAACTGATGTTACGTGGTAGGTATTCCTCCAGTGGCACAAATCGAACCCCAAAGAGAGTGAGGCGGCGCTTTGCGCCGCCTCACTCTCTTTTATACCAATTCACAAAAGCGTGGCAACACTTCTGTGAATCAAAAAACAAACTCTGTAAGGGTTTTGAAAGCACAAAATGGTGTAGCCATTTTGCGCTTTTGTATCACTTATGGCTGTTGCAAATCCTTTGAATCTGACTCGTTAGGTTGCGGTTATTTCTTTGAGTAGTTCATCGATTTTGCAAAAGACGGCAATGATAAAATATTCCATAGAAAACATGATGATCACCGCTAATAGTGTTATTCCTATTTTCTAACACTCTCGGCTGTGAATTTTTTTGCTCTTTCTGAGTTGCACATCACGTTACTTATCCCATTTGTTATCTGCCATGATTGCCAACAAGCTCTCAAATACCGCTTCCAAATCCCTACCGCTATTGGGGCGATCGCTGTCGGAACTGACCGAATGGGTAGAATCACAAGGACAGCCGCGCTATCGGGGTAAACAACTCTATGAATGGCTGTACAGCAAAGGCGCTCATAGTTTAGAAGACATTACAGTATTTCCCAAAGCTTGGCGCGAGCAGTTTGCCCTGAATCCGACTGCGGAAATTGGGCGATCGCAGATTCATCTGCACAAACAAACTCGCGATGGTACAGAGAAATTTCTGCTGAAACTCGCTGATGGCGAAATTGTCGAAACCGTTGGTATCCCGACTAGTAAGCGCTTAACCGTATGCGTCTCAACTCAAGTTGGTTGCCCAATGGCGTGTGATTTTTGCGCTACAGGCAAGGGTGGATTTCGGCGGAACTTGGCAAAGCATGAAATTATCGATCAAGTTCTGACGGTGCAGGAGGTCATGCAGCAACGTGTCAGCCATATCGTATTTATGGGCATGGGTGAGCCATTACTTAATTATGAAAATCTGGTTGGAGCAATCAACGTTATTAACAAAGATATTGGTATCGGTCAGCGTAATATCACCGTTTCTACTGTCGGTATTCCCAATCAAATTCCTCGCTTTGCCCAAGAACATTTGCAAGTAACTCTAGCGGTCAGTCTCCATGCACCAACGCAAGAAGTTCGCGCCCAAGTGATTCCATCAGCCGAACGCTATCCACTGATCTCGTTAATGGATGACTGCCGCGAGTATGTAGAAATCACGGGTAGAAGAATTAGTTTTGAATACACTTTACTAGCGGGTGTCAATGATGCTCCTGAACAGGCTGAAGAACTCGCCTACTTGATTCGTGGTTTCCAAAGTCACGTTAATTTGATTCCTTACAATCCTGTCAGCGATGCTGATTACAAACGCCCAAGTGAAAGTGCGATTCAGACTTTTGTGCAGATTTTGGAAGGTTACAAAATTGCTGTAAGTGTACGCCGCACAAGAGGGCTGGAGGCAGATGCAGCTTGTGGTCAGCTACGAGGACAACATGAAAAGACTTTGGCCAAATAAGGTTTTGATACTTTTGCGAAGCAAAAGTATCGAAACCTTTATTCGTAATGTTGAAAAGCCGATCGCATATCTAACCCATCCAGTTGATTGCCTTCAACAATCTCGCCAATAATTACAGCACTAGCTAAGCAATTTACGAACTTCTCTGCCAATTCTAAAGACATACATAGAACTAGTTCAAAATCTTCACCCCCATACAAGACCCAATCCAAAGCGCGATCGCCTGCCAAGATCTGCACCACTTCAGGAATTGGTAACGCATCCCAATAGATCTTTGCACCGACATTACTAGCACGACAAATTTGGGCGATCGCATCCGCTAATCCGTCGCTGCTATCCATTCCTGAGACAGAAAAATCGCGTAAGTGTTTTTCCTGTTTAAAGATTTTATGCAAAAGATGAATTGCATCAAAGCGTGGAATTGGTCGCTGATGGTAGCGACAGATTGCTTCTACTAGCTCTTGTCCTGCTAGGTTGCGATCGCCTATTTGCATCGGCGCTAATAACTTCTCTTGTAATTTTTCATTTAATAGAAGTTCTAAACCTGCCTTAGAGAGTCCATGCAGACCTGTCATCACGATCGCATCACCAACCCGCGCCGTATGCCTTTGAATAACTTGGTTTTGAGGTACTTGCCCAAAAGCAGTTACTGATAAAGTGCGAACAGGTGATCGCACCGTATCACCGCCAACTAATTCCGTGCCATAGGTACGTAAACATTCGCTAAAGCCACGATATACGCCTTCTATCCAAGCAATCTCTGTATCAGGTGGCAATCCTACGGACATAACCAAGCCCCAAGGCTTCGCTCCCATTGCAGCTAAATCCGATAAGTTCACTGCCGCCGCCCGCCAACCTACATCTTCGGGACTAGTGGTGCGATCGCTAAAATGTACACCATCCACCAACATATCTGTAGTCACAACCATCTGGCGATCGGCTAAAGTTTCCCCCATGATCGCCCCATCATCTCCAACTACCTCGCTACAATATTGCCGAAAAATTTTCAGCAATCCTTGTTCACCTAAACTTTTGACTGTTTCTGTCATGTACTCCCTTCCCAGCTAAAAACCCAATAATTAGTGGTGCGGCGCAAAGCGTCGCACCACTAATTATTGGGTTTTAACGGAGTATACGCATTGATTGAACCAATATCTTCTTAAGAAGACTGCTCCACTTTTTGCTTAATTAAACTCTCAATCTCTTGAAGATCAGCTACTGACTGAGGCATAGCAAAGGTTTCTGGCGATGCATTTACTGTAAAGCGATCGACAAGTATACGAAATGCATCTTTGTCACTGGGATGAGCAATAACATAAGCGCGTAGCTCTTTCTTAGTCATTGTGTTGAAATCAAGTTTGATCACAAAAACCTCCAAAGACCATTATGATAAATTTCTATCTCTATATTATCCCCAGCTAATATGAATACGTTGCCTGTGCGTTCATCTAAACGTATTAAAAAGATGGGAGTGAAAGTGCTTGTTAAAGATTGACACAATATGACGCATATAATGCCTTGTTCAGAAGTAGGCAAAGTTAATAAACCTCATAAAATTTAAAGGTAGTAAGTAGGGTGGGCAATGCCCACCCTACTTACTCTTAAGGATAGAAAGTAAGCTTAGGTAAAGCCATCGACTCTTCCCAACCCATCATGATATTCATGCACTGCACTGCTTGGGCAGCTTGACCTTTCATCAAGTTATCGATCGCTGAAACCACGATTACTCGTCCTGTCCGCTCATCGACTTCGACTCCTAGATAACAGAGATTTGTACCCAAAGCCCATTTCGTTTGCGGGAAAGTATTCTTAGGTAATACCTGAACCCATTCCGAATTGCGGTAAAAAGACTTATAAATAGTCAGCACATCTTCCTTTACCAGCCCAGGATCGCGCAGCTTGGCGTATACCGTAGACAGGATACCGCGAATCATTGGAATAAGATGAGGGGTGAATTGAACTAGTACCTCTTGACCTGACATATCACTACAGATCTGTTCAATTTCAGGGGTATGGCGATGACTCGCAATACCATAAGCAGCCAGAGAACCATCAGCCTCCGCTAGTAATAGATTGGTTTTCGGTTGACGACCACCGCCAGATGTACCTGACTTCGCATCAATAATAATCGTATTCGGATCAACTAAGCCCTGCTTGAGCAAAGGTTGTAAAGCTAATAAACTAGCCGTAGGATAACAACCCGCACAGCCTACTAAGTCCGCAGTAGCAATGCGATCGCGATAGATTTCGGGTAGTCCATACACAGCTTTAGCATTCACCTCAGCATCAGTACGCACCTCTTTGTACCAAGATTCATAAATTTGCAGATCGGTGAAGCGATAATCTGCGGATAAATCGAGAACTTTACAGCCTTTAGCCAATAATCGAGGTGCAATTTTGCTAGCTAAGCCATTGGGTAATGACAAGAAGACAATTTTGCAGCGATCAGCGATCGCTTCAGGCTCGAGATTTTCGATGGGCAAGTTCACTGCATGAGCAATATGTGGGTACAAGTCAGCAAAATTTTGTCCTACGGAACCACTGCCACCCATGTAAGTAAGATCTACCAATGGATGCTCCAGCAGCAGTCTGACCAATTGGATACCACCATAACCCGATGCGCCAATAATACCTACGGAGACTCGATCCTGTGCGCTCATACCCTTACTCCATCAAAAAAATTAAAATGCTTTTCGCGTTTGGGGTAACAACTTAGCATAAGCCAAGACCGAACCCCTACTAATATCCAAAATTAATGTCTAAATACCAATTCACAAAAGTGTGGCTATACTTCTGTGAATTAAAAAACAAACCCTGTAAGGGTTTTGAAAGCAAAAAATGGCTACGCCATTTTTTCTTTGTTATAAATTAACGTGAGTTCGGTATAGCCATTTGTGTCATGCGAAGCACAACATAAATAAAGGAGAATGATAATAATTGCTAAGTGATTATTACCATTCTCCTCTGTAGTCGTACTGGGGTTAAATTAATGCTTTACATTAAACTGGGTGATGATCTTTATCCTTTCATCCTAAGTTAATCGAAATAGACATTGTGTCTATTTCGATTAACTTAGTAAGTTTTTCTTGAAATGTAACCCCAAAATAAATGAATGTGGCTGTGGCTAATAGCTTCATATATTTGGGTTTTGATTTGCCACAACGATTTCTGGTATAGAAATATTAGATGTATATTTTGAATTTACTAATCTCTTGTGTGGTTTAGCTATATTTTGCAACAGAGATCAAAATGAATAATCGGAAGAGTCTAAATTGCAAAATAGATGAATCACCTATGTGGGTGAAGAAATATAGCTTTAAATAGTGTGAGGTTTTAAGTAAAGGAATGATTAACATTAATATTTCATTGTACATATAGCAGTCTTCAATGCTTTGTAGAAGCACATCGCTTTGGGATGCTCTTCTACAAACCCCAAAATATACTAATGATTTAGGACAGCCATCCCAGAAATTTACAATAGTAATTGCAATAATGTCGATACTCAAATCCTACATAGAATACAGCCTGTTGAGGCTTTAAGTAGTATAGAAAAACTTTTGAAAGCGTTGCTTTGTAACACTTTCAAAAGTTTTTCTGGGTTTTAATTTAGTGCAAAGTGTTGTAATGTCTAGTTGGTTTTAGGTATAAGTTAATCTAAATTTAGATACATTAACTCCTATTGAAGTATCCAGCCTGAAATATCAAGTCAAATTATATGTATATTTCTCTTATGTTTCCATATATCTACTAAAGCAATATGACATTATTGAGCGTATTTTTTTTAATCCTATAGAAAATCTCAAAAATATTTTTCAAATTCGTTTAATATTTTGTCCAATATGTTTAAAAATGTACGACAATGAGATAACAATTCTATGTGGTTTAAAAAAACCAAGATTTGTAAAATTTCTTTTATTCTTAGAAAGAAGTTTTCAATTTTGAAATCTTGAAATTTCTGATAATCTTATGACAGACACTGTAACTTCTCCTTTAACAGGAAAGGCGCTTCTTCAAAAAGCAAAAGAGCTAAATAACTTACCAAAGCGTGAGCAAGCTAAAAAATGCGGGTATTTCACTCGTGGAAAAGATGGGGTAGATCGTGTTAATTTAACAGAATTTTATGAAGCAGTGCTTGCTGCAAGAGGGTTTGCAATTAATCCTGAACAAAATAAAGACGGTCGTGGTCGCGAACCTACGTTTCGAGTTAGTGTTCATAAAAATGGACAGATCGTAATTGGTTCTACCTATACAAGATCAATGGGTTTGAATGAAGGAGATGAGTTTGAAATTAAGCTTGGCTACAAGCATATTCATCTGATCCAGTTGAGTAATGATCAATCAGAAGACCCTGAAGATTAAGCCAAAGCACATATTAAATCTCTGTTAGATAAGGTCAAAATTAAAAGTTAATCGTCAGAATTTTGATTCTTGGCGATGAGTTTTGTATCTTAACTATGGAGATTGTTTGGTCAGTAAACTTGAGCGAGAAGATTAATACAGCTTTGTGAGGAAGTGTTTGATTTTCTCGCTGTTTTTATACAGTCTGGCTATCGGTATGATTTTGATTTTTAGAGCTTTTTTCTATGCAACTAGTAGATACGCATGTACACATCAACTTCAAAGATTTTCAATCTGATCTTGAGGCAGTTCGCGATCGCTGGCTGGGTAATGGTGTAGCGAGGTTAGTGCATTCTTGTGTGAGTCCCGATGAGTTTCATCAAATTCAGGCGATCTCTGATCAATTTCCTGAAGTGAGTTTTGCGGTTGGGTTACATCCATTAGATAAAAACTTAAATACATTAGGTTGGAATCCTGAAATTGGCGATCGCATTAAGTCTTTAGCAATTAGCGATCAACGGGTAGTAGCGATCGGTGAAACTGGCTTAGATTTTTTTAAATCCGATAGTAAAACTGCTCAAATTGAAGCTTTTAAATCACAACTCCGCACAGCGCGATCGCTAAATCTACCAGTAATCATTCACTCACGCGATGCGGCGGTGGCTACCCGTGAAGTTTTGCAAGAAATCAATGCAGAGTCCTCTCATCAGCCCATTCGCGGGGTGATGCATTGCTGGGCAGGCAATCCTGAAGAAACCCAATGGTTTATCGATTTGGGGATGTACATCAGCTTTAGTGGTGTGGTTACTTTTAAAAATGCCCATGACTTACATGAGTCAGCAAAAATTGTGCCAAGCGATCGCATCTTAGTTGAGACAGATTGCCCATTTCTTGCACCTACACCCAAGCGTGGTAAGCGCAATGAACCTGCCTATGTGTTGCATGTGGCTGAGAGTGTAGCGAAATTGCGTGATGTGGAGCTAGAGACGCTAGCTTTAGAAACTACCAGTAACGCTTTTAAACTCTTTTCGCTAAATTAAAAAACACACCCTGTAAGGGTTTTGAAAGCACAAGGTGGCTTAGCCATTTTGTGCTTTGGTATGGGATAAAATTACTTTATGCAAATATACCTAGATCATGGTGCTACGACTCCTGCACGACCAGAAGTCATTGACTTGATGACTAATGTGATGCGATCGCAATGGGGTAACCCCTCTAGCCTACATGAGTGGGGCGAGCGCTCAACTATGGCAATTGAGCGCTCGCGCTTGCAAGTAGCCAGTTTGATTAATGCTGATCCTGAAGGAATTATCTTCACATCTGGCGGCACGGAGTCAGACAATATGGTGATTATGGGAATTGCGCGGCAATACCGTACACCACAGCACATGATCATCTCCTCGGTTGAACATTCGGCAATACGGCTGCCAGCCCAGTATTTAGAACAACATGGATGGGAAATTACTCGTTTATCTGTAGATCGCCAAGGTTGCGTTAATCCTAAAGATCTAGCTCGAGCAATTCGTCCTAATACCGTACTTGTATCGATTATCGCCGCCCAAAATGAAGTTGGCACTATCCAGCCGATTGAGAAATTAGGGCAAATTTGTCGCAATGCTGATGTGCTATTCCATACTGATGCCGTGCAAGCGATCGGCAAGCTCCCCATTGATGTGCAAGTTTTACCGATCGATCTGCTTTCACTTTCGGCTCATAAATTTTATGGATTGCAGGGGATTGGAGCAATTTATATCAATCCACTCACAACTAAGAAGCGATCGCTAATTCCTTTAATCCAAGGTGGTGGACAAGAAAGCGGCTACCGTTCAGGCACACAGGCCGTTGCGGCGATCGCAGGTTTAGGTCTAGCCGCCGAACTTGCCGAACAGGAATTAGTATCTGAGTCTGCGCGGTTAACAAAATTACGCGATCGCCTATATGCATTATTGGCAGATATTCCTAATCTGATCCCTACAGGAGCAATTGCTTCAAAAAGATTACCTCACCACCTCAGCTTCTGTCACAAATATATCGATGGTCGTCGCCTTGTCCGCGAAATGAATTTTGCAGGAATTGCCATAAGTTCAGGCTCAGCATGTAGTAGTGGGGCGATCGAACCAAGCTCAATCCTTTTAGAAATGGGATATTCACCAATGGAAGCCAAAAATAGTATCCGCCTCACCTTAGGAAAATCAAACAATGAAGCTGATATTGAATGGACTTCCTTAGTAATGCATCAAATTTTGAATCGCCAATCGTAGAGACAATTCATGAACTGCCTCTACGATTGGCTTACACTGCTTTATGCTCAAGCCAAAAAATATTAAAAAGCGTTGCAAAGCAACGCTTTTTAATATTTTTTGGCTTAAAACAGGTGGCGCAAAGCGCCGCCTGTTTTAAGGAACTACCAATACTGGACAAGGCGAGAGATTAATCACTTTTTGGCTAACACTGCTGCCATCGGGATGCTCTTCGGTCAGGCTAATTCCCCGTGAACCCATCACAATTAAATCAGCGTTAATCTCATCAGCAAAATCGCAAATTACAAAAGCAGTTTTACCCTGAGCCATTTTGCTTTTAATCGTAAGACCCACTTCCGCAAAGTAAGCCTCCATTTCGTTAATTAGTTCTTGCGATGAAGCGCGATCGCTATCAGTAGCATCAGCATCAACAACTGATAGTACATATAACTGCGCCTGATATTTTTGAACAAGATCGACCACTATGGCTACAGCTTGGCGGGTTTCTTGACTTCTGTTTAAAGGGAATAAAACAGTTTTAAACATAATTCCTACCTAACACTGCAATTCGGATATGGGGGGGCAAGCTCAAGAAAATTTTTCTTTCTTAGAGACCATTTAAGCACTGCCTAGATTCCCACAGTCCCCTTAAAAGAGGGTGAGAATGCTCTTCTTCCCCCTTTTTTAAGGGGGATTGAGGGGGATCTCTGAGAGCGTTTGACCGCAGAAAGTAATTCTTAAATGATTTCTTAGATTTATTGTAATAAGTAAAAGAGCCTAACAAGATTTAAATTTCTTAATTTTTAACATGAGATACCCAATAATGAGGCTTAGAGATACATGAAAACCCATTATCTCCATTTTTTGCAGCAATCTCACTTAACAAACAACAGAACAAACAACAGACCCTACTACATCAGTGCTAACATTGCGAGATATATAACGAGAAAAAAATCAAAACGGAAGTAGATTATAGATGGATGCCGTAACAAAAATTATCCCTTTTTATGGCAGGGAAATTAAATTAAGAATTGGCACTTTTGCACCTCAAGCTGGCGGCTCAGTATTAGTCCAGTGTGGGGAGACTGCAATTTTAGTGACAGCGACCAGAGGTCCTGCTCGTGATGGTGTAGATTTTGTACCACTACTGGTTGATTACGAAGAGCGCCTGTATGCAGCAGGTCGGATTCCAGGAGGATTCTTGCGCCGTGAAGGTAGACCTCCCGAAAAGGCAACTCTCATTTGCCGATTGATTGATCGCCCCATGCGTCCTCTATTCCCCAACTGGTTGCGTGATGATGTCCAGATTGTGGCGACAACCATGGCTCTTGATGAAAAAGCCCCACCCGATGTTTTGGGAGTAACTGGCGCATCGATCGCCGCATTAATTGCAGGGTTACCCTTTATGGGGCCAATGGCTGGTGTGCGTGTTGGGCTAGTCGGTGATGAGTTTATTATCAATCCCACTTACGCCGAAATAGAAGCAGGAGATCTTGATCTAGTAGTTGCTGGTACTGCCGAAGGGATCATCATGGTTGAAGCTGGGGCTAATCAACTGCCAGAAGCCGACATGATCGAAGCGATCGACTTTGGTTATGAAGCAGTACTAGAGCTAATCAAAGCCCAAGTTGATTTGCTGCAAGAGATGGGTCTGGCTTTACCTGAAATCGTAGCCCCTGAAACTGACCTCACCTTAGAAAACTTTATTACTGCCGCAGTCAAAGATAAAGTTGCTCAAGTAGTGGCAAGCTGTGAAAAGGATCGTAATGTTCGCGATGCTGCTCTCGATGCGATCAAGGCTGAGCTTTTAGAGGCGATCGCGGCTCTGCCAGATGAAGATCCAGTAAAGCTAGTAGCTGACAAAAAAGTGGTTAGTGCGACTTACAAGGAACTCACCAAAAAGCTAATGCGCTTGCAAGTGATTGAGCAGAATGTGCGGATTGACGGACGTAAGCTTGATGAAGTCCGCCCAATTTGGACTGAAGTAGGTGTATTACCTCGTGTACATGGTAGCGGCTTATTCAATCGTGGCTTAACCCAAGTATTGTCGATCGCTACGCTTGGCACTCCTGGGGATGCACAGGAAATGGACGATTTGCATCCTGACGCGAAAAAACGCTACATGCACCATTACAACTTCCCCCCCTATTCTGTGGGTGAAGCCAAACCAATGCGATCGCCAGGTCGTCGTGAAATTGGTCACGGTGCATTAGCCGAACGTGCTCTTTTACCTGTACTCCCTTCTAAATCTGAATTCCCTTACATTCTGCGGGTTGTGTCAGAAGTACTTTCTTCTAATGGCTCTACCTCAATGGGTTCTGTTTGTGGTTCAACCCTTGCGCTAATGGATGCAGGCGTACCGATCTCCAAGCCAGTAAGTGGTGTAGCAATGGGCTTGATCAAAGAAGGCGATGAAGTTCGCGTTCTTACCGATATTCAAGGCATTGAAGACTTCCTTGGCGACATGGACTTTAAGGTTGCAGGTACAGACACAGGAATTACCGCTTTGCAAATGGACATGAAGGTTACCAGTATCTCTATGGACACCGTGCGCGCCGCAATTACCCAAGCCAAGACTGGTCGCTCCCACATTATGGGAAAGATGCTAGAACTACTTCCTGCGCCAAGACCACAACTTTCTCCCTATGCACCGCGCTTGTTGACCATTCGCATCGATCCCGAACAAATCGGCATGATCATTGGTCCTGGCGGTAAGAACATCAAGGGCATTACCGAGGAGACTGGAGCCAAAATCGACATTGAAGATGATGGCACTGTCATGATCTCGTCAATGAGTGGTGAAGGCGCACTCAAAGCCAAGCGGATCATCGAAAATATGACTCGTCGCGTCGGTTCAGGTGATGTCTATCTCGGTAAGGTCACCCGGATTATTCCAATTGGTGCATTTGTAGAATTTCTTCCTGGGAAGGAAGGAATGGTGCATATTTCCCAATTGGCGGAAGGACGTGTGGGCAAGGTCGAAGATGAAGTTGCCGTTGGTGATGAAGTCTTAATTAAAATCCGCGAAGTTGACAATCGCGGACGTTTCAATCTGACTCGTTTGGGTATTCATCCTGACGAAGCTGCTGCTGCGCGTGCTGCCGCAGTTGCTGAATAAATTCCCAAAAGGGTGGATGCGCAAAGCGCATCCACCCTTTTTCGTTGAAAGTTTAAAAGTTTTTTGGGGGTTTAAGAAATCATGATTATTAAAGAACTGGATCACATTGAATCAAATGATCTATTGCTAAAAGAGGGATTTCGTGCTGAATCTCAGTTAGCTTTTTATCTAAAACGTGAGTTTAAAGACGATCCACTATTTCTAATTTTTAACAATCTACGGTTTGAAAAGGCGGGGGATACTTGTCAGATTGATCATTTGATATTGCATCGATATGGAATGATCATCATCGAGAGCAAAAGTGTGACAACTCGCGTTGAGGTGAATGAACTCGGCGAGTGGAAGCGTTGGTTTAATAATGCTTGGCAAGGAATGCCTTCACCAATTTTGCAAGCTCAAAGACAGGGAAAGTTTATCAAGGATTATTTAGAGGCAAATGTTGAGACGCTGCTGAATAAGAAACTTTTTGGTAATCAATCACATTTTACGAAGATGCCGATTGATGTATTGGTAGCGATTTCTGATTCTGGGATTATCAATCGTCCCAAAAGTGACAAGCTGGATATTGTTTGTAAAGCTGATCAAATCCCTGACAAGATTAAGGCGATCGCCACTGAGTATCGTAAAAAAGATAGCCTTTTCAACCTTAGTTTAGAGATTCCCTATGAGCTTGAAAAGGATGAAATACCAAGAATCAGTCAATTTTTGCTAGCTCACAACAAACCTGCAAAAATAAATATTTCTACCAATACAAATAGTAAGACTAACAATTCAAATCAATCTATTTCCGATATTACAAATCCTTCAATTTCTAAGCCGATCGCCACAGCCAAACCAGCATCACCAACTAAAAAGATCATTCCCGTAAAGCCAAGCAATCATAAGCAATCAGACATTAGCCATAAGCCAGTAATCAAAACCATTAAACCACCTTCAACAAACATCTGCTCCCATTGCCAAAGCACAAATATTGCGATCGCCTATGTTCACAGTTACTTCTTCAAATGTAACGATTGCGGTAAAAATACGGCAATTAAAAATATCTGCCCATCCTGTGGATCGCGCACCAAGATTAGAAAAAGTGGTTTGCAGTTCTTTATTGATTGCGACAAATGTGGCTATTCTGGATTATTTCATACTAATCCCTCAATAAGTAGTTAGTGAAAGCAGTAACACTTGATTAAATGTTACAAAATCGCTTCTGACTTGAAAAAATTTAGATGCCTATGTTTAACGTCAATTCGACGAACGTGCAAAATGGTAAGAATCGCTTGGTAATTCTTACCATTTTGCTCCATTTGTGGTGTGCGAAGCACACCACAAATGGCTATATTGAACTCATGTTAAAATAAAAAATGATCGGCAAAGTGATCGGCAAAAAATAGCAACTATACGAGCTAGAGTTCAATATAAAATTAGGTTATAGGCAAATTAAAGATCGGCAAAAAACAAAAAATTAGAGGTAAATTACGTGGAGTATGAGCCGATTTCACTAATTGAGCCCCTTATGCCAGCACAGGGTAATCGTAGACTAGAGGATTTGGCAATGGAGCTAGGAGCTAAGTCAAGTGCTTTGGGGAGCAAGTTAAAACCTAGCGTTGTACAAGCGGTCGGCGATCTTGTACGTTCGATGAACTGCTACTACAGCAATCTGATCGAGGGACACAACACCCATTTACATGATATCGATCGCGCTTTAGTAGATGACTATTCTCAGGACATACAAAAGCGATCGCTTCAGCTAGAGGCAAAAGCCCATATTGAGATACAAAAACGGATTGACCTAGAAGGCTCTGGTGTTAACATTGTTTCCACTGATTATATTAGGGGGATTCATCGTGAGTTTTGCGCTAAGTTACCAGAAGAACTGTTGTGGGTTGAAAATCCTGACACAGGCGATCGCCGTAAGGTCATTCCAGGAGAATTAAGAAGCCAAGGTATGAGCGTAGGCAGACATATTCCGCCAAATGCTGAGTCTGTTCAGCGTTTTCTTGATCGCTTTGCCGAGGTTTATCGCTGCGATCGCCTTTCCAAAGTGCAACAAGTAATTGCTGTGGCTGCCTCACACCATCGATTGCTGTGGATTCATCCTTTTTTAGATGGCAATGGACGTGTAACTCGTCTTCTTTCTCACGCCTACTTAAGGCAAATAGGGATTGGGAATAGTCTATGGTCAGTTTCTCGTGGACTGGCAAGGCGAGTGGACAAATATAAGTCTTTGCTAATGGCAGCAGATCAACAACGTAATAGTGATTTGGACGGTCGGGGTAATCTTACAGCGAAAGGTTTACAGGATTTTTGTGAATTCTTTTTAGAAGTTTGTATTGACCAAGTGAACTTTATGGAATCACTGATCGAGCCATCTGAGCTACTTAATCGCATGGCACTGTATGTGGAGGAGGAGGTGAGAGCAGGACGTTTGAAGAAAGGTTCTTTTGCACTATTACAGGAGGCGCTACTAGCTGGAGAGTTTGAGCGAGGCAAGGCTGCTTATCTGACTGGCTATCAAGATCGACAAGCCCGAACGGTGTTGCGGAGCCTTTTAGATGCTAAGCTTCTGGTCTCAGATAGTCCAAAAAAGCCAGTAAGATTGGGATTTCCTATCAATGTCGTAGAACGATGGTTTCCAAAACTATACACAAGTCAGGCATGAGTTATGCTCTTGTTTTATTGACATTTTGAGTAGCAAGCATTGCATTCATATGAATAAAAATTCGATCTAGTTCGCCAATGGTTTCTAACTCTGGAATCTCTTCAACTGAAAGCGGCTCCAATTTTCTTTTCTCTAGAAGCGCCTCCATGCGGTCCTGTAGTCGATCACTAAGCCTAAATAAACTGAGATTCCCAACCTTCTCAACGCAAATCTCATGAATTAGCAGTGACGGTTTGACAAGTGTTGCAGTCATAATTTTTTTGCCGATTATGCTATGGGATGAAATCGTTATCAGTCAAGTTAGCACTCTAGACCCAACATACCAGACTTTGAGCAAACTCTTGTATCACTATGAACCAGTTAAACTTGAGCCAATACCTTGGAAGAAAGCCCATGACAGGAAGAAATTACTGATAAATATCGCCAGTAATGCCGTAACAACTGCAGTAGTAGTGGACTCACCCACACCTTTTGCGCCACCTGTAGTAGTTAAGCCCCATGTTGTCCCGATCGCTGAAATTAAAACCCCAAAAATACTAGACTTGATTAGCGCAGCAATTAAATCCCAAGGCTTAAGCAAATTCTGCACAGAATTGAGAAACATATTGTGAGGAATCGCGTACATAGCTTGAGATAAAAACAAGCCACCTACCATACCAGTTAAGAATCCTAAAATCGTGAGAACTGGTAGCATGAGTAGACAAGCGATCGCACGAGGCGTTGCCAGATAATCCACAGGACTAGTGCGTAACATATAGAGCGCATCAATTTGCTCAGTTACCTGCATTGTGCCAATTTCGGCAGCAAATGCAGAACCCACACGACCGGCAATAATTACGGCTGTAAGTACAGGGATTAGCTCACGGGCTAAGGCGATCGCCAAAATACCACCGATCGCTTGTTGTGCGCCAAAGTTAATAAATTCTCGCGCTACCTGAATCGTAAAAACAGCGCCGACAAAGGAAGCTGTAATCAAGGTGATCAGCAGTGACTCTGTACCAACTATCGACATTTGCTCAATCGTGTTGCGCCAATGAAAGCGCCGATAGATCAAAACATGGGTGATAATTTGTCCGATCAGTAAACAACTTTGTCCAAGCTTAATTAGCCAACTGCCAAAATTTCCCATGTTTTCAATTTCCTATATCACCACTGGTATAGCCTTTATCAGGCTAGTGAAGTACAGGTTGGTTTGCGGGAAACCAACCCTTGTAACTCGCTTGATTGAAAAACGCTACAAGCGACAAACAATTGTTACTTTTTTATCGTAGCCTTCGCAATTATAGCCATAGCTACTTGCATTGTAAAAGATATAGCTGTTGTCGCTTTCGTCGAACTGACGTTATGCTAACGTCAGTTCGACGAAAGCGAAAGACGGGAAGAATCGCTAAGCGATTCTTCCCGTCTTTCGCCATTTACGGCGTGCTTTGCACGCCGTAAATGGCTATATTGAATTCACGTTATGTTATACCAATTTACAGAAGTGTGGCGACACTTCTGTGAATTAAAAACCAAACCCTGTAAGGGTTTTGAAAGCACAAAATGGCTACGCCATTTTGTGCTTTGGTATTAGCTTTTGTTGGGAAAAAGATGGAGTGTCCAGTTGCAAGGCTGCAGGAGAACGTCAAACCGACCACTTACCCAATACCAGAGCGTGAGTCGAGTTGGGAAGAAGCCAATTACAAGGAAATGATCGTCTGGGGTGATTGCACCATATCTAAGCCTATCAGTAGGCGTGACTTCCCAAGGCGTATCAGTATCCTTCACTAATAGCTTAGATCGATAATAGGTTTCTTTGTATTGCAAAGGCAAAGCAAAGATAGAGTAAACATGATGATCCCCACGCCAAGGCTCGACGAAAACTTTAATGGGGTGAAATTTTAAACTCTGGGATTTACTTAAGTTATCTGTCATTTTTGGACATAAAGCAGGATTGAACTCAGATGAAGATGTTTGCGAAGCGGTTTGTATAGACCAAGCAATCACTGTAGAGATAGTTCCTATGGTTAAAGCCAAAGCAACAGTGAATAAAAATTTATTTCGAGTAGACCGTTTTTTCATTCGCAGGGTTCAAGGCGGGTTAATAGTAAAGCGATATCGTCAACATATTTTTGTAACTCCCTAGGGGGAAGATTGCTGTTATTAATGATGATACTGAAAATAACTTCACGATAATTTGGAGGATTAGCATAGCCTGACAGCACAATTGCGCCTGACAATGTTCCAGTCTTGGCTTGAAGTAAACTTTGAGCCGAAGTATTTTTAAATCGATTGGTCAAAGTGCCATCAACATTAGCGATCGCCAATGATTGGCGAAAATGGTGATCGCTTGCTACGGTTTGTAGAAGTTGAACGATCGCTTTTGGTGTAGTTAAACTGTGACGGGACAACCCAGAGCCATCAGCTAGATTAACTTGAGCAGATGGAATATTCGTGGACCGTAGGTATTGACTAATTGCTAACATCCCTCCCTTAACGCTGTCATCGGGACTGATACTTTGAAGGCGATCGCCTAAAGCTCTTAGTAACAGTTCAGCATAGAGATTATTACTATCTTTATTGGTGGGAATGATTAACTGAGAGAGCGGTGGGGATAGATTAATCGCTAGATCTTTAATGGGTGGAAGCTTGCTAGTGCTGTTGGCATTGATGTCTGAAGAAACTTCAATACCTTGAGCAGTCAATTCTTGCCGTAGTAAAGCTAAAAAATTAGCTTCAGGATTAGGAACAGCCACACCACCGAGTTCGGGTTTTGATTCTTCAGGGATTTGCCCAGTAATGATTAGTAGATTCTGTCCATAGGGGCGTTCAACTTTTAAACTGTAGGGAGAACCTGCACTAGCTGTGATTGCTTGGTTTTGAACGCGCCAATCTTTAGCCCATTCAGGATTGTCCCATGTAAAGATTGGAGGTTTGCCAACTGCATCGGGACTCACTGTCCAATTCAGGGCATTTTCATTGATTGTGAAAGGAGAAGCGATCGCCGCATAGTAATGCTGCAAATCTGACCATTCCCAGCTACCAGAAACTTCTGCACCTTTGCGGGAAGTCAGTGTCCAAATTCCACCATTGATCCGCTTTACTCCTTTCCTTTTGAGTTGGCTGACTAATGATTTTAAGTTAGTCTCGGAATTAAAACTAGGGTCTCCCGATCCTATTAGCCATAATCCACCCTCTAGGTCTCCTTTGGCATTAGGTAAATCATGTGACATCAAACGGGTCGCAAATTGATAATTGGGACCCAAAGTTTTTAAAGCAATCGCCGTTACAAACAGTTTGGCATTTGATGCTGGAATAAAATAGCGATCGCCATCAAGGTTAGCTAATATCTGGGGACTAGGTGAGTTAGTTTGGAAAAATACACCAACTCGCGCAGACTTCAATTGAGGTGATTGAGCAACTTTTTCTACTTCTCTTTGTAATTGGGATGGACAAAGACGATTACTATTTGCCTGAGCAGGAGCAGCCGTAATTAGACAAATTACAACTAGTGTAATCTTGGTAAATATTGTATTTCTCAATGGACAAATGACTAGAACAAGAGTGACAAAAGATTAACATAAAAAACACTAAGTACAGGACAAAAAGTTGCAAAAGTAGGCAGGAAGGGGTTTTATAAAGATAACCACATCGCCAATTCAAGGATGAAATGCAACGGTATCTGATGAAGCAAAGAATACTTCGTAAGGAGTGCGATAGTCAAGAGATTTTCTCGGTCTGTGGTTAATCAAATTCACCACCTTCTGAAAGTC
>Ga0172372_10003409_pt1 | contig 23355 bp, 23 predicted proteins | sample LakKiv5m_2_FD_114544 | JGI IMG/M metagenome (GOLD analysis project Ga0172372, IMG submission 114544) | Freshwater microbial communities from Kabuno Bay, South-Kivu, Congo - kab_092012_9.5m | ecosystem: Environmental > Aquatic > Freshwater > Lake | place: Democratic Republic of the Congo...
CAACAAGGTCATGGCTCCAGAACGCGTAGAGCGACTTCCGGCAGGCACCGGCCCCATAAAGCCAGCACCGAGCAAGCTCAGCAACGACCTGATGGGTTGAACCGACTATGAATGAACGGGTACCCGCCAGCAGACCTACGAGCAGGCTCGGCAGCAACATCCAGGCCGCTGGTCCAGGCCCCTTCGTGCTTGGCGTCAGCCACAGATCGTGCGGCTGAATCAGCCTCGGAGGCAGGAAGCAAATCAATCTTAACAGATGATCCTCAAAACCACTGCGGACTGTGGCGTGATTCGGATTATTGGCTACTACAGACGTCTCGAAGTTTGTGATCAGCGTCATTGGCCGCCCAGAAATCCAGGCTCCAAGGGCACCGGCCGCTTACCCCTACGCAATGGTTCAGAAGTCAATGCCTGTCTTTCCCAACGCTCGCAGCCCATAACCGGCAAGGAGTAATACTATGGAGCCGCTGCGAGCAGCACCCCGGCGGACATCTTTCCTGATCGGCACCGCCTCCCCGATTTCCGATCCCGCCTGCCCTTTAGCGATGCCCCCCACCCCCGACCACCAGCTCGGCGCTGAGCTCAAGCTTCGCCGCCCGGCCGGGCGGGTGAGCCGTCAGGTGCTCGAGGGCATGGTGCGTGATCTGGTGGGGGGCGATCAGTCGTTGCTGGCGCCGTTATTGCACCTGGTGGGGCGCCCTGGGTTTCTGGCGCTGGATCCCAGGGTGGAAAGTCCGGCGTTGCGGCTCATCACGCGTGATCAGCTGTTGGCGGATCTGGCCGACACCTATCACCCAAGGGTGGTGTCGCGCCTGCGTGAGGTGCTGGAGGGGTATCTGCATCTGGCCGGCGGTGAGGCTGCCAGCGGATACGCGCCGGTTGATCCGCCGGCAACCGAACTGCTGGAGCCGGCTCCTGCTCCGCCTGCTGGTCCTCATCCATCGCCGCCTGCGTCTGCAACGCCTGCCGCTGATCCCTGGGTTTCTGCTCCAGCTGCGCCGGCGGCTTCTCCACAGCCACCGACCGCAGCTTCTCCAGCAGGCATGCATCCCGATCCTTGGCTGTCGGTCGCCGCCACCGGGCCGGTGTTCAAGGCGGTGGATGCTCCTGCTGAGGCCCCTGAGGAGTCGTCTGCGCAGCCCACCACCACACCGGCCGGTGCTGGTTCTCCCCGGTGGCTGCCGCTGCAGATCGGTTTGGCCGTCTTTGCTGGCACGTTGACGGTAGTGGCGGCATCGCAACCGCCGCTGTGCCGCCTGATCGGGATCTGCGCAGCGCCCAAGGGCGCCGATTCGCAGCCCGCCTCCGCTTCCAGCAAGACGCTGGCCGCCGCCGAGAAGGCGGCCAAGGCCATGAAGGCCGCCCCCGATCTGCGCGCCTACGAACAAGCCCTGTCCAATCTGGATCGCGAACTGCTGCGCCTCTCCGGTGATCCCCTCTCCACCGAGCAGCAGCGCCAGCGCGATGCCCTGCAGGCCAGCGCTCAGGAGGGCCAGCAACGCCTCAGCCGCGAACGCCGGCAGGCCGAGACGGTGGCCAATGCCACCCGTCGCCTCGATGGGCTCGAGTCCCTGTCAGCCGAGCGCCAGGAGGCTGAGCGCAGCACGGTCCGTCAGGAGCTGGAGGCCATCCCTGCCCTGAGTTTTTCCCACGGCGCCGCCCAGCAGCAGCTGCGTCGCCTGCTCGCTTCGCCATCGCCGCCGCCGGTTGCCCCGCCAGAACCATCGGCCCCGGCCGCTGCACCCCCGGAGCCGCGCCCGGCACCCGCACCTACCCCCACGCCCCGCACCGCTCCCACCTCCGGCGGGCGCTGGAGTGGTGGTGGCGGTTCCTGGTCATCACCCCCGCGCCGTCAGGCCCCCGCCCCGGCAGAAGCCGACGACGGCAACAGCAATGCCCCTTACCGGGATGACCCGCTGTTCTGATCAGCCCTGTGGCCTTTTGCGCAGGGATCTTCCGCAGTCAGCGACCCCGCACTGGGCCCACCAGCGTTGCCCCATCCACAGCTGTCCCCACCGCAGGAGGTCTCCCTGCAGACAGCCGCCGCAGCGATGCCTGCACCAGCCCGGTGCGCAAGGGCATTCAGTGGCGCTGGCCTGTTCAAGGACCAGGGCCGGCTGATCGGCCTCACTCCATGCCACCCAAGCCGATCGGCTCTGGTCAGCACCACTGCGTGCAAAAGGCCAACTGTTACCGGCGCAGCACACCGGTCAGCTTGCACGGCTGGCCCTGGCGATTCCGCTCTCCGGTCTCCAGCCGCTGCTGGCAGATCTGGTGCCACCGCAGCGCAGCCACCCCTGGCCCTGTTGGGCGGGAGGACTCGCCGCCGCCGGCGATCTGTTCAAGATCTATGTGGTGAGCAATCAGCTCTGGCAACGAGCCAGCAGTTTCTGGAGTTCCTGGAGCTCTTCTCCTTGGATCAGATGCCTTGATGGCTGCCAGTGGGGATAGGCGATCTCCAGCGTGCCCTGGGCGGCTGCCCGGGCGAGGATCTGGCCATCAAAATAGATGAGGTCGGTGATGAATCCGCCATCGGTGCTGGCAAAGCCAAGAAAATTGCGATTGCGTGGAAAATACTTGTAATTGCTTCCGTAGGGTCCGGCGATCTGCTGGCCTGGCAGCGGCTTCAGCCTGGTGCCATTGACGGTGATGAACGTGATATTTTGCGGAGCTGATGTGTAGCGCACACGAAAGGTTCCCGCGTAGTTTCCTACGCCCGAATAGCGATCGTTAAACTCGGCCCATCCAATCGCCCTGGCTCCGATCGTGCATTCTCCCTTTTTCTCGATGAAATACAAGTAGGTGGCGTCGATCTCCTTGGTCCCAACTGGACAGAACAGCAGGCAGGCCTGCCGGTGGCGTGGGCTGCCGGGCTCGCCGAGTACCCCCTGCTCAACATGGCCGAGAATCGACCGTTTGGACACGAAGATCTGCCCGACCGAACTGCCGTCAAAGCTGTCTGTGAATGGAACGCTGCGATTGAAGATGAGCCGCTTGGGGTTGAGGATGTCTTCATCCGAAAGCGAAGCGGGCCGCGCGGCGGCGGGGTTGACGGGCCCGGCCAGGGGCAGCAGCAGGGCCAGCAGTAGCCATGGGCGGCCTTGGTTGAGGATCATGCGTCGAAGGGATCGAGGGACAGGGTGAATGATTGAGAGGCTTCAGCGACAGCCTGAGAGGATTTTGTTGAGCGCTATCTCCTGATTCTTGCCAAGCGAAAAGTCGGAGTAGTCTACGGAAGAACGCACGACCCTGAGCCGGGCAGGATTGGGCTTGAGGTTGTCGCTGGCCGTTGTCAGTGTGCTTTCAAGTCCCAGTAGATAGAGGGGACTGACGGCCGAACCGGCACGGCTGATCTGCCGACCGCTCCTCGCTGTCCGTACCATGGCCATGGCGCTCTGACCCTGCAGACGGGCGTCGCTGGCTGGCGTGAAGATAATTCGCCTGCTGATGCCCGGGATCTGCAGGGATTCAACCGGCAGGTTGATCGAACTGCGGGTGACGGCACTGGCCTCCTGCGTGCCCAGCAGTGCCGAGGCCACCAGGGCCAGGCAGGCCTGGTCCTCCTCCCGCCGCAGGATGCGGGTGTAGACAGCGAAGGTGTCGCATTGCACCCAGGCCCAGAAACTGCTCTCGTCGGCCAAGCAGCTGTTGCGCTCCGCGGTCTTTAAAGTGATGCCCTGATATGACCTGCCATTTTCGTCGACATACGTTTCGGCAGCGCCGATGGAGAGGTCATAGACATTGCAGAGGCTGAAGATGCTGTTTCGGGGCAGTGAGGTGCATTGTCCAGAAAGATCCTTGCTGAATCGGCACAGGGCTTGATTCGGCTTTGAGCCCGAACCAAGATTGGTCGGCGTGTAGACCGTGCACTCCACATTGCCATCGGTCGCGAGGCTCTGCGCGGTGGCCTTGCCGCTCGGCCAGCTCAGCAGCAGGGTACCGACGCCGGCGAGCAGCAGCAGGCTGGCGAGGCTGCCGGCAGGATGGGCGTGGGATGACATGGATGAAGGGGGCATCAGTTGCAGGAGCCGGTGAAGCAGGGCGCCGATTCAGAACGTCGCAGGGTCAGGCCGATCGCGCGCAGTTCGCGATGGATCAGCGGTGCTGAAATGCCCCGGCCACCGACCTTGGAGTTGTCGGCACTGTCAAGCACGTTGTCCGATTGACCATGCAGCCCCAGCAGGCTGCCACTGCCGCGATCGATGATCGGTCCGCCGCTGTAGCCCACAGCGGTCGGGGCGTCATAGTTGAGATCGTAGCCTTCGGTGTCGTTGTATTGAGTGATTCGTCCCGCAGCCACGGCCGTCGGCGGGATCCTGCCGTTGACGCTTTCGTCGCTGAGTGGATAGCCAAGGATCGCCACCTTGAGACCCACGCCGATGCCTCGCGGCCGTGCCAACGGTATCCCCAGGCTGAGGCTGCAGTCGCTCGTTGGTAGATAGGCGAGATCGAGCTTGGCCGACTTGCGGAAGGAGGCATTGACGAATCTCAGAATCCTGCCGCTCTGGCTGCGCACCTCGATCGGCTCCGCACCGACGCTGGAATCGATCACGTGACGGGCGGTCAGCAGCACGCAACCGCCCTTCTCGGTGGGGCCGAGCACAAAGGCGCTGCCCGAGGAGCCGGCCGTGAACACCCTCAGCACCTTCGGCGCCGGCAGGACATTGGCAGACGTCGCTCCAGCCAGGCTTAGCAGGGCAGCAGCAGTTGTGACGGCCACTGCGCCTGCCCGTGTGACTGCACCGCTCCGGTCGGTGCAGCCGCCCCTTGGATTGCGGCGGATCAGACCTTTTGGGCGAGCCATGGACATCGCCGGTTTTGTGGAGCCATCGCAAGGGATTGACCGACCAGGTCCTGGCACTTGGGGCATGGCACTTGGGGCATGGCTTCAGTATCCTTTCAATGCCCAGGGCTTCACCAGTCTGGAAGCACGGCTTGCCGGCCAAGTTCTTCTCCGCTAGTCTGAAAAATAACTTAACATCTCGTCTGGCTGTTTGCACAACCGCTCGTCCCATGTTGTGACTCCTCAAAAAGTTGTCCGCAAAGATGGATGCAGATACAGCCCGCGCCCCTGGGAGTCACGCGTCACGACGCCGTAGCGACAGCAACCGATCGGCACAGTTCCTCCTCTGCCGCTGTCACCCGACAGCAGTGATGTGTGCGAGAGGCATTCGGCGGGCGCTCGAGACCCAGAGGCTGCTGATGCAGGCGTGGTCCGCAACCATGAGCCTGGCCAGAAGCTGATCAATGCCCTCGTGGCCGGAGCTGACGCCAGAAGCTGAAAGCGCACCAGTGCTGAGCTGGCCAGACGCCAGAGTCCCAGCACCAGCCCAGCCGCCGGCTGACGGCAACAGCAACACCCCCTATCGGGACCAGCCGCTGTGCTGAGCGGGCGCCTGAGCACCAGCAGGCGCTGGGGGCTCTGGCGGGCGTAGGAGGACCCGTCCACGGCTCATCTCCCGGCCGTGATCTGTGATCCAGCCAACAAATGCGTCCCGTTCCGCCGATCGGCCAGTTACCGGAAAGTTCTGTTAAACTCTGGATCAGTCGATACGTCGCAACGAGGGAACCCATGGCCGTGTTCGCCAGATCGATTGGGGCACAAGCCTTCTGCATCACCGGTCTGATCGCTGCCTGCGCTGCTGCCACGGCACCTGTGCTGCTGGCAGGCCCGGCCCAGGCGGCCGCCACGAAGTTCAGCTGTGCCACCAGCAATGGCGTGCCCACCACCGTCGCCCGCACCGACGACGGCCGCACGGTGCCGATGATCCGCTGGACCAGCAATGCCTTCGATGGCGCTGGCTGGACGCCCGAGCGCCGCTGCCAGGTGGTGTCTCAGCGGTTTGAGACGTTCCGCCAGCAGGGTCGCCTGTCCTTCATCACCACCGGCTTCATCAACAGCCTGCCCGTGATCTGCACCACTTCCAGCAACGGTGCTGCCTGTCCAAACGACGGCCTGCTCTACACGCTCAAGCCCGGCCAGGACCCGACGCTGGCGCTCAAGCGTCTGTTTGATGTGCGCAACAAGGCTCGCAGTCCGTTGAATGAAACCAAGGGCCGGCTGTACCTGTCGATCAATGAGCTGCTGAGCCCATCCGACAGCGCCGCAGCGACCGCTGGCACTGCAGCTGATACCTCAGCCGCCGGAACGGTCAAGCCCCTCTGGTGATCCGGCATCAACACGTCTCCCTCACGGCTTCTGGTGCTGTTGTTGCAGCGCTGGTGGCCGTTGTTGCCCTGCCCCTGCAGCAGACCCTGAAGGCGGAATCGTTGTCAGGCCTTGCAGCTGGAATGGCCCAGAGCAGGGCGCAGGCGGCCAGCCCGCAGACCACTGCTCACCAACGGGCCTCCTGGCAGCAGACCTCTGCACAGGCTGTCCCAGCGCAGGAGCTCTCCCCGCAGGCAGCTGCTGCAGCGACGCCCCACAGCCCAGCAGCCAGTCCGGCAGCCGTCACGGCGCTGTTGCTGAGCCAGGGTGAACAGCGGGGCTCCGGCGTGTTGCTGCAGCGCGTGGCAGGCGGCACCTGGCTCGTCACCAATCGCCAGGTCGTCGATGGCTACAACCAGCTGTGTGTGCGAACGGCCGATGGCCGCCTCTGGACAGGCATCCCGATGCTGCCTACCGGGGCAGCCACGCTGGATCTGGCCTTCGTCTGGCTGATCGGCAACACAGAAGGGCTGCCCCTGGCCGTTGCCGGCGCCCTCCCACCAGGCACCAGCGGCACAGGCAACAAGACATGGAGCTTTCCGATCGTGCGTGCCAGCGGTTACCCGCTGCGCGAGGAGCGCTTGCCCGCACCCCCCAGCTACCGCGAAGTGCGGGGTCTGTTGCTGCCCCTGTTGCCAAGCCCTCTGGAAGGCGGCCTGCAGCTGGCCACCACCAGCCCGGTGCGCTGGGGCATGAGCGGTGGCGGCCTGTTCGATGACCAGGACCGCCTGATCGGCCTCAATGCCACCCACGCCGATCCGCTCTGGTCCGCACCCCTGCGCGAGGAAAACGGCAAGGCGCTGGCGCCTGAGTTCAACCGCCAGCTGGAACTGGTGGCGCTGGCGATTCCCGTATCACGGGTGTTGCCTCTGCTGGCAGACCTGATGCCACCGGCAAGACCAGTGACCACAAGCCGAACTCCCGCAGCGACGAGCCCCCCGCTGCCCCCTGGAAAGCCCCCGCTTGCCGATCCCACAGCCAGTACGCAGGCGACGGCGGCTCCTGTCTGCACAGGAGATCTGTGGTAATCCGGGCGACGCCCATCGCGCAGACTGGAGTGGGCTGTGATTTGGAATGTCGAGCAAGGCGCAAACCGGTTGCAGCGCTGGCAGCAGATACGGCAGAGATGAGGGCATGGCACGATCAGTTAAGAATGCAGCCAAGTGTGCGTTTTCCCTTGGCACCCAGAAAACCCTCATGCCTTAGCGAAAAGTTTTGCGCTCAGATCATTGAACAGACCTGAGAACTTCTCATCGCATTTGTCCAGGAGTGCCTCGGCGAGCTGATCAATCGCTTTCACGCGACCCGCGGCCTCAGGATCTGTGGCACCAGTGAGAGTCCGGGCGGTGAGGCCGCCATGGGCATGAACATGGCGCAGAGCGGTGGCTACAGGCCTGACATCCGCACTGCCACCCTCCAAAAATCTCAGGAGAGACTCTTTGGTTGTCCTCCTGATGCTGCCATGGTTGTCAGCTTGCTCAAGAATCAATCTGACCAGTGGCTGTAGATCACTAGCCAGTCTCGTTCTGGAAATCGACCAGGTGGTCACGCTGGCAGCCTTGCTCCTGCCTCTGAAGAGATCCTCTGCACGCATGAAGGCCTCGGCCGCTGAATAGGCAAGCAGCAGCCTGGTGCCAGCCAGATAGGCCATTGTGGTGTTGTCTTCATAGTTCGGACTGAATCCCATTGAACTGAGCCTCCGAGCAATGTCGTAACGAGCTTTGAAAATATTGATGCGAGTTGTCAGGCCTTGGGGCATGCGTTCTCGCCAGAGATTTGCATGGTTACTTCTCAGGGAATCGAACTCGTTCCATTGGCTGAGTGTCAGCTGCGAAATCATCCGTTGAAGGTGCTGCCAAGTTATGGCATTGCCCGGCCTGCCAAGAGTTGCTCCAAAAATATTCACGCTCAGCAATATCTATGCCAGCCCTCGTGAGCCCGGGGCTGTGGTCAGCCACTCCCCCATTTGATTCTGAGATCTAAACTTTCTGGATAAATGGGTCTTGGGCCAAGATGGCAGAACGGATCACCGCCTTCGTCGCAGCCCTTTTGCTGCCAATCGCTCAGCCATTACTGTTCGGTATGGCGACTTCCAGCGCTGGTCTGCTCATCTCCGCCAGTCTGAGGTGGCTGCCAACTGGTTGCCCTGGAGCCCAATCCATTTTTGCCGGTTACGGTCATCCGGCTCCGGTTCATGCTCCGATCCCGCCGGCCGCTGGCTCGCGGCTGTGCCCTCGCTGGCTTGGAACGTCTGTTCGGGCATTCGGCTGATCCGGGCTGCCTCGGATTAGCGCCAGCTGCATTCAGCTGAACCAATGGATCCCAGGGGCCAGCAGGTAGCAAAACAGCGCCATGGCCGCCATGGCCGCCATCAGGTCGGTTCCGGCCGGTGGCGCCTGCCCGCCCCTCCCCGGCGGACGGCAGGGCCGCGATCGACGGGGCCTCGACCGGCAGTCAGGCGATCAGACCCAGCTCCTGCAGTAGCCGCCGTTGCGCCGCCGCCGGGACAAAACGATGGGCCGCCCAGGCGCCGCTCACCGCAACGGGCGGCACACCGATGCCCGGAAACACGCCGTTGCCGCACAGCAACAGGTTGTCAATCGGGGTGGTGCCGGCGGGGAAGGGGGAGCGATCGGCGGGCCAGGCCGGCCCATAGCTGCCCTGATGCACCCGCAGATAGGCCTGGTGGGTCAGCGGTGTGCCCTGCAGCTCCAGCACCAGCCGCTCGCGCCAGTCGGGCAGCACCTGATCGAAGATCCCATGGAACAGGCCACAGCGTTCGGCCTTGAGCGCCGCATAGGCCGCACTGCCGCGCTCCAGGTTCTGCCACAGCGCCCAGGGTTCATTGGCGGGCGTATAGCCATGCAGCACCTGATGGCCCTCCGGCGCCAGGCTGGTGTCGAGCAGGGAGGGCATCGACAGCACCGCCATGTTGCGCTCAGCGCCGATGCCGCGCCGCCAGTCGCCCACCCAGACATGATGCAGCGGCAGGGAGGCCAGGGCCGGCTCGCGGCGATCGCCGCGCAGGGCCAGATGCCAGTGCAGAAAGCTGGCGCAGGCCGGGGTCGCCTGCTGGCGTTGCAGCCAGCGCGCCGGCACCGCCCCGGCCGGCAGCAGCTCCGCCAGGGCCCAGGGGGCGGTGTTGAGGATCACCCCCTGGCGGGCCGCGAGCCGCTCACCACCCTCCAGGATCACCCCGGCGGCGCGATCGCCCTGCAGCTGCAGCTGCACCACCCGGGCGCCGGTGCGCAAGCGGCCGCCATGGCGCTCCAGACCGCGCACCAGCGCCGCCACCACCGCAGGGCTGCCACCGACCGGGTACTCCAGGTGGGCATCGGGATCGAACCACTCACCGAACAGGGTGGCCATCGCCGCCGTGCTGGTCTGATCCATCGGCAGGCCGGAGATCAGAAAGCAGAGCAGATCCACCCAATGCAGCAGGAAGGGATCACGCAGGTGGCGCCGCGCCAGCGCCCCGAAGCCACCGTTCAGGCGGGCCAGCGTGCCCGCCTGCGCCAGCAGCGCCAGGCCCTGGCCGCCGAGGGTGGCCGCCATCCCCAGACCCGGGCGCAGGGCCAGCAGCGGCAGCGAGCGGGCGGCGCGGCAGCTGGGTTCCAGGATCGTCAGGAAGCGGCGCCATTCCTCGGCGGCGCTGGCTCCCCGCAGTTGCTGCACCACCGCCAGAAAGGGATCAGCCCCCACCCCCACCCGCAGCGATCCCTCCGGCAGCAGCAGGCCCCATTCGTGATAAGGAATCACCGCCACGCTTTCACCCACCGCCTTCAGCACCTGGGCGAGCGGATTGCTGCTCGGCCAGCGGCCCAGGCCGCTCCACAGCGAGGGTCCCGATTCGAGCTGAAAACCGCGACGCGCAAAGCCGTGGGCCGCCCCACCGGCCTGGCTATGGGCCTCGAGCACCAGCACCTCCAGGCCATGGCGGGCGGCGATGGCGGCGGCGCTCAGGCCTCCCAGGCCACTGCCCACCACGATCAGATCGGGGGCGGCGCTGGCCGTGGCGGTAGCCGCTGCCATCAGATCCGGCAGCGCTCGCCGTCGCAGCGGCCGGCGCGGGCTGCGGCTGCGCCGGGGCTGATCGCCAGATCGACGCGGGCAGCGGCATCTCCGTTGCCGTCTGCGTTGCCGTTGAGGTCGCCGTTGCCGTTGGCGTCGCTGCGGGCGGCCGGCGGCTCCTCGCGGCCCCGCCGGCGCTGGCGCCAGAGGCTGTCGAGGTCGGGACGGCCGGTGAGCCGCAGGCGCAGCCGCGCCCACAGGCGGTAGAGGCCATCGACCACGGGCCGCAGCAACGGCCAGCTGCTGGGGGCGTAGAGCCAGCCCAGGCCCACCAGCTCATAGGCGCGGCGGAAGACCGCCACATCCTTCAGCACAGCGCCATCGGCGCTGAGGCCATGGATCCGGGCCATGGCGCTGCGGTAGTCGATGCCGCCGTAGCGAGCCTCGTCGTAGCCGGGGGCGTCGATGTCGACGAAGGCGAGCCGCTCGGCATCGGGATGCAGGCGTTGATCGCGGCGTCGCAGAAAGGTGACCTCCCGCAGGCACAACGGGCAACCACCGTCGTAAAGGATCGTCAACTGAACCATCGCCGGCTCGGGGCGGACCGATCGGCCGCTGGGGTTGAGGTGAACCGATGCTATGGAACAGCGGCCCCGGGCGGCGTGCCGCAGCGGCACAGTGCCGGCACCGCCCCAGCCGCCACGGCTGATCCAAACTCGGCGCGGGGGCTGCGGCAAGGCGCAGGGGGGCAACCCGTTGCTTGCAACGCCTGGGGCGCTGAAGCCCAGGCATGCTGCCCGTGTCGCGCACGACGGACGAAACCGGCACGTTGAAGCGGCCCTGCCCCAGCTGCTGGGATCCGGCGGCACGGTCCGCCGATGGGCCGGGGGGCCTGGGGGCCGGCGGGCCGCGGCCGCGATGGCAGCGGCAGCGCGGCTCCCCTGCCGGGATCGCCCCGGGGCCGGCGCGGCCGTGGGCGTGGTTGACGCCGGGGGCCGGGCCGCGCGGGAATGCCCGGGTACCGCTTGATGCGCCCGGGATCATGGCCCTGCAACAGAGTCTGCGCCTGCTCCAGCTCGATACCCGTGGCGAGGGCTTCACCGATATCACCGCCGCCCTCAATGCCGAGATCAGCGCCAGCGGCCTCGACAGCGGCATCGCGGTGATCAGCTGCCTGCACACCAGCGCCTCGTTGACGGTGAACGAGAACGCCGACCCGCGGGTGCTCGCTGATCTGACCGCCTATCTGCGGGCCCTGGTGCCGCAGGAGGGGGTGCGGCCGCTCAGCGGCCAGGGATCGCTGCGGCCCTACGCCCACGACGACGAGGGCCCCGACGACATGCCAGCCCACATCCGTACCGCCCTGACCAGCAGCAGCCTCAGCCAATCGTTCCAGGGGCGCCGGCTGCTGCTGGGCACCTGGCAGGCGATCTACCTGTGGGAGCACCGCGCCCAGCCCCAGCGGCGCCGGATCAACCTGCACCTGCTGGGGGAATAGGTCCGGGGCTGCCTGAAACTGCCGCCGGCAGGGCCGATCACGCCCGCCGTGGCAGGCGTCGGCAGCGCTGGCCCCCGGGACCGCGCCTGCCCCAGCCGCCCTGCGGAGCTGAGCTGGCGACCACCAGGCAGCCCTGGTCGTGCTGCTGAGCTGGCTGATGCCCACGCACGGTGCCGGTGTCGCGCACGACTGGCGAAACCGGCACTTGGAGGCGGCCCTGGGGCCCGATCGGCCGGGGCCTGCCTGGTTGCACCACTGCCTGGCTGCACCAGCGGCAGCGCAGTCTGAGCCGTCATGGCCTAGCCGATGGCGCTGCAGGGATCACCACTCCAGCCACAGCCCAGCAGCGCACAGATCTGCCACCTGGTGGGCGACCCCTGGCGCCAACCCTGCAGCGCGATGGTGGTGGCGATCGACGCCAATCCGGTCGTCGCCAGCCGCCACCAGGCGCCGCCTGGAGCCACCGCCGCCGGCAGGCCCCGACCATCAGCACGGGATCCGGCCCCATGGCCAGGAACGGGGTTCATCGGCGGCCGCCTGGGCCGGGAAATGGCTGGAACAGCTATCGATTGCCTCGCCGGTGAAACAAGGTGGGCGGCTAAGCCAGCGCCCATGGCACCGCCCCGCCCAGACGGATCGAGAGACGGCTCGCCAGCCGGGAGGCTGCCTGCACCGCGGCGATGGACCAGCGACGGCCACGATCGAGGCCACTGCCGACAGCCCCCCAACCGCTCCGCCCGGCCTGGCCAGGAACGGGGATGCGGACCAGCGCCACGGGAATCACCCAGACCACCGCGGCGATCGGGCCTGACGGCGGCGAGCTGCTGAGCGAGGTCGCAGCGGCTGAGCCTAGACAACAGCCCCGATCCGACACGACCCCAGCAGGCAGCGGGCAACCGTGGCCAGGCTGCTGGCGGGCACCAGCGGCAGGGGCTGTCATCCCGCTGGGTCACGCGGCGGCCGTTTGTGGTTTTTCAACCCGGGCTGCGGTCGCTGGTGGACGGATCTGCAGGGCTCCGTTGCAATGCTTCCGTTGCAATCGGGCCGGATCATCCGACGCCCCTGCCGGATCGGGGCGGAGCGGCAGATGATCCCAGCCTGGATCAGGGTTGGGCCTGGCTGGCCCACACCTCGATCACTCCTCGTCTTCGTCCGCGCCGGCGGGGATCAGGCGGATCTGTTTCTTGGCCAGCTTGATCTGGAACAGATCACCCGGCGCGAAACCGAGCTTGGCCGTGTAGGCGCTGCCCACCAGCAGGTTGCCGTTGCCCTGGACGGTGGCCACATAGCTGAGGCTGCGCCCCCGCTTGCCGCCCCGGCTGCCGCTGCGGCTCAGATTGAAACCCTTGGCATCCAGGAGAGCTTCGTAGAAGGCGGCGAAGTTGAGCCGTTCACTCCCATCCTTCTTGATGCTCACGTAGCCCGCGGCACGGACGAGATCAGACTTGGACGCGTGGCTCATCTCCTTGACCTTGGACAGCAGTTCGGATCCGGTCAGCATTGTGGAACCCATCAACAGCTGCACCATAGCGTCCAAGCGGCCCTGCGCATAGGTGAGGGAATCTGTTCACCTTCAGTGCCGCCGGGCGATCCCTGTCGCTGCTGGCATCACCCTGCAGTTGTGGCAGCGGCAACCAGCCCGATGGCTTCATCCAGCCCCGGGTGACCACAGCCGGGCAGCGGCAGATGATCACCGTCCTCACCACCGCCGCCGGCATCAGCGCCGGCATCGCTGGCGGCCACAGCCGGCCCGGACCAGGCCGTCGTTCACCCTACGCACCGCGCCGCTTGCACCGTGTCGATCCGGCCCGAATCCTTGCCTCTTTCTGCTCGCCTGTCGCGATCGTCTCGGCCTGGTGGTGCTAATCGCCCCGATCCCGCCCGCCGTTGTGGCTTCAGTCAGCTCAGTCAGCTCAGTCAGCTCTCAGTCTGCAGGCCGTCGCCGCAGCCCGCCGCTAGCGTCCAGGCCAGCAGTTCAACTTGCCCTGCGGGCAAGCCATGGCGATGGCCGCCAAGCGCAGCCTCAATGCCAGGAACCTGGAAGCCCTGGGTGCGGCGGCATTGGCGCAGTTGCTGATCGAGCTCAGCAGCGGCAATGCGCTGATCCAGCGGCGGCTGCGCCTGGCCCTGGCCGCCAGCGCCGGGGCGGAGGCGGCGGCGCAGGAGGTGCGCAAGCGCCTCGCCGCGATCGCTCGCTCCGGCAGTGGCCTCGATGCCGGCAGGCGCAAGCTGCTGCTGGCGGAGCTGGAAGCCCAGCAGCAGACGATCAGCGGCCTGATCGCCAGCGCCGATCCAGCCCTGGCCCTGGAGCTGCAGCTGCGCCTGCTGGAACTGAGCGAGGGCGTGCTGGAACGCTGCGAGACCTGCTTCGATGAATTGATCGAGCTGTTCCAGCGGGGCGTGACCGTTCTGGTCAACCTCGCCACCAGCGCCTCCATCGGCCCGGAGCTGCTGGTGGAATCCGTGGCTGAACTGCTGCAGGCCGCGCATTACGGCCAGTTCGACACGCTGATCCCGGCCCTGGCGCCACGGCTGGGGGAGGCGGGCCTGCGGCAGCTGGAGGAAGCCCTGCTCGACAATGGCGGCCTCAGCCACCACAGCCGCTGGCAGCTCGCCCTGGGTCGGGGTGATCTCGATGCCTATCTGACGCTGTTCTCGCCCGAGCGCCTGCGCTGGCCCGATACCGCCGCCGAGGTGGCCGACCAGTTGCTGCGCGGCGGCCGGGCGGAGCAGGCCCTGGCCGTGCTGGAGCACGCCCGGGAAGCGACGGAGTACCAGGCGGCTGAGGCGTGGCACGCGATCCGGTTTGCGGCGCTGGAAGCTCTCGGCCGCCACGAGCAGGCCCAGCAGGAGCGCTGGCAGGTGTTCTGCGACAGCCTCTCGGTTCCGCTGCTGCGCGATTACCTCAGCCGCCTCGATGACTTCGCCGATCTGGAGCTGGAACAGCGGGCCTTTGCGGTGGCGGAGGCGCATGCGGAACCGCTGGCGGCCCTGGAGTTCCTGATCCTGTGGCCCTCGCTGGCCCGGGCCGCCCGCTACGTGATCGACAACTGGCAGCAATGGGATGGCGACAACTTCGAGATCTACGTTCCCGCCGCCGAACGCCTCAGCGCCGACCATCCGCTGGCGGCAACTCTGCTGCTGCGCTCGATGGTGATCTTCGCGCTGGCGATGGGCCGCAGCAATCGCTATCGCTACGCCGTCCAGCACCTGCGCCAATGCGAGCAGCTGGAGGCCCGCATCGACGCCTGGCAGGGTTTTGAAAGCCACACCAGTTTTGTGGGACGGCTGCGGCAGGAATTCGGCACGAAATGGAGCTTCTGGCAGCAGCTGGAGCGCTGATCGCCCCTGCGGATCGCAGCAGCGGCCCCAGGGCTGATTCACGCTCAGCGCGAGGGCTGCGGCGGCAGCGCAGAGGTCAACCCGCTCCTGGCAGCGCCTGGGGGCTGAGGTCCATTCATGGTGCCCGTGTTGCGCACGACTGACGCAACCGGCACTTGGAAGCGGTTCTGGCATCGGCCCCTGCCTGCGCAGGGCAGCTCGAACCATGCCGGAGCGGCGGCTGCCCGGCCAGCGCCACCCGCCGCCCGCGGCCGGGGCTGCCTCAGGGTCGAGCGCGGGCCCTTGCTTGCGCAGCCCACTGTCACCGCAGCCCACTGTCACCGCGGCCCACCGCCAGCGCAGTCCGCTGCCCAGGGGCCGCCGGGCTGCGCCAACCTGAATCGCGTCGCTCGCCACACCCCTGCATGGATCCAACGCGTCGACGGCTGCTGCGCCTCGCCCTGGCTGCCGGCTGCGCCGGTCTGCTGCCCGGGGGCCTGAGCCGGGCCCGGGCGACCGGCCGCCCCGACCGCCTTCACTGGCTGGCGACGGCGGACAGCGGCAGCGGCGATGCCAACCAGCGGGCGGTGGGCCTGGCGATGGCGCGCCTGCTGGCCCTGGAACCGATCGATCTGGTGCTGATGGCGGGCGACAACCTCTACAACGACGGCAACATCCGTCTGGTGGAGCGGGCCTTCCAGCAGCCCTACCGCGAACTGATCGCAGCCGGGGTGCCGTTCCATGCGGTGCTGGGCAACCACGACATCCGCAGCGACAACGGTGCCGGCCAGCTGGCCTATCCGGGCTTCGGGATGAAGGGGCGTTGGTACAAGCTGCGGCGCGGCCCGGTGGAGTTCTTCCTGATCGACACCAACACCAATGCCCCCTGGCAGCAGCAGCTGCCCTGGCTGCGCCAGGCCCTGGCGGCCAGCAGCGCCCCCTGGAAGGTGGTGGTGGGCCATCACCCGATCCATTCCTCCGGGTTCTATGGCGATGATCCGGCCGCGATCGCCCGCCTCGGCCCTCACTTCCGCCGCCATGGCGTGCAGCTCTACATCAACGGCCATGAGCACAACTATGAGCGCACCCGGCCGATCGATGGCACCACCTATCTCAGCGTCGGCAATGGCGGCGCCAGCCTGCGACCGGTGCAGATGGGGATTCAGGCAGCGGCGGTGGCGAGCGTGTTCGGATTCGCATCTCTGCACGCCGATGCCACTGCGTTGACGATCGAGGCCTGGAACAGCCGCAGTGAACCTCTCGACCGGGCACGGCTGAACCGCGATGGCAGCCTGGCGGCACCCGGCTGAGCGACAGCTGGTGCGCTGTCCCGCATGTCTGGGCCCAATTCAGGACCTGCCGATGGGGATGAGGGGATGAGAAGCCTTGCCCTGCTCGATGCCCAGGGCCGGCATGATCCCCCCGTGCCACTGCGTAGTTGCAGGCCGGCATACTGGCAGGCCGATTTCAGTGAGCGCGGCCCCGGGCCGGCGGCGCTGGCGTCGAGCCCAGGCGTGCCAGCAGGGCCCGATGCACCTGGCTCTGCTGCTGCAACTGCCGCCTGGCCTGGGGATCGGGGGGGTGATCGAGCAGCGAACCCCAGCTTTCCAGCAGGGTCGAGGCCAGTGGGGCGCCCAGCGGCTGACAGGGGCAGCCCAGCGCCGCCGCGGCGCTGGCCACCTTGGGGTCGTAGCTGAGGGCGGCGCAGGGGCTGCCGGCCAGGGCCGCCAGGATCAGCCCATGCAGGCGCATCGCCAGCACCAGCGAGGCCTGCTGACACAGGGCCAGCGCCGCTTCGGGGTCGGTGGCGCTCACCGGGCGGCTGCGGCGCTGCAGCCCCGGGGGCAGCAGGCCTCGCTGCTGCAGCTGCGGCAGCAACGCGGCGTCCTGATCCTGATGGAAGGGCAGCCAGAGCACGGCGCGATCGCTGCGCTCGGCCAGCTGCTCCAGCACCGCGAGCAGCGCCCGCCAATCCTCGTCGTCAAGCCGTGCGACCGGCCGCCAGCAGAGCAGGATCGGTCCGCCGGCCCCCCGCCAGGGCCGTTCCGGCAGGCCCCAGACCGGATCGCTGCCCTGCAGGGCCTCGACACCCCAGCGGGCCGCCCAGCGCTGCGAGTCGCGATCACGCCAGCTGATGCCCGTGGCCAGGGACAGCAGCAACCGGGCCAGCAGGCGGCTGCGGCGGCGCTGCAGAGGCCCGAGCCCCTGACCCCAGAGCAGCACCGGCAGCCCCCGGGCGCGGGCCGCCAGGATCAGGGCGGCGTAGTAAAGGAGGCTGCGAAAGCTGGTGGTGTCCTGCAGCAGGCTGCCGCCGCCGAGCACCAGGGCATCGCAGCGCCACAGGGCCGCCAGCACCGAGCGCAGGCGGCGGCGATCCACCGTGTCCAGGTCAGGCCAGGCGGCGCAGCTGCGCCGCACCTGGGGCTGATCCCAGGCGGTGACCACCGCCCTCCAGTCGCCCGGCAGCTGGGCCAGCAGCACCTGCAGCAGGGCATCATCACCGAGGTTGTGCTCGCCGTAATACCCGCAGAGCAGAGCGCGCCGGGGCGAATCCGCGCTGGGATGCGAGCTCACGGCCGGCGCAGGGGGGTGGCGGCTCCGTACATTACGGGCCGTTCGGCAGCGGCCATGCACGCCCTTTCCCTGGGCACCTGGTGGATCCACATCACCTCGGTGCTCGAGTGGATCCTCGCCATGCTGGCGGTGCAGCGGTTCGGGCAGCTGCGCGGGGAAGGCGGCTGGCGTTGGCTGGCCGTGGCGATGCTGCCGGCCCTGATCAGCGCGATGGCGGCCTGCACCTGGCATCTGTTTGACAACAGTGAAGCCCTGCGGGGGCTGGTGGTGCTGCAGGCCGGGCTCACCCTGCTCGGCAACGCCGGCCTCGCGCTTGCGAGCTGGAACCTGCTGCGTCAGCAGCGGGCCGCAGCGGAGCGGTCGCGATGACAGGAGTGGCGATCAGCAGCCCGGATCTGCCGTTCCTGCCCTGGCTGGCGGGGTTCGACCCGGCACCGCTGTTTGTGCTGTCGTTGCTGCCCTATCTGGCCTTTCTGATCTGGGCGGCTCGGCTGCGGGCCTTTCCCCGGCTGGCGCTGCGCGGTTTCCAGCTGACGCTGCTGTTTGTGGCGGTGACGATCGTGGCGGCGATCGCCGCCGAGCGGCTGGTGGGTCGTCAGCTCGCCGATGTGGATGTCCTGCATGGCGGCGCCGAGGCCTTTCTCACCCTCAGCAATCTGCTGGTGGCGCTCGGCTTCACGCTGGCCAATGGCCCGCCGCCGCCGCCGGCCCGTCCCGGTCCGGAGCCGCTGCCGCCCAGCCCCCCAGGCACTGAACCCCCAACCCCCGACCGCTGAGTCGCTGAGGCCCGGGGCGGGATCAGGGCGTCCCGGGGCGGGTGAACAGTTCCAACAATGCTCGCCCGCTGCGCGGAAGCCTGCGGTTTCTGCCCGGAAGATGGGGCGTCGGCATTGGCACCATGATCGCTCCGCTCCTGGCCCTGGCTCCCGCCACCATCACCTGGTCCCCCAAGGTGGCCCTGGTGATGATCATCTGCAACGTGATTGCCATCGCCATCGGCAAGGCCACGATCCAGCAGCCCAACGTCGGTCTGAAGCTGCCCAGCGCCAGCCTGTTCGGTGGCTTCAGCCATGGCGCCATGCTGGGCACCACCGCCCTCGGCCACATCCTCGGCCTCGGCGCGATCCAGGGTCTGGCCTCCCGCGGCGTGCTCTGAAGGTCGCCGCCGCAGTGCCCACCCCTCCTCCCGCAAGCCAGCGCCGGCTTGGCACGCCGGGGGGGTCAGGGCTGATTCAAACTCGGCGCGGGGGCTGCGGCCGCAGCGCAGGTGGCAATCCGCTCCTGGCAGCGCCCGGGGTGCTGAGGTCTGTTTCTGCTGCCCGTGTCACGCACGACCGGCGCAACCAGCACCTGGAAGCGGCCCCTGGCGGGGGTGGCCAGCAGCAGGGCAGCCGCCTGCTCTCTGCGGTCATTGCGTTGGCGGCCTGGTCCGCCTGCCTTCACGACCGCAGCTGGGTCTCAGCTGGGCCGCAGCTGGGTCTCAGCTGGATGCTGAGGTGTAGTGGCGCTGGGCATGGAGCCAGAACCAGCGGCTGCCGATCACAGACAGCGTGGCTGCCAGCAGCGAACCCGCTGCCCACAGCGGCGCCGATCGCCCCAGCAGCGCTTCCGCCGGCACGGTGGTCAGGAAGGCCACCGGCAGCACGAAGGTGAACAGCAGGCGCAGGGGCGCCGGATAGCTGGACAGCGGATAGCGACCCGCAACCAGCGCGTAGCGCAGCACCTCGGTGGCGTTCCACACCTTCACGAACCAGATGCTTAGGGCGGCGAGCACAAACCAGAGGCTGTAGAGAATCGCGCAGGCTGCCAGCAGCAGCAGGGTTCCGAGCAGCAGGGCAGCCGGCTCCACCCTTTCGCCACCGGGCAGGGCCAGCGCCCAGCCGATCAAGCCCAGACCCGCCAGCATCGCCGGCAACCCCCAGGGGGACAGGTTGCGGCAGGAGAGCCAGAACTGGCTGTCGATCGGCTTGAGCAGCACGAAATCGAGGCTGCCGTTCTGCACATGCTGAACGATGCGGCTCAGATTCGGCTGCAGCAGGCAACTGGTGAGGCCATCGAGCAGGGTGTAGAGCCCCAGCACCACCAGGGCGCCGCGCCAGCTCCAGCCCCCGAGGCTGGCACCACCGGCAAACAGCAGCTGGAGCAGAAACAGGCTGCCGCTCAGGTTGCCCAGCACTGCGATCGCCTCGATCCAGGCATTGACGGGATATTCCAGCTCCGCCGCCATGGCCGTGCCCCAGAAACGTCGCAGGCTGAGGCCATAGCGCCGCAGCAGCTGCCAGCCGCTGTCGGTGCTGGTGGTAGTGCTGGTGCTGGTGCTGGTGGCAGTAGTGCTGGTGGCGGCAGGCCGGCTGGATCGCCGGCGGCGCAGAGGGGCAGCCATCCGGCTCAGACCTCCCTCACGCCGAGAAGGGGCGGCGGCATCTGGATCTGCTGGCCTGCGGCGGCTCGCGGGCGGCAACCACGGCGGTGATCCGGCGCTGCCATCTCGCTCAGGCCCCCATCGCGCCATAGCGCCGCAGGCCCGCCCGCCACAACCAGCGGGTCGGCGGCAGCAGCAGCAGCATCCAGGCGAGCAGGGCGGCGCAGCCATTGCCCACCGCAACCCGATCCCCCACCAGCAGACGGGCCGGGAAATCCACCATCCAGGGGAAGGGCGTCATCCAGGCCAGCCGTCGCAGCGCCGGCGGGAAGGTCTCGAGCGGTGCCACCAGGCCGGAGAGGAACAGGTAAGGAATCATCAGCAGCCGATCGAGTGCCGCGGCCCGTTCGCTCCAAAAGCAGAGGCTGCTGATCAACACCTGGATCAGGAAGCGCAGCAGAAAGGCGGCCATGATCGCCAGCAGACCCAGCAGCAGCGAGAGCGGCGACGGCCACCACAACAGCTGCGGTTGCCACCAGGCCACCAGGCCCAGCAGCAGGGCCAGGAACGGCAGCCGGGTGGCCTGCTCGGCCGTGTGGGCGGCCAGATAGCGCCACAGCGGCGCCAGGGGCTGCAGCAGAAACGGCGACAGGCGCCCCTGCAGCACATCCTCCTCGAAGGCATGGATCAGCCACACCACCGTGAACTGACGCACCACAAAGGCCGCCAGGAAGTAGTGGCTGAGCTGCGCGGGCGTGAACCCGGCTCTGGCGCCGGCGCCCGAACCGCTCCATACCGCCAGCATGATCAGGGGCAATACGCCCGAGAGCATCCAGAGCACGATTTCAGCCCGGTATTCGAGCATCAGGGCGTGCTGGCTGCCCAGCAGAGCGGCGGCGATGCGGAGGCTGTGGCGCAACGACTTCATCGGGGCATCGTGGCAGGCAACGCCGCCGGCGGCAGCCAGGCATGTCTCCCAGGCTGCCCTGGGGCGGACCGGCTCAGGAGTGGGCCGCAAAACCCGGCCACCCCGGGCGTTTCATCCCGCCAGGGTGCAATCTGCTGCAGCCGACTGCTCACCGTCACCACCACGTTGCGATAACAGGGCCGCGATTTGAAACCCTCAGCGCCTGTATCGAGGCCCAGGAAGATCCGTCCTGAAGCACAGGGTCGTATTCAGGGTCGTATTCCAGAACAGCCTCCGATCAAGGCCGGCTGGGTCGGGCTGCGGTCATGCTGGGCCTGGCTGCGCCACGGCTCGCCGCCCCACGGCTTGCCGTCACGGATCGCCGTCACGGAATGCCGTCCTCGACGTCCGCCTGGCATCGCCACCCCCTCACCTCGATCCCCGATCCGCATGCGATTTGTTGTCTGGGGCAGCTACTGCCCCGATGTGCTCGAGAAGCGCGAGCCCTTCCGCCAGGAGCATCTCGCCGGTCTGCAGCGCCAGAAGCAGGAGGGGCTGCTGATCACCCTGGGCCCCACCGCCGATACCACCCGCGTGTTCGGCATCTATGAGGCCGACAGCCAGCAGCAGGTGGAGCAGGCCCTGCACGACGACGTGTATTGGCGCGAGGGCATCTGGACCGCCCTGGAGGTGCATGCCTGGATCCAGGTGTTCTGAATAACGCCGCGGCCTCTGCGCTCCCCAGCCGGCTTGTCGCGACAGACGACCGGTCGGCTGTCGCTGCGGCGATCGCCGCGCCAAGCTGGGGGCTGCCCTCCCCACGCTGGCCCCATGGCATCCCCAGGCAGCGTTGCCCCCCTGGCCAGCCCCATGGCCAGCATCGGTGTGCCGCGGGAGATCAAGCGCGATGAGCAGCGGGTGGCGCTCAGCCCCGATGGCGTGCGCGAACTGGTGGCCCAGGGCATCGATGTGCGGATCGAGACGGGGGCGGGCCTGGGGGCCGGTTTCAGCGATGCCGCCTTCGCGGCGGCCGGCGCTCGGTTGGTGAACCGCGATGAGGCCTGGGCCGCCCATCTGGTGGTGAAGGTGAAGGAACCGCAGCCTGAGGAGTTCGATTTCCTGCGGCCCGATCTGGTGCTGTTCACCTATCTGCATCTGGCCGCCTATCCCGAGCTGGGGCAGGCGCTGCTGGCGGCGGGCAGCACCGCCCTGGCCTACGAAACCGTCCAGCTGGAGGACGGCAGCCTGCCGCTGCTGGCGCCGATGAGCGAGATCGCCGGGCGGTTGGCGGCCCAGGTGGGCGCCCATCTGCTGGAGAAACCCCACGGTGGCCGCGGCCTGTTGATCGGTGGTTGCACCGGGGTGCGGCCGGCCCGGGTGCTGGTGCTGGGGGCCGGCAGTGTCGGCTGGAATGCGGCGCGCATCGCCGCCGCCATGGATGCGGAGGTGTTCCTGCTGGATCGCTCGCCGCAACGGCTGCGCAGCATTGAGAGCGACCGTCGCGGCCGGTTGGTGAACCTGGTCAGCAACCGCGCCCTGATCGAGCGGCTGGTGCCGGAGACCGATCTGCTGATCGGTGCCGTGCTGGTCACCGGTGGGCGGGCGCCGGTGCTGGTGGAGGAGGATCTGGTGCGGCGCATGCGGCCGGGATCGGTGATTCTCGATGTGGCGATCGACCAGGGGGGCTGCATCGCCACCAGCCGCGAGACCAGCCACACCGATCCGGTGCGGCTCTGTCATGGCGTGCAGCACTATGCCGTCGGCAACATGCCCGGCGCCGTTCCCTTCACCGCCACCGAGGCGCTGGTCAGCGTCACCCTGCCCTACATCCTGGTGATGGCGGGCCGCGGCCTGATCGAGGCCGTCACCGATCGGCCCGAGCTGCTCTCGGGGCTCAATACGGTGGCGGGTTCGGTGTGCCATCCCGGCGTGGCCCGGGCGCTGGGCGTGGCGCCCCGCCATCCGATGGCCTGCCTGCGCTGAGGCCAGCGGCCGCCGCGGCCGCAGCGGCCAGCCAGCAGCAGGGAGGCCGGCGGCCGGCGGCAGGGCGGAGCCGGGCGGCAGGTGTCGCTGCGGCAGGCGCGGCCCAGGCCCTGGTGGGCCGTCCCGCATGTCTAGGCCCAATTCAGGATTTGCTGATGGGGCTTGGAAGCCTTGCCCTACTGAATACCCAGGGGCCAGCGTGGTCCCTCCATTCCACTGCGTAGTTGCAGGACGGCGCACTGGGAGCCGCTGCCCAAACGCGCGCGGCCGGTTCCAGGCGGTGGGCGGGCGCCGCGGGCCCGGTTGCCGCTGCGGGCCGGCGCCACGGCGGGCTCCCGGATCAGGGATGGACAGGGATTGCCAGCCCAGTGCTCAGCAACCGCCCCCTCGATACAGGCGCGCAACCGGCTCAGGGCAGGGCTGATTCAAACTCGACGCCAGGGCTGCGCCCGCAGCACAGACGTCAACCCGCTGCTTGCAGCGCCTGGGGC
>Ga0172372_10003412_pt1 | contig 23344 bp, 20 predicted proteins | sample LakKiv5m_2_FD_114544 | JGI IMG/M metagenome (GOLD analysis project Ga0172372, IMG submission 114544) | Freshwater microbial communities from Kabuno Bay, South-Kivu, Congo - kab_092012_9.5m | ecosystem: Environmental > Aquatic > Freshwater > Lake | place: Democratic Republic of the Congo...
CACGCAAAGAATATCTTTTAAAATTGTTCCCGATCATGATACCTGCTTGCTCTTGAACACCCAAGCCAATGAAGAATCTAGAAGTTTCTGAACCGCCATTGAAGCCTAAGGAATGTCTGTTCAAAGGCGCAAAACGAGTCAACTCAGCATACCAGTCGGTTCCTTCACCTGTTGCAGCTCTAGTCAATTGACGGATAGTACCTGCAGAAGGAACGATATTGTACCAACCTCTTTGCTCTTCGATTTGAGCAGCAGTTAATGGGCCTGGCTGACCAGAAAGCACGCTAAATGCACCTGTAGTTGGGTTTCTGCTAATTGAGCTCAAGTAATAAGGCATTACTGGAGTAGCACCTGTTCCGAATTGAGGGTGTCCATACGCAGGAGCACGGCCCTGCAAGGCAGCTGTGTTTTTCTCAGCCAACCAAGTGATGTCCGCATAGCCTTGTGGATTCAACATGTCCAAACCAGTGCCTGGATCTGTGATACCATACATACCATTGTAATCTACTCGCAACTTCTTGTCTCTAGCACCACGCTTGGTAGTATAGACGATAACGCCGTTGGCAGCACGTGCACCGTAGATAGAAGCGGCAGCCGCATCTTTCAATACAGTGGTAGACTCGATGTCATCTGGGTTCAAGAAATCTGTAGATCCAGTAGGCAATCCATCCACAATATACAGAGGCTCGTTACCACCAAAGGCACCGAAACCACGTACACGAATGATAGAAGAAGTACCTGGCTGTCCGTTGGTAATTACAGTTACACCAGAAACACGACCTTGAAGGGTCTGCTCGATGTTACCTGTAGGAATTACAGTCAAATCTTTAGGGCTAACTGTGGAGATCGCACCTGTCGTCTCTCTTCGGGAGTCGATGGAGTAACCTGTTACAACTAATTCGGTAAGCGTTCTTTCGTCAGGCTTCATAGTAACATCTACTACGCTTCTAGCTCCTACCAATTGCTCAGAAGAAGCATAACCGATGAAAGAGAAGACCAAAGTAGCTTGGTCATTAGGGACATTGAGGGAATACTTCCCGTCAATGTTGGTGGCAGTACCTGTGGTCGTTCCTTTTACAAGGATTGAAACTCCCGGCAAGCCAAGGCCAAATTCGTCTAGTACAGTACCTGTAACCGTCTTCTGCGCGTAGGCAGCGGAAACAGAAAGTACCAAGAGCGTAAGGCACACACTTAGGATTTTGTAATTTTTTTCATAAACATAGATAGATTGGGTAACAAGATTAATCTCAATAACCTGTTTGTTAATTGAAAATGCAATCGTTTCCGATTATTTTTAAACTAGTTGCAAGAGCGATTCCTTGATTATTATTTTGGAGATTCTTTTGCACCTATACCTGGTCAAATGACCTGCGAACTGAAAAAACCGATAGGTTTAGCATCGGTCGATGCTAGGTGAGAGGAGGAATTCAGTTAAGTAACTTTATTCATTGGCTGGTTTTTTGGGTTTGGTTGTCACTTATCGACTTCCAATGTTAAATAATCTTAAAGAAAAAACAAACAAGATGAACTAAATTAAATAGGAGAGTAAAGAAAAAAAATCACCTCATTACACATTCAAACAAGGATTTAATTTTTTTCACTGAAACAATACAGCATCAAAATCGCCTTAATTTAACATTTCGACAACATTAAAAAGAGGGACAAATCCTGCCTGAATTCTTCACAAAAAAGAATATATTCTTGATTTAATTTTATGGATTACAGTCACTTGGGTTTTTAGCAAATGTAAAAATATGCCAATTGAAGTTCAATCGGATGAGCTGTGGCCTGTGAACGATTTGCAACGCTTAACCCGCATGCTGAGCCAAGGAATCCTTTCAGATATCCACCGAATGCTTTTTAGTAGACAAATTGGCTAAAGATGGGGTCCGCGGCTATTTTTTGCTTCAACCCAATTTTGGCAGTGATTGCCTTTTCCAAGTAAAAACTAGCTGACTCTACCTGCCCCAATTCCATCGCCACCAATGCCAGCCCATAATAGCCGTAACCAAATTCCCTTTTCGCAAGCACGGAAGCTTCAAAAGCCGTATTCGCACCCTGGTAGTCTCCAATTAGATAGCATGCAAGTCCTTTGTTGAACCAATCCTCTGTAGATACCGTTGGATGGCCAAATCGCAAAAGTGCCAACTTGTAATCTCCACGCTGTACGTCGAGTGCTCCCCTCAAGGATTCAATAGCATGGAATAGGGAAGCATCTCCCTTGGCCAACACAGAAGCTTCGGAAAGGATTTTATAGGCTACCCAGAATTCACCTTGCAGCACTTTGAGTTGTCCTTGATTGTATAGCCCCAAGGGGGTCACTTGCATTCGATTGGCCTCCTCCAGCAATCGAGCTGCTTCTTCCCACAACACTGCTCTCGATTCATTGTCCTCTAGTTCCTGCCCTTGTCGCATCCGAACCACTCCCAAATTGATAAAAGGAGCTGGGCTTGCAAACCATTTAATCATGGAGGCATATAAAAATGCCTTCTCATCTAAACTAGAAGTTGCTGCCGCAGCAAGCGCCCAATCTGCATAGGAGAGCTTGTTTTTAGCCCCAGCTGCCAGGGATTCTCGTAGAAGATTCTTCTTTTGCCTATCCAAACCCACATTAGGCTTGGCCGTAAGTTCCACGAGCGCCGACCGCAGCTTCGGATAAATAGATGCAGCGACCCGTTCAAAGTCTGGTATGGCCTTGATCCGAATCCCTTTTTCTAAAAAAGTTCCTTCAGCATCCAGCTCCTTGTAATACCGCTCCTTGGTTTGTTCAGGGATCTCTGAGTACTTACTAAGGTGTACCCTAAAGTCAAGCCAGTCGTTCCAACGGGATTGAAGATTGATTTGATCTTTTGAGATTGCGGGGAAAAATTCCTGAAGCTTCTGTCCCATTTGCTCAGCCCGACGGTAGCCTAGCTGACTTGTTCGACCTTCTGCCTGCTCTGGAGACTGCAACCCTGTAATTTTTATGGAAACGATCTCTGGGTTTTGTTCTAAAAATTTTGAGAGCTCCATTTTGGCTTTTTGATTCTCAGAATCTGCAAGCCAATCAGACTTACCAGGTTCAAACTTGAAATAAATTGCCTTGGTTTGGGGAATTGCCTCCACCAATTTTTCTTGAAAATCGTATCGCCCAACTCTAGGAACGGTTTCTCCCGGCAAGTATTGTCCAAGTCGAACCAGCAGCTGAGGAGCATGTACCCCTTTCGCTAGAATTTTTGTCTCTACGGTTGGCTTATTTTTACCGAGAGAAAAATCTAATACGAGACTTGCTTCCTCCATCCAAGGCCGGAAGTAAAGCGCTACTTTTTTTTGAAGGGTTATAATTCCAGTTTGACTATTAAGATTTACCCCTCCCAAATCCAGGCTGTCTTGTTTGGCCAGCAGCCGAAGTCGGACCTCGGGCTGTTTGGTGAGAAGACCAGAGCCGATCGCCAGTTTTCCAGAAATCACAAATCTGATTGAATCCTTTTCTAGCCTAAGTTTTTGGGGAGCTAGCTCAATGGAACTTAAATACTTCAACGGTGCTTGTTGACTGAACAGTTTTTGTTCAGCAAAAAAAAACACAAACACCAGACAAAACAATCTGATTATCAAGTAAGTTTGTAAACTGCTTGTTTTTATTACTACCTTAGTCCACATCCATTTTGCCCCAACCATGGAAAAACTCAAATTATTTTTTGAAGAAAGTGCCTTCGGCGTTTGCTCCAAACTTGGAGAAAAATTGAATTTCCCTATCGATAGCATTCGCTTATTTTTTATTTACACCTCTTTTATCACGCTGGGTTCGCCCGTGGTTTTGTATGTATCCATGGCGATGATGCTGAAAATTAGAACCTATTTTCGAAAAAAGAACCACCCCGCCTTATTCGATTAAAGATCGGTGAATTTTCGCTTGCCCAAGAGCAGGAAATATAGAAAAATTACTCCAACAGGTCCTGAACTTCCCACTTCCGGTAAATAGGTCACCACAGCTGGTGATTTGACTTTTTTAGATCCAAGAAAATCTCCATAGGCCCGCAGGATTGCCTTTGAAAATTTCCCTTCTCCTTTGCGCACATAGTTAATGGCTGCCAATCCTTCAAAAAAGCCTTTGGCTAGAAAGATCGCTGCAAAGCGAAGTATGCCCACGTTTTTATACAGCATGGACAAGCTGTTTCGACAATTCAAATAGAGCTTTTGAGCACTCGCTCGGTCCAAAGTGGCTCCGCCCTGGTGATAGACTACAGCCGAACCAAGGTATCCGATTTTTCGCCCAGACTTGCGCAATCTCCAGCACAAATCTATTTCCTCCATGTGTGCAAAAAAACTAGCATCAAAACCTTGATGTGCATAAAAATCAGCAGCAGTCAGGGCCAAACAGGCACCTGAAGCCCAATCCACTTGAATGGTATCGTCGTATTGTCCGGAATCTTGCTCCAGATGGTTCCAAATTCTACCACGGCAATAGGGATAACCCAAGCCATCTACAAATCCCCCTCCTGCCCCAGCATAATCGAAATAAGCTCGATCCTTCCAAGAACGGATTTTAGGTTGCACCGCAGCATAATCCGGGTGATTGGTTAAAAAATCTACTAAACTCTGGTCCCATCCGGGGGTCACCTCTACATCGGTATTGAGCAGGATTAGGTATTCGTATTGCCCTCTCAGCTGCTCCAAACCACGATTATAGCCCCCAGTAAACCCGTAATTGCGGTCCAAGGATATTAGCGGCAGCTCAGGGTAATTCTCTTTTACATAGGTAAGCGATTCATCTGTACTCGCATTGTCAATCATCCACAGCTCATAGTGACTGTGCTCAACGACAGACGGAAGAAAAGAGGGCAGCACCCCTTCCCCATTGTAATTGAGTAGGACTATGGCGCAGGGTTTCATCCAAACAAATTGCCTAAATCCATCCCCGGGATAGAAGGGATCATTCCCTCTGTCGCAGCTTTCATTTCGTGCTTGATTTTTTCATCGATCGATTCCATGGCTTTATTGGTGGCCGCCACAATCAAATCACTGAGCATCTCCCGGTCCTGCGGAGTGAGTAAGGATTCATCGAGTTCCATCGTCAGCACCTTTCGCTCTCCACTCACCACGACTTTCACCAATCCTGCTCCTGACTCCCCTTCGGCTCTCAGGTGCACCAACTTGGACTGTGCTTCCTTTATTTTGGCTTGGGCCTCTTTTACCTTGCCCATCATACCCATGAAATCAAACATAGCGCATTGTATTTATTTTCTTTTTCAACTCCCCTCGGGCAGTAATGTTGTCATTCCCTTACTTTGAGACCTACACTGCAGCCTGCAACTTGCCAATCAACTCGTTCAATGTCAAAGTCTCCTGTGTTCCCGTAGCCAATGCTTTTACCGCTAGGGTCTGGGTAGCAATTTCTTGATCTCCACAGATGCCTACGTACGGAAGCTCTTTCTTGGAAGCATACTCCAACTGCTTTTTGAGTTTGCATACCGCCGGATAGAGTTCTGTGCGGATACCTGCCTCCCGCAAGATGGGAAGACATTTCAAGGCGTAGTCAAAACCCGCTTGATCAAAATGTGCCAACAATAGCTGCGTTCCCTCTATTCGATCCGTTGGAAACAGCTCAAGCTCCTCCAATACGTCATACAATCGGTCTACTCCAAAGGAAAATCCGACTCCAGGCACGCCTGGCAAACCAAATACGCCGGTGAGGTTGTCGTATCGACCTCCTCCACTGACCGAACCGATGGATACTCCGTGTACCTTCACTTCAAAAATGGCACCCGTATAATAGGACAAACCTCGGGCAAGCATGGGGTCAAAGTCGACATGCGCTAGGTTGCTTCCCATCCGCTCCAATAGCCCAAAGACTTCTTCAAGTTCCTGCAAACCTTGAATACCAGTCGGAGAATTCTTCAAAAATTCGCGGAGCACCTCAATTCGGGTACTTACCCCTTCTTTCAGATTCACGAGAGGCTCTAGTCGGGCGAGGGAGGCATTTTCGAATTCCCGCTGCTGAAGCTCTTCTTGCACTTTCTCCCAGCCAATTTTATCAAGCTTGTCAATCGCCACGCAAAGTGGTCCTTCTTTTCCATCTGCACCGATGGCTTCGGCGATGCCGGTCAGAATTTTACGATTGTTAATTTTTATGGAATACTGAGCTAAGCCCAATTTGGAAAACACCTGACGGATCATCCCAATGATCTCAGCTTCACAGAGCAAGCTATCTGTACCTACCACATCGGCATCACACTGGTAAAACTCTCGGTACCTCCCTTTTTGCGGACGATCCGCTCTCCAGACAGGCTGAATTTGGTAGCGCCTAAATGGAAAAGAAAGCTCGTTGCGATTCATGGCTACATAGCGCGCAAAAGGTACAGTGAGGTCATAACGAAGCCCTTTTTCGGAGAACTTGTTCAGGTTTGCTGCGGATCCCTTGGATAGATTGTCTGGCGCGACATCCTTGAGAAAGTCTCCACTATTCAGAATTTTAAATAAAAGCTGATCCCCCTCATCTCCATATTTTCCGGTGAGGGTGCTCAGGTTTTCCATTGCCGGTGTCTCGATCTGTTGGTACCCAAAGAGTTGAAAAGTAGCCTTGATTACATCTAGGATATAGTTTCTTCGTGCCATTTGAACAGGCCCGAAATCGCGTGTACCCTTGGGAAGACTCGGCTTTTGCATGGTAGTTTCTTGAAATTGAAACCAAATTTACCCAAAATTCCCAAAACGAAGGAGAGCAAGAATAAAATCGAAAGATTTGTAGGCGGAAAAGATAAGTTTATATACTTTTGCAATCCGTTTCGAATTCAAAAATTTTAACTACATACGACCATGGGTGTTACAACGCTTAAAAGAAAACTGAAAAGAAAAAGACAGGGTCAAACTGGACGAGTGATCAAAATCAAGCAATTGAGCGCCAAGCCTGTGATCAAAAATGTGGACGTAGAAGCAATCAAGGCTTCTTTCGCGAACTAATTGAATCTTTTTTCTTAGATATAAAATAGCGGCTTTGGTCGCTATTTTTTTTTGCCCTAGTCGCTCAGGGCTCCTCTTTTTCCAAGTTCAACTACCCGCAGGTTGGTGATTTTTCCAGCATCCAAATCGAATAGCAACAGCGTCCGCATCAGGTGAAAACCATGCTGACCCACCGCCCCTGGGTTCATGTAGAGGCAGTTGAGCTCACGATCGTACTCCACCTTACAACTATGGGAGTGCCCACAAACAAATAGTTGGGGCTGTAGCATCCGAAGGCGTTCCTTTACCCCTTTTGCATAGCGGGGAGGCGTACCCCCAATATGGATCATGGCTACCTTCACCCCTTCCAATTCAAAAACCTGCCACTCTGGATAGAGCTCCTGTACTTCCTGATCGTCAATGTTTCCATAAACAGCACGAAAGGGCTTATTTGGCGGCAATATGTTGAGGATGCACGCATCTCCAATGTCTCCAGCATGCCAAATCTCATCCACCTCCTGTAGGTATTCACAAGTTTTGTGATCCAAGTAACTGTGGGAATCCGAAATCAATCCAATCTTTAACGACATATTGACAAGAAAGTCAGTAAATTTTCACCTCAAATAGGCAGTAGTTTACTCAAAAACCAAACCTTCACATGAAATACGCACTTATTTTTCTACTCTCCTTTTTTGCGTTTCACGCTGAAATCAAGGCCCAAACGACCCAAAAAGACTCCATTCAGGTGCTCTCACTGGCAGAATTTGAAAAGATGTCGGCCAAAAGAAAATCAAAGATCCTGGATGTACGTACCCCAGAGGAGGTAGCGGAAGGGCATTTGCTAGGATCCAGCACCGTTAATTTTCTAAGTTCTGACTTCAGTAAGGAGGTTCAAGCCCTCAATAAAAACAAAACCTACCTCTTGTATTGCAGATCAGGAACTCGTACCCGCAAAGCTGCCGATGCGATGCAAAAAATGGGATTCAAACACGTGTACATGCTGGAAGGCGGCATTACCGCATGGAAAGAAGCAGGCAAAGAAGTGGTCAAATGAGCTTGATTCGGTCCATAGATCCCTGGACAGGTGAGTTGTTGAAGGAATTCTCCGCCCACAGTCGGCAAGAGGTCGAAACTTGCTTGAGTCTTGCGGCACAGACTTTTTCTTCCTGGAGGGAGCTCACCTACTCAGAGAAGGCCACATTGATGCATCGAGTGGCAGCGCTCCTCTTGGAAAAAAAAGAGCCTTTGGCCCGCCTCATCAGTCAAGAAGTAGGTAAAGTAATTCAGGAATCGCGGGCTGAAATTGAAAAATGTGCCTGGGTATGCAATTTTTACGCAGAAAAGGCTGCCTCATTTTTAGCTGCTGAAGAGATCCTCCTCCCCGATTCCAAAAGGGCAGCGGTAATTTTTCAACCCCTGGGAATAATCCTTGGGGTGATGCCCTGGAATTTTCCGTTCTGGCAGGTATTTCGCTTTGCGGCTCCGACCTTGATGGCAGGAAACGTGGCCTTACTAAAACATGCCTCCAATGTGCCGCAATGTGGATTGGCCATTCAGGATGTTTTCGAAGCGGCAGGTTTTCCAAAGGGCTGCTTTCAAAGCCTATTGATTGATGGGCCTCGTGCTACCGCCCTTCTTGAGGATCCTAGAATTAAAGGAGTGAGTCTTACTGGCAGTGAAAAAGCAGGTGCAACTGTGGCTTCAGCCGCTGGAAAAAATTTAAAAAAATCACTGCTCGAACTCGGAGGAAGTGATCCGTTTATCGTCCTTGCAGACGCAGATCTCCCCAAGGCTGCTGCCGCAGCGGTAAAGTCGAGGATGATCAATTTTGGCCAAAGCTGCATTGCCGCCAAGCGATTTATTATAGAATTCACCGTATACGATGCATTTGTAGTACTATTTCTACAAGAGCTGAAGAAATTAAAGCCCGGAAGTCCTTTTGATGAAGATGCCTCCTATGCATGCATGGCGCGGCCTGATCTTGCAGCCGAACTTTACCAGCAAGTGCGCGAAACTATCGCCCTTGGCGCCCAGGTTTTGGCAGGCGGTAATGCCCCAGAACCGGGATCGGCTCGCTTTGAACCTACTGTTCTCGAAAATATCCCCAAAGGATCCCCTGCCTATTCGGAAGAACTATTCGGTCCAGTATCCAGCCTATTTAAAGTAGCCTCCGCAGCCGAAGCCATCGCTTTGGCAAATGCCACTGAATTTGGTTTAGGGGCATCCTTATGGACAGCTGATCTTGCCCGTGGAACAACTCTGGCGGCCAATTTGGAATCAGGGGCTGTGTTTCTCAATGCCCTAGTTGCCTCGCACCCGATGCTTCCTTTTGGTGGGATCAAAAAGTCCGGGTATGGGCGGGAACTAAGCAAACAGGGGATCTTGGAGTTTGTCAATCAAAAAACCGTTTATCTCGGTTAATCGCCCTATTTGACAAAGAAACGTCTAGGCTTTGCAAATGCCCGATTCCTTTCTATTTTTACGAGCCAAAAATTTGTCCCTAAGCAATGAGAGAACTACAATTTCGGGAAGCCTTGAGAGAGGCCCTGTCCGAGGAAATGAGACGAGACAAAAACGTCTTTTTAATGGGTGAAGAAGTTGCCGAATACAACGGTGCTTACAAAGTGTCCCAAGGGATGCTGGATGAATTTGGTCCTGAGCGCGTATACGATACCCCAATCTCCGAACTTGGATTTGCTGGCCTTGGGGTCGGCGCAGCCATGAATGGTTTAAAGCCAATCATTGAATTCATGACCTTCAACTTTTCGTTGGTGGCTATCGATCAGATCATCAACTCTGCCGCAAAAATGTATGCCATGTCGGGAGGCGCTTATTCCGTGCCAATCGTATTTCGTGGCCCTACAGGTAATGCAGGGCAGCTGGGTGCGACCCACTCTTCCAACTTTGAAAACTGGTTTGCCAATACTCCTGGATTAAAAGTCATTGTACCTTCCAATCCTTCCGATGCAAAAGGCTTACTTAAAGCAGCTATCCGTGACCCAGATCCAGTGATCTTTATGGAGTCTGAAGTGATGTATTCTGACAAGGGCATGGTCCCTGACGGAGAATACTTGGTTCCGATCGGCGTGGCTGACATCAAGCGCAAGGGCAAGGATGTAACCGTGATTTCCTTTGGAAAAATGATGAAGGTAGCTCTCGAAGCAGCTGAAGAAATGGAGAAATCAGGAGTTTCCTGTGAGGTAATTGATCTGCGAACTGTTCGTCCGATTGACTATGCTACTTGTGTGGAATCACTAAAAAAAACCAACCGTGTGGTGATCGTCGAAGAGGCCAATCCACTTGCGGGCATCTCTTCCGAACTTACCTATCACTTCCAGCGCCATGCTTTTGACTACCTAGACGCTCCTGTCATCCGTGTCAACTCCATGGACATACCTTTGAGCTATTCGCCAGCCTACATCGATGTGACTATCCCCAATGTGAAGCGCACGGTAGAAGCCATCCAAAAAGTGTTGTACAAAGCCTAATTGCTTTTATATTTCAATCAAAAAAACCCAGGTCCACTCGATCTGGGTTTTTTGTTGCCTTTTGAACTCAATGCACTCCATAAAAAAACCGGGTTCATCAAACCCGGGATTAATACTGTATCTATCTAGTAAAATTTTCTATTTCGTTAATCCTTGGTTAGCGGTTTCGCACCGTTGGAGCTCCTCCTTGTTCGCCTTGGCCCTCACCCCCATCTTTCAAGTCGTCGTTAGTGATGGATTTTCTCTTTTTAGGGCGCTGATCCAAACTCATCTTGCCTATTCGGTAATTGAAGTTCAACTTAAAGTTTAGGTTCTGAATTCGGTTAGTACTGTTTTGGACGATGCTCGGCGTCACGATCTCGTTGCGAACGACAAACTCCTTCGCAAGAAAGTTTTCAGCACCGAATCCAAAGGATCCTCTCTTCTCTTTAAACTGCTTGTTGAAGTTCAATCCATAGGCTGCAAAGCCTCCGGAGGTACCTTGCAACTGCACCTGATTGCCACGTGCAAAGGTGAAAAGCTGTGCTTGCCAGTCTCTAGGAAGGGTGTAATTACCAAATGCACGTCCACTCACCACAAAGCCCTCGTTTTGGGCCGCAAACTTTGGATCTGTCAAGCCGTTATCAAGCATGGCGTAGTACAAGTCCATCCCGCCGTTCAAAGAAAGCTTGTTGTTGAGGTTTACATTGAAGAACAAGTTGGTTCCTACCGCTTGCTCGCGACCGATATTTTCGAAGGTGGTGAATATGATGCCATCCTCGCGCACATTTCGAATGGATTGGATCGAACCAGTGGTGTTTCTATAGAATCCAGTAAAGTTCAAGGTAGTGCCTTTGATAAAGGTGCTGTAGCCCAACTCATAGTTGTCTGTCAATTCTGGATCTAGCTCAGGATTACCTTGAGACTGCTGCTGCGGATTGGAAGCTTCAATGTTTGGATTAAGAAAACGTAGGGAAGGGCGCTGAATCCGGCGGTTGTAGGCCAACTTGAGCATGTTTCCATTCTTTAATTTTCTGCTTGCGTTGATGCTTGGCACTAAGATACCATAGGAAGGAATCTCGGCTTTGAAGTCCGTTTTAAAGTCCGCACTGATCGTGGTGTACTCGTATCTAAGCCCTGGCTTTAAGGTATAGTTTTTCAGTACTTGAACTGTGTAAGAAAAGTAGGCTGCGGTTACATTTTGGTCGTAGCTAAACTCGTTGCTCAAGGTAGGATCGGGTAGTGCTACAAATGGACCTGTAGGACCCTCGGCTAAGAAGTAAGAGAAATCTGAAGATGCCCTTCTCAAAATATTTTTAGCGCCATATTCAATGATCTGAGAGCCATTTTCATTGAGCGGATTGAAGAAATCTATTTGAGCAGTAAACTCTTCATTTTTGCTTGGGTTCACGTTTCTTAGTCTTGAAAAGATCGTTTCCAGGTCATTTTCTTTAAAAAGCGTGTTCGTAAATGAATTGTCTCGCAGGTTATTGGAGTACAAGCTAAGTAAACTCAATTCCTTTCCTTTCTTCTCAAAGGTCTTGGTATAGTTCAAACTCACATCCACCGAATTGGAGTTGTCTAGCGTGTTAGTTTCACGATTTTGCTGGGCACGCAATACGTCATTTAGCGAATTTTGCGTTAGAAAATTATATTGCCAGTTTTCCGAGTTTCGAATACCGAAATTGACTGCTCCAGTAATGAAGTTTTTGGCGTCAATTTCGTAATCAACCCCAAAATTGTAACGCCCAAAAATCTCACTTCGTTCGGTATCTGCTGACTGCTGGGAAGTAGAAACGTTTCCGTTGGCAAGGTTGGTCACTTGCTTGTTTTCAAAGCTTCCCAAGATATTGTATCCTGAACGGCCAAACCCACCCAAAGAAAAGCCCATCTTCCCTTTTCTAGCAGATCCTTGAAGACCCAAATTAGATCCACGAAGACCGGCACCAGAGTTGATGTTTAGCGTCATTCCTTGCAGGTTGTTTTTCTTGGTAACGATGTTAATTACACCTGAAGTACCTTCCGCATCAAACCTTGCTGATGGAGAAGTGATGACTTCCACCGCCTTAATTTCGTCGGCAGGAATCTGTCTCAAAGCATCTGCAATGGAGGAAGCGGCAATAGCAGAAGGTCTGTTGTCAATCAGGACCAGGATATTGGAGCTACCTCTCATGGATACATTGCCATCTAAATCTACGGATAGCATGGGCACCCGGCGAAGTACATCGGTGGCATCTCCACCTGCCGTGGTACGGTCATTTTCTGCCTTGTAAATGGTGCGATCGACACGCTCCTCGATCAATTCGCGTTGTCCTTGTACGGTGATTTCTTGGAGGGCTACTCCTTCATCTGATAGGGCTATTTCTCCTAGATTAATGTCTGAGTCAAGGGAATTTACATTGACTGTACGCTTGATGGTTTCGTAGCCTAGAAAAGAAACCTGCAATTCATAGGTTCCTACTGCGAATCCAGTGATGTAAAAAACGCCGTTTCCATCGGCCACAGCACCTGCGATCGAGGTGGTGGTTCCTGTTTTGTAGAGGGCCGCAGTGGCATAGCCAATTGGGCCTCCAGTTTTAAGATCTTTGGCCACACCCAGAATGCGGATGGGCTCTTTTTCCGCTCCTGCCTGCTGGCCAAAAGCCATTTGAACAGACAGGAAGAGGAAAAAAGCAAATAATAGTTGTACTTTTTTCATGGTTTAGTTTTCAAAGAGACGGTTTAGTCCCCCTATATACCGCAAAGGTGTAGAGATTGTTTGGGGTACTCAAATCCGATAGACCAGCGCAAGCTTCCTATCGACCAATTGCCCAAAATGAAAGACTAAAGTTTTAGGCACCCAAAATCAGGGCTTGATACCTTGATTTTGCCTTTTGGTGGGCAAGAATGCCATTTTGGTAGATTTGATTCAGAGAAAAAAATAAAATGACTTAGCTTCACTGCAAGTAAATGTAAACGTATGCTAGCCAATACACGAAAAAGAAAGCTTTCCATTCTAGTCCACTTCTTGGGCTGGATCATGCTTTGTGTGGTCCTGCTGATCCTCTCCCCCTTATCTTGGAGGATGGGGGAGATAGAACTGCCGGTAGAGTTTTGGTGGAAACAGATTTACCTCGTGGGGCTTTTGATTTTGATTTTTTATTTGAATGCCTGGGGCATTGTCCCCAAGTATCTTCTTAAAGGGAGAAACTACTTGTACCTATTGGTCATCCTACTAGGAGCCCTCCTATTTTATGCAATGATTTTCTACTTCGAACAGTTTACGCTGTATGGCATCAAAATGCATGAGCTTTTCAACCCAGACAAACCCTACACAGGCAAACGCTGGGTTCCGGGAGATGTATTTCAAATGCTTTTGTATGTGATCTCAATTGGCCTCAGCACCTCGGTTGCCCTGGTAGAAAAATGGCAGAAGGATGAGGCTTTTCGAGGGGAGCTGGAGCGGCAACGAATCAATACCGAACTCTCCTACTTGAAGGCCCAGATTAACCCTCATTTCTTTTTCAATACGCTGAACAACATCTATTCCTTGACGACCTTGGATGTAAGTAAGGCGCAGGAAGCCTTATTGAAACTTTCTAGAATGATGCGGTATGTGCTTTATGAAAATCAAAAAGACACCACTCTACTCAGTAAGGAGGTAAAGTTTATTGAAGATTACCTGGAATTGATGAAAATGCGACTTTCTCAGAAGGTGCATCTTTTGGTCAAACTGGAAGAGCCCAAGGAGGATTTAGTGATTGCACCCATGCTTTTTCTACCCTTTTTAGAAAACTGTTTCAAACACGGAATCAGCTCTCAGCAAGAAACTGAAATCACCATCAGCCTCGAGGTGATGGGTGATACCGCATTTTTTGAGACGAAAAATGCCATTTTCCCCGTACCTCCTGAAAGTCCTGAAGCCCAGGAAAATGGAATTGGGCTTGTCAATACCCAGAGGCGCTTGGCCTTGCTTTATCCCGATAAACATCGACTAAAATTGGGTAAAGATGAAGCTACAGGTCAATATGGGGTACAACTGACCATCAATTTGGCATGAAGATCTCTTGCATAGCCATCGATGACGAGCCTTTGGCGCTTGACTTGCTCACTAAATTTATTCGGCAAACCACCTTTTTAGAGCTAAAAGGCTCCTTTTCCAATGCCATCGAAGCCTTGGGATTCCTCAATCTAGAGGAGGTCAACTTGGTGTTTATGGATATTCAGATGCCTGATCTTTCGGGCATGGAGCTGGCACGAGTGCTGGATGGCAAGAAAAACTCGGGCGATACCCGCGTGATTTTTTGCACGGCTTACCACCAATTTGCCTTGGAAGGCTATAAAGTAGATGCTTTGGATTACCTGCTCAAACCGTACAGCTACGAAGATTTTTTGACCGCTGCCACCAAAGCCTACCAGTATTTTGGGAGGATTGGGCAGTCCATTTCGCCTAGCTTACCCAGTACCCCAAGCGGTCCGGCTGACTATATTTTCTTGAAGGTAGAGTATCAATTGGTCAAAGTAGTCCTCAAAGACATCACACATGTTGAAGCCTATAAAGACTATGTGAAGGTGCATTTGAAGTCCAAAAATCACCCTCTGCTATCGCTTACTTCCATGAAGAATATGGAAGAACTGCTCCCAAAAGATCGGTTTATGCGGGTGCATCGCTCCTTTATCGTATCGCTGGATCACATCGACTCCATTTCCAAAAATGTAATTCACATTGGAAGCCAACCGATCACCGTGGGTGACTTGTATAAAGAGCAGTTTACCGAATTTGTGAGTCGCTGGACGAATTGAGTCCAGTTGCCCTGAATTCGATCTTAGAGCAAGTCTTGAAAATCTCCCAGCCCTTCCCGCAGACAAAGTACCTCTTCCCCTGTGCAATCCAATACCGTGGACGGGATCATTCCCCCATGGCCTCCATCGATAACCAAATCCACCTCGTGTTGGTATTTTTCAAAAATAAGTTCGGGATCGGTGCTGTACTCCAAGGGGTCTTCGTCGCCATGGGGCAAGGAAGAGGATAAAATTGGGTGCCCCAAGGCCTCCACAATCGCGCGGGGAATCCCGTGATTGGGCACACGGATTCCTACGGTTTTTTTCTGGCTATGGAGCAGTTTAGGTACTTGAGTATTGGCTTCTAAAATAAAGGTGAAGGGCCCTGGAAGCCCTTTTTTCATCATTTTGAAAACGGGTTTGGAAATCACACGGGTGTATTGGGCCAAGTGACTAAGATCGGCGCAGACGATGGAAAAATTATGTTTTTTGGGATTGATGCCTTTGATTCTACAGATTTTTTCGATGGCACGCGCTTGGGTGATGTCGCAGCCCAAGGCATAGACCGTGTCTGTAGGATAGATGAGGACGCCTCCACTTTGAAGCACCTCTACCACCTGTTTGATCCGCCTTGGATCTGGGTTTTCTTCGTACAATCGGATGTATTCCGCCATGATTTTTAGGTTAATCCCAAGAAAAAATCCCAGTTCTCCCTCAATTCCTCAACAATTGAGAGGTCTGCGGGTACCCAATCCAAAGATAAGAGGTCTTGGCGCGCCAACCACTCATAGTGCGCATGTTCGGAGAGCTGCAACGTTCCCGATTCCCAAGTAGCAAGAAAAGGTATGAGCTGGATAGACTTGTCTGGGTAGGCATGAAGCACCGGTGTCAGAGGCTTACAAATCTGAATGCCAATGGACAGCTCCTCCCAAATCTCCCGAATCAAGCAAGCTGCTGGACTTTCTTCGAGTTCTACTTTTCCACCAGGAAACTCCCACAACCCGGGCAAGTCCATCGTCTCCGAACGCTGGGTAGCCAAAACTTTCCCTTGGTGCAACAGGACAAGACAAGATACGGGGATGATTTTCACAGCAAAAAACGAATGGGGAAAGGTACGCGAAATAAATTAGGTAAAAATTCGCTCCCCATCCACCTGCTTTCCAAAGATTTTGAGCGTTCGGCAATTCCCTCCTTGCAGAAAGGGAGTTATGGCGTGAAGATAATTTTCTATTTTTGCTGCTATGCTACTCGAAAAACGCAAAAAATTCATGCTTGTCTTCCTGATCGCAGGATCGGTATTGGCGATATCCCTTACTTTTTATTTCTATCAGGTATTTTTCGTTGCCAACACCCTCGTAGAATCAGACAAGCCCTACCTGCTCAAGATCCCCTCCAATTCAGTATACAAAAATGTAGTAGACCAGCTTTACCAAGAGCGGGTGATCAATGATGCGGTGAGCTTTGGCTTTGTGGCAAAAATCCTTGGCTACCAAGATGTGGTAAAACCGGGATTGTATCAGATAGAACCAAAAATGAATAACCTTCAGCTGGTTCGCATGCTACGATCCGGTCAACAAACTCCCGTTCGAGTCACGTTCAATACGGTACGAACTCAAGAAGATTTGGCTGAAAAAATCAGCGCAAACCTTGAAGTAAGCAAGGAACAGTTTCTTGAGCTCCTGCAAGACTCCGTTTACATCCGCAAGTTTGGGTTTGAAGAAGAAACCGTGATGAGCATGTTCATACCCAATACCTATGAGTTTTGGTGGAACACCAGTGCAGAAGAACTCTTTGAACGGATGCATAAGGAGTACCAAAGTTTTTGGACTGAAGCACGCAGCCAAAAAGTCCAGGCCTTGGGGCTGAGCAAGGAGGAGGTAAGTACCTTGGCTTCCATTGTGCAGGCAGAAAGTCAAAAATCCGATGAGCGGCCTAGAATTGCCGGCGTCTATCTCAATCGGCTACGCATCGGCATGCCTTTGCAGGCGGATCCAACCCTAGTTTTTGCAGCAGGGGACTTTAGCATCAAGCGCCTTACTGCCAAACAAATGGCGATCGACAGTCCCTACAATACCTACAAATATGCGGGGCTCCCTCCTGGACCGATCAACTTACCGGATATCAATTCTTTGGATGCGGTGTTGGATTTCGAAAAGCACAACTACCTTTATTTTTGTGCCAAGGAGGACTTTTCGGGATACCATTCCTTTGCAGTAGGCTACGAAGAGCACCTCTCCAATGCCCGTCGCTACCAGCGTGCCTTGAATGCAGCCAACATCTACTGATATGTTTAAAGCAAAAACACAAATTCGGGTTCGCTACGCTGAAACAGATCAGATGGGCTTTGTCTATTACGGCAATTATGCCATGTATTTTGAAGTGGCACGGGTAGAGGCCTTGCGGACGGTAGGATTTTCCTATCGAGAGATGGAAGATAACGGCATCTTGATGCCTGTATTGGAAAGCCACATTACCTACCTGAAGCCAGGGAAGTACGATGACCTGCTCACAATCCACACAGTGATTCCAGAGCTTCCCAACGTGAAAATTCGCTTTGAGTACCAGGTGAGCAACGAGGCGGGAGAGCAAATCGCGAGAGGATGGACTACTTTGGCCTTTATTCGAAAGGAAAACCACCAACCTACCCGTCCTCCAAAAAGTTTGATGGAGCTGATGACCCCCTATTTTAACTAATCCAGCGCTAGTGGAACTCAAGGAAAGAATTGCTAAGTGGAGAATCCGGTTTCAGCTAAAAGCGCGCGCCTTGAAAAAAATCCACTTCGGAAGTCAAAGCAAAAATCTGTACGATTTGCTGCGAATTTTTATTCAGCAGCTCAAAAAACATGATATCAACGAGCGAGCGGGTTCCATGGCATTCAGCTATACGATTGCCTTGTTTCCACTCCTTTTATTTTTGCTGAACCTTGTTCCCTACCTGCAGCTATTTTTTCCGTTAGTTACGACCACCAATATCCTTTCCTTTGTGCAGGACATCATCCCTGCAGATGTGTATGGCACCATTGAATCCACCCTGCTAGACATCATTTCCAAGCCAAGGCAAAGTCTACTTTCCTTGGGTTTTTTCTTTGCCCTCTTCGCCTCCACGCAGGGGGTGGTGTCGATGATGAATTCGTTTAATGCGGTGTATAAAACCAAGGAAAATCGAAGCTGGAGTAGTAGCAGAGGCATTGCAATCGCCATTGTACTTGCCTTGGTGGTGACGGTCCTGGCAGCAAGTTCTGTCATGATTGTGGGCAGCTATTGGATTACAGAATTGAAGGATACCCAGCTATTTTCTAATGGATTTGTCATCTTCTTGTTCAATACCCTGAAGTTTTTTATTCTTCTGGCAGTTTTTTACTTGACCTCGGCTTTTATTTTCCGCTATGCCCCTGCGATCCACGACAAGTGGCATTTTTTCTCCACAGGCGCCAAACTAGCGGGGCTATTGATTACGCTTTCTTTTTACGGGTTTATTTTCTATTTGGAAAACTTTGCGAGTTACAACAAGCTGTACGGTTCCATCGGAACCATCATCGCCTTGATGCTCTGGCTCTACCTCACTTCCGTGATAGTGCTGGTCTGCTATGCCGTGAATGTGAGTTTTGATCTGGCAGAGGAGAAGCAGCGGCAGCGGGACAACTTGAAAAAGATGCTGGGCAAGCCTTCGGGGAACTGATCCTTCTATTTCCCTAAACTCCCATTTCCCTTCGCGTCGGTAATTTTGGTTTGTAGTAAGCGAATAGGGCTTGGCTAAAATTTAAGGTCAAAAAAATCAAGTACTTACGATAAAAAGAAGGAAAGAAGTTGGCATAACTCGTTAAACCCCCTATTTTTGCACACTCGATGACCTATCGACACGATTTAGAGGAGTGGCAGAGTGGTCGATCGCGGCGGTCTTGAAAACCGTTGTACCGTGAGGTACCGGGGGTTCGAATCCCTCCTCCTCTGCACAGAAGTGAAAAACCCTTGTAAATATCAGATTTACAAGGGTTTTGCTTTTTAGTGAATTGACTAGGTGGTGAATAAATCTGGTGAAACATTCCCTTAGGGTATTCCTTAAGGCCTCAACTTGTAGTGGGATTGTCTATCTATTTTATCGGTTGCATTTTAAAATTTTGGGCATCAAAATACTTGATTCGATTTGGAATGGTTTGCAAAATCGTCTCCTTCAGCGTTGAGCTAATCCGGTCAGATCGATATCGAAGCGCCATATACAAAAGATAAGTCTCAGCGACATCTTCTCTTTTAGGATTATCACGAGCATAAGTAGAGATGAAACTAGGATCTAAGTTTTGTGCATTGATCCAGCCTTTTGAAGCAGCATGATCTGCATCTAGTGAGGTATGAGCTGCTTCATGAACTAATGTTTCTTCCAATATCCCATCTTTTTCATAGAGTGTTGATTGACCAGTATGAATGAGGAGATTATTATTTCCGCCACCAAAAGGATAAGTTCCAAGGTGAATCCATGAAGTTTTTACATCGCTTCTTAAAGCTGTTGGAAGTTTCCCAAATACCTCAGCATATTTTAAGGCTTGAGCTTCAGCATCTGCTACATTTTTGAATTCAGGGTTAATCTGAATTTCTATTATCAGACCATCGGCATAATTGGCATTAAAAATAAAAGGATTTACAGTGATCCAATCATTAACTCTTCGGTCAAACATGGTCCTTTTAGCCTGACCAGCATAAGTAAGAGATTTGAATGTGGATGGATCTGCACTTGTAATTATATCAGGATCTAAAAAAATAGTACCACTAAACGTAGGAGTTAGTTGAACCTTTGAAACAGTCGGTTCTGTTTCACTCTTACTACAAGAAACTAGAACAAGTAGTAGACCATACAACATTAAGTTTATGACTTGTTTCATAAGGTAGGCGAAGGTTTGTCTCATTTATTTTTTAAAGGTCATCGAATTTACTGTGCTTGTATTCTGCTGCATATCTAGTGTAATGAAGCTTGTCAGCAGATGCCAACCGATTTTTTTGAAATCTTGGGTCATAAATTGTCAAAAATCAATCAATTGTTACCTTAATCTAGCTCCAATGAAGTATTTTACAAAATATTTACTTGCTGATGATGTTGAGTAATGCAATAAAAGTAATCTGTTGGGGAACTTACTTTAGTTACCATTACACAAGTTCTAGCTAGAAAAGCCTACCCCTACTTATCCCACCCTCGATTCAGAAAACAAATCATAGGCAGCCACGAGCAGCTGCTGCGCGGGAGAAGTGCCGTATTTTACATAGCCTTGGATGGCGACACGGTTTTCTACATAAACGGGCAGGTATTCCTGCTCCAGGTCATCCCAGAGCACCAAGAGGTATTCGTAGGGTATTTTGCTGGCACGCCCACGCTCCAACCAGGAGTTAAAGCGCCCTTCATCTAGGGGTTTGGGGTATTCCGAACCGTTAAACACGAGCTATCGCCTTTTTTACTTTTGGAATCACCTCTTCCCCAATCAAAGCGATCGTCTCGCTCAACTGCTGATGGCTCAAGCCCGCATTGTCTAGCTGAAAGGTAAAGCGATCAATCCCTCCCCAAGAGTCACTGTGGCGCAGAATTTTCTCCGCCACCTCATCCGAATCCCCTACTAGATAAGCTCCTTGAGGAGCATTTTGTGTTTTAAAGTGTCCACGGGTTACGGGAGGCCAACCGCGCTCTCTGCCTATGCGGGTGAAGGTTTCGGCATAGCCTGGATAGTAGTTTTCCACCGCTTCCTCATGCGTCTGTGCTACATAGCCAAGGGAATGCAATCCCACCTTTAAGTCTTCCTGTGCAAAGCCGGCTTTATCTCCCGCTTCCCGATAGAGATCAATCAAGGGTCGGAAACGGTGCGTCTCCCCACCAATCACCGCCACCATTAGCGGAAGTCCCAGGGAACCTGCACGTACAAAGGATGCAGGGGTGCCTCCCACACCCAACCAGATGGGCAACTTGCCTTGCATTGGTCGCGGATAGATCGCTTGCTCCTGCAAGGCAGGGCGAAATCTTCCCCTCCATGTCACTACTTCTTGCTCATTTAGCTGCAAAAGCAGGTCTAGCTTTTCTGAAAAAAGGGCATCGTAATCCTGGAAATTCAAACCAAAAAGTGGGAATGCCTCCGAAAAAGAACCTCTTCCTACCACGAGTTCGGCCCTTCCCTGGGAGATCAGGTCCAGCGTAGCAAACTGTTGGAATACCCGAACAGGGTCTGCCGCACTCAGCACCGTCACGGCACTACTCAAGCGAATCCGAGTGGTACGCGCTGCAGCAGCTGCCAAAATCACCGAGGTGGCAGAATCCAAAAATTCCTTTCGGTGATGCTCCCCGATGGCAAATACATCCAATCCCTTTTCATCAGCCAGCTGAATGCGATCTAGTAATTCCCGTAAAGCATCTTGCGCCGTCCCGACGGGATTGCCTTGAGCATCCGTGACAAAAGCGGCAAAGCTATCGATTCCAATTTCCATAGCGTAAACCTAGAGAGTCTTGACTAATTACCCAAGCGATCGACTAGTATCAAACAGGATATTGCTTATTTCCGGAGTTGAAAAAAGGGTATTTTTAGCTCCATGAATCCCCAAATCCTAATCGATATCGTCACCCAGATCATGCCCTTTGGCAAGTACAAGGGAAGATTGCTCTGCGATATCCCTGAAGACTACCTAGTTTGGATGCATAAAAAAGGGTTCCCAGCGGGCAATTTGGGCATGTGCTTGAATACCCTCTATGAAATTCGACTCAATGGATTGGAGCACCTCATTAATGAAATTAAATCGCGGTACCCGAGGTCTGCAAGAAAATAAAGAAGCCTAGGATTTCACAATCCACTCCTCGTGCAAAATCTGTAGGACACTGCGGATCACTCGGATATATCCTTCTTCTTCGCTTGGGTCGCAACCGTTGCTGATCACCACAAATCCATACTTTTCTTCGGGATTGAAAAATAGCGCACTATACAGCCCATAAGCCGATCCCGTATGCCCTACCAATTCCACTCCTGGAATGAGCACATCCGTTTTCCACAGGGCCAAGCCATAGTTTTCGTCTGAGGAAAGGGGAGTTTGCATTTCTTGGGAATACGCAGCAGAAATAAGCCGAACCTTACCGACCTTTCCATAGTTCATGTGAAGCAGGAGGTACTTTGCAAGATCAGGGGCTGAGATTTTCATGCCCCCCGTAGGGGAAAAAATGGGGGTACTGTAGCCCGGAACATAGGTTTTGAGTTCCTCGCTTTTGGAGATGTAGGCTGCAGGTGATGGGGTAAATTTGGCCGAATCTCGCTTATAGGCATAGAGCGTAGCGAATCGGCTTTTATCCAACTGATCTACGTCGTAACCTCCATAAAGACCCAGTGGCTTGAGGATGTTTTCTTGGATATAGGCATCAAAGCGAACCCCAGAATACTTCTCCAAGATGGCTCCTGCCAGATTGAAATTCAGGTTGCAGTATTCGTAACCCTTTCCTGGGGCGTAGACATTGTAGGCTGCTTGCCAAGCAGCATTCTTCTCGGGATTGATGGCATCCAAGGTGAAATACCCCTGCTGATCGTTGATGCTCGAGGTATGGGAAAGCAGCATTCGGAGGGAAATTACCGTTTCCGGAAATTTGGGATTGCGAATCGGAAATCCAATCAGGTTACTTACGTCATCGTCTAGGGAAAGTACTTTTTTCTCGACCAGCTGCAGGAGGGCTGTTGCCGTGAAGGACTTTGAAATGGAGGCAATTCGAAAGAGATCCGAGGTCTGAAGCGGTATTTTTCCTTCCTCTTTCCATCCCAAAGCCTGGGTATGCACCACCTTACCCTCTTTTACTACAGCGATTGATAGCCCCATGACGGGATAGTCTTTCATCAATTGTTCCAGTCGCTGCTTGGTAATAGCTTCTTGAGCCTGTAAGGGAAATATGAATGCTAGCAGACAACCGAAAAAGAGTGTGGCGAAGGTTTTCATAAGTAAAAAAAGAGGAAGTGAAATAAAGTTTAATATAATGAAATGGATCGAGTAAGTTATTGCTCTTGTCAGTCAAAAAGAAGGGCACACGATTAAAAATACTTTTTTTCACTATTTTTTTATTGTTTATCAATAATTTTTTACTGATGTTTGTGAAAAATCTTAAAAACATGAATCAACCGCTCAACACTTGGAAAGAGAAGTGGACCCAACAACCCACCTTAATGCTCATCACTGTCATTATCTGGTCCATATTTATA
>Ga0172372_10003413_pt1 | contig 23340 bp, 17 predicted proteins | sample LakKiv5m_2_FD_114544 | JGI IMG/M metagenome (GOLD analysis project Ga0172372, IMG submission 114544) | Freshwater microbial communities from Kabuno Bay, South-Kivu, Congo - kab_092012_9.5m | ecosystem: Environmental > Aquatic > Freshwater > Lake | place: Democratic Republic of the Congo...
GACCATGTTCGACAAGCGCTCGCGCATCGCGCGCGAGCTGCTCGTCGGCGTCCACGCCCAGTTCGGCGAACTCCTGTTCGACACCGCCATCTCGACCAGCGTGCGCCTGCGCGAAGCCGCCGCGCTGGGCGTCCCCGTGCAGGCCCTCGACGCCCGCTCGCGCGCCGCGATCGACTTCCGCGCGCTGGCCGCGGAAGTCGCGCTGCACGCGCGGGAGCTCGAAGCCGCGCGCTGAGTCAGGAGCCGCGGCAGCCTACACGCGTTCGCCAACAAGACCGGAGGCCGCCACGCACCCCCATGCGCGGCGGCCTCCGGCCCTCTCCAGATTCCACTCGAATACACCCTTCGATCGATCGAGCCCGCTGCGGGGCTCCTGACTGGTGGCGCGTCAGACGGGTTCCTCGGATCGTCCCTAGGGGGAGTCCTTCTCGGTCAGAGCTCCTTTGGTCAGAGCTCCTTGGTCAGGCCCCCACCGTGGGGCGCGTCAGTCGACCACGAAGGGCCTCAGTCCTCTCTCCGAGGCGTCCCTCGCAGGGAGAAACGACGCTGGCGCGGATTTCCTGCCGGAAATCGACGAAAAATCGCATGCCTCTCGCAACGGCGCGCGAGCGCGCAACGGTCGCGAACCTTGGACGGGCGTGCGGCAAATCAGGGCCGGGCCGTCAGGTCCGCTCGCGCCATTCCTTCAAGCGCGGCTCGGCGATCTGCAGCCACTTCATCTTCGATCGGCTGACGAGGTGGTCGAAGGTCGCCTCGTCCTTCAGGTCCATCCACTGCGAGGCGATCTTCGACGGGACGCCCAGCACGACGCGGTAGAGCAGGGCGTGGCGCTGGTCCTCGGGCAATTGGAGCAGCGTCTCGTCGAGGATGCGACGCAACTCGGACTGTCCGGCGACGGAGACGGGCGAAGGCTGCTCCTTGACGATGCACGTGAACAGGTCGTCGGCATCGTCGCCGCCCACGCCGGGCTTGTTCCCGTGGCGGCGCTTCTCCGAGATGATCAGGTTGACCGCCACGCGCATCAGGTAGGCGTACACGCTGTCCTTGCCGCGATACTCGAAGCGCTCGAGGCCTTGGAAGAGCTTGATGTAGGCGTCCTGCACGATGTCCTCGACGCCCGACCCGCGCGAAAGGCCGACCATCTTCAACTGCACGAAGCGCTCCAGCCGCTCCTGGTAGCGCAGCACCAGCTCGTTGCCCGCCTCGCGGTCGCCGCTCCTCATGCGATCGAGCAGCACGACCGTGCCGCCTTCCATCTCGGGCGGCGGCGCGCTCAGCGAGGACTGCAGCTCCTCGTCCTTCCTGCGGCGGGTGTCGTCGTGGTCGCGCTTCTTGTCGAACATGGTGGTGTCGCTCGAGCCAGGCACCACGCGGGCAATGCGCCGCGCGTGGCCTCGGGTAGATCATGGCATGCGCGTCGCGGCGCAAGCCAGACCCGAACGACGAAGGAGCGAAACGACAGTCAGGAATGTTGGCGTCCGCGACCCAGCGTCGATAGGCATCCATCGAGGATGGAGGGATGCGCCGCGTCCAGCGCCCCCCTACAATCCCGGCTCCCCGCCATGCCCCCCCAGCGCCCCGAGGCAGGACGACCCTGAATGGACGGCTCCACCTGGTTGGCCGTCCTCGTGCTGGCGTTGTTCCTCGTCGCGGCGACGGGGATGGTGACGCGCGTGGTGCCGGCCTTGCTGGCCTTGCCGGTGTTGGCCGTGGCGGTGGCGTTGTGCGCGGCGGGGGCCAGCGAGGAGCTAGGGGCGACGCAGGCCTTGGGGCTCGTGCTGCAGCAAGGCTCGACGCTGCTCGCCGAGGCCATGGTCGTGTCGCTGCTCGGCGGCGTGCTGAGCTTCCAACTGCACAAGAGCGGCGTCGCCGAGCGCATCGTCAAGTCGGGCGCGGAGCTGTTCGGCGAGGATCCGCTGGTCGTGTCAGTGTTGGCGTTGCTGCTCGTGGCGCTGCTCTTCACCACCATCGGCGGACTGGGCGCCATCGTGCTGGTGGCGATGATCGTGCTGCCGCTCCTGGCGACGCTGGGCATCGAGGGCGTGGTGGCGGGCGGCATCCTGCTCTTCGGCATCAGCCTCGGCGGACTGCTCAACCCTGGCAACTGGGTGGTGCACGAGACCGTGTTGATGGTGCCACGCGCCACCGTCGAGGAGTTCGCGCTGACCGCCTTCGCGCTGACCTTCGTGGCTGCCTTGTGCTTCATCGTGGTCGAGTTGGCGCGCGCGCGCCTGATCCGCCTCGCGTCGGGCTCCACGGTGCTGGTCGTCGGTGGCGCGGCGCTGGTGCTGGCGGGATTGGCGTACGCGGCCGAGCACGTCGGCGACTGGCGCGCGTGGGCGGCACCGGCGTTGTGGATCGCCCTGGGACTGGCGACGCTCGCGATGCTGGTCGACTTGTTGCGGCGCGCGCCGCGCTGGCGCCTGGACTCCGCGCCCATGCGGCCCTTTGCCTTCGCCGCACCCCTCGTGCCCTTGCTGCTCGTCCTCGTGGCGCGCCTGCCCGCGCCGGCGGCCTTCGTCCTCGGGATCGCCTACGCGGCGCTCGCCACGGCGCGACCCGGCGGCTTGCGGCTCTTGTTGCAGAGCATGATCGCCGGAGCGCAAGCCAGCATGGCGGCGGTGGTGTTGATGATCGGCATCGGCATGCTGGTCGTGGCCGTCAAGGGACCGAACGGCGCCATCGCTTGGCCCGTGCAGGAAGCCCTCAAGCCGCTGGTCGCGGCCGTGACGCCCTCGCAAGCCCTGTGGTATGTCGTGGGCTTCGGCCTCGCGGCGCCACTCGCCTTGTGGCGTGGACCGCTCAACACCTGGGGTCTGGGCTTCGGCGTCGCCGGCGTGCTGGCCAAGAGCGGCCTGCTGCCGGCGCCCGCCATCACCGCCATGCTCATCTCCGTCGGGCAGGTGCAAGGCATCTGCGACCCGACCAACACGCAGAACGCGTGGTTGGCGGCGGAGCTCAAGGTCGATGTGCACTCCTTGTTGACCCGCACCTTGCCCTACGCCTGGGGACTGGCCCTCGCCGGCCTCGTCTGCGGAGCGCTGTACTACCTCTAGGAAGGCGCCATGCAAGCACGGCACGAGGAACAAGCAGCGCGGCGCGTCAAGGTCGGCATCGATGTCGGCGGCACCTTCACGCACGCGGTGGCGCTCGAAGCGCGCACGCACGAGCTGCTGGGCAAGGTGCTGGTGAAGACGACGCACTCGGCGCAGGAAGGCGTCGCGCGCGGCGTGGTGGACTCGCTGCTGCTCTTGCTGCGCGAGACCGGCATCGCGCCGTCGGAAGTCGTCTTGGTGGCGCACGGCACGACGCAGGCGACCAACGCCTTGCTCGAGGGCGATGTGGCGCCGGTGGGCATCGTCGCCATGGCGCGCGGGGCGACGAAGACGCGCGCGCGGCGCGAGATGGAACTCGGCGAGGTCGAGATCGCCGATGGCGTGCACTTGTCGACGCGCACGCGCTTCCTCGACCTCGACGAGGGACTGACCGAAGCGCGCATCGACGCGGCCATCGACGGCTTGGTCGCCGAGGGCGCGCAAGTCGTCGTCGCCAGCCAGAGCTTCGGCATCGAGGATCCCGCCAACGAACGACGCGTCGTCGAGCGCGCCCGCGCGCGTGGCTTGTGCGCCACCGCCGGCAGCGAGCTGTCGCAGATCTTCGGCCTCAGGACGCGCACGCGCACCGCGGCGATCAACGCCTGCATGCTGCCCAAGATGCTCGAAACGGCGAACATGACCGAGCGCGCCGTCAAGGAATCGGGTGTCGGTGCGCCCTTGATGGTCGTGCGCTCGGACGGCGGCATCATGGACCTCGCCACGATGCGCACGCGGCCGATCCTGACCATGCTGTCGGGCCCGGCGGCGGGCGTGGCGGCGGCGATCCTGCACGCCAAGGTCAGCGACGGCATCTTCGTCGAGGTCGGCGGCACCTCGAGCGACCTGTGCCTCGTGCGCCGCGGCCGACCGTTGCTGGCGCAGGCGCGCATCGGCGGCGCGCGCTTGTTCGTGCGCACGATCGACGTGCGCACGGTGGGTGTCGCCGGCGGTTCGATGGTGCGCGCGGCGGGGCGCAGGATCACGGCGGTGGGCCCGCGCAGCGCGCACATCGCCGGGCTCGCCTACGAAGCGTTCTCCCCCGCCGATCCGACGCGCGAACTCGTGCGCCTCGCGCCGAAGAAGGGCGATCGCGACGACCATGTGGCCCTCAAGACGCGCGGCGCCGCGCGCGCCGACGTGGCGCCCACGCCCACGGGTGCCGCGAACCTCCTGGGCTACGCCAAGGCCCGTTCGCGCGGCGACCATGCCGCTTGCGAAACGGCCTGGACCATCTTCGGGCGCGAACTGGGCTTGTCGGCGCTGGACGCGGCCAAGGCGGTGCTCGACGCGGCCACCGATCGCGTGCTGCCCGTGGTGAAGGAGCTGGTCGCCAGCGCCAAGGGCGAGCGCCTGACCTTGGTCGGTGGCGGCGGTGGCGCCGAGGCCATCGTGCCGCACTTGGCGCGGCGCGCGCGGCTCGAGCACGAGATCGCGCCCGATGCGGAGGTCATCTCGGCCATCGGAGCCGCCATCGGCGTCGTGCAGGATGTGGTCGAGCGCTCCATGACCGATCCGGGCGAGAGCGAACTGGACGCCTTGCGCCGCGCCGCGTTCGAATCGGTGGCGCGCATGGGCGCCGACCCGGCGACGATCGAAGTGCTGGTAGAGGTCGATCCGCGCGCGCGCCTGGCTCGCGCCACCGCGCGCGGCGCCAGTTCGATGGATGGAGCCAAGCGCTCCATCGACGACGCCGAACGGCGCTTGTTGTGCGCCAAGGCGCTCGCCGTCGCTCCCGAGGATGTCCACCTGGCCGGCGAAGGCTGGCTGCGCGTCGGGCATGCGTTGCGTCGCGAGCGTTGGCTCGGGATCGTGCCGGTCGAGCGCGAACCGGCTTGCGTAGTCGACGGCGAAGGACTCGTGCGCGCGCAAATGCCGGACGCGCGGCGCGAATTGGTCGACGTGGCGCGCCTCGACGCCACGCTGCGCGCCATCGGCGAACAACTGTCGTCGTACGGCGACGCGGGCGAGCTGCCGCCGGATGTGTTGCTCGTCTTGCCGACGAAGCTCGTCGACCTAGGCTCGCTCGCCACGGTCGAGCAAATGTGCGCGCTGGCGCGCCTCGAGTCGCGCGGCTTGCCGAGCAGCCTGCCGATCGCGCTCCTCGCGCGGCGACGCGAGTGACGGCGCGGGCGCGCGCTGCACGATCCGGCCCAAGATGGGCCCGCGCGAGGCCGCCGGGCGGGGCGTGACCCTGCTCCTGCGCTAGACTAAGTAGTGGTTCGACGGCGTCAACCCGTCCGGCAAGCCCCGTGCCGGAGCTCGGCGCCAAGGCCCTCACCACTCGAGTCCTCCGTGAAGCCCACTGCCCTCCTCGCCGGCTCGTTCCTGACCTTCGTCTGCGCCAGCGCCATGGCGAGCACGCTGTCGCCGCACGCCCAAGGCGACGCGCGCGGGACGCCGGAGGCCAGCAACTCGGCACGGCAGTCCGGCGAGCAGCAAGCACCCGCTCCCACCGCGCGACCCAGCGGTGGCGCCGCTCCTTCCGACGACGCCTTCAAGTACGGCTCGCCCGGGCAGCTCCAGCAAGGCCTGACGGAGCCCGACATGTGGCCGGCGGCCACCGAAGAAGGTTGGAAGAAGCCGGTGCTGATCCAGTGGCAGCGCAACTTCGAGGATGCGTTGCGCGTGTCGAAGGCCACCGGCAAGCCGGTGATGGTCGCCGTCAACATGGATGGCGAGATCGCCAGCGAGCATTGGGCCGGCGTGCGCTACCGCGATCCGGAGACGGCCAAGTTCTTCGAGAGCTATGTCTGCGTCGTGGCGAGCGTCTACCGCCATGCGCCACGCGACTTCGACGAAGCCGGCAACCGCATCCCCTGCCCGCGCCTCGGCACGGTCACTTGCGCCGAGCACATCGACAACGAACGCCAGCTGTACGACAAGTACTTCGACGGAATGCGCGTGTCGCCGCGCCACATCGCGCTCGACCTCGAGGCCAAGCCGATCTACGACGTGTACTTCGCCTGGGACACGCAAACGATCTCGACGGCGTTGGTGAAGGGCATCGAACACCTGGAAAAGCCCCTGCCGCGACCGCCGGACTCGACGCTCGAAGAGCGCATCGCCAGCCCCGACGCGCTCGAACGCGCCGCCTTGGAGGCCCAGTACAAGACCGCCAACGTCGAGACGCGACGCCTGTTGATCGAGAAGGTCGGCGCGCAGAAGTCGGTCGACCAGAACGACCTCCTGCGCCTGGCCTTGTTCGGCCTCGATGTCGAGTTGGCGCGCGCGGCGCGGCGAGTGCTGGCCACGGCTGAAACCGAAGGCGCGGTCGACTTGATCGCCGAGGTGCTCAAGCAGCCGTTGGCCGAGGACGAGCGCGCCATGCTGGTCGAAGCGGCCAAGCGCCTCGCCGCGCGACATCCGCGCGCCTCGACCTTGGCGGCCGTGCAGGAAGGACTGTCGCGCGGCTCGAGCTTGCTCGACGCGCGGCGCTTCGCGGAGATCGAGTACTCGTCGCAATCGCGCGCGGCGGGCATCGCGCCCGTCGAAACCACGCTCGAGCGCCGCGCCGTAGCGGCCGAAGTCGCGCCGAGCGACGCCGCGCAGCAATTGGCCTTGGCCGAAGCCTTGCTGGAACGCGCCGAAGCGCGCCCGGACGACGCGCGCTTCGCGCAGCTGTTGGTGGCCGACGCCAAGTCGGCCGCCGAGGCCGCCTCGCGCCTCGGGGCGGGCGGCTGGCGCCTGTCGGCCGTGCGCGCCGCCGTGTTCGACTGGAACGGCGAACGCGTGGCCGCGCGCGCGGCGGCCGTCGAAGCCATCGAAGGCGGGATGCTCAAGGACGTCTCCACCGAGGCCACGGTGCACGAGCGCACGGCGCTGCGTGTCGTCAGCTTGTTCGCCGCCGCGCGCGAGACCGCCATCCGCGAGGCCTACAGGAAGCGCGAGCGCTGGCCCAGCGAGTGGCTGGCGGATGTGAACGCCGCCGGCCTGATCGTGGCGAAGAACCGCCTGACGACCACCGAACAGCTGCTCTCCATCCACGACTTCCTGCGTTGGTTGGGCGGCGCGCCGCGCGCCAACGCCATCCTCGAGGAACTGCTGGCGCGCCGGCCGGATTCGCCGGAGGCCCACGACCGCCTGCGTGCACGCTTGTTGTTCGATGGCGGCCCCTCGCGCCTGGAATCCGACTACGAAGCGCGCCTCGCCAAACCCGACGCGCACCCGCAACTGGCATGGTTCGCCGGTTATGCCGCGCTCGTGGCGGCCGAGCACCAGCGCCGCGAAGGCCGACCGGACGAGGCGCTGGCTTCGTACGCGCGCGGCAGCGCGCGCTTCGCGGCGTGGAGCGCGGCGAACCCCGCGGGAGCCGCCGAGGCCGCCCACTACGAGGCGCTGGCCTTCGCCGGCCGCGCGCGCGTCCTCATGGAGCGCGGGGAACTGTCAAGTTCCTTGGACGCGTTGCTCGCCTGCTTCGAGCGCTCGCCGAAGAGCGCTGCCTCGCCCGATGGCTTGAACATCACCCCCGCAGACACGGCGCGCCAACTGCAGGCGCGCTTGGCCGTGCCCGAGCAAGCGGAGGCCTTGGCCCGCCTCGCCGCGGCGCTGGCGAAGCTCGATCCGGCACTGCTCGAAAAGCGCGAGTTCGAGCGCGAAGACCCGCGCCAAGGCCGCCGTCGCCCGCGCGGCCAATGAAGTCGGACGACGCGCCTCAACGCACCAGCGGCGTGTCCTCGTCGAAGGCGTGCGTCCCGCGAGCGTAGGCGAGTTGCTCCGCGGCGAAGCGCGGATCGTCGCAACCGAGGTCGCGGAAGGGCACCAGCATCGATCCCTCGCGCACCAACGCTTCTTGCAGGCGCGTGGGGTTCAACTCGCGCGGTTCGCAGCGCGCCTGCGCGCACAACGCCGCCGCCATGCCGGCGGCTTGTCCGATCTGCATGACGACCGGCTGGAGGCGCGTGCAACCGTTGGCGATGTGCGTCGACCCGATGGTCTTCTCGGCGCACAACAGTCCATCGTGCGCGCGCGGCACCAGCGCGCCATACGGGATCTGGAAGGGCGCGTTCTTCGGGTAGTCCTCGACCAAGCGCAGCCGTGGCGGCAGGTGCGCCTTGGCGTGGTGGTGGTCGAGGAAGTAGTCGCCCACCGCGATCGAGGTCGGCGCGAGGCGCGGACGCGCCTTGCCGGCGCGCGGCACCACTTCGCACTCGCCCACGGTCTCGACGGCCACTACGCGCCGCGATTCGCGCACATAAGGCATCAACGGCAGGGAATCCGGCGTGCCGAACTCGTTCCAGAGGCCCCACTCGGGGTGGCCGAGTTCGCGTTGCATGTGGCGCACGAAAGCCAAGGTGCGGCGCTTGGCGCGACGGAACACGTCGAGGCGTCCGGGCCCCGGCTCGTACATGGCGAGGTCGATCGGGAAGTCGTTCGAGTGGAACGGCCAGTTCAACATGAACTTGCCCGTGCCGCCGTCGCTGGTCGCCAGCGCGCCGTAGGTGATGAACGACTTCCAGTCGTGCAAGCCGTGGTTCCACCACGCCGGATCGGGGTTCGAGCAGACGATCGAGGTCGCGCCGTCGAACTCGCGCGGATCGTGTTCCGGGATGGGCTCGATCTCCGAGGCGCGTCCGCTCGCGTCTGGCCGCAGGATGGCGACCCAAGTCGGATCCTGGACCTCGAGATCGGGTTGCTCGGGAGCGCTCGGCTCGCGCGTCTGCGCGCGCGACTCGCGACCGAAGCGATGCTCGACTCCGGCGGTCAAGAGCACATCGCCGTACTCGGTGGCTTCGACGACGACATGCGCGCGCACCTCGCGCGTCGCGCCGCCGTGTTCGTAGCGCGCGCCCACCACGCGTCGTCCTTCGACGATGGCCTCGCAAAAACGCGCGCCGTGCAGGACTACCGCGCCCGTCTCGGCCACGAAGCGCGCGAGGATGCGCGCCCCCACGGCGGGTTCGAAGCATGTATTGGAGACCCAGCCGGTGCGCACCTTGTCGGCTCCGCCGTAGTGCGCCTCGATGGCGTCGCGGAAACGGCGGAAGAACCCGCTTCCCAAGGCGCCTTCGTTGCCGTCCAATGCGGAGACGCCTGCGGCGGTGATCATGCCGCCGAGCCACGGACTCTCCTCCAAGACGAGCACCGAGGCGCCCGCGCGCGCTGCTTGCCACGCGGCCGCGGCGCCCGAGCATCCTCCACCCACCACCAGCACATCGACGCGATCGACCATGTTGCGCACGATCCTAGCGAGCCTCGTCGTCGGAATCAGCGCGTTGTCGGCACGCGCGCAGGAGCTGCGCGGCGTGTGGATCCCCAACACCGGCAGCGCGGTGCTCGAGTCGCGCGCCGCGATCGCCGAGGCCATGGAGGCCTGCCGCGCGCACGGATTGAACGCCGTCTACCCGGTGATGTGGAGCAAGGGGGCGACTTGCTATCCGAGCAAGGTGGCCGAAGGCGTCGTCGGCGCGCGCATCGACCCGCGCTATGGCGAGCGCGATCCGTTGGCGCAAGTCGTGTACGAGGCGCACCGCCGCGGCATCGAGGTCGTGGCGTGGCTCGAGTACGGCTTCGCGGCGGAACACGCCAAGCGCCCGACCAGCGTCTTGAAGCGCCACCCCGAGTGGGCCGCCATCGGCCCCGATGGCAAGCGCGTGGTGAAGAACGACTTCACCTGGGCCAACGCCTTCGACCCGGAAGTTCAACGCTTCCTCGCCGACTTGGCGCTCGAGGTGGCGCGCGAGCACGACGTCGACGGCGTGCAAGGCGACGATCGCCTGCCCGCGGTGGCTTCCACGGCGGGCTACGACAAGGCCACGTTGAAGGCGTGGGCGCGCCACTCGGGCGAGACGAAGAAGCCCGCGCTCGACGATGAACGCTGGAAGGCCTGGCGCGCCGGGCTGCTCAGCGATTGGATGGGGAGCTTGCGCGACGAACTGCGCGCGGCCGAGGGCCTGCAATGGTCGAGTTCGCCCTCGTGCTATCCGTGGGGCTTGGACGAGTACTTGCAGGACGCCAAGGCGTGGGTCGAGCGCGGACTCGTCGACGCCATCCATCCGCAGGTGTACCGCCACGACCTCGCGGCCTACACGCGGACCCTGAAGGAGCAAGTGCGCGAGCTGCGCCGCGAGGGCGGCCCCTTGTTCGCGCCCGGCGTCCTCGTCAAGGCTGGCTCGTACGTCGTCGAGCGCGAACACTTGCTTGGCGCCTTGGCCGCCAATCGCGCGCACGGCTGCGCCGGCGAGATCCACTTCTTCCTCGAAGGTTTGCGCGAGCAGAACGACCACTTGATGCGCGCCTTGCGCGCGGGACCGTACGCCAAGGACGCGCTCGCGCCATGGCGCGTGGCCAAGCCGCGCCCGGTGCCGCTCGAGGCGCAGCTCGACGCCGAGGGGCGCGCCGCTCTAGCCACGCCCGTCGGCGCGGGCGAGTTGTGGCTGGACCTCGAGTCGGGGGCGACCGTCGACGTCGTGGTCGAGGGCGCCGGCGAAGGGCGCGTGGAGGTGCGGCTCGTCGAAGGTCTCGCGCGGATCGCGCGGGCGGGGCGGGGCGAGGCGCGCACGTGGACCGTGCGCGCCACCACCCGCGGCGGAAAGCCCTTGGCGGGCGCCAAGTTCGTGTGGCTGGCGAGCCGCTCGGCCCTGCGCTGAGGGCCTACCACGCGCCGTAATCCGCTCCGAGGAGCGGCTGCACCACGGAATCCCGCGAACTTCAAGCTTCCAGCCCCCGTCATGACGTCGAGGGGGTAGGTTTGGGAGTTACCCGCATCCTCCCCCAGCCACCACGATGCGACGACTCGCCCTATCGTTCGGAGCGCCGCTGCTCGGCCTCGCTCCCCTCGCCGGCTCCGCCTTCGCGCAAGCGCCCGCAGGCTACTACTCTTCCGTCGACGCGACCAACTCCACCACGTTGCGCGCGACGCTGCACGCGGTGATCGACGACCACGTCAAGATCCCCTACACGGCCAGCGCCACGGACACTTGGAACGTGCTAGAGCTCGCCTGCCAGGATCCGGCGAACAGCACGCGCATCCTCGACGTGTACAGCAACGCGAGCTACGCCAAGAGCGGCGGCGGCAACCAGAACTACGACCGCGAGCACACTTGGCCGAACAGCTACGGTTTTCCGCAGGACGATCCCGACAACTACGCGTACACCGACTGCCACATGCTGTGGCTGTGCCGCATCGACTACAACTCGGCGCGCGGCAACATGCCTTACCGTGCGTGTTCGAGCTCGTGTCAAGAATACACGACAACCGCCAACAACGGCCAAGGCGGCGGATCGGGAACGCATCCCGGCAACTCGAACTGGGCCAATGGCGCCGGCTCGACGGGGACATGGGAGACGTGGATCGGACGCCGTGGCGACGTGGCACGCGCCATCCTATACGCCGACCTGCGCTACGAAGGCGGTCAACACGGCGGCACCGGCTCGAACGAGCCCGACCTGCGGGTCACCGACAACGCCGCGTTGATCCAGACGACCGGCGGCAATGCCAGCGTGGCGTACATGGGGCTCTTGTCCGTGCTGCTGCAATGGCACCAACAGGACCCGCCGGACGCGTTCGAGCGCAACCACAACAACGTGGTGTTCCAATACCAGGGGAACCGCAACCCGTTCATCGACAACCCGGATTGGGCGCAGTGCCTGTACGCGGGAGCGTGCGGCACGGGCGTGACGTACTGCTACGGCGACGCCACCGGCATCGCCTGCCCGTGCGCCAACCACTCACCGGCGGGCGCGGGCGCGGGCTGCTTGAATTCGCTCGCCCAAGGAGCGGCGCTGCGAGCCACGGGTGCCGCGAGCGTCGCAGCCGACACGGTCGTCTTGCGCGGCGCCGGCATGCCGAATTCCTCGGCGTTGTACTTCCAAGGCACCACGCAGGACGCGCAAGGGACGTTGTTCGGCGACGGCAAGCGCTGCGCAGCGGGTTCGGTCATTCGCCTCGGCACCAAGGTCAACGCCGCGGGCGGCTCGCAATGGCCTGGCGCGGGCGACCCGAGCGTGTCGACGCGCGGAGCGGTGCCGCCGGGTGCCACGCGCCACTACCAGATCTGGTACCGCAACTCGGCGGCGTACTGCACCGCCTCGACCTTCAATCTGAGCAACGGCTTGTCGATCAGCTGGGGCCCGTGACGGCCGGCGGCGCCGCGGGCACGGCTGTCAGGTCTTCTTGACAGTCCCGGGCGCCGCGAAGGACCTGGGCTCGAGGATCGCGCCCAGCGCGCGCGCCGCGAGTAGCAACGCCCGAGGCACGTGGAAGAAGCCCTTGTAGGGCCCGCCCTTGAAGCGCTGCGAGACGGCGCCTTGGCGGTCGAGGTAGCCGAACCACTCGCCGTGGGCCGCATCGGGGAAGCGGGCGAAGGTCCAATCCGCCACGCGCACCCAGCGCTCGAACCAGGCCCGATCGCGCGTGTGCTCGAAGGCCTTGGCGCACGCCACCAGCGCCTCGCAGTGCGGCCACCACAGCTTCATGGGCCACTCGAGCTGGGCCGGCGAAAGGCCCTTTTCGTCGAGCAAGTAGTACAGGCCGCCATGCACCTGGTCCCAACCGCGGTCGAGCGACCATTCGATGGCGTCGAGCGCGTCCTTGGCCGCCGCCTCGTCGCCCGTGGCGCGCGCGTAGTCCAGCAAGAACCAGCCCATCTCGATGGCGTGGCCGGGGTTCAGCAAGCGCCCCTCGGGCGAGTCGAGGTCGGAGCCGTCGGCGGCGATGGTCTCGAGCACCACCTTGCGCTCGCGCCGCAGGAAGCGGCGCGCTTCGCCAGCGCAGGCACGCGCCTCGGCGGCATGCGGCCCGTGGAAGCCGCCGTCGAGCTCCTGGATCAGGTTGAGCACGATCATCGGCACGGCGAGGCCCTTCGAGGGCGTCTCGCCCTCCTCGCGCGGCCTGCCGGCGAGGCGCGGATCGTTGATGGCCTCGAGCACCCAGCCGAACACCTCGCGCGCCTCCTTCTCGGCCCAAGCTTCGCCGAAGGCGCGGCCGTACTGGGCCATGGCCATCACATGGAAGCACTCGCTGAAGATCTTGCGCTGCAGCTGCACGGGTCGACCTTCGCGCGTGGTGCAGAACCACACGCGGCGGTCGGGGCGGCGGCAATGGTCGCGCAGGAACTCGGCGCCGCTCTTGGCCTGCACCTGGAACTCCGCGCACGGCTCGAGTTCGGCATGGAGCTTCGAAAGCATCCACACGGCGCGGCCTTGCAGCCAGATGTGCTTGCGCGTGTCCCACACCGTCCCGTCGCGGTCCAGGCAGTTGAACCAACCGCCGTGCTCGCGATCGGGCGCGTGCTTCATCCAGAACGGGATGACGGAACCGGTCAGTTCGTCCTCGAGGCGCGCGCGGCGGCCGTCGATGCGGGTGCGGAGGTTGGCGTCGGCGAGGGGCATGGCTGGTCGTGCGTGGGAAGCCGGTTCAGCGGCTGCGGGCCATCCACTCGCGCCAACGCTTGTGCAGCGTGTGCGCGCTCGGGAACATCGAGTTGGGCGAGAGGAAGTGCGAGTACTCGAAGGTGATCAGCTTGTCGACCTTGGCGTCGAGGGCGCACTGGATCTTGTGGCGCAACTTGGGCCAGGCGATGGGCGGGAACTTGATGTGCACGTCGCGGTCGAAGGTCTCGATGTTCGACCAGCTCTGCACGCCATGCTCCTTGGCGAGGCGCGAGTTGATGGCGAGGAAGCGCGGCAGGTCGCCGAACTCGACATTGCCGTCCTGGAAGGCGACCACGTCGACGTAGCCCTGGATCTTCTGGAAGACCTGCTTCCACTCCTCGGCGTGCTCGTCGAGCGACAAGGTCTTGTCGAACTGCTTAGCCCCGCGGAAGTACGGCGAGATGAGGATCGGCAGCCCGGTGGACCTCTTCAGGTGGCCGGCGAGCTTCTGGTAGACCTGCATCACGCCCGGGTCGAAGGCGTCGATCTCGTGGCACACGTACCAGCCGCGGAACGCGCCGCTCCTGCCGTGGCGCTGCCAAACCTCGTCGCAGAACGCGATGTTGAGGTCCGCCTCCTCCATGTGGCGGCCGGAGTGCCAGTACTTGCCCGAGTCGTAGGTGCCGAACCACAAGTCCATGCCGTGCTGCTCGGCGAGCTCCAGGTACAAGGCGACCAGGTCCTCCTCGACGAGCAGGTGCGAATGCAAGGAGCGCAGCACCTTCGAATCGAAGGTGGCGCGATCCTTGTATCCGGCGCGGATCAGGATGACCGTGTCGATGCCGTCGGCGCGCATCTGGGCGAAGTCGCGCGCCCATTCGTCGCGCCCCCAGTTGGCCGAGGGGATGTCGTGGCTGATCTCATCGAGGAAGGTGCCGGTGAGCATGGTGTCGTGTCGTGGGTGCGCGCTGGGCGGGATGCGAGTCGTCAGGATTACTTGCGACGCAGGAGGATGGTCTCGATGGCGTGCGGACCGACGGCGAGGCGCACGCGCGCGCCGGAGAAGGGCAGCGCCTCCAGCACGCGGTCCATCAGGTCGACGCGCTCGGCCGAGGCCCAGCCTTCGCCCGCGGCGGCGGAGCCCGGCTGGGCATTCGGCTCGACGCGCAGGTCGGCCTCGACGCGCTCGCCGCCCCGGTTCCACACGCGCAAGCACACCGCTCCGTCGGCGCGGGGCTGGATGGCCGAAAGCGACAACCCGGGCGCGTCGCAACTCGCCATGGCCCCCACCAGCGGCCCCAGCGACGCGGCCGCGCGTTCGTGCGCGCCGCGCTCGACCTGGAAGGCCAAGGGCGGATGCGCGTGGAGGAAGGCGCGCGGAGCGACTTCGTGCGCGCGCACGCCGGCCGGCACCGGGCGCCAGCTGAACGACAGCTCGGTGCCGAGCGGCACCTGTTGCGCCATGGGCGTCTGGGCCGCAGGACCGGCGCCGCAGCGGCGGATCGAGCCGCCCTCGCGCGACAAGCGCCCGACGACGCGCTGCAGCGTCAATGCGATGAAGCTCTTCTGGTGGCCGTCGCGTCCACCCATGTCGACCAGCTCGTGCTCGAACAAGCCGCGCGTCGCGACCGCGACCGCGCCCTGTGCATCGCCCGCCACGACCAAGTCGCGGCAGAAGCGCGTGGGGTACTCGCTCTCGCCGGGATAGCCCTTGCGCAACTCGGCCGTCTCGGCCGCCGTGGCGGGCACCACGCGCGGACGGCGCGTGAACTCGAAGCATGAACCGGCCTCGGTCTCGACCACGCCCGAGCCGCACGGCAGGAACACGCGCAACCGGTGGTCGGGGATGGCGCTCGCCACGACCAGTCGCACGCGCAACTCGTCGAGGTCGTCCCGCAGGGATAGCTGCGCCTCGATGCTGATCGGCGCCTCGCCGCCGAACGCGTCGCCCACCCATTGGGGCGACCACTCGAGCTCGACGAGCATGTGGCTGCCCCAGTCGTCGCGCCAACACTCGATGCGCGCGCCGTTTTGTCCGCGCGTCGTCGCAGGCGTGGCGCCCGCGGGCAGGCTGAAGCTGTACAGGTCGCCGTCGTCGGGGGTCGATTCGAACAACAGCAGCTCATCCCACACGCGGCCCGTGCGCTTGTCGAGCACGGCCAGCGATCCGTTGCGCCGCGCGTCGATCTTGAGCCAGTTGTTCTCGATGCCGCGGCCCTCGAGCGTGTCGCTCGCGGCTTGCGGACCGCCTTGCAGCGACAACTCGTAGTACGCGAGTCCGGTGGGCGGCAAGGCGGCCGGGAAGCGCGCCAACACCAAGGTCCCCGTGCGATAGTCGAGGTGGCGCGGCACCATGACCGACTCTTCCTCCTCGGTCTGCAGCAACTCGATCGCCACGCGCACCGGCTTGCCGTCGGGGCCCACCATGGAGAGGCGCGACAGCTCGTCGAAGGACAGGGGGCGCGGCCAGTGGACCTCGCACTCCACCACCTCGTCGACGGACTCGAGGTGCGGGTTGTGCACCGCCAGCACCACGACGTCCTTGCGCGGCGCGAGTCCCGCGGCGAGCGACAACTCGCGCAGCGCGTCGGAGACGATGCACTCGACGGTCGTGCGCGCCTCGCGCAAGCGCTCGCGTCCGGCCTCGTGGATCGAGTCGACGCCGCAGCCGCAGATGTCGTCGTGCGGATGCCCAAGCAGCACCAGCCGCCAAGCCTCGTCGAGCAGCGCCAGGTGCCGCTCGCCCGCGCGACCGAGACGCGCGACCAGCGGCTCGGCGTAGCGTTCGAGCAGCGACTCGACGCGATGGTTCTCGATCTTCAAGTCGATGCGGCTGCTCCACACGCTCGACAGGATCGGGTGGTGGGCGTTGCCCAGCAGCTCGCCGCGGTGCGCCTCCGCCGGCGCGCCGCGCGCCAACAAGGCGTCGATGGCGGCCTCGACGCCCACATGCCGCACCTCGACGCCGGACAGCTTGGAGCGCAGCTCGGCCAGCAGCCCGGGGAGTTGGGGCTGCGGTGGCATGTGGTCCGCGCCGTTGGGCAGGAGCAGCGCGCCACGCGCCTTGTCGCCCTGCGCCGCCAGCACGGATCGCGCCAGTTCGACGGCCGCGGCGGGATCCGGACGCCGGCCGCGGAAGTCGCCGAAGCGTTCGGGATGCCCGAGCGCGCAGATGGCGTCGTAGCCGTTCCTCAAGTACACGCCGAGCACGCGCGAACCATCGGGCGACTCCCATTGGAACTCGGTGCCCGCGCGCTCCCACAGATCCTTGGGCACCCCGCGCATGAACACGAAGCTGCGCAACCCAAAGCGCGCCAGGATCTGCGGCATCTGGCCGACATGCCCGAACGAGTCGGGCATCCAGCCGTCCTTGGGATCGCAACCCAGCTCGCGCGCCTGGTCCATGCCGCGGCGCAAGTTGCGCACGAGGGCCTCGGGGGAGACGAGGAATTCGTCCGGCAGCACGTAGCACGGCCCGAAGGACAGCCGCCCGGCGCGCGCCAGGCGTTCGATGCGCGGGCGCGCCGATGGACGCACGCGCAAGTAGTCCTCGAGCAGCGCCGTCTGTCCGTCGAGCGCGAAGGCGGTGAACGCTGGATCGCCCTCGAGCAGGTCCAGCACCTCGTCCACGGTGCGCACCAAGGCGTGACGGTACCCCTCGAAGGGCAAGTACCAGGCGCGATCCCAGTGCGTGTGCGACACCACGAGCGCCAACATGCCGGACATCGCTCAGGCGCCCTTTCCGTCGTCGAGCTTGGAGTGGTGCAGCTCGACGGGCTTGTGCACGCGGCGCAAGCGCATGTTCAAGAGCTCCACGAGCAGCGAGAAGGCCATGGCGAAGTAGATGTAGCCCTTCTCGATGTGCTGGCCGAAGCCTTCGGCCACCAGCATGACGCCGATCATGATCAGGAAGCTCAAGGCGAGCATCTTGATCGTCGGGTGGCGCTCGACGAATTCGCCGATGCTGCGGGCGAAGACCAGCATCACGACCACCGCCGCCACGACGGCGCCGATCATGATCGAAACATGCGAGACCATGCCGACCGCGGTGATGACCGAGTCGAGCGAGAACACGAGGTCGAGCACGAGGATCTGGCCGATGATGGCGCCGAAGCTCGCCACTTGGCGCGCCTTGCCGCCGTTCTCGTGCGCTCCGCCCTCGAGCTTGTCGTGGATCTCCCACGTGGCCTTGGCGATCAGGAACAGCCCTCCGCCGAGGAGGATCAGGTCCTTGCCGGTGAACTCGCGCTCCATGAGGGAGAAGAGCGGCGTCGTGAGCTTCATCACCCACGAGATGCACAAGAGCAGCCCGACGCGCATGAACATCGCTAGGAACAACCCGATGCGCCGCGCCTTCTCGCGCAACTCGGCGGGCAACTTGCCCACGAGGATCGAGATGAAGATGACGTTGTCGATCCCGAGCACGATCTCGAGGGCCGAGAGCGTCAGGAGGGCGATCAGGTTGTCGGTCGTGAGCAGTTCGGCCATACGAGGAGGGGGCGATCGCTGCGTTCCCGCGCGGAGACGCAGGCGAGGCGAAGGGCGCGACACTCTGCGCTTTCGACTAGGTCCGGAAAAGCACCCTACCCGCGCGGCTTGGTCCCAGAGGACGAGCCAGCGCATACAATCGCCCCCACTGGCGAATTTATCTTGAATATTCACGATCCAGAGGCATATTCATGCGCCACTTGCGCATAAAGACTCCGAACTCCGTCCCCCGCCCACGGAACGCAAGACCCACAGCCGCATGTCCCAATCCCCGCTCGAGAACCCGGTTTCGCACTCTTTTGAGCGCGCCCGCGACGCCGTGCGCGACGAGCGGCGCGCGCGCATCCTCGAATTGGTGCGCGAGCGCCGCATCAAGAGCCAGAGCGAGCTCGCCGAGCACCTCGGCGAGCTCGGGATCCACTGCAACCAAGCGACGCTCTCGCGCGACCTGCGCGACATGGGACTCTTGAAGGGGCCGGACGGCTACCAGTTGCCGCGCGAGGCCGGCTTGGCCGCCGACGACTCCCGCATGGCGCTGTACGGCGCCGTGCAGAACTACCTCGAGTCGGCGGTGGTCGCGGGCAACCTCGTGGTGTTGAAGACGCCGGTCGGAGCGGCGACGCCGTTCGCCGTGGCGCTCGACCGCGTGGGTCTCGCCGAGGTCTTGGGCACCATCGCCGGAGACGACACCGTGTTCATCGCCACCGCCGGCGCGACGGAAGCTAAGGCGCTCGCCAAGCGCCTGCAGGACTTGAAGGAGAAGCAGCGCCGATGAAGGCCGCCGCGAAGAAGAAGGTCGCCGTGCTGGGCGCGTCGGGTTACACCGGGCGCGAGCTGCACCGGTTGTTGTCGCGACATCCGTCGCTGGAGCTCGCGGCGTTCCTGTCGTCGCGCCTCGGCGAAGAGCCCGAAGCGCCCGAGCTGCCGTGCGACGCGCCCGTGGGACGCTTCGAGTGGGAGCGCCTCGACGACGTGGAGGCGGTGTTCCTGTGCACGCCGCACCTCGCCAGCGCGCAGTTGGCCAAGGACTGCCTGCGGCGCGGCATGAAGGTGGTCGACTTGTCGGCCGACTTCCGCTTCAAGGACGCGGAGCTGTACCGCGCCGCCTACGAGCACGCGCATCCCACGCCGGAACTCCTGTCCGAAGCCGTCTACGGCCTGACCGAGCGCGCGCGCGAAGCCGTGCGCGGCGCGCGCCTCGTGGCGAACCCCGGCTGCTACCCGACCTCGATCCTGCTGCCGTTGCTGCCGCTCTTCGAGCGCGGACTCGTGGCGGGCGGCACGCTCGTGTGCGACAGCAAGAGTGGCGTCTCCGGCGCCGGCAAGAAGCCCGCGGCGCGCACGCACTTCGGCGCGAGCCACGAGAACTTCCTCGCCTACGGCGTCGGCTTCCACCGCCACGGCGCGGAGATCAAGTCGCAGCTCGGGGTCGCGGATCTCGTGTTCGTGCCGCACCTCCTGCCACTGTTCCGCGGCATCTTGTCGACCATCTACCTCAAGCCTTCGGCGGGCGCGAGCGTGCAGGACCTGCGCGCGGCCCTCGCCGAGGAGTACGCGCACGAACGCTTCGTCAAGGTGTACCCACGCGGCATGCCCGAACTCGACCGCGTGCAACGCACCAACGAGTGCCACATCGCGCTCGAGCAGAACGGCTCGACCGTGGTGGTCGTCAGCGCCATCGACAACCTGCTCAAGGGCGCCTCCGGCCAGGCGCTGCAGAACATGAACCTGATGCTGGGGCTGCCCGAGACGGAGGGCCTCTCGTGAGGATCCTCGCCAAGATCGGCGGAGCGCAACTGGAGGAACCCGCGCGGCGCGCGCTGATGGCGCGCGCGGTGCGTCGCGCCGTCGAGGCGGGCCACGAAGTCGTGGTCGTGCACGGCGGCGGCAACCAGATCCGCGAGCTCGGCAAGCGCCTCGGCATCGCCGAGCGCCAGCACGAGGGCCTGCGCGTGACCGACGCCGAGACGGCCGACCTGGTGCTGATGGTGCTGGCGGGACTCGTCAACAAGGCCCTGGTGCACGATCTATGCGCCGCGGGCGTGCGCGCCGTCGGCTACGCCGGCGCCGACGCGGGAAGCTTCCACGCGAGGAAGCACGAGCCCGCGGGCGTCGACATCGGCTACGTGGGCGCGATCGCCAAGGTCGATCCGACCTTGACCTTCGCACTGCTCGAACAAGGCTTCACGCCGACCATCGCCACCTCCGCGCCGCTCGCCGCCGGGGAACCGGGGCCGAGCGACCACTCCTACAACGTCAACGCCGACTTGGCGGCCGGTCCGCTGGCGGCGGCGCTGTCGTGCGACGCGCTGCTGTTCCTCACCGACGTGCCTGGCGTGCTCGACGCGTCCAAGGCGCGCTGCGCGTCGCTTTCCCGCGCGCGCTGCGCCGAGCTGAAGGCCGCGGGCGTCGTCTCCGGCGGCATGATCCCCAAGGTCGACGCGGCGCTCTCGGCGCTCGAAGCCCTGCCGCGCGGCCTCGTGAAGATCGCCCCCGCCGACGGCGATGATTGCGTGCTGCGGGCCCTCGCCGACGACGCGGGCACGCGCTTCGTCTTGTCCTGAACGCTTGACACCCGCACCGACCATGCAAAGCACCCTCTCCCCCGCCAACGCCCTCGCGCTCGAGACCACCCGTCCGGTCGACGAGCATGTCGTCAAGACCTACGCTCGCAGCCAGGAGGTTTTCGTCGACGGCTGCGGTGCGCATGTGCGCACGGCGGAGGGTCGCGTCTACCTCGACTTCCTCGGCGGCATCGCCGTGTCCGCGCTGGGCCACGCGCATCCGCGCCTGGTCGAGGCGCTGCGCGACCAGGTCGGCAAGCTGATCCACACCAGCAACCTCCACCGCCACCCGTACACGGAGGAGGTCGCGACGCGGCTGGCGCGCCTGACCGGCCTCGAGGCAATGTTCTTCGCCAACAGCGGCGCCGAAGCCAACGAGTGCGCGCTCAAGTTGTCGCGCAAGTGGCAGCGCCTGCAAGGGCGGCCCGAGCGCACGAACTTCCTCGCGCTGGAAGGCGGCTTCCACGGCCGCACCATGGGCGCGTTGTCGGTGACGCATTCGAAGAAGTACCGCGAAAGCTTCGAGCCGCTCGTGCCGTGCTGCGCGTGGGTCGCGCCGAACGACGTCGGTGCGCTCGAGCAGGCGCTCGAGTCGATCCGCCCGGCCGCCTTCATCATGGAGCCCATCCAGGGCGAGGCTGGCGTGCGCGACCTGTCGCACGACTACCTGCGCGCCGCGCGCGAGCTGTGCACGCGAACCGGCACGCTGCTCGTGCACGACGAAGTGCAGGCCGGCTGCGGCCGCACCGGCACCTTCCTCGCCGGCGCGCAGGCCGGCGTGCTGCCCGACATCGCCACGCTGGCCAAGCCGATCGCCGGCGGCCTGCCGATGGGCGTCTGCGCCGTCGCCAAGCCCTTCGTCGACACGCTGCAGCCGGGCGACCACGGCACCACCTTCGGAGGCGGCCCGCTGGCGCTGCGCGCGGCGCTCGTGTTCCTCGAGGAGCTCGAGGAGCGCGGCCTCATGCGCGCCGTCGAGGAGCGCGGCGCGCAGCTCAAGCGCGGACTCGAAGCGCTGCAGGCGCGCCATCCCGAGATCGTCGAGCTGCGCGGACGCGGCTTGATCCAAGGCGTGCGCCTCGCGCGCGGAGCCGAGGATCTGCAGAAGGCGCTCTACAGGAACGGCTTGCTGGCGAACCGCACCGGAGGCGACACCATCCGCCTGCTGCCCCCGTTCGTCGTCGGCGAAGGCGATGTGTCGCAGGCGCTGGACATCTTCGCGCGAAGCCTCGCGGAGGCCTTGGCCTCCTGATCGAAACACGCCCCTCGGGAGTCGCACGCGTCCGGAGATCCTCGCGGAGGATCGGAGCGCGGCGGGAACCCCGGGCGGGCGCCTGTTCGTTCCCGCCGCGTCGTCCGCAGATCGAGAGACAGAAACGATGACAGTGATCCTGACCCCCGCCCGCCCCCCGCAAGCCTTCGGCCGCCTCGCCAAGAAGGACCTGCTGACGATCCAGCAGCTCGGCCCCGGCGATGTCGAGACGATCTTCGCCACCGCGGCGGAGCTGAAGAAGCACCGCGAACAGCACAACGCGCTCCTGAAGGGCAAGCGCCTCGCCATGATCTTCGAGAAGGACTCGTTGCGCACGCGCTTCACCTTCGACGTGGGCATGCAGGACCTCGGCGGCAGCGCCGTGTTCATGGACCACCGCGACGCGCGCCTCGGCCAACGCGAAGCCGTCAAGGACATGGCGAAGAACTTGGAGCGCTGGGTGCACGGCATCGTCGCGCGCACCTACAAGCACCGCGCCGTCGAGGAGCTGGCCGCCAACTGCGGCATCCCGGTCATCAACGGCCTGACCGACTACCTGCACCCCTGCCAGGCGTTGTCGGACCTCTTCACGCTGCACGAGCGCTTCGGCTCGGTGAAGGGCCGTCGCGTGGTCTACGTGGGCGACGGCAACAACACCTGCCACTCGCTGATGCACGTCTGCGCCCTGATGGGTGCGCACATCGTGGTCTGCTCGCCGGAGGGCTACGAGCCCAACGCGCGCGTCGTCAGCGAAGCGATGATCATGGCGCGCGAGTCGGGCTCGGACGTCGAGATCATGAACGACCCCGAAGAGGCGGTGCGCGGCGCCGACGCGGTGTACACCGACGTGTGGGCCAGCATGGGCCAGGAGGACGAGACCGAGGAACGCGCCTCGATCTTCGAGCAGTACCGCGTCGACGAGGAGATGATGGCGCTGGCCAAGCCCGACTGCGCGTTCATGCACTGCCTGCCCGCGCACCGCGGACAGGAAGTGACCTCGCCCGTCATCGACGGCCCGAATTCGATCGTCTTCGACATCGCCGAGAACCGCCTGCACATCCAGAAGGCGATCCTGGTGCTCTTGATGGGAGCGAGGGGCTGACATGGCCACCTTGCAGGAGTTCGCGCTCGACTGGGCGCACCATCGCGAGGAGACGCTCAAGTTGCTGCGCGCGCTCGACGATCGTTCGCTCGCCGCCAAGACCGACGCCGACGGGCGCACGCTTGGTCGCATCGCCTGGCACCTCGTGCAGACGCTGCCCGAGATGCTCGGCATGGCGGGCGTCCCGATCGCCGGACCGGGGCCCGAGGACGCGCCGCCCGCGAGCGTCGCGGCCATCGTCTCGGCCTACGACGAGGCCAGCGCGCTGGTCGCGCCCGCGGTGCAAGCCGCGTGGGCCGGCGTGGACCTGGGCTCCACGATCCCGATGTACGGCCAGGACTGGCCGCGCAGGCTCGTGCTGTCGGGCCTGATGCTGCACGAGGCGCACCACCGCGGCCAGATGACCGTGCTGATGCGCCAAGCCGGGCTCAAGGTGCCCGGCGTGTTCGGCCCCGCCCGCGAGGAGTGGGGCGCCTACGGCATGCCGGCGCAGCCCTGAGGGCGCGCGCCCCTTCATCCTCCCTTCGC
>Ga0172372_10003417_pt1 | contig 23328 bp, 23 predicted proteins | sample LakKiv5m_2_FD_114544 | JGI IMG/M metagenome (GOLD analysis project Ga0172372, IMG submission 114544) | Freshwater microbial communities from Kabuno Bay, South-Kivu, Congo - kab_092012_9.5m | ecosystem: Environmental > Aquatic > Freshwater > Lake | place: Democratic Republic of the Congo...
AACAAAGCACCCTACACCGCCTTCGGCAACAACGGGTTGTACGTGGTGCCCCGGAGTGGCGAGCAAGCAGGCCAGGTCATTCAGGTGGCCAGCGCGCCGCACGGGGCGGAGCTGACCGGGCCCTGGTTCTCGCCCGACGGACGGTCGCTGTTTCTCAGTGTGCAGCACCCCGGAGAAAACTCTCCCACCATGAACCAGTTAACCAGCCATTGGCCGGACGGCGGCGACAGCATGCCCCGACCTTCGGTCGTTGTCCTTTCGGGGGAATTGCTGGACGGGCTAAGCGCCATCGCCGAACAGAAAGCCAGCTAACTCGCCCGGACGGACATCGCCGTTCCTGCCAGGGGTTAACGGACCAGGGTCACGGTGCCGCTTTTCCACGAGGGCCCTTCGCCAGGTGTGACACTGCGGGCCTGGTACACGTACACCCCCAATTCTGCCGGGAGCCCGCGGTAGAATCCGTCCCAGCCGATGGCCGGATCCAGGCTTTGAAAGACCAATTCTCCCCAACGGTTGAAAATGCGCAACGCAAACTGGTCCAGGTCCGGGCAAACGGCGTAATTCACCCAGCGGAATTGATCGTTGAGGCCATCGCCGTTGGGTGAGAACGCGTTGGGCAGCGAGGGCAAACAGCCGCATTCCAGCTGGAGCAGTACTTCCACCGAATCGCTTATCGCGCAATCGCCGAGGCTGGCTTCGAGCACAAAGACACCCGGTCCCATTACCGCGAGGATGGGTGTCGCGGCGCCCGTTGACCAGAGGTAGGCCGTGGCGTCGCTTTGGGGCGTTAACAAAAGTTCATCATCTGCACACCAGGACACGGTGGCCTGCGGAAAACTCAGTTCAGGATAAGGCGTGAAGGTGACGGTGGCCTCCGTTTCAGCCAGGCACAGGCCATTGCGGATTTGCAGGGTGTACGTTCCACTCGCGCTGACGGCAATCGAAGAGGCCGTGCTGCCGGTTGACCAGGCGTAGGTGTACCCGGGAAGGGCGTCCTGGCCCAACACCACAGGGCTGCCTTCACAAAGGTTCGTATCGGCAGGGAGCCTGGGTATTTCAGGGACTGCGTCCACCAAAATGACGACAGAATCCAGGTACATTTCCCCGCAATCATCCGTGTAAGTCACCGAATAGGTGGTGGTGCTGGCGGGCCATGCTTGGGGATTTTCCGAAAAGGGATCAGACAGGGCAACTGACGGGCTCCAGGTATATCCGCTGAATCCGGATGCAGCGGAAAGCGACACGGTGTCGCCCGAGCAGGTGGACAAAACCGGAGCGGGCAAGGCGATATCCAGCCGGTTGTAGCAGGCAATCTGCTCGTTGCTCAGCGCGCCCGTGGCTGCGGTAAAGCCAAAGTAAACCAGCGGATCGCCGCCAAAAACAGAGGCTACCAGATCGCCGGTGTATGCAACCCGGAGGGTACAATTCACGAAAACTTCCAGGGTATTCGATGCGCTGGTCCAGCGGATGGACACTTCGTGGTACACGTTGTTTTCCGCGTTGCAGGTTCCCGGGAGAATGTTCACCGGAGCAGCCAGGGACGTCGGCCCTGAATGGGCTGGATTGCCATCGGAAACAATCGCCACGTGGTCGCAGGAGGGATCGCTGTAACTGCTGTTCTGGTAGGTGTCAAATTCCACGGCAACTGACGGCGTGACGCCCAGGTAACCCAGTCCGCCCCCCGATGCCCCGACCGCCGTGGAAAGCGGCTGAAGCACGAAGGCGATGCCATCCGCACCCGCATCCGAATTGCCCAGAAAAAGCGAAGCCTCCACCCGAAAATCCTGCTCCAGGTTAATCTTGTCCGGATACCAGGCGGAACCGGTCTGCGTAGTGAGCGCGGGCGTAAGTCGAATGCAATCATCGCCCAGATCAACGGCCGAACCGTTCAGGACAAACTGGGCCTTGAGCGGCCAGGGAGCAATGCCTATAAATATTAAAATAAATTTATATAATAATTTCATACAATTCCTGCATGCTTTATTCCTGAGTGTCATTGGTTGCTTCGCTCCAAAAGGGCTGCTTCTCGGAGGAACTCCTTCATCCTGCAGCCATGCGGGCTGCTCCAAGCGGAATTGGGCAACCCACTGCGCTTAAAGGTACCCCTGAACACCTGCGCAGCGAACGGGTGGCCCTTCCCCCGATGGACAGCCTTTAAAGTTCAGGATAAGGCCCTGATTTTCAAAGGTATTTCTCGTGCTTTCCTGTAAGGCCCGGAAAGGTATCTTTGGGGCATGGCTGGAACCGAACCGCAGGTAGCCGCAAGGCGCTTTCCCTTGGAACAGGTTTTGCGCAACCTGAAGGATTGGCCCTTGTACCGTCTGTCCAAGGATCGGGAGCGCTTCCTGCATCAGGTCATGGAAGAGGCCCAACGGGAGCTGCTCAGCGAGCACCGAAGCAGTTCTGCGCTGCAGGCTTTGCTGGCCAACAGCCTGTACCATGAGAAAATCCGGTTAACCCGCAAACCCTGGAGCGTTGACCCGCCGGACGAAAAGAAGTTCTGGGCTTTCGTGGCCAGCGAATTGACCCGATTAGAGCAGGAAAACGCTCCTCAAGCCGATTGGATCGCCCTGCTCCACAAGATCCTGGAACGTTACGGCCGGGAGATCCAGGGCAATTTTCACAATCCCACCTACCAGTTCGCCAGGCAGTTCTTGCCGATCGCGTTTAACCGGCTGCTCAATGCGTCCGGCAACCGCAATTTCAGCCGCGTTTTTGGCAATCGACTGGGTATTCACGACCGTGTACACCTGGACGGTGATGTGGAAAGGCTTCGGAAGATTGTCCGCGACGGGGGTACCGTGGTCATGGTTCCAACGCATTTTTCCAACCTGGATTCCATTCTGGTGGGCTATGCCATTGATGCCATCGGACTCCCCCCTTTTCTCTATGGTGCGGGACTCAACTTGTTCAGCGCCCGCATTCTGGCTTTCTTCATGAACCGCCTGGGGGCTTACAAAGTAGATCGGCGCAAGAAAAACAGAATTTACCTGCAAGCGCTCAAGGCCTATTCCACCACCGCGCTCGAAGAAGGTTGCCACAGCCTCTTTTTTCCCGGTGGAACCCGTTCCCGCTCCGGAGCCGTGGAGAAGCAACTCAAACTCGGATTGCTCAGTACGGTGGTCGAGGCGCAACGGCGCCAGTTGTTGCGCAATCCACAAGGGCCTTTCCAAAAAATCTACATTGCGCCCGTAGTCATCAGCTACAACTTTGTGCTGGAAGCACCGGCGCTCATCAAAGATCACCTCCAGGAAATCGGTCGGGAACGGTTTTTTGTGGAGCAGGATCGCTACTCCAGTTCCGGGAGAATCGCCCGGTTTATCCTCCGCTTTTTCACGGCGGGGTCTGATATCCGCATCCGCTTCGGCGACCCAATGGATATTCTGGGCAACCCGGTCGATGCTGCCGGAAACAGCCTGGATCCGAGCGGAAAACCCGTTCCCCTCGCTGCGTATTTCCAGCACAATGGTGTGCTTCGGGAGGACTTCCAGCGGGATTTTGAGTACACCAAAATCCTGGCCGACAAAGTCGTGCACGCGTTCCATCGCTACAACACGGTCATGGCCAGCCATGTGGTCGCGTTCGCCGCCTTCCGGTTAATGCTCAAGCGGCACGCCGATCTGGATTTGTACCAGGTCCTGCGGCTGCCGGAGGAAGACCGCTGGTGGGACTGGGCTGCCTTAGCGGAAGCCGTCACGCGGCTCGTCCAGGAAGTAAAGGCCCGCTGCGACCAAGGGGAGCTTTACCGCGAACCCGTGCTCGATCAACCCACAGATGCCATCCTCAAGCACGGCATTCGCAACCTGGGCATTTACCACGACAAGCGCGCGTTGAAAATTGAGAAACGCAGCGGAAAAGTGGCCTCCGATGACCTTCGGTTGCTGCTATTTTATCACAACAGAATGGACGGCTTCGGCTTTGAACACCATGTCTGAGCAAGCGCCTGTTGCCGTTGTCGGAGCCGGAAGTTTCGGCACCGCTGTAGCCAATCTTTTAGCCGAGAACAATAACGTGCTGTTGTACTCGCGCTTGCCAGAACGCGTGGAGCTCATGGAGAGCAGCCGCAGCAGCGCAGGACAACCGCTGCATGAACGGGTTGCGGTTACCCACTCCCTGAAGGAGATTGCTAATCGCTGTTTTCTCATCTTTCCGATCGTTCCCTCGGAGCATTTCTCCGGAATGCTGGCGGAGCTTAGCCCTTACCTAAGACCAGACCATTTTCTCATCCACGGCACCAAAGGGCTGCACGTTGAACCGGCCAACTTGCAATTGGGCCTGGAAAGCCGGCTGAAGCGCCACCAGGTGCTCACCATGTCCGAGTTAATCCTCCGCGAAACGGTGGTATTGCGGGTAGGATGCCTGCACGGACCCAATCTGGCTTCAGAAATCGCTCAGGGGCTGCCCGCGGCTACGGTCATTGGCAGCCGTTTTGACGAAGTGATCAACGAGGGAAAACAAGCCTTGCGCTCCAACCGCTTTCAGGTGTACGGCAGCTATGATGTGATGGGCATTGAATTGGCGGGGGTACTCAAAAACATTCTTGCCATAGGATCCGGTATGGTCAGGGGACTTGCCCTGGGCGAAAATGCGCGTGCCCTACTCATGACCCGTGGTCTAAGCGAACTGATTCACCTGGGCAAAACGCTGCACATCGATCCGCGAGCATTCCTGGGACTGGCTGGTATCGGGGACATCATCGCCACCTGTTCCAGTCCTCACAGCCGCAACTACACGGTGGGCTTCCGGCTCGCAAAAGGTGAAACCCTTCCCCAAATTCTCGATTCCATGGAAGAAGTGGCGGAGGGGGTTCATACTGTCCAGGTAGCCCTTGCTTTAGCCAATGAGGAGGGCGTAAGCATGCCTATCATTGGCATGTTACATCGGATCCTGTTTGAAGATGCCCCAGTCACGGAAAGCTTACAACGCCTGATGAGCTACCGAATTAACCGAGATGTAGATTTTATCTAATGGCTCTGTTATCCATCGAGCAAGCAATCCAAAACCTGGAACGCTCACTTCAAAGCGATCAATCTTCCTATGAAGAATGGAATCTGAACTATTTCAAGGTTCACAAGCATCGCTACCGAAATGATTTAATCACGTTTCAGAAGTACTATTCAGAAGGCAGAATTCTGGAAGTTGGTTCGGCTCCGTACCATGTTACCTATCTTCTACAACAGTTCTCTCAGCAGGTAACAGGCGTTGACATTGATCCCGATCGCCACCATCATTACATCAAACAGCACGATCTAAAAATAGTCAAATGTAATATTGAAAAAGAAACTCTTCCTTTTGAGAATAAAGTGTTCAAATACGTACTGCTTAATGAGGTGTTTGAGCACCTCAGAATCAACCCCATCGAAACCCTCAGGGAGATTCATAGGGTAACCCATCCGGAAGGTATTCTTATCCTGACTACACCTAACTTATATTCTATACAAAATATTATAAATTTTCTTCTTGGTAAGGGTTTTGACAACCCGTTTAAGGAGTTTCAAAAGTTGGAGCTCCTTGGTCACATGGGGCATGTTAGGGAGTACTCGGTGCCTCAGGTCAGGGAATTTTTAGCGGGAACGGGATTTAGCAGTCAAATGGTCCAACGAAACTCTTACCGACCTCTCCCTGGCATTCTAGCCCCCTTCAACCTCGTACGTTCCATCTTTCCGAAATACCATACCTTTCAAATGCATGTTTGTAAAAAAGTATGATTAAATTATTATTTTTTAACCCGGGAACTTAGGCCAGGCGAGACAGGTTTTAGCCAAATTGTAGGAAGAAGCCACAGCGGTGTGATGCTTCCCCAATTGAAACAATACCTGACTCCTTATGAAAACGCTGCTATCGTTGGCTTTGGTTCTACTCGTTGGAACAGTCCATGCGCAGGGTACCCAGTATCCAAAGGCGGAATATAACCTGAACCTACAGGGGATTGCCTTGGATGGCTATGACCTGGTTTCTTACTTTCAGGGAAAACCCGTTAAGGGCTCCTCGGCTGTTTCTCTAAATTGGCAGGGAAACACGTACTACTTCAGCAACGCGCAAAACCTGCAGGCATTTAAGCAACATCCTGACCAGTATCAGCTCGCCTATGGCGGTTGGTGTGCCTACGCCATGGGAGAGAGCGGCGATCTGGTTGAAGTCAATCCCCTTGCCTACAAGATTATAGACCAAACCTTGTACCTGTTTTACAAGACAGATCTGGTCAACACCTTAAAGCGTTGGGAAAAGAACGAGGCCTCTCTTAAACAATCGGCCGATGCTAACTGGGCCAAAAGAAATCTTTAAATCGTCGTATGAATGCTCGTTGGCTTTGGATTCCTGCCCTAGTTTCGGCGGTCATCCTTCTTCAGACCCTGTACTTCAAGTTCACTGCGCATCCGGACAGTGTTTTGATTTTCAGCACCCTGGGTGTGGAGCCTTACGGCAGGATTTTCACAGGCGTGCTCGAATTGATCACTGCCATCGTGCTGCTGGTTCCACGCTGGCGCGTTTTCGGGGCGGTCAATGCCGCAGGCATGATGGTTGGTGCCATCGCCTCTCACCTCTTCCTGCTGGGCATAGAGATCCAGAACGATGGAGGACTACTGTTCGGACTGGCTGTGGCTGTTCTGATCAGTTCGGGGGTCATCATTCTCGCGGAGCGGGATAAACTCTTTAGACTTATCCGGGCTTAAAGGCAATTACCCGCGCTTAAGGGCACGCTCCTCCAGCACTTCCCAGACCTCGTTTAAGGACAGACCCCGCTGATGCAGGAGCAGGGTCAGGTGATACAGCAAGTCGGCGGCCTCTCCGGCAAGGGCCTGGGGGGTGCCGACCACGGCGGCCAACGCACATTCTACTCCTTCTTCGCCGACCTTCTGGGCTATCCTGGGCAAGCCCGCAGCAACCAAACGGGCGGTATACGATTTCTCTGTATCTGAAGTGGTCATGCGCGACACCAAACGCTGCTCCAAACGCTGGAGGGTTCCGGCAGAGGCGGCCCCCCAGCAGGTTTCCTCGCCCGTATGGCAAACCGGCCCTTTCGGCAACACTTGCACGAGCAGGCTGTCCCGATCGCAATCCGCCCGGATGGCCTGCAGCGCCAGGGTGTTGCCGCTGGATTCGCCCTTCATCCAGATCCGCTGGCGGCTGCGGCTAAAGAAATGCACCAGGCCAGACTCAAAGGTCCGGCGCAGCGCCTCTGCATTCAAATAACCCAGCATCAGCACCGCACCGGTGTTCACGTGCTGAACCACCGCAGGCAGTAAACCCTGGCTCTTGTCAAAATCCAGCGATTGCAGAAAAGCTTCAGGGTCCGGGGGAAGGGCGTATGCGCCCATGGCAAGGGTTGAGGGAAACGAACTCATCGCAAAGAGATGTTTTGGCTGCGCAGAAACTCGCGCAGCGTTGGAATAGGCACTTCGCCAAAATGAAACAAACTCGCGGCCAGAACCGCATCTGCGCCGGCTTCCACCAACGCTTCCGCAAAATGGTGTAGCGTGCCGGCTCCCCCGGAAGCGATCAGGGGAAGGTTGGTCGCGGACCGCAACAGCTTCAGACCGCTCAGGTCAAATCCGCTCCGCGTCCCATCGCGATCAATCGCTGTGTAAAGAACTTCACCGGCACCCTCGCGCTCGGCGCGGATCACCCAGTCCAGTAGACTCCAGGAGGTTGCCTTCGTTGCGCCCGCAGAGAAAACCCGGTGATTCCCGGACGCATCTGTTTTGGCATCTACCGCCAACACCACGCATTGCTGCCCGTAACGAGCAGCAATCTGTCCGAGCAGCGAAGGGTTGCGAAGGGCAGCCGAGTTTACTGCCACCTTATCTGCGCCGGACTCCAGCACCGCAACGGCGTCCTCCAGCGAACGGACCCCGCCGCCCACCGTGAAGGGAATATCCAAAGCCCGGGCCACCCGTTCCACCAGCTCGCAACGGGCCACCCGGTTTTCGGCACCGGCGCTGATGTCTAACAGCACCAGTTCATCCGCACCCTCTTGCGCATAGCGCGCGGCCAATTCCACCGGATCTCCGGCATCGCGCATGCCCAGAAACTGCACGCCTTTGACCGTCCGCCCTTCGCGGATGTCCAGGCAGGGAATGATGCGTTTCAGCGCCATGCTTCCTGGGAGTTTATCCAGCCTTCTAACAGCGAACGCCCGGCTACGGCATAAGGAATGCCCAGTTCCGCCAGTTGCCGCAGATCCACCTTGTGCCTGACCCCGCCGCTGGCAATCCATCGAACGTCGGGAAGCAGGTTTTTTAAGGCAGCGTATTGCGCCAAATCGGGGCCTTGCAAAGTGCCATCCCGCAACACTGCCGTGCTCAAAATCCAGCGCACGCCTGCAGACTGCCAGGCCTCAAGCAAAGCTTCCAGCGACAAGCTGCCCGCCTCCAGCCAGCCGGCCACCTGAGGCACCCCATCGCGCAAGTCCAATCCGGCAACCAGGCGTTCCGGCCCAAAACGATCCAGGCATCGGGCGAAAAAGTCGGGGTCCGAAACCGCCGTGGTGCCCAGCACCACCCGGTTGATTCCGGCATCCAGCACCTGCTGTACCGTGTCCATGGTCCGGATGCCCCCCCCCAACTGGAGTTCCCAGCCCTGCCCAGCCCAGGTGCGGAGAAACGGCAACACGGACAACTGGCCATCGCGCGCACCGGCCAGATCCACCACATGCAGGCATCTGGCGCCATCATCCCACCAGCGCCGCGTCCAATGAGTCGGGTCTCCGTAGTCCGTCACCCGCTTAAAGTCGCCCTGCACCAGCCGAACAGCCCGACCATCCAGGATATCCAGGGCGGGCATGAGCTGGCATGAAGCGCGAGGTCTTTTCCCTACCATTGCATCTACTACGCTTTCCATATCTTTTATTGTCTCGAAACTTTTAAAAAATTCCGGAGTATCTGCGCACCGACGCCACTGCTCTTCTCCGGGTGAAACTGGCAGCCCCAGAAGTTCCGTCGCCTCACAACCGAGGGGAAGCGCAGCGCTCCGTGCCAGGTCAACCCCAACGCCCAACGGGCATCGTCGAGCGCGTAACTGTGGGCAAAGTAAACCGCGGCACCTTCCGCCACGCCCGCCAGCAACGGATCGTCAAAGCCTCCAGACCCCGTGGGCTCCAGCCGAGCCCAACCCATGTGCGGGACACGGGGCGCTGCGGCCCATGGAGTTGCGGCCCAAGGCAATGGGGCTGCAGGTCCTGCGGACACAGACGCTGTAGCCAAATGCCCGGCATCCGAACGCTCCGCAGCCGACCTGAGTTCCAGTTGGGACAGGTGCCGGACGCTGCCCTCCAAAATTCCCAGGCCGGGCGCGCTGTCTTCTTCCAGGTAACCGGCCAGCAGCTGCATGCCCAGGCAAATGCCCAACACAGGCTGCTCCAACAACGGTAAAAGTTGATCCAGACCCCGCTCCTGCAAAGCTTTCTGGGCTGGTCCGGCAGAACCGACACCAGGCAGCACGACAGCATGAGCGCTGGAAATCTCCTCCGGGTCAGCACTGAGGACACTGGGCACCCCAAGCCTGTCAAAGGCATGCCGCAAAGACGTTCGGTTGCCGACCCCGTAGTCCACGATGACAACCTTCATAGCCTTCCTTTTGTGGTGGGCAAAGCGCTGTCCCGCAGGTCCACGGCCACAGCCATCCGGATGGCCCGGGCAAAGGCCTTGAACAGCGCTTCAATCTGGTGGTGGTCGTTGTCGCCGGTTACCTCCAGGTGCAGGGTGCAGCGCGCCGCATCGGCGAAAGACCGGAAGAAATGTTCCACGAGCTCGGTGGGCAGGTCTCCTACCCTTTCGCGCTTGAATACAGCTGCCACGGAGCAGTAGGCCCTTCCCCCGAAATCAACATCGGCGCGGGCCCGGGCATCGTCCATGGGCAGGCTGAACCCGTAGCGGGCCAGTCCGCGCTTGTTAGCCAGGGCCAGCGAAAACGCTTCGCCCAGCGTGATCGCAACGTCTTCTACGGTATGGTGCTCGTCCACGTGCAGATCACCAAGCGCCTGAATGTCCAGATCCAGGCCGCCGTGACGGGCCAATTGATCGAGCATGTGATCCAGAAAACCCAACCCGGTAGCTGCCTTGCACTGGCCGACACCATCCAATTTCAACGAAACGGCCACATCCGTCTCCAGCGTCGTGCGGCGGTGCTGCACCCGGCGCTCTTCGCGGCGCAGGCGCTCGTAAATCTCCGCCCAACCGCCTACGGCGGCATCCGTTGGTTCGAGCAGGGCCTCGTTTACCGCCGCCTGGCCTGCCGGGGGCAACAACAGCGCCCGCGCGCCCAGGTTCCGCGCCAGCTGCAGATCGGTCAACCGGTCGCCGATCACCCAACTGCCGGCCAGATCGCAGGACCCGTCCAGGTAAGCGCCCAACATGCCCAGCCCCGGTTTTCGCGTATCAAGCCCTTCGTGGGCAAAACTCCGGTCGATGTGCTGCGCCTCAAAGCGAATGCCCTCGCTTTCGAGCAGCCGCATCAGCAGATCATGCACAGGCTGAAAACTTGGCCAGGGAAAAGACTCCGTTCCCAGCCCATCCTGGTTGCTGACCAACACCAGCCGGTAGTCTAACTCCTCGGCGATCCGGCCCAGCCAGCGCAACACACCGGGAAGCAATTCCAGTTTCTCGAACGCGTCAATCTGCTCGTCTGCCGGTTCCCGGATGAGTGTCCCATCTCGGTCAATAAAAAGAATACGTTTTAAAATACTCATAATATTTATAATGTTTTATCAAACTCGCGAAAGACCACCAGCAGCCTCGCATGATCAGACGCCGTGCCCACGGAAATGCGCAAACAATTTGCCAGTGGACCAGAAGACCCAAATCCTCTTATCCGCAAACCAGCAGCCGCCGATGCCTGCTCCAGACTGGCTGCCGTTCCGGCCCGGAAGCGCACCAGCAAAAAATTAGCGGCGGAAGGATAGACCGTCTCCACAGCCTTGCAGCGTTGCAATTGACCAGCCAGTTGCTCCCGCAACCCCAGCACGCGCCTGACCCGGGCTTGCATCCGCTGCGGATGCGCGAGGGTGCGAAGGGCCATCTGCCGCACCGGACCAGCGAGCGCATAGGGCTGCCGCACGCTGTCCAACACATCCACGACCCCCGGATGTGCCAGCGCATACCCCAGGCGCAGGCCGGCCAGGCCCCAGGCTTTGGAGAGCGTCCGCAGCAAAATCAGGTTGGGAAACTCGGCCATCCAGGCGCGGTGATCCGAGCCGGCAAACTCCCCGTATGCCTCGTCAATCACCACTAATCCGGGATAGTCCGACAAAAACGCATACATCGCCTCTTCGCCCAACCGGTTCCCGGTCGGGTTGTTCGGATCGCAGAGAAACGCAAGCTGACCGGCATCGGCCGCTGCATCCAGAGCAGCCCTGGCATCCAGACTGAAATCCGGGCGAAGGGGTACGCTCACTACCCGCAACCGATTGAGCCGGGCATACTGGGCGTACATGGAAAAGGTCGGCGAGGGCAGCAGCACCGCATCTTGGCCGGGCTCGCAAAAGGCCCGTTGAAGCAAATCGATGATCTCGTCGCTGCCGTTGCCCGTAAACACGCACTCGGGTGGCACGCCAGCCTGGGCGGCCAACGCCTGACGAAGGGCCACCGGAACAGGCTCGGGGTAGCGGTTCCAGGGCTCCCCCCAGGGCATCTCATTGGCGTGCAGGCGCCTGCCCGGCGTTTCCCGACCAGCGGGGTAGCCCGGCAAAGAAGCCAGCGGGCTAGCCAGCGAACCAGCCAACGGTGCTTTCCACAACCGTATTTCTTCTGATGTTTTTACCATGCTCTCCAAATTGAACATTTGTTCAGCTTTACGATTTCCCTTGTTCGCTTGCCTCAAAACGAAGCTCCACCGCCCGCGCATGCGCTTCCAGCCCTTCGGCCCGCGCCAGCGAAACGATGGCGGAGCGCAGCCCCGCCAGGCCCGCCGGGTCCAGCTCCTGCACGCTGAGCTGCCGCTGAAAATCGGCCAGCGAAAGGCCCGACCAGGCGCGGGCGGCGCCCCCCGTGGGCAGGCAGTGGTTGCTGCCCGTGGCGTAGTCGCCGGCGCTTTCCGGGCTCCAGGCACCGAGAAACACCGCGCCCGCCTGCTGCACCAACCCAATCCTGGACCGAGCATCGGCCATGCCCAGCAGCAGGTGCTCCGGCGCATAGGCATTGACGAACGCAAAGGCTTCCGCCTCATCCCGGGTCTGCAGCAACCGGGCTGACTGCAAGGCCTGGCGGGCAATCGCTGCCCGGGGAAGGGTCTCGAGTTGCTGCGCCAAGGCGGCGGCTACCTCGCGCAGCCATTCCCCCGACCAACTCAGGGCGATGACCTGGCTGTCCACCCCGTGCTCGGCCTGGGCCAGGAGGTCGGCGGCTGCCCAGGAAGGGGGCATCGTGCCGTCGGAGATCAGCGCGAGCTCCGAGGGACCGGCCGGCAAATCCAGTGCCACCCCATACGCGGAGGCCAACGCTTTGGCCTTGTCCACGCGGGCGCTTCCCGGTCCAAACAACTTGTACACCGCGGGCATGCCGACGCCCAGGGTCATGGCCGCGATGGCCTGGGCTCCCCCCACCCGGAAGACGCGCGATATGCCCGCTTTCCGCGCCGCGTACAACATGGCCGGAGCCGGCCATCCGTCCGGGGCGGGCGGCGTGCAGAGCAGCACCTCGCGGCAGCCCGCGAGCCGCGCCGGGATGCCCGTCATGAGCACCGAACTGATCAACGGCACCTCACCACCCGGGGCGTACAAGCCCACGCGCTCAATGGGCCGGGACTCGCGCCAACAGGTCACGCCGGGCTGCGTCTCCACGGGCGTCGCCGGCCGATTCTGGGCCTGGTGGTAACGCGTAATGTTCTCCGCGGCCTGATCAATGGCCTGGCGAAGGGCTTCCGGTACCCGGGCAATCGCCTGGTCGATGACCGGGGCTGGCACCTCGAGCGGAACGGCCTCGCAGCCGTCCCAGCGCCGGCAAAACTCGAGCAGGGCTGCTTCGCCGCGCGCTTCGAGGGCGGCAAAAACCTCCCGAACCTCGCGATCCAGGTTTTGGCTCAGGCCAGCAGGCCGCGCGAGGAGCGGTCTCCATTCCCCCGATGGAGGACAAAGGCGGGGCTGCGGCAGGGACAGGGTATCCGGGTTGAGCAACGCGTTCATATCAGGCAATGAGTTTTTCGATGGGCATGACTAAAATTCCCTGGGCACCGGCTTGCCGGAGGCTGTCCATGATGGGCCAGAACTGCGACTCGCGCAGCACCGTCTGTACAGAAACCCAGCCTTCCACGGCCAGGGGCGTCACTGTGGGGCTCTTCAGGCCGGGAAGAATCCGGCAGATGGCGTCCAGCTTTTCGGCGGGCGCATTGAGCAGCACATAGCGGTGTTGCCGGCCCGCCAAAACGGCCCGGATGCGAAACAACAGATCGTCGAGCAAGGCGCGCGCCGCGGGCGTCAGTTCCGGGGCAGCCGCGAGGCAGGCCTCCGACTCCAGCACCTGCTCCACTTCTTTCAACCCGTTGGCGAACAACGTGCTGCCCGACGAAACCAGGTCGCAGATGGCATCGGCTAAGCCGAGTTTTGGCGCAACTTCTACGGAACCGCCGATCTCATGGATGTCGGCCGATATGTTCTTGGCCCCCAAAAATCGGCGGAGGCTCTCCGGATAGGAGGTGGCAATGCAGCGGTGCTGCAACCAGTCCAGTCCATCGTAGCCCGCATCTTCCGGAACCGCCAGCGACAGGCGGCAGCGCGCGAAACCCAGGGGCTCCAGCACCTCGCAGGCGCTGTTCTCCTCCAGCAGGGTGTTTTGACCCAGAATGGCCAGGTCCACCGTGCCGCTGTCCAGGTAGCGCGGGATATCGCTGTTGCGCAGCAGGTACACCACCAGCGGAAATCCGCGGGCCTGAATGCGCAACTGGTTGCCCCCTTCCGGCAGGCGGATGCCGCATTCCTGCAGCAATTGCACGGTTTCTTCGTGCAGACGTCCCGATTTCTGAATGGCCAGTCTCAACATAACTTTATCTATCTTTTGAAGGTCGAAGGTGATGCCCGGGGAGTTCAAGGGGGCATAAAAAAACAGACCCGCCGGTTTCGGCGGGTCTGGAAGGAAGCTTGAGCGTGTTTGGGGGTTAAATCCGGTTTCTCGCAAAGCATACCATCACCAGCGCGCCGAAGGGCGGGTCAGATGATGATGATGATGCAGGACCGATTTCTTTTTCACAATGGGTGCGAATATAGCGTCAACAAGGCAGCAAACAACCTGGAGCCGTTTTTTCTTTCTGTTGCAGTTTCTTCTATCTGTTGCGGTTTCTTCCTTCGAGGCAAGGGGACCAACCCGCTGGCTCAGCTCTCCCGCCACTTGATCGTGCAGCCGATGGCCTTGACCTTGGCTGGCTCGGGGGCCTGCCCCGCTTCCACCGCTTTGATGGCGTCTTCGAGGAAGTGATTTTCGACCTGCGAAGCATCGTCGTAGTTGTCATCGATGGACCCGATGAAAGCAACACGGAACACACCGGCGTTGTTCTTCTTCAACAGGTAAACGTGGGGTGTCCGGGTGGCTCCAAAGAGTTTAGCCACTTCCTGGGTCTCGTCGTGGAGGTAGGGAAAGGTGTAGCCTTTCTCTTTGGCGCGCTGCTGCATGGCCTCAAACGAATCGCCGGGCTGGCGCTTGACGTCGTTGGGGTTGATGGCCACGACCGGATACCCCATGTCGCGGTATTTTTTATCCAGGTCCATAATGCGCTGCTCGTAGGCCACCGCGTAAGGGCAGGTATTGCAGGTGAAAATCACGATCAGGCCCTTCTCGTCGGCAAAATCGGCAAAGGCCACCATCTTGCCATCCACGTTCTTCAGTTTCACGTTGGCCACTTCGGAGCCGATGTCGTAGCCCTCGCCGTCGGCAAGGGTGCTGGTTTCGGGCGAAGGGCGGAAGGCGCTCAGCACAGCCGCGCTGAGCAAGGCCAGACCGAGGAAAAAAGGCAATCGTTTCATGGTTGGGTGATTAGGGGTTTGATCCATTGTTGCAATTCGCTGTGCGACATTTCGCCCTCGTGGAAAAGGCGTTTGCCGTCTCCCGGAGGAATAGCGAGTGTGGCCGGAATGCTGCCCGACCATTGGGGCGCAATCCGGTCGATGAATTCGTGGGGTTTGGCTTCGTTGAGGTGCAGCACTTCACAACGGACCCCGCGGTCTTGCAGGAAACCGGTCAAAGCGGCTTTGGCGCGGCTGGGGGCATCCACCGATACCAGCAGCACTTTCAATTTGCGGCCGGCATAGTCCTGCTGCAGCGCATCAAAATGGGGCAATTCGCGAATGCAGGGTGCGCACCAGGTAGCCCAGAAGTTCACGACAAATACCGTGTCTTCGCCGGCGGCCAGGCGCTTTTCAAAACTGGCCAGGCTGACCGACTGGTACAGCGCGTTCTGGGCCCTGACCGCGCTCAGACCTGCGATGGCCAGCAGGAAGAGGAATAAGGTTGTTCGAATCATGCCAATCGGTTAAGCGTGCCGTGCACGGAAGGTTGCGCAGCGCATTTCACAAAAGGAAAGTTAGAGCAAAAACCGTACCGAATCCTTGTCGGGTTCGCAAAGCTTGGGGTCGCAAACCAGAGGTTCGCAAATCTGGGGTTCGGAAACCTGGGGTACGCAAACCATGAAGCGCTGCGGCGCGGGCCGCTCAGCGCCCGGACAAAAAGTTCTCCAGATCGGCAATGGTCTGGTCCGTCCGGATTTCCCGCCCCTGTTGGGTGGTGTGGTACTTGGTGTCGAAGAACAGTTCGTTTGCGAACACATAGTCCGCCGGGTCGTTCACGATGGGCAGGCGAAGCTCCTCTTTGAGGAATTTTTCGGTGACGCGCGCAACTTCGAGGTCCCACTTGGCTTCGGCCACCGCCGGAAACAAAAACAGCACGGTTGCCCCCTGGGCTTTGGCTTGCTCGGCGAAATCATTGGTCAGTCGGACGAAATCTTCGCTGGGCAACAGCCCGCGATCTTTCTGCATGTGCTTGTCGTCCTGCTTGTAGCGCGACTTGAGGGTCATGGGGGTCCAGATGTCGCCGTAATGGTCAAACACCGAGCGCTGGTAGGCGTTCTTTTCGGTCATGCCCATGGCGCGCCCCAGGCTGCGCTTGACTTTGAGCTGGATGATTTCCACAAAAGCATTTGCCCGCAGTTTAACCGGTCCAAGCAGGCCATCCTGGTTGCAATAGGCATAGCCTTGCGGAAACACCTCCAGCGACTGGTACAAAATCGGCGTGCCCACCGACAGCGGCTCGTACATCTGCGAATACTCGGGGAAAATCAGGTACACATCGCTGGGGCGCGGGTACTCGCTGACCTGCCGGATCATGTACTCGTACCGGAGTCCGGCGTGCGTGGCCATGTTGACCACGGGCAGGCCGAAGGCCTGTTCCAGTTTGCGGCTGTTCAGGCCAAAGGCCACGTTGGAGCCTCCGATCAGCACCATTTTGGGCTTGCCGGAAGCCTGCAGGCTGTCCAGGCGGGCCTGCTTATCCTGCAGCGCCGCCAGGTAAGCCTTCTGGTTGTCGGGAATGCCCAAAAAGAGGGCCGCCGAAACCAGGCCGACCAATGCCGAAAAGGCCAGCACCCGCACGATGAAACGCCCTGCCATGCCTTAGAATTGAAAATAGATGAACTCCGCCTGCGAGGAGAATTTTCCGAAAAGCACGATAGCCATCGTGGCTACCAGGTACAGGCTCCAGCGCAAGGGCATCGACAAGGCCCCGACTTTCTGGTTCAGGCTCCAGCCGCGCTCCTGCAGGAAATGCAGGAATTCCATGGTGCCAATGGCGCCCAGTGCGATGATGAATTCAAGCCAGCCGAAGGATTGCAGGCTGTCCAGGAGCGGACCGACCGCGGCCGGCCGAATCATCACAAAGGACTTGAGCACGACCAGCGCATCCTGCAGGTTTTCCGCCCGGAAGAAGACCCAACCGACAATGACGAGGTGAAACACCACCACCATTTCCACCGCACGACGAAGGTTCGGCAAACGCGTCAGGCCGGTGACCCGCATGAATCCTTGGCGCAAGTTGGTGGTCCAAAGTCCGATGACCAGCAAAGCGCCGTGCAATCCCCCCCAGATAATGAAAGTCCAGGCCGCACCGTGCCAGAGTCCGGAAACGAGAAAGGTGATGAACAGGTTGTACCACCAGCGCCATTTAACGGTTCGGTTGCCACCGAGCGGGATGTACAAATAATCCCGGAACCAGGTGGACAGCGAAATGTGCCAGCGCTTCCAGAAATTCTGGATAGAATCCGCAAAATAGGGCCGCTCAAAATTCTTCATGAGCCGGTAGCCCATGATCAGCGAGGCGCCGATGGCGATGTCGGAATAGCCGGAAAAATCGCAGAAGATCTGGAAGGCAAACAGGTAGCTGGCCACCAGGTTGGTCAGGCCTTCTTTGAGTTGCGGGGCATCGTAAATGCCGTTCACGTATTCGGCAACCCGGTCGGCGATGATCAGTTTCTTGAAAAATCCCCAAAGCATGAGGATCAGGCCTTCGCGCACCCTGGCATAGTTAAAGTCGAAGTTTTGGCGAAACTGCGGCAACAGATGCGGCGCGCGTTCAATCGGTCCGGCCACCAGCTGGGGGAAAAAGGTTACGTACACCGCAAAAATTCCCAGATGCTTTTCCGGTTTCATGTCCCCTTTGTACACGTCGATCGTGTAACTCATGGTCTGAAACGTATAAAAAGATATGCCAACAGGGAGCAGGATCTGCAACTCCGGCAGGTGGGCAAACAAACCCAACTGATCCATCAGCGGATTCCAGTTATCGCGAAAAAAGTTAAAATATTTAAAACTGAACAAAAGTCCCAGGTTGGAGACCATGCTCAGGATCAGGTAGGGCCTTCGCGCCTTGCGGTCTGTCTTGGCCGCCATCTGGTTGGCCGCGAAATAGTCCACCAGGGTAGAAATCAGCAGGAGAATGGCATACTCCGGCTTCCAACTCATGTAGAAATAATAGCTGGCGATGAGCAGCAACACCCAGCGATACCGATAGGGCATGCTGAAATACAGCATGATCACTAACGGAAAAAAGAGCAGAAACTCAAAGGAGTTAAAAAGCATCTCCGGTCAGGGCTTTATCCGGTCCAAAGCGGACAGGGCCGCCAAAAAACGCTGCAAGATAGGGTTTTTAGGCAGGGGAATAACGGGTATACGGTGGCATCGCTATTCGGGTTCAGCAACATCCTTGGCGGCTTGCCGATCTTGCACGGTGGCCGCCTCGCTCCGGAAGCGCTAGCCACGGGGGTGGTGAGTTTAGGCCCTCAATCCAGAAAGGAAGGGGGCAATTTTCCTTGTAACGCGCGTTTTTCGCGTTCCAGCAGCAGCTGCAAAGAGGCCAGTTGGTCCAGGTGCGAAAAAGCCATTTCCCGAGCCAGTTCCTGGCCTTCGGCAGGCTGCAGAACCCGACGCTCTGCGCTTTCTTCCGCGTTCAGATCTTCGTCGGCGCTTTCTGCTTTCTTAGCGGGAGCAAGTTCCGGCATGTGCTCTTCATAAAACCAGAGCTGCCAGCCGCCGCTGTGGTACTCCAAGGCGCTGAGGTGTTCCACCCAGTCGCCGGAATTGAGGTAGCGGATGCTTCCCCCCTTTTTAGCTCCCCGCACCTGGCGCATGGAAGGCTGGTGAATATGGCCGCAGATGACGGTGGAACAGCCCTGGGCAATGCCCAGTTCAGCGGCGCCTTGCTCAAAATCGTTGACGAACTTGACCGCCTTTTTGACCGATTTCTTGATTTTATGGCTGAAGGATACCCGGGGCCGGCCCATGCGAAGTAAGACTGTGTTGATGACGCGATTCAGGCGGATGAGCCAGTCGTAGCCCCTTCCCCCGAGCTTGGCCAGCCAGCGCGCATGCCGGATGGAGGCATCGAATATATCACCGTGAAAAAAGAGCACTTTCTCGCCTCCGATGGTCAGGACCAATTGGTCGCGGAGGTGGAAATTGCCCAGGGCCAGGTCCGTAAAACGGCGAAAAAGGTCGTCGTGATTGCCGGTCAGGTAGAAGACCGGGGTTCCTTTGGCGGCAAAGCGGGTGAACTGCCGGATGACTTCGAGGTGGCTGGCCGGGAAATAGCCCTTTCGGAACTGCCAGCAATCCATGATGTCGCCATTGAGGACCAAAACCTTGGGATCAATGGATTTCAGGTAGCGAACGAGTTCTTCGGCATGGCAACCGTACGTTCCCAAATGCACGTCTGAAATCACAGCCACATCGACAGCACGCCTCATTGAAACGTAAAGCTACAACCCCTTGATAGCCTGAATATTAAGCCAATGAGAAGTCTTCCGGTTGTCCTTGTTACGCCCATGTTAAGGGGTTCGGAGGGTCCGCCTGATGTTCTGCCGCCACACCAGGGATGCTACCGCCCTGCCAGCCGCTCCTCCATCCAGTTCAGGGCACAGCGCAGCACCTCCATGCGGTTGGTTTCGTTGTGCAACTCATGGTAGGCGCCAGACCATTCGACATAACGGGCCAGAGGACCTGCTTTTTCGGCAAAGGCCTTGCTGGCCGGGGCGCTGGTCAGTTTATCGGCTGCGCCGTGCATGACCAAAACGGGAACCTGGAGCGAATCGGCATGGTCCAACGCCCACTGGCCGGCCTGGTGGATGCCAAAAAAGGCTCCGGCAGAAATTTTGTCGTGCACGAGCGGGTCGTTGCGGTAGTCGCGGCCGACAATCGGGTCCCGGCTCAGGTCATCGGCATTCAGGCCGTTGGATTCGGAATAAGACGGCAAAATGCGCACCATCAGTGAAGCCAGGTGGAGCTTGAAGGCCGGCGGTTTGAACGCCAGCTGAAACCAGGCCGAAGAGCATATTCCCCCGAGAACGGCCCCCTGGCGGCGAAGCAGGAAATTGGCGGCAATGTTGCCGCCCATGCTCTGGCCGTAAAGGAAAACGGGCAAACCGGGCTCGCGGCGCTTCCATTCGGCCACCAGGGCTTCTACGCCATCCAGGTAGTCGTCGTAGCGGGCAACGTGGCCGCGTGCGCCCGCAGTCAACCCGTGGCCGGCATGGTCAATGCCCATAACGCCGATGCCCTGGTCGTTGAAGAATTCGGCGAAATGGTCGTATCGGCCGCAGTGTTCGCCCTGGCCGTGAACCAAGGCAATGCCGGCGCGCATCGGCGCATCGGGAAGCCAGGCAATGGCGTGCAAAACCTGCTTTCCGGCCTTTAATGGGAACTCCGTTGCATCCATGTTCGAAGGCAAATTAGGGAAAAAAGCTAACTTGGGCCGGGCGCGAACCGCTTGTCAATTTTCTGCTTATGGATACCGTTCTTCGCCTGGTCCTGGGCATCATTGGGATAGCTGCCCTGGTTTTTGTGGGCCTGCTGGTTTTTGGCACGCTCACCGACTACAATCCGCCCCCGGTTGAAGAGGCCGAAGCCCATCCCCTGCCCGGCGCAACCTCGCCCCCCGACTCCGTTTTGTCGTTTCTGATCTGGAACATCGGGTACGCCGGCCTGGGCAGTGGCCAGGATTTTTTCATGGACGGAGGGAAACATGTCCAGCCCAACCGCAGCGAAAGCGACGCCAATTTTGCCGGTGCCCTGAGTTTCCTGCGGTCCCGGCAGGACCTGGATTTTATCCTGCTGCAGGAAGTGGACCGCGACGCCAAACGAAGTTTCGGCCGCGACCAGGCTTCGGAGTTAGCAGCCGGTCTCCCGGCGCACCACTGGTACTTTGCCTCCAATTTCAAGGTCAAGTTCATTCCGGTGCCCTTTGACCCCTTCCCCTTCGTCCGGCCCATTGGACGGGTACATGGGGGGCTGGTCACCTTCAGCAAGCCCACGCCAACTTCGGCCAAGCGCTACGATTATCCAGGCAATTACGGCTGGCCCACCCGGATTTTCCACCTGGATCGCTGTTTTCTGGAAACCCGCTACCCGATCACTGCGGCCGCTGGCGGAGCGGCATCCGGGGGAAAAGAGCTCGTGGTCATCAACAGCCACAATTCCGCCTACGACGAAGGCGGTGTGCTCAAGGCCCAGGAAATGGCCATGCTCAAAGATTACGTACTCAACGAATACAACAAGGGCAACTACGTCATTGCCGGCGGCGATTGGAACCAGTGCCCCCCGGACTTTGACCCCAAGACCTTCAAAAAGGACGAGTCGGAATACGACCAGCAGAACATTCCCGCTGATTACCTGCCCGGCTGGACCTGGGCCTACGACGGCAGCACGCCCACCAACCGCAAAGTGGCAAAACCGTATGACCCGGCCACAACTTTTACCACGGTGATCGATTTCTACCTCCTTTCCCCCAACGTGGAACTGCTCGAGGTAGAGGGCATTTCGCTCGATTTTGCCCATTCCGACCACCAGCCGGTTCACCTAAAGGTTCGTTTGCGCCCGTGAGTCGCCGCTATGTGCTGGCCCTGGACCAGGGCACCACCAGTTCGCGCGCCGTGCTTTTTGACCGCCAGGGCAGCGTTTGCGGGCTTGCTCGCAGGGAATTTGCGCAGCATTTTCCCCAGTCTGGCTGGGTGGAACACGATGCCATTGACCTGTGGCAAAGCCAGTTGGCTGCCGCCCAGGCGGTGTTGCGCGAACAGGGCGTTGCGCCCGCAGAACTCGAGGCCATCGGCATCACGAACCAGCGCGAGACCACCGTGGTCTGGAACCGGCACACCGGAGCGCCGATTCACCGGGCTATTGTGTGGCAGGATCGCCGCACCGCGGCCCTTTGCGAGCAGTTAAAGGCCTTTCCGGGCGAAGGGTTTTTTCGCCAGCGCAGCGGCCTGGTTTTGGACGCCTACTTTTCCGGCACCAAGCTGCGTTGGCTGCTGGACCACGTGCCTGGAGCGCAAGCGATGGCAGAAGCCGGTGATTTGCTGTTCGGCACCGTGGACACCTGGCTGATCTGGAACCTGACGGGTGGCGCCGTGCACGCCACCGATGCTTCGAATGCCAGCCGCACCCTTTTGTACGACCTGCACCAGGGCTCCTGGTCAGACGAATTGTGCGCGGCCCTGAACATCCCCTTGCGCATGCTGCCCGAAATCCGCGATTCGAGCGGTTTTTTCGGCCAGACACTGCCGCAGTGGTTTGGCGGTGTTTCTTTGCCCATAACCGGCGTGGCCGGCGATCAGCAGGCAGCGCTGTTTGGTCAGGGATGCCTGGAACCCGGCATGGCTAAGAATACTTATGGTACGGGCTGTTTCCTGCTCATGCAAACCGGAAATACGCCCGTAGTTTCGCAGCGCGGGCTGCTGAGCACGGTGGCCTGGCAAATGGAAGGTAAATTATCCTATGCTTTGGAGGGTTCGGTGTTTGTAGCGGGAGCGGCCATTCAGTGGCTGCGCGACGGGTTGGGCCTGCTGGAGCGTTCGGAGGACAGCGAAAGTCTCGCCGCCCGCTGCGAGGACTCTGACGGCGTTTACGTCGTACCGGCCTTTACCGGGCTCGGAGCACCATATTGGGACATGTACGCCCGCGGCGCCATTTTCGGGCTTACCCGCGGCACCGAAAAGAGCCACCTGGTGCGCGCTGCCCTGGAGAGTCTGGCTTACCAGAGCCGGGACATTCTGGACGCCATGAGCGCGGATGCGGGATCGCCGCTCAAAGCCCTTCGGGTGGACGGCGGCGCTGCGGCCAACAACCTGCTCTTGCAGTTTCAGGCCGATTTGCTGGGCATCCCGGTCTGGCGACCGGCCGTGTTGGAAACCACCGCCCTCGGTGCGGCCTGCCTGGCAGGACTGCCCAGCGGCTTTTTCCAGCTCGAATCGCTGAAAAGCGGTCTGCAGGGAGACCAGACCTTTGCGCTTGCGAAGGACAACGCATGGCGCGAAGCCCGCTACCGGGGCTGGCAGGATGCCGTACAGCGCAGCATGGGCTGGCTGAAAGAGAGAGAACAAGAACCGCCCCGAAAGGCTGCCTCTTCCCCTGGACCCCCTTCGACCTAACCCAAAAAGATGGAAGCGGCTAACCTCAAAAACAAACCACGGCTTCCCCGAAAACCGGGCAAACTCAAGGCTAAAGCCGCCGTGAACCTGAGTCCGGCTATCGGCAGTTCGCTGCACAATTGGCTGTCGAACCTATTGGCTTATGGACCGCCTTCCTGGAAGTACATCCCGCGCGTTTGTTTTGTTACGCTGGTCAGTTTGGTGGGCCTGCCCTTCCGGATGTGGGAAAGCTGGCGCTTGCGCAAACGCCTGAAAGCCACAAGGCTGGCGGATGACCCGGTTTTTATTATCGGGCATTGGCGCGGCGGCACGACATTGCTGCACAACATTCTCTGCCAGGATCCGCAGTTCGGGTACATCACGATGATTCAGGCGCTGTTCCCTCGTTCGTTCATGACCACCAACTTCTTCTGCTGGTTTCTGCGGATGGCCATGCCC
>Ga0172372_10003419_pt1 | contig 23321 bp, 21 predicted proteins | sample LakKiv5m_2_FD_114544 | JGI IMG/M metagenome (GOLD analysis project Ga0172372, IMG submission 114544) | Freshwater microbial communities from Kabuno Bay, South-Kivu, Congo - kab_092012_9.5m | ecosystem: Environmental > Aquatic > Freshwater > Lake | place: Democratic Republic of the Congo...
CACCACGCCGATGAAGCAGGTGATGGAGCTGTTCCGGCAGCGGCAGTTCACGCGGATGCCGGTGTGCGAGGCGCGCACGGGGCGGTCGCGCCCGACGGGCGTGTTGAGCCTGCGGCGGCTGCTGTTTCAGGCGGAGGTGGACGAGCGCAAGCTGGCGGCGGACTACCTGCAGCCGGCGCTGTATCTCGACGAGGCGATGCGCCTGGAGGACGCGCTGCGCGCGATGCAGCGCAGCGGCCAGCGGCTCGGGATCGTGCTCGCGCGCGACCGGAGCGAACTGGGCGTCGTGAGCCTGGAGGACATTTTGAAGGCGGTCTTTGGGGAGGTGAGCCTGTGAGCTTCGACGAGTTCATGGTCATCGCGCTGAAAGTGCTGGCCGTGCTGCTGCTGGCGGCGTTGAACGGCTTCTTCGTGGCCGCCGAGTTCGCGCTGGTGAAGGTGCGGGACACGCAACTGACCCCGCTGGCCGCGCAGGGCAACCGCCGGGCGCGCATGGCGCGGCACCTGTTGGCGCACCTGGACGCCTACCTGAGCGCGGCGCAGCTCGGCATCACGCTGGCGAGCCTGGCGCTGGGCTGGATCGGCGAGCCGATTTTCGCCGATCTGCTCAAGCCGGTCTTTGACGGGCTGGGCGTGGACAGCGGGCAGACCCGGCACACGATTTCCTTCCTGGTCGGGTTCACCATCATCACCTTCCTGCACATCGTCGCGGGCGAGATGGCGCCGAAGTCCCTCGCCATCCGCATGCCGGTGGAGACCTCGTTGTGGGTCGCCTATCCGTTCCACTGGTTTTACGTCGCCATGAAGCCGTTCATCCACGCGCTGAACTACAGCGCGCTGTGGCTGCTGCGGCTGGTGGGCATCGAGGCGGCGCACGAGCACGCGGGCGCGCACTCGGAGGAGGAACTGCGCCTGATGTTCGACGCGAACCAGCGGCACGCCGGCGGCTCGCAGTTGGGCCGGGAAATTGTCCTCAACGCCCTCGACCTGCGGCACCGCGTCGCGCGCGAGGTGATGCGGCCCCGCGCGGAACTCACCGTGCTCAACACGCAGGCGAGCATCGCCGAGTGTCTGGAGGTCGCGGAGAAGACGCGTTACTCGCGCTTTCCGCTGTGCGAGGGCGGCGACGTGGACCGCACGCTGGGCGTCGTCCACATCAAGGACTTGTTCGCGATGCGCCTGAAAGCCCGCAGCGGCGCGGAGCTGGCGGCGGTCGCGCGCAAAATCATCTATGTCCCGCCGACGGCGCGGCTGGAGCGGCTGCTGCAACTGCTGCTCGACCGCCGGCTGCACATGGCCGTGGTGGTGGATGAATACGGCGGCACCGTCGGCCTCGTCACACTGGAGAACATCATCGAGGAAGTGGTCGGGCAGATTCAGGACGAGTTCGACCAGGAAAAGCCGCTGCTCCAAAAGGCTGGCGAGCAAGCCTGGGACGTGGACGGCGCACTGCCGTTGCACGAGTTGGAGCAACTGGTCGGCGAAAAGCTGGCCGAAGAAGAAATCACGACGACGAGCGGCTTCGTGACGCACCGGCTGGGCGGCTTCCCGAAGGAGGGCGACGTGGTCCGGCTCGAATCGTTCACGCTGCGTGTCGAGGCGATGGACGGGCTGCGCGTGGCGCGGCTGCGGTTGGAGCGGCGCGCGGAAGCGGCCTTGCCGACGCCGTGAGGCGGCGGATTCCTCGGTTGGCTCGCACGCCAGTCCGCCTCCGCACTTCGGCGGCTACTTCCCTCCGCCCGGCCGGTTCTCCTGCACTTTCCAAAAATCGTCCGCCAGCGGCACCTGGTCCCAGCCGCCCTCCGGCATCGAGTAGCCGATGTGGCGCAGGCGCGGAAGCTGGCGCAGCGGCTCGAGATTCTTCGCGCCGACCGGGAGCGTGATGCCTTCGAGCTGCTTGCAGTCGGCCAGCACCGAGAAGTCAGTGATGTTCGTGCAGCCCTCCAGTTGGAGGTGGCGCAGCGGCGCGTCCTTGAGCGGCGCGAGGCTGGTGATGCGCGTGTGCGCGAGGTTCGCGCTGGCGAGCCTCATGCCGGTCAGAACGCTGAAGTTAGTGGCGCGGATGCGCGCCGCGTCCAGCCGGACCAGTCTCATGCCGCGCAGCGGCGTCAGGTCGGCGACCCGGGTGTTGCTCAGGTCCAGCGAGACCAGCGGCATGTCCTTGAGCGGCGCCAGGTCGTCCACCTGGGTGTCCGCGACGTTGAGCTTCGTGAACGGCGCGCCCCGGAACGGCGAGAGGTCGTTGAACTCCGGCTGCTGCACGGTGAGGGAGAGGCCGCCCGACTCGCGCCGCAACGCGCCGTTCAAGCCGAGCTTGTTCACCACGGCCCGCCAGGAGTCGAAGGTGGCCTGCGCGCCCTTGCTTTCGCGCGTGGCCATGGCAATCGCCTCGGCGGCGCGCATCTGCCGGTTCATCTCGATCCGCAGTTCGGCGAGGCTCTCCGGCTTGAGCGTGTTCCGGCCCGCGTTGGCGGCGATCAGGCGCTCGCAGAACCGCAGATTGCGCTCGGCGAGAAACGCCTCGGGGTCGAGTTCCAGCGCGTGCGCGTAGGCGTCGCGGGCGTCGGAAATCTGAAGAAGGGATTGCAGGATGTTGCCCTTGAGCGCATGGAAGCGCGCGTCCTCCGGCTGGAGCGAGATGGCGTAGTTGATGCGGGCAAGCGCCTTGGCGAACTTCAACTCGTCCACCAGCGTCCGCGCCTCGGCGTAGAAGGTCGGCGCGGTCTCCTTCAACTCGGCCAGCGTGCGCGTGACCTTGCTGGTGAAGTGCGCGCCCAGCGCGACCATCAGCGCCAGGGAGATGAAGCTCAGGGTGAACTCCGTGCGGTGCCGCCGCAGCAGCAGCAGCAGCAGCCGCAGCGCGCTCGCGCCCTCGGCCGAGGTGGCGAAGCCGCCCTGATACGCCGCGATGTCCTGCTGCAAGGCGGCGACGCTCGCGTAGCGCCGGGCCTTGTCACGGGCGAGCGCCTTCATCGCCACGGCGGACAGCGCGGCGGGGATGCGCCGGTCGGGGCAGTGCGCCAGCTCGGGCGGGGCCACGTCCTGCGCCGGCGTGGGCGGGCCGGTGAGGCGCGAGATGTGCGTGTTGCGCGGGTTGTAGCTCGTGGGCGGCGAGATGGTGCCGGAGGCGACCTTGGTGAGCACCTCGTTGACCGTGTCGCCGGTGACGGGCGGATGCAGCGTGAGGATCGCGTAGAGGATGGCCCCGAGTGCGTAGATGTCCGTCCGCTCGTCAATGTCGTCCACGCGCCCCTCCGCCTGCTCCGGGGCCATGTAACGGGGCGTGCCCTTCACCTGGCCGGACAGCGTCTTGAACGAGTCGCCGGACAACCCCGCCGCACCGGCCGCGTCCAAGTGCGTCGTCTCCATGTCGCGCCCGCCGCGCAGGGACTTGGCAAGTCCCCAGTCCATGACGAACACCTCGCCGAACTCCCCGAGCATGATGTTGTCCGGCTTGAGGTCGCGATGCACCACGCCGCGCGAGTGCGCGAACGCGACGGCATCGCAGATCTTTTGGAAGACCGTGAGCAACGCGCGCAACGGATACCGCGCGATGGCGGCCTTGTCCTTGAGGCGGATTTTCTCCAACACCTCGCTCAAGGTGACACCCTCGACCAGCCGCATCGTGTAATAGACCACGCCGTCGGCGGTGACGCCCAACTCGTGCAACGGGACGATGTTCGGGTGCTCCAACTGCCCGGTGATGCGCGCCTCCGTGATGAGCCGATGGACGTGCTCGTCCGACGCGTGCGCGCCGGTGAGGATGACCTTCACCGCGACCGTGCGTTGGATGCCGTTGTCGCGCGCGGAGAGGATCGCGCCCATGCCGCCCTTGGCGAGGATGCGGCCCAGCTCGTAGGCCGAGGCCGGGGGCTGATGGTTTCCGCCAACGGCCAGCGTGCCCTGCTGCTGGCGCTCGGTGAGCAGCCCGGCGAGCGCGGCGGCGGAGTTGCGGTGTGTGGCTTCGAGGGACTGCTTCAGCGACGCGAGCGAAACCTCCGGGGGGGGAGGCGTGACGGGGCCGACCGTTTTGTCCCTCGGCTCGCTCATGGCGCTCAAGATAGGTGCTGGTCCCGGTCAAACAAGTGGTGAAACCCCTGAGTTTCGCATCGGGGAACCCCGCACGGCTGCATTCCTGACGCCGCCCCACCGACGAGATTCAATCGGGCCACACCCACATCCAACGCGGGCAGGCTAGCGCGGCACCGCGTGCTTGGCAATGAACTCCACGATGGGCGTCGGGTCGTCCAAGCCGTGCGGGTGATGGCCGATGCCCGGCTTGCGGATGAGCGTGATGTCGCCGCCCAGTTTCTTGTAGCGCTCGGCGATGACGCCCGTGTTCTCCTCCCACGGCACCACGTCGTCCGCGTCACCGAAGACATGGAGCAGCGGCACCTTCGCGCGGGCCAGCGGCGCGAGGTTGTCCACGGGATTGCCCTTGTAGGCAAGCGCCTCGGCCTCGTCGGCGAACTTGAAGACCTTCAACACCAGCGCCCAATCGCCCTTGCTTCCCCTGCCCTTCCCCTTCCCACCGGGCCAGCTCTTGAAGTCGCACACCGGCGCGTCGCCGTAGAGGCACGCGACCTTGTCGGGGTTCGCGCTGGCCCAGTTGTAGCAATACAGCCCGCCGCGACTGAGACCGACGAGCGCGGCCTGCTTCGCGAAGCCAAACTTCCCGGTCAGTTCCGCGTAAGCCTTGTTCCAGTGCGCCACCGCGTCCGGGCAGCCGAGCATATTCGGCACGCTGAGATAAACGACGTGGAAGCCCCGGCCCAGCAGCGCGATGTCCGGCGCGGGCTTGTGCCCGAAGAACTCGCCGTGCCACACCCACGGCTTGCCCGGCGCGGCCTGTTTGGGCACGACCACGAGCAGGTTCTTCCCGTCCACCGGGAAGTCGTAGCGGTCAAAGCCGTACCACGCGGACTTTTTGCCGGGGAACGGAGCCGCTGGCTCGGCGGCGGAGGCGACGAGGCTCAACGCGGCGGCGAGCAGCAGGTGACGCAAGCAATTCATGGTCGCGACAGGATGGCCGCTTCACGTCGGTTGCGCCACAGTGGAATCGCCGGGAAGAATTTCACGGGCGGATCTCGATACCGCCCCGGAGCGCGGCCCGCTGGGCCGCTTAGAACGTCCCTGCCACCGGTGCGGTTCGCCCGGGCCGCGAGAACCGGACGCGCAAGCGGGCGGGGACGCCCGCGCTCCGCGCGTTGGCACGTTCGGGGGCGGTGTCAAGATACGCCCGGATTTCACTTCGCCGCCTCGGCGGAAATCCACCCGCGCCACCGATACACCCGCCAGCCGATCACCTCGTGCAGCCACGCCTCGACCTTCACAAAGCCCGCCGAGCGCGGGATCAGGTCGGTGCTGTCCACCGTGATGATGCTCGCGCTGGTGAGGAACGCGCTGGGCACCGGCACGATCTCCAGCCCCGTCGTCGTGCGGAACACGCCCGTCGCCCGCCGCAGGTGCGATGCCGACGTGACCAGCAGCACGCGCTTCCATCCGCGCTCGCCCGCCAGCCGCGCGACCTTCTCCGCCTCGTGCCGCGTGTGCTTGCAGCCGCCCAAGCTGACGACCTCCGGCCCGCCGGACTGCCACGTCGCCAGGATGCCCTTGAACAAATCCGCCTCCGCGAACGGCTCGCCGCCGGCCATCAGCGCGCTGCCGCCGACAACGAGCGTCTTCGCCTTGCCGAGCCGCAGCAGTTCGAGTGCCGTCACCGCGCGGTCCGCGCTCTGGTTGAAGTGCAGCCGCCCGACCTCCTCGCGTGACGGCGCGGAGAACCCGCCGAGCAGCACGATCACATCCGCCTCCGGCAACGCCTCGCGTTTCACGCCGACCCACGGCCGCTCCAGCGAGGCGAGCAGACTGCCCGGCAGTGGCGTCGCGCCGATCACCCAGATGAACAGGGCGAGCACCCCCGCGCCGGCCGCGAGGCGCGGCTGCCGCTTGCGCAGGCACAACAACGCGAGCACCACGAGGCACGCCCAGGTGAAACCCACCGGTTCGATCAGCCGCAGCGCGCTGCGCAAGGCAAGGTCCAGCATGGCCCGAGGCTAGCGGCCGCCCCGCGCGGAGACAACCAGCGCGTCAGCCGCGCGTCAGGGCAGTTCACCCAGCGAGGTCGGCGTGGCTACCAGAAAGCTGCGCTCAAACCACTGGCGGGGCGTCTCCTTGCCGGAAGGCGCGGGCTTGGGCGGGAAGCGGTTGACGATGGCCAACTTGACCAAGCCCTGTTGCAGCATGGGCTTGAGAATCGGTGACTGCGCGGACACGACGACCCATCTGGACTTGATGTCCTTGAGCGCGGTCACGTCCGCCCGGCTCAACTCCTGCGGCAGGCTGCCAAACCAAACGAGGGCATCCGCGCCGCCCGCCGCGCCGGCGATCTGGCCCGCCAGATCGGGCGGCCACAGCCGCGGATCGTCGGCCGGCGGGCGCTTGATCTCCCGCACTTCCTTGAGCGTCACGCCGGGCTGCTTGGCGAGGCCCGCCTTGAAGCCCTTGATCTGCGCGTCGAGGTTCGGGCTTTTCTGGACTTCGACCAGCTCGCCCACGACTACCACTCGGCCCTGCCGGTTGAGCAGCTTCGCCGTCTCCTCGGCCACCGCGAAGCCGAGCGATTCGAGCGGCGTCACGTTCACACGCGGCGCGGCGAACTGGGTGAAGTAGATGAACGCCAGCGACCCAACAATGGCGAGGATCGCCCCGACGGCGAGCGCGGTCTGTTTCTTTTCCATAAGCGCGACGAGCGCCCATTAGCCCTGCCCGGCGAGCCTTGTCAAGGCTGGCACCTGAATACCTCCCGCCTCGCCGCGTCGGTTTCCTAACTTGCCAACCGGATGAAAACCCTCCCGCAACACGTCCTGTGGAAACCCGGCGGTGCCGCGTTCACTCTGATCGAACTGCTGGTCGTCATCGCCATCATCGCGATCCTCGCCGGGATGCTGTTGCCGGCCTTGAGCAAGGCCAAGGCGAAGGCCAAGGGCACGGCCTGCACGTCGAACTTCAAGCAGCTCCAGCTCGGCTTCGACCTCTACACTGGCGAGTTCGCGGACAAGCTGCCGCGCAACATGAACCCGCCGGCCCCGACCTACGCCGATGCGAACTCCTGGATGGGGGCGACGGAATACGGCTCCGCCAACCCCAGCCCCGTTTATCCCAGCCCGGACTATCCGATCACCAACGGCACGCTTTACCGCTACGCCCCGGGGCCGCAGCTCTACCGCTGCCCCGCCCAGGCGAAGGAGGCCTCCACGGTGTTCACGCACGGCACCTACAGCGTGTGCATGAACGGCAAACTGGGCGGAGCCTCGCAAGGCGCCCTCTCGCTCGCGTCACAGATTCAAAACCCCGCGAACGCATTCGTCTTCGTGGACATGAAGCTGGCCTCCCATTGCCAGCTCATCATCAACCCGGCCGACACGTTCTGGGGCAAGTATCCCGGTGCCCGGCACGGCAACGCTGGGTTGTTCAGCTTCGGTGACGGCCATGTCAGCCTGGAAAAGTGGCAGGGCACCTTCCTGCTCGGTCAGGAAAAGGCCGCCTCCCAGCCGGCCGCCGCTCACTACGGTGCCGCCGCCGACACCGCCTTGATGTCCGCAGCGGATGTCGCCGATCTCACGAAGGTGAAGGGCTGGCTGCCCTGACGCAGACCGTGCGGAACGGCGCTTGACGCGGCCGACAGACAAGCGTATCGCCGGGACAAGCACCTGAAAGTCCTGTCCCTTCCGCCCATGAAAACCTCTCCCACCGCCCCCGCCTCCCGCCGTGAATTCCTCGCCGATGTCAGCCGCGCCACCGTGGTCGCCGCCGTCGGCTCCAGCCTCGCGTCCGAACTCGGCCTCGCGCCCGCCTTCGCCGGCGACGCGCCGGCGAAGCTCGATTTCGGCTCCGTCGAGCCGCTCGTGCGCCTGATGCAGGAGACGCCCGCGCCGAAGCTGATGGCCACGCTCGCCGCGAAGCTCCGCGCCGGCACCGACCTCCGCCAGCTCACCGCCGCCGCCGCGCTCGCCAACGCGCGCACCTTCGGCGGCGAGGACTACATCGGCTTCCACACCATGATGGCGCTCTCGCCCGCGTATCACATGGCGCGCGAGTTGTCCGGCGCGCAGCAGGCGCTGCCGGTGTTCAAGGTGCTTTACCGGAACACCAACCGCATCCAGGAGTTCGGCGGCGCGGCGAAGGAAGTCCTTCGCCCCGTCAAGCCCGCCGACCTCAGCGCGTCGCAGTCGGGCGGCGAAATCATCCGCGACGCCGTGAAGAAGCGGGACACGGCGAAGGCGGAGCAAACCCTCGCCGCGCTGGCGCAACGCTCGCCCGAGGACGCCTTCAACGAGCTGCTGCTGGCCGTGCAGGAGCAGAGCGAGGTGCATCGCGTGGTCATGCCGTATCGCGCGTGGGACTTGCTCGACGTGGTGGGCCGCCAGCACGCGCACACGATGCTCCGCCAGTCGGTGCATTACTGCGTGAAGGCCGAGTCGTATCGCCGGCCCGCGTGGGACGAGCCGCGCAAGCTCCTCACCAAACTGCTCGACCAGCACAAGCTCCTCGACCAGAAACCCGGCACCCGCGCCGCCGAGGACAAGTGGGTGGACCAGTTGAGCCAGACCATTTTCAAGTCCACGCCCGCGCAGGCCGCCGAAGCCGTCGCCGCCGCGCTGGCCGAGGGTTTCGCGCCCGACGCCGTGGGCGAGGCGCTCTCGCTCGCGGCCAACCAGCTCATCCTCCGCGACCACGGGCGCACGCCGATGATGGAAGTCGCCGGCAAGCCTACCGGCAGCGTCCACGGCGACAGCATCGGCGTCCATGCCTGCGACAGCGCCAACGCCTGGCGCAACATGGCGCGCGTGGCCAACGCGCGGAACACCTACGCCTGCCTCATCCTCGGCGCGCACCAGGTCGCGCACGACCGCATCGAGCGCGGCGGCGATTTCCTCAAGTGGGAGGCGCTCCCCGTGAAGTGGCATCTTGACCGAACCAAATCCACCGACGCGGCCGTGCTGCTGCGCGAGACGGAGGAGGCCATTCGCGGCAACCTCCAGGCGCAAGCCGCCGCCATCGTCCACCGCTACGGCGAGCTGGGCCACCCGGCGCGCCCGGTGTTCGACCTCCTGCTCCGCTACGCCATCAGCGAGGACGGCGCGCTGCACGCGGAGAAGTATTACCGCACCGCGAGCGAGGAATTCGCCTCGACCCGCAGCGCGTTCCGCTGGCGTCAGCTCGTCGCCCTCGCGCGCGTCACCGCCAGCGAGTTTGGCCGGCCCGCGCCGGGCGTGGCCGAGGCGCGGGAGCTGTTGAAGGCGTGACCCACGTTTCGGGATGGGCACGTCGTCTTCTCCCTGCGAATGATTCTCCCGCAGATTCAAGCCGGCCACAGATTGTCTTCCTCATCTGTGGTGGCCTTGAATCTGTGGGAAAAGCTCGGGGGACCATGCGCCCAAGGCGCATCCCTTGATTCTGTCCCCTCGCTCGCCTCCTATCCGTGTTCAACCGTGTCCATCCGTGGTTGATTTCGTTTTCTTCCGGCCCGGCTCGCAGTTCCGGTTGAAGCCCGCGCTCGCGGCGGCAGTCCACCCCGTTGACAACGACCCGGCCGCAACCCACGCTCCCCCCATGAAACATCTGCTCCTCCCCGCCCTGCTCGCCGCCGCCCTCCTGCCCGCCCACGCGGCGGACAAGGGCAAGCCCACCCACGCCACCTTCTACATCACCGAGGTGAAGTGCAGCAGTTGCGCCGCCTCGATTGACGAGTCCCTCCGCAAGCTCCCCACCGTCACCAAGATTGACGACCTCAGCGAGAACACCGGCTTTGCCATCATCACCTTTGACCCGGCGGTCGTCAGCCACCACCAGGTCGCGCAGGCCGTCTTCGCCGCCGCGCCGGTCCACGGCGATCCCTACGTCGCCACGCTCAAGTTCACCGTCGCCGACTACGCCAAGGGCGACAACGCGGCCAAGGTGGACGCCGTCTTCGCCAAGCACAAAAACGACGTGCGCGTCGAGCTGAAGAACAAGGCGCGCGGCGAGTTCCTCCTCAGCTTCGAGCCGCTCCGCGTGGACGGCGCGAAGAAAGGCCCGCAAGGCTGGACGCTCGAAGCATTCCGCGCCGCCATCGCCGAACCCGCCCCCAAGGGTCTCGGCCTCGCCTTCACCGTCGCGTCGGAGAAGTAGGCGGTAGCGCCCGCGCCCGTCGCAGCTCCGCCGGCGTGTTCACGTTCACCAGTTCCCGCTGTCGCGTTGGTGCCAGCCGGAGCCGGCGCGCCTTCAAGCGCACCGCGAGCCGTTGCAGGGAAAACTCCCCCGCCGCCAGTTGCCCTTCCACCACCGGCACGCACTCGCGGTCCAGTGCGAAGGGAAAGCCCGCGCCCTCCGCCGACTGCGCGAACACCGCCCGCGCCCTCCCCTGCCCCACCCGGCGGATCAGCTCCGGCGTCAGGAACGGCAGGTCGCACGGCAGGAACACCAGCCGCCGCGCCCGGCTCCGCTGAAACGCCGTCCACACGCCGCCGAGCGGGCCGCGTCGCGCGCCGATGTCCCGCCGCACTACGCGCACCGGCCAGCCCGTCGCCCGCGCCGCCGCGCGCACCCGCGCCAGCAACGTGCGGCCACCGAGGCGCAGCCGCGCCTTGTCCCGGCCCATGCGTGTGCTCAGGCCGCCGGCGAGGATGACGACCTCGATGGCGGGCGGCGGTGGCGTTGGTTTTGGGCGGACGGAACGCGCAGTCACGGCGACGCGGTATGCCGCAGGACACGTCACCGGCGCAAACCCTTTCGTCGGCGGCGCTGATGGGACGAGCGTCCCCGCGAGCCGGGCCACCCCGGCCAGCCGTCGCACGGCTCGCGAGGACGCTCGCCCCACCCCGCTCGGCGCGCATCTCACTTTCTTGCAGGCAGCCGAAAGCCTGGTTGAGGCGCGGCCGGCAACTGGTAGCGCCCCTTCCCCCTCACCCCGGCCCTCTCCCCCGGGGAGAGGGAGGAACGCCTTCCGCTTTCGGCCAACCGGAACGCCGCAGCACTTCGAGCGTGGGCTGACTTTCTCCCTCTCCCCGAGGGAGAGGGCCGGGGTGAGGGGGGAACGGCGGCAACTCCTTCGCAGCCCCGGTCCGAATCGCGCTGAAACAACCGGCAAGAAACTGAGATGCGCCCCACCCCGCTCGGGTGCCACCAGACCGCGCTTGAGTTCCAGCCGCTCCCGGCACAGTCTCACCCCGCATCCATGAACACCATGTTCCGCCTCCCGCTCGCCTGCGTTCTCCTCGCCCTCACCCTCGCCCCGCTCTCCGCGCAACCGGCGAAGACCGCCTCCGCGCCGGCCGCCGAAGGCCCGAAGTATCCGCAGGTCAATCTCGCCCCGTGGTATGAGGTGGATGCCGCGTGGCCCCAGCGCCCGCCCGGCGTCCACTTCGGCCATGTGCCCGGCATCGCCGTGGACAAGTCCGACAACGTCTGGATTTTCACCCGCACCAACCACCCCGTGCAGGTCTATGCCGCCGACGGCAAGTTCATCCGCGCCTGGGGCGACGGCGTCATCAGCAACGCCCACCACCTCAAGATAGACCGCGCGGGAAATATCTGGCTCTCCGACGTCGGCCTCCACGTCGTGCGCAAGTTCACCCCCGAGGGCAAGCTCCTCCAGACCTTCGGCATCCCCGGCGAGAAGGGCGAGGACAAGCAACGCCTCAACATGCCCACCGACATGGCCCTCGCGCCCAACGGCGACGTCTTCATCTCCGATGGCTACGGCAACAACCGCGTCGTCCACTTCGACAAGACCGGCAAGTTCCTCCGCTCCTGGGGCACCCTCGGCACCGGCCCGCAACACTTCTCCATTCCGCACGCCATTGACATTGATTCCAAGGGCCGCCTCTACGTCGCCGACCGCAACAACGTCCGCGTCCAAGTCTTCAGCCAGTCCGGCCGGCTCCTCGACTCGTGGGCCAACGTCATCGTCCCGTGGGGCTTCTGGATCTCGCCCAAGGACGAGGTCTGGGTCTGCGGCTCCTCCCCGATGCCGTGGCGCAACGACCCGAAATATCCCGGCGCGCCCCTGAGCTGCCCGCCCAAGGACCAGGTCTTCATGAAGTTCGACCCCAGCGGCAAGGCCACCCAGCTCTGGACCGCGCCCAAGGGCGAGGACGGCAAGGAAGTCCCCGGCGACCTCAACTGGCTCCACTGCGTCGCCTTCGACTCCAAGGGCAACCTCTACGCCGGCGACATCATCGGCAAACGCGCGCAGAAATTCGTGCGGAAGAACTGAGCCGCCGCAGCTCCTGCTCCTACTCCTACTCTTACTCTTACTCTTACTCTTAATCCTATTCCTCCGCGCGCCCTCGCCGGCTGGAACCGGAGGATTAAGAGTAAGAGTAAGATTAAGAGCAGGAAGCGCCCGCCTCCCGCCTCCCGCCATCCCGCCCTCGATCTCCCATCTCCGATCTCCGACCGGAAACCCGCCCGGTTGTCTTTCCCAATTCAATAATGCACCGGCGAACTGCACCAGCCGCCTGCTGGACAAGGCGTTGCCGGGGATTTACCCTCCCCACCGATGACCCTGAACAACGCCAATCCAGCCGCTCAATCATACTGTTAGGCGCTTCTGCGCGCATCCTGTAAACGATGGGAAACCAGAACCGAAAAGCCACGAAACACGAACTCGCCCACGCTCGCAGCGTCATCGCCGAGGCTTTCCCGGACATGGTTCCCGTTTTCGCAGCGCACAGCGACTACGGCGGTCATCGGGCACCACGCGACCACACCATCGCGTTCCGCCTGCGTGACGAGCGAGGCAGGTTCCGCTCCAACGTCATTTGGCTCATGCCCGATTGGCTCGGCACGCTGACGGTAGCGGACGTTCAGGCACTGGTTTCACGCTCCAACGGACAGCAGCGATGAGCGACACCATCTTGCCCCGCTCATTTTGCAGCGTCAGCGTCAGCGACGAACGCCGCGTTCACGCCCGCCACAGGCCCGACTCGCATACGAACGAAGCGCCTAACCATGCGTTACAGCGCCGCCGCCCCGCTTGGCAGTCGAGCGGTTCAGGTGATTTGTCAGCGACTGTTGCAGCCGACCGGGCGTTTCCGGCGGCGGTCGCTGAGCTTGGTCGTTGATATGGCTGCCTCTGCCCCCGGTTGTGCTACAACTATCGTCGGATGAGACATGAGCCAGAACATTTGCAGCAGCCTGTCTCGACGGTGGCACGTAAGGACGTGGCGACGTTGCGAAACAATTTCACCGTCCAGCAGGCTTTGGACGCCATCCGGCAGCACGGCGTCGGCGAGAAGATTGTTTATTTCTACGTTGTGGATGCGGACGACCGGCTGGCGGGTGTGCTCCCCACGCGCCGCTTGCTGACCGCTCCATTGGAGCAGCGTGTTTCGGACGTGATGATTTCCCGCGTGATGGCGATTCCGCAGACTGCGACGGTGTTGGAGGCGTGCGAGGCGTTCGTGTTGCACAAGTTTCTGGCGTTTCCGGTGGTGGATGAGCAGCGGCGGGTGGTCGGCGTGGTGGATGTCGGCCTGCTGACGGACGAGGCGTTTGACATTGCCGAGCGTCAGACCACCGATGAGTTGTTTGAGCGCATCGGATTTCGAGTGGCTCAGGTGCGCGATGCTTCGCCGCTGCGGGCGTTTCGTTTTCGGTTTCCGTGGCTGCTGGCAACGATTGGCAGCGGGACGATTTGCGCGTGGCTGGCCAGTGCCTACGAGGTCACGCTGGCCAAGAGTATCGTGCTGGCGTTTTTCCTGACGCTGGTGCTGGGATTGGGTGAGAGCGTGAGCATCCAGTCCATGACGGTGACGATTCAGGCGTTGCGGGCGACTCGACCGACGCTTGACTGGTATGTCCGCGCCTTTCGCCGAGAGGTCGGCACGGCGGTTCTGCTCGGCACAGCTTGCGGCGCGGTCGTCGGCCTCATTGTTTGGTTGTGGCGTGGCGCGGGACTGGCGGGCTTTGCCATTGGCGCGAGCATTCTGCTGGCGCTGTGCGCGGCGTGTTTTTTCGGCCTTAGCGTTCCGGCGCTGTTGCACGCGCTGAGGCTTGACCCGAAGATTGCTGCCGGACCAGTGACGCTCGCGTTCACGGACATTTTCACGCTGCTTTTTTATTTCAGTTTGGCAGCGTTGCTTCTATGAGACGGCAGCCGAACCAGTGCGCTGCAGCGCCCATGAGGGTTGTCAACAGCAGCGTGGATTGACGGAGGTTTTTCGCTTGGGTTGCAGCGTGCCCCCGGGCTGCGCAGCAGAGCGGAGCGGCCATGGGCGCGCTCTGGCCAGTGCCCCCGGATCCGCAAGGGCGTGGAGCGCGGGCGGCCCGCCCGCTTTGCGCGACCGGCCACCCTTGCGGGGCGAACTGCTGGGGGAGTGCGTGGGCGCCAAGCGGCCTGGCGGACCGCGCTCTGGTGTCCAGACGCGCCCTTCGGGCAGCCGCCGTCAGTTTCCCATTTCCTCCGGTGGCGGGGTGTGGCTGAATCGTCTGAAGCCTGACCATGAACACCACCGCCTCCCGCCGCCGTTTCCTCACCTCGTTGTCCCTGGCCGCCGGTGCCGCCGCGCTGCCCGCCGCGCCCGTCCCCGATGACGGCAAGCTGCGCATCATCTGCTTCGGCGCGCACCCGGATGACTGCGAGCTGCAGGCCGGCGGCGTGGGCGCGCTCTGGGCCGAGCGCGGCCATCACGTGAAGCTGGTCTCCGTGACCAACGGCGACATCGGGCACTGGCGCGAGGCGGGCGGGCCGCTGGCCATCCGGCGCAGGCGCGAGGTGGAGGCGGCGGCGAAGATCCTCGGCACCACCGTGCAGGTGCTGGACATCCACGACGGCGAGCTGGAGCCGAACCTGGAGAACCGCCGGACGATCACGCGGCTCATCCGCGCGTGGCGGGCGGACATCGTCTTCAGCCCGCGCCCGAATGATTACCACCCCGACCACCGTTACACGGGCGTGCTGGTGCAGGACGCGGCGTTCATGGTGGGCGTGCCGTTCATCTGCCCGGACGTGCCGCCGCTGGCGCGCAACCCGGTGTTCCTCTACTACACGGACCGGTTCCAGAAGCCGAACCCGTCCACGGCGGACCTCGCGGTCTCGATTGACGCGGTGATCGAGAAGAAGCTGGACGCGCTGGCGGTGATGGAGTCGCAGTTCCTCGAAGGGGGCGCGCTGGGGCACGCGGCGTTGCTGCCGAAGACGCCGGCGGACAAGCCCGCGCGGGTGGCGGCGGTGCGGGCGTCGCACCGCGCGCGCTACGCGGCGCTGGCCGACCGTTTCCGCAAGGAGCTGAAGGACTGGCACGGCGAGGCGAACGGCGCGGCGGTGAAGCACGCGGAGGCGTTCGAGCTGTGCGAGTATGGCCGCCGGCCGGACCGGGCGGAGCTGAAGCGGCTGTTCCCGTTCTTCGGGTGAGGCTGATGGCCAAAGCCAGTCGGCACTTCGCCGCCACGGCACGCGCGTTTAACCCCTGAACTTGTGGCGGCAGGCGTCCGCGCCTGCCGTAGAGCCGGGCGTCCCGCCCGGCGGGGAGGGCGGGCCTGACACCGATGCGTCCAGTGAGTGGGTGGCCCCAGTCCGGGCGGCAAGATGCCGCCCTCTACGGCAGGCGAGGACGCCTGCCGCCACGGGTTCAGGCGGCGTTCACCACGTTTTCCGGTTTGCCCGCGAGGAAGGCCCGCACATTCGCCACAGTCGTCTCCATCAGGCGGGCGCGCGCGGCCTGCGCGGCCCACGCCTGGTGCGGCGTGATGAGACAGTTCTTCGCGGAGAGCAGCGGATTGTCGGCCTTCGGCGGCTCGGTGGAGAGCACGTCCAGACCGGCGGCGGCGAGGCGGCCGCTGTTCAAGGCGGCGGCGACGGCGGCCTCGTCCAGCAACGGGCCGCGGCTGGTGTTGAGCAGGAGGGCGGTGGGTTTCATCAGCGCAAGGCGCTCGGCGTTGACGAGGTTCTTCGTGTCCGGCGTGAGCGGGCAATGCAGGCTCACCACGTCCGCGCGGCGGAACACTTCATCCACAGGCACAAACTCGACGCCGTCCTGCGGCGGCTTGGGCGAGCGGCTGGCAGCAATGATTTTCATTCCCATCGCGCGCGCGATGTCCGCCGTCGCCTGCCCGATGCGGCCCCAGCCCACGACGCCGAAGGTCAGTCCGTCCAGCTCCAGCAACGGAAAGCGCGCGTAGCACCAGTCGGCGGACTTCACCCAGTCGCCCGCGCGCACGGAGTCCGCGTGCGCTCCGACGCGGTGGCACAGCTCGAGCAGCAACGCGATGGTGAACTGCGCGACCGCGCGCGTGCCGTAGAGCGGGACGTTGCTCACCGGGATGCCGCGTTCCTTCGCGGCGGCGGCGTCCACAATGTTGAAGCCCGTGGCGGTGACGGCGATGAAGCGCAGCTTCGGCAGCGCGGCGATGACCTCGCGCGGCACGAGCGCCTTGTTGGTGACGATGACCTCCGCGTCCGCGCAGCGCGTGGCGACTTCCGCCGGCGGCGTGCGGTCGAACAAGGTGACTTCGCCCAATGCTTTCAAGGCATCCCAGCTCAGATCGCCGGGGTTGAGCGTGTAACCGTCGAGGACAACAATCTTCATGCGCGGAAGTGAAGCGGAGGAATCGCAGGGGCGGAAGCCGGAAACCAATGGAGCGCCGGTCTCCGATCCGGCGTGCTTAGAAATGTGGAATGACCGCGCCGGCTCGGAGAGCGGCGCTCCGCTGCGTCAGTTCTTCGCCACGCGCAGCTTCACGTTGCGGAAGCAGCACTCGTCGTTGTGGTCGGTGAGCAGGATGTGGCCGGTGACCTTGGTGCCGAAGTCGCCGATCTTGCTGAACTTGCTCTTGGCGACGGCCGCCTTCACCTCGTCGCTACCGAGCACGTATTCGAGCACCTTCGCGCCGTTGAGCCAGTGCTGGACGGCGTTGCCCTTCACGACGATCCGGGAGTGGTTCCACTCGCCCACGGGCTTGGTGGGCTTGTCTTTCGCGGGTGGCATCACGTCGTAAAACGAAGCGGTCTGACGGTGCGCGCCGACCTTGCCGTCGGGGTGGCCGTTGTCGTCGAGCAACTGATACTCGTGGCCGAGCGTGCCCTTGCGCGCCTCGGTGATGAAATACTTCACGCCGTTGTTGCCCTTCTCAGCGATGCGCCATTCCCACGACAGCTCCCAGTCGGCGGTGGCGGGGATGGGCTGCTCGGTCATGATGTCGCCGCCGCCGATCTTGGCCTGCTTTTTAAGCAGGCCGTTCTCGACAACCCAGCCCGCGCCGATCTTGCCGCCCTCCTTGTAGGTGCGCCAGCCGGCGAGCGACTTGCCGTCGAAGAGCAGCTTCCAGCCGTCCTTCTGCTCGGCGGCGGTGAGAGTGTTGATGTCGGCAGCGGGAACGGACGCGGCGCAGACGAACAGGGCGACGAGATAAGCAAGGTGTTTCATGTGGGTGCGGATGGAGGGTTGAAGTTGCGGGGGAATCACAGCCGGCGGACGCGGATGTTGCGGATCCAGAACTCCTGGCCGTGATGTTGGAAGGTGATGTGACCGTCCGGCTCGGCCATGAAGCGCGGCTTGTCGGCGAACTTGCTCTTGGCCGCCAACGCCTTCACCTCGTCGCTGCCCCAGGTGTATTCCACGATCTTCGCGCCGTTGAGCCAGTGCTCCACATGGTTGTTCTTAAAGATGATCTTGGCCGAGTTGAACTCGCCCACGGGCTTTAGTTTCTTCTTCGCGTTCGGCGCGATGAGGCCGTAGAGCGCACCCGCCGAGGTCAGCGGGTTCTTGCCGTCACCGTGCTTGTCGTCATCGAGGATCTGCATCTCCGGGCCGGTGAACCACGCGGGGCCGGTGGGCAGCTCGGCCACGCGATACATCACGCCGCTGTTGCCGCCGGGCGCGACCTTCCACTCCAGCTCCAGCTCGAAGTCCTTGAACTTCTCGGTGGTGATGAGGTCGGTCACCTGGCCGCCCTGCTCCTTCGGCACGGTCTTGAGCGCGCCGTTGTCGAGAATCCAGCCCTTGCTCGGGAAGCCCTCGCCCTTGAAGGCGCGCAGGCCCTTGGTTTCCTTGCCGTCGAAGAGCACCTGCCACGGGCCGGGCTGGTCGGCGGCGCGGGCGGCGGTGAAGGTGAAGGCGGCGGCGAGGAGGAGGGCGAAGGTTCGTTTCATGTTGGCGGGCAGTTGGACGTTGGTTGGGTGGACAAAGTGACAAGGCGGCTCACGGCGCGGGCCGGGTCATCTGGAAAGTGCCGTGGTCGAAGGACGCCTTGTAAGTGGAGAAGAAGTTCGTGCCCGACGCCTTGCCCTCGTAGCGATAGACGCCGTAGGGCTTGCCCAAATCCTCCGCGCCGCTGAACTGCCACAGCCCGCCCGCCGGCTGCACGTCCAGTTTCACCTGCATCCCGAAGCGGAAGATCACGCCGTAGGTGGCGTGGAAGCGCGTCTCATACTGGCCGTTGTCGAGCTTCCTGATGAGCGCGCGCAACCCGCCGCTGTGCCCGTTGTGGTCGCTCAACCACTTGCCCTCCCAGCGGCCCTCGATGGAGTTCGCCGGGGCCGGCGCGACCGCTGCGGCCTTCCAATCCCGGTTGAACGTCGAGCATCCGCTAAACCCGAGCAGCGCCGCCAGCGCGACGACGCGAACCAACTGCTTCCGCAACCCGTGAATCATGCGCAAATCCGACGCCATCGGCCCGCGCGCGTCAAGCCAGCTTCCGCGCCCAAAGGAAACCCTGAACCATTCCGGCAACCACGAAGGCACACGAATAAACACCAATGAGGCCAGGCCTCCACGCTGCTCATTCGTGAGGATTCGTGTCCATTCGTGGTTAAATCAGCGTTTCCCTAATTCTTCAGCCCATCGAGCAGCCGCCGGGCTTCGGCGTTTCCGCCGGCCGCAGCGCGCTCCCACCAAAGGCGCGCTTTCGCCGGGTCTGACTCCACGCCGTCACCGGCGGCGAACATGAGGCCGAGCTGCACCTGCGCCCCCGCGTCCCCCGCCTCGGCCGCGCGCGCGAACCAGACCGCCGCCTCCGCGTGGTTGCCGCGCACGCCTCGCCCCTGATAGTGGAACCAGCCCAGGTTCACCATCGCCCACACCTCGCCCGCCTCCGCCGCGCGCCGGGTTTGGGCAAGGACGGATTGCAGCTTCGCCTCGTGCCGGATGAAGTCGGCGGTGTAAGGCGGCCCGTAGTGATACGCGAGGGACTCAGCAACGAACCAAAAGCAGCCGACCGAAATCGCCAGCAGCACCACCGTTCCGGCCCAGCTCAACCAGCCCGTCTGCCCGCGCCAGAAGGCCAGGCCGCCCGGCCGCTCGCGGAAAGCATAGGCGGCCCGGCCTTCCTTGTGCGCGGGATCGGCGGGGTCATACGCCGGCGCAGTCGAGCCGTGCTGAAAGGCCTGCGTCACCCGCGCTTCGCCGACCAGCGACTCGTAGGCCACGTTGATGGCGCGCAGCTTCTCCTCCGCCTGCCGCTGCTGCTCCGGATCGTGCGCGAACCGGTCGGGATGCCAGCGCTTCACCAGCACGAGGTAGGCGCGCTTGATGTCCTCCCTGGAGGCGTGCCGCTCCAGTCCGAGAACCTCCCAGGAGTCCGGCTCTGGCGATTTCATAAGGCCACTCTCAGCTCAGGCCAAGGCCCTGACCACCTTGGCAAATAAGTCCACGCCCTCCGCCGCATCCTCACGCCGCAGATTCAGCGCCGGCAGGAAACGAATGACGTGCGTGCCGCTCGGCACGGTGAGCACGCCCGCGTCGTGCAGGCGGTTGACGAAGTTGAGCGAGGCGACCTTGCCGGTGTTCGCGAAGGCCGGAATGTTCTCCGCCAGCTCGATGCCGAGCATCAAGCCAAGGCCGCGCACCGACTTGATGACCTGCGGGAACTGAGCGGCGAGCTTCTCCAACTCCGCCTTCATCCACGCACCCGTCTCGCGGGCGTTGTCCGCCAGCCGGTCGCGCTCGACGACCTCGAAGACCTTGTTCGCCACCGCGCAGCCGAGTGGCGTGCCGCCGTAGGTGGTTGCGTGCGTGCCGGGGCCAAGCAAGTCGCACAGCTTCACGCCGTGGTGCTCCTCGCGCACCCAGAACGCCCCGATGGGAAACCCGCCGCCGAGTGACTTCGCCATCGAGACGCCGTCGGGCAGGAACGTCGTAGCAGCCGACGTGAGGAGGCTCTGATGTTCGCCCGTGGTGCGTGGTGCGTGGTGCGTGAGCGGTTCAAGGATGCGCTGGAAACTCTGGAACCGCCCGGTGCGGAAATGCCCGCACTGCACGCCGTCCATGAGCAACAGAATGCGCCGCTCATCGCAGAGTTGCCGCAGGCCGAGCAGGTAGTCCGCACTCGCCGGAGCGATGCCGCCCTCGCCCTGAACGCCTTCGATGAGGATGGCCGCCGTCGCGGGCGAGATGGCGTCGCGCATCGCTTGCAGGTCGTTGTAGGCAACGTGCTTGAAGCCCGGCACCGCCGGCTCGAAGCCCTTCTTCACCTTCTCCTGCCCCGTGGCCGCGAGGCCCGCCAGCGTGCGCCCGTGGAAGGAGTTCCACGCCGTGATGATTTCGTAGCGGCCCTCGTCGTGGCCGAACTTGCGCGCGAGCTTGTAAAGCCCCTCGTTCGCCTCCGCGCCGGAGTTGCTGAAGAACACCTTGCCCGGCGCGAGGTGCCGGACAATCTGCTGCGCCAGCCGGCCCTGCGGCTCGTGGTAGTAGAGATTCGAGATGTGGACCATGTGCCGCGACTGCTCGATGAGCGCCTCGGTGATCTCCGCGTTCGCGTGACCGAGCGAGCACACCGCGATTCCGCCGCCGAGGTCGAGGTAGCGCTTGCCGTTCACATCCCACAGGCAACTTCCCTGCCCGCGCGCGAGCACCAGCTCGAAGCGCCCGTAGCTGGGCACGACATACTTTTGGAACAGGCCGAGGACGGCTTGCTGCTCGTTGTGGACGATGGCGGGCGGAGTCGGAACGATCTCTTTCATTTCGCGCGGGGATTTAGCCGCGAAAGCGCGCAAAGTTCACAGAGAAAAAATGCGAACACGCGGCAGTGTCGCACCAGCTTCACGCCACCACTTCCGTCCCCACGCCTTCGTCCGTGAAGATCTCCAGCAGCACGGAGTGGTTCACGCGGTTGTCCACGAAGAAGTTGTTACCGTGCCGACTCTTGCAAGCGGCACGAGACTTGGTAGGGTTTTTGTGTGAATCACATTATGAATCTCTCGTTAGCGCTTTTTGCAATTCTACTCGCAGGCTGCACTACGGCGGGAATTTCTGCTGAGGTCAAGAAGTCAGCCGGGGCGGCTGCCAAGCCAGCCCAAAACGGAGTCCCTCCTGCCAAGGACTTCGACGTTTACAAACTGTCCATCTGGGTGGCCAACACCGACGTTCAACGCGCGACCATTAACGCGCTTACTGCTTATCCGGAGGGGCTCGACATCCTCCTTGAGTTCATTTCCACGAAGGCCGATGGATACAACGCCGCGTATGCAGCCCAAAGCCTACTCCGGTGCCCCAATGCCAGGGAGAATGAGGCGAAAATCGTCGCGATACGGACGAGTGTCCGCGAAAAGGCCCCAGCCGAGATCGTCGAACGTTCCCACCGTCACTTGGCGCTCCTGGCACTGACAGAGGTTCTGTTCGCCTTGAATCCGAAGAATTACGCGGAAGACATGGTCGCCGCGATCCGCTCGCGCATGGTGGCGTCGGGGCGCAACATCTCGTTCTCCGACGAATTTGCCCAGCAGATCAGCGTCATCTCACCGCTCGTGGACAAGCGCAAATTGTATCCACTGGTTCTACCGCTGGCAGACCTGGTGGATGACGGTTTTTTCAGTGACTCGCCCCGCAAGGCATACAGCACCTTGCAGCTCATCACCGGTGAAAAGTTTGATTTCAATGCCAGTAAGCGCGAAGAACGCCACAAGGCTGCTGAGTTTTACCGGGAACTGTATTACACGAAGCTTAAGCCGACACTCGGAAAATAGCGGTTCGCAGGCTGAGTTGTCCGCTTACGCCACCACTTCCGTCCCCACGCCCGCGTCCGTGAAAATCTCCAGCAGCACGGAATGCTGCTGCCGGCCGTCCACGAACTGCACCTTCTCCACGCCGGACTGGATGGCCGCCACGGCGCTGTCCACCTTGGGAATCATCCCCTTGTCCACCACGCCCGTTGCTTTCAGCGCGGGCACATCGCTGATGCGCAGGTGCGTGATGAGCGTCGCCGGGTCTTTCGGATCGCGCATGAGGCCGGGCACGTCGGACATGAAGACGAGGCGGCGGGCTTTGAGCGCGATGGCGGCCTGGGCGGCAGCCACGTCGGCGTTGCAGTTGTAAATCTTCCCGTCATCGCCGCGCGCCGTCGGGCTGATGACCGGCGTAATGCCCTGCGCGATGCACTCCAGCAACGGCGCGGTGTTCACGCCCACGACCTCGCCCACGAAGCCGATGTCGAGCTTGCGGCCGGGTTGGTCCTTGTCGTCGAGCCACAGCTTGCGGCAGGTGAAGATGTCCGTGCCGGCGAAGCCCCGCGCCTTGCCGCCGAGCGACTCGATGGTGCGGACGATCTCCGGGTTGATCTCGCGCGAAAGCACTTGGTCCACGACGCCGACCGTCGCCTCGTCGGTCACGCGCATCCCCTGGATGAAGTTCGCCTTCAACCCGGCGGCGTCCATCGCGCGCGTGATGGCCTTGCCGCCGCCGTGGACGACCACGGGATTGATCTCCACCGCTTCGAGGAACACGACATCGCGCGCCACGCCGTTGCGCACGGCGGGATCGGGCGAGTCCATGAAGCTGCCGCCGTATTTCACGACGAACGTCGCGTGGCTGAACTTCTGGATGTAGGGCAACGCCTCCAGCAGCGTCGCGGCTTTGGTGATGGGGTCGTGCATGAGTCAGTCTCGTTTCCCGGCTTCCCAGTCGAACTGATCATCTATCGACGCTGCTAGCGTATCCCAATCAGCATAGGATTGACTGTGCTTCGGAATTGGCGGCGCAACTTGCAGAAAACCAGTTTTTTCGACCCGAGGCGCGTGGCGACGAAACCCTCTTGATGGAAACCACCAGATCAACGGCATCTCCCTCCAACCGTGATGATTCATTACAAGCCAATCGCTGGACTCGAACACTCTGGATGACGGCTTCTGCGCCGAACGATATCGCACTGCTGCGACGAGGTTTTGCCCCTCAGTCTTGTGATTATTGTCTGCAACCAGCACCACGGCCGCGCCATAGAGACCGGAGGGCAACGTGAGCGTCAAACAATCACCCGGAGCAAAAATAGCAGGCTTAAGCCGAGGCTTCTTTCGTTTCTTCGGATTAGGCCGGGGAGTCTGAAGCTTGCTGTAGAACTCAGCCAAC
>Ga0172372_10003420_pt1 | contig 23320 bp, 23 predicted proteins | sample LakKiv5m_2_FD_114544 | JGI IMG/M metagenome (GOLD analysis project Ga0172372, IMG submission 114544) | Freshwater microbial communities from Kabuno Bay, South-Kivu, Congo - kab_092012_9.5m | ecosystem: Environmental > Aquatic > Freshwater > Lake | place: Democratic Republic of the Congo...
CCTGCCCACGTCAAACCAACGCCTTCGCCGGCGCGCGCACCTTCGGTGCGAAACAATGCCGGGGGCTTCCGCCCAACCGCTGATCAGCCGCATGGCGGCAGCCTGCGGGCAAAGACGCCTGCCCACGTCAAACCAACGCCTTCGCCGGCGGCGAGCACCTTCGGTGCGAAACACAGCCGGGGGCTTCCGCCCTGCCGCTGATCAGCCGCTATTACAGCCGCATGGCGGCAGCCTGCGGGCAAAGACGCCTGCCCCCGTCAAACCAACGCCTTCGCCGCCGGCGCGCACCTTCGGTGCGAAACACAGCCGGGGGCTTCCGCCCAACCGCTCATCAGCCGCTATTACAGCCGCATGGCGGCAGCCTGCGGGCAAAGACGCCTGCCCACGTCAAACCAACGCCTTCGCCGCCGGCGAGCACCTTCGGTGCGAAACACAGCCGGGGGCTTCCGCCCTGCCGCTCGTAACCTGCGCCGCGTGGTGGTTCAGTGCGGCTGGATTTTCGTGTCAGGAGCTGACGGGGAGGAATGTGTCGATTGTGCCTGAACTGCTGGCGCTGTGCCGGAGTTCACCCGGAAGCGCCCCGGATCCGTTGACTATTCGAAACAGGCTGCGCTGTATGAAGTAGAGTTTGATGATTGGCGAACTTGAGAGTTTCTGGAGTTTTAGAGAAGAATCAGTCAGATTCTTTCATCAAAGTTGATTTGAAGGTTGCAAAACCCATCAGAAACTTTCAGAATCTGTCACCAATTTTGCTCGAATCTGGCAGAAACCATGATGATTGTGGATGAAAGACGCTCCAAAATCCTTCAACTGGCCGAACAGGCGGGCTTTGTCTCCCTGCACCGGCTGGTGAGCGAATTGGGCATCAGCGAATCCACAGTGCGTCGCGATCTGGATGCTCTGGACGCCAACGGCCAGATTCAGCGAACTCGTGGCGGTGCTGTTTTTCTCACGGAAGCTCAGCCCGATTTCGACGCTCGGCGACAACTGGCAACGCTTCAAAAACAGCGAATCGCTCGCCGTGTGATTCAAATGATCAACGAAGGTGAAACCGTGTTGCTGGATGGCGGCACCACCACACTCGAAGTCGCTCGACAGCTCACAGGCAAAACCCTGCAGGTACTCACGAATTCACTCCCGATTGCTTTGCTGCTCATGAACCGCCCGGAAATAGAACTCATCTTCATCGGCGGTTACGTCTATCCGCGCACCGGTGTTGCTCTGGGCGACCAGGCCATTCAGGCGCTGCGAAGACTCCACGTCAACCGGCTGATTATGGGTACCGGCGGCATCACCGAAGAGGGACTCTTCAACAGCAATGCGCTGCTTGTTGATACCGAGCGGCAGATGATTGAAGCGGCTGATCGCGTGATGCTGGTGGCGGACAGCAGCAAGTTCGGCCAGCGAGCGCTTGCTCATTTGTGTTCCCTCGAAGTCGTTGACGATCTGGTTACGGACGATGCCGTCAGCGGCGACTGGAGACGGATTTTAAAAGAACAGTCCGTGCAGCTGCACGCAGTGCCGTTGCACGAGTGAGGCGGTTTTGGGTTTTCAGTGTTCAGTGTTCAGTGTTCAGTTTTGTCCCTCGTTTCCTGTTCCTACTTCATCTCAAAGTCTATTCCCATGTCGACAGCAGCACCGGATGTAACAGAAGTTGAGCGGGTTGTTCGTGAAGTGCTGAATCGGGCGTTGCGGTCTGCTTCGTCGGTGGCGGCGAAAGCGGGCGGGGCCGAACTTTCTGGCGGGATTCCGGTACGTCGTGCGGACTCGGCGGTGACTGGTTCCGGCGATGCGGCTGGCACTTTCGATGTGACGGCTGCGGCTGTTTCAGTCCCTGCAAAGTCTGCTGTCAGAAGAAACCCGCTGCTTGTCAACATTTCAGCACGTCACGTGCATCTGACTCAGGAGCATGTGGAAATTCTGTTTGGCCCCGGTGCGAAGCTGACACCTGAAAAAGACCTCTACCAGGACGGCTATTACGCGGCAAAGGAAACCGTGGCGGTGGTTGGTCCGCGTCGGCGAATGCTCCCCAACGTCCGGGTGCTCGGTCCCTGCCGCAGCGACTCACAGGTGGAACTGGCCTTTACCGACGGCATTTCGCTGGGCATTGATCTTCCTGTTCGCATCAGTGGTGACGTCAAGGGCACGCCTGGCTGTGTGCTGATGGGACCCCACGGCGTTGTCGAGCTCAGGCAGGGCGTGATTCGTGCGATGCGGCACGTCCACATGGGCCCGGAAGACCTTGAATACTACGGGGTCAAAGACGGCGATCTCGTGCATCTGCGAATTGAATCTCCGGGCTGCACCACGGTCCTTGAAGATCTCGCTGTCCGCGCCGGCAAAGGCATTAAGCTGGAGGTTCATCTCGACACCGACGAGGGCAATGCAGTCAATCTCGAAAAGGCCACTGGCGTGGAACTCATTAAGCCGCAGCCCTGTCAGTGTAAACATTAACTCAGCAGACCAGCTGACCGGTACTTACTTTACGGCGAGGGACAGCCGTTATACTTGTTGTCCAGCTGAATTTCCGGAGGGAATTTGGCATGGAAGGAGAGAGAAAAAATGGCGAAATCCAGTGAAGCACTTGGGATGATTGAAACAAAGGGCTTCGTGTGCATGCTCGAAGCCATCGACTCGATGCTCAAAGCTGCCAATGTGCAGCTTGTATCGTGGGACAAGATTGGCAGCGGTTTTGTGACGGCCTTTATTTCCGGCGACGTGGCCGCTGTGAAGGCGGCACTGGAAGCTGGTTCAGCAGCGGCATCGCGGCTGGGTCAGGTGACCAGTGCGGAAGTGATTCCGCGTCCGCACGAGGAGCTGGCTGCAGTACTGCCGAAGCCAAAAACGGCAGCTGCCGCGGTAAAGAAGTAATCTGCTGACCAGTGATGGGCCAGCGAGCGTTTTGTGGCCGTGTGGCACGGCTTTGTGATTCAGGGGTATTTGCAGAGAGGAAACCGGTACCATGAGTGAAGCGATTGGGATGATTGAAACCAAGGGTTTGGTGGCATCAGTGGAAGCTGCCGATGCGATGCTCAAAGCGGCCAACGTGACGCTGGTGAAACAGCTCAACATTGGCGCCGCCTTTATCACCACGATCATTAAAGGTGACGTGGGATCTGTGCGAGCAGCGGTGGACGCGGGTGCTGCAGCCGCGACGAAGTCAGGGGAGCTGGTCTGTGCTCACCTGATTCCACGTCCGGAAGCCACGTTGCTGGAATCGGTGCTCTGATTTTCCGTAGTGGGAACGACCGGGCAATCAGCATCAGAAGGAGTCTGTGATGAAGGTGCTTGTAGCGAATCTGGGATCGACCAGTTTCAAGTATCGGCTGTTTGATCTGTCCAACGAAACTCAGCTGGCCCGTGGCGGCATTGACCGCATCGGGCAGCCGGGTGCGATGAGTGCCTGTTTCGTGGAGATTGGTGGTCGGCGAACGGAACTGTCGCAGGAGGTTCCAAATCATGCGGCTGCGGTGGGCATCTGCCTGCAGCAGCTCACGGACCCTGTCGGCGGATGTTTGCAGTCCGTTGACGAGGTAGGTGGAATTGGGTTTAAGGCGGTGTTTGCGGGCAGTCTCAGCGGAGCGCGACTGGTGAATGAAGCGCTGTTGCAGAAGATGGAATCGCTCTCCGACATCGCACCGGCTCACAACCCACCTTACGTCCGGGCCATGCGACAGCTGCAGCAGGCCTTTCCTCAGATTCCTCTCGTGGCTGCTCTGGAAACAGGCTTTCACGAAACGATTCCGTTTGAGCATCGGGCGTATGCGGTGCCGTATGAGTGGTACACGGAGCTTGAGATCCGCCGCTGGGGGTTTCATGGTGCCAGTCACCGCTTCATTGCCGGTCGCATTGCTCAGCTGCTGGGACGCAGCGACCTGAATGTCATCAGCTGTCATCTGGGAGGAAGTGCATCGGTGTGTGCGATTCGGCACGGAGCCAGCATCGCGGCATCGATGGGCATGAGTCCTCAGGGTGGTCTGCCAAACAACAATCGCGTGGGTGACTTCGACGCCTACGCCATTCCGGTGGTGATGAAGGCAACGGGAATGACGTTTGAGCAGGTGTTGGCAGAAATGTCGTCGAAGGGCGGTCTGCTGGGTATCAGCGGGCTCAGTGGTGACTGCAGAGATCTCGAAGAGGCTGCGGCTCAGGGGCACGACCGGGCCGAAAAGGCTCTGAAGCTCTTCGAAGCCTCGATTCGCTCGTACGTGGGCGCATACATGGCGCTGCTTGGCGGAGCTGATGTGCTGGTGTTTACGGGTGGCATTGGCGAGAACAGCGAACGGATTCGGCGCAATGTCTGCCGCGAGATGGAATGGGCTGGGATGGAACTGTGTGCGGACAGGAATTCGGGTGTGAAGGGTGAAGCCCGTCTGAATGCCGACCACAGCCGCGTGCAGATCTGGACGGTTCCCACCAATGAAGAACTGGTGGTGGCTCGACAGACGGCCGAGGCGATTCGCGGCCAGCTTTGATTTTTCTGGATCTCTTCAGGGTGCACTTCCATGTTTCTTGCAACCATCACCGGCAGTCTCGTTTCCACGCAGAAAGTCGATGCGCTTGTCGGCCAGAAGCTGCTGCTGGTTGAGCCGCTGCGAGTGGACGAGAAGGACCAGTCGAGCCTGAAAAGGACCGGCCGATCGTTTGTGGTGGTGGATACCGTGGGAGCGGGTGAAGGCCAGGTGGTGATGTGTGTGCAGGGCTCAAGTGCACGCTTCACGCCGGGAACAAAGGAACTGCCGATTGATGCGGCGATTATCGGCATAGTGGATTCGGTGCAGGTGAAGTCGCAAATGGTCTTCAGGGCGGGAGACGCGGTATGAGAGAAGGAATTGACCCTGATTGCGGTGAATTGTCAGCTGACGCGCTGCGGCATCTGAAAATGGGGCGTGTGGTGTCTCTGGCGATGATCAGTGGAGTACTGATATTCGCCGGGATTCTCTTTGTGGTGCAGCAGGGAAAGCTCAGTGACGAGCTGGGTCTGCTGAGCATTGTGGGACTCGGAGGCGGGGTTGTGAGTGTGATTGTGAGCTGGGTAGTGCCGCCGCTGATCGCCCCGACGTTTCCTGTCGAAAGCGTTGCCCATGCATGGTTCCTGCAAACGGTCATGTCCATGGCCATTCTCGAATTTGCGGCGTTGTCAAACCTGACGTCCGTCATGATGGAGCACTGTCAGTATTCGCTGGCGGTTGCTGGAGTTCTGGCGGTGGTGATGATGCTGCGGTTTCCCACGGCATCGAGGCTGAGATCCTGGCTGCAGCTGCGGCAGCAGAACAGTGGTGCGTTGTAGTGCGTTGAACTGAAGATATGTCGGTCGGTGGACGAGTGTCGCCGGGGATTGAACACAGGTGCAGCTGGAGCTGCGCGGGACAACTGGCAGGGAGAGCCGCAGGAGTGAGTACTCAAACGTGGTGCAGGCAACGGAACAGACAATTCGTCAGGTTGTGCAGGAAGTTCTGATTCAGCTCGCTGGACGTGGCGGTTCGGGGGCATCGAATGCCGCCGCAAACCCGTGGGGCGTGTTTGATTCTGTAGACGACGCGGTCGCTGCCGCGCAGCGAGGCTTTGAACAGCTCAGCCGCGCGTCCATGGATCAGCGCCGTACGGCGATTGACATCGTCAAGCGAATCTGTGATGAGCAGGCTGAAGAACTTGGAAAGCTCGAATTTGATGAAACCAAAATCGGTCGTCTTGAACACAAGATTGCCAAGCTGAAGGCAATCAAAACGGTGCCGGGTGTTGAGTTCCTGCGGACGGACGCCGTAAGTGGATCCAACGGGCTGACGATCACCGAATACGCTCCGTTCGGAGTGATCGGGGCGATCACCCCAGTCACCCACTCTTTGCCAACACTGGCAGGCAACTTTGTGAACATGGTGGCTGCCGGCAACACGATTGTCTGCAACCCGCACCCCAGCGGTGCAAGGATCGCCGCTGAAGGCGTGCGGCGATTCAATAAGGCCATTCACGCCGCTACGGGTCTTGAGAACCTGGTCACTATCATCGGCACACCAACGATTGAATCTGCTCAGCAGGTCTTCGATCACCGCGGAGTGAAGCTGCTGGTCGTCACCGGCGGTCCGGCAGTGGCTCGTGCGGCGCTCAGAAGTCCCAAACGCGCCATCGTCGCAGGCCCCGGCAATCCGCCGGTCGTGGTCGATGCCACAGCCGATCTGGACAATGCTGCAAAGTCAATCGTGGCCGGAGCTGCCTTCGACAACAACCTGCTGTGCATCGGCGAAAAGGAAGTGTTCGCCGTGAAGGAAATCTTCGATCAGCTGATGAACGAAGTCGCCCGACACGGCGGTTTCCGCCTGAATGCTGCTCAGACTGCCGCCTTCACTGCCAAAGCCTTCGGTCCTCCAAAGGAACCCGGTGGCCACTTTGTGCTCAACCGTGACTTCATCGGTCGCGACGCGGCCTGGCTGGCTGCACAGATCGGACTCACCATCCCCGCAGAAACTCAGATCCTCTACGGTGAAACCGACGAGCACAACCCGTTTGTCACCGAAGAGCAGATGATGCCGTTTGTGCCCTTCATCCGAGCCAACTGCACCGATCACGCCATCGGACTGGCTCGCAAGTACGAACACGGCTTCGGCCATACGGCCATTATCCACTCCCGCGACGTGCACACGATCACAAAGATGGGCCGTGTGATGAACACGACTCTGTTTGTGAAGAACGGCCCGTGCATGGCTGGACTGGGACTTGGCGGCGAAGGCTATCTGTCCTTCAGCATCGCGACTCCCACGGGTGAAGGAGTCACCAGTCCGCTCACCTTCACGCGACAGCGCCGCTGTGTGATGGTGGAGGATCTGAGAATTATCTGAGGTGAGGGTGGGCAAGAGGAGCACCAGCCATGCAGACAGCTCGAGTTCTGGGACACGCAACCGCCACGGTTCGGCATGATTCGCTCAAAGGCTGGAAGCTTGTTGTGCTGCAGCCGCTGGATATCCATGATCAGCCCGATGAATTTCCCCAGCTGGCAATTGATCCGCTGGGGGCAAGGCAGGGCGATCATGTGTTCTTCACCAGCGATACGAAATACATCCATCAGCTGACAGGCCGCAGAGATACGCCCATCCGCTTTTCGGTCCAGGGAATACTCGACCGGCAGCCTGAATGATCGATTCTGAATGATTCTGGCGGGATGTGAAAGGAATTGAAAGAAATTGACGGAACGCCCTCAAAAAGCTGTCAGATGACTCAATGATGTGACAGATTAGTTGACGGACATGACGGATCACTTGGCAAATGCGAACATCGGAAGGGCAGTGGCAGGGAATATGGCACTGAGTGCAGACAGGGTGGAAGAGATCGTGCGGCAGGTGCTGCGGGAGCTGCAGGCGGGGCGAACGGCCCGTCCGGCATCCGGAGCGGCACCGGCAGTGGCGATCAGCCATCCGGGCACTGCAGGTTCGCAGGCGTCCGCGGCGTCGGGAGCGTCGGCTGCGGTGTTGTCAACTGACGACGGAGTGTTGCGAATTTCGGATCGCGCGGTGACGGAGGCGGTGCTGGAGGCAGCAGGAGCAGCGGGGCGAACGATTTCGCTTGTCCGCGGCGCGGTGCTGACTCCGTCCGGCCGTGACTATCTGCGGCGGCACAAGGTGCGGCTGGCGGGTTCGGTGCTGATGCCATCACCGGCGGCTGCAGCGTCTCCTGCGGCAACTCCAGGCCTGCTGATTGTCTGCGGTCGCGAATCCACAGCGCGGTCGGCAGCGGCTGTTCGGAACTGGACGATTCGTGAAGTATCGGACGAATTCGCGGCCGCTCGGGCAGCCCTTGAAGTGGTGCCAAAGCGACGCGTGGTCTGTGCGGGGTGTGAACCAAACATTGTGGCCTGTGTGCTCAACCGCAACGCGGACGTGCGTGCCGCGGTGCTGGAGCAGGCGACGGGAATGGATCGACTTCTGGATCGTTTTCAGCCTCACGTCGTGTGTCTGCAGGCATCCGGCTGGAGTCTGCTGCCGCTGACGCGACTGCTGGATCGGCTGCAGCGACCGATCCAGCAGCCGGCAGGCTGGTTGGAAGTGCAGTCAGGAGTGGTGCGATGAGAATCATGGAGGTGATTGGTCGAGTGACCTTGTCGAAGTGGGACCCCGCGCTGAACGGGGCTTCCTGGAAACTGGCTGTGCCTCTGCTTCACGCGGGACTCAGCGGTGACCAGGCGGGACGGATGGAGCCGCTGGTGGTTTATGACGAACTGGGATCCGGAGTCGGAGAATTGCTGGCGGTGACTGAAAGTGCTGAAGCCTCAGCACCGTTTCACCCACAGACAAAACCCATTGATGCTTACAACGCGGCCATTCTGGACGCCGTGAGTGTGGAACCTTTCATCAGGAAGCAGGTTGACAGATGACTACGAAATGGAACAGCGGAATCAACGATCGAGCATTGAAGGAAGAGATCTGCGAGATTGGTCGCCGGGTCTACAACAAGGGCTTCGCAGCCGCGAATGATGGCAACATCAGCATTCGAGTGGGCGAAAATGAAGTGCTCTGCACACCCACCATGATCTGCAAGGGCTTCATGAAGCCTGATGACATCTGTGCGGTCGACATGGACGGCAATCAAATCGCCGGCAAACGCAAGCGAACGAGTGAAGTGCTGCTGCACCTCGCGATTATGAAGCATCGCCCGGACGTGAAATCCGTTGTTCATTGTCATCCGCCACATGCCACAGCCTTCGCGGTGGCCGGAGAACCCATTCCGCAATGCATCCTGCCCGAAGTGGAAGTCTTCATGGGCGAAGTGCCTATCGCACCGTATGAAACGCCGGGAGACCAGCGGTTTGCCAACACCGTCGTTCCGTTTCTTAAAGCCACCAACACGATTATCCTCAGAAACCACGGCACTGTGTCGTTCGGGAAGAGCCTTGAGGACGCCTACTGGAAAACAGAAATCCTCGACGCCTACTGCCGCATCCTGCTGCTTGCAAAGCAGATTGGTCAGCCGATGTACCTGAGTGAAGAGAAGAGCCGTGAGCTGCTCGATCTGAAGCGCAAATGGGGCTTCGACGATCCTCGCTTCCACAACGAAAACTGTGACCTTTGCGGAAACAGCGCCTTCCGCGAAGGTTATCGAGAACAAATGCCGGTGCAGCGAGCCTTCGAAGCTGCTCCTGAATATCCGGGCTACCTCCAGCAACCCTGCGGCGCCCCCTGTGCTGAACCTGCTCCCCAGGTCAGCGAAGATCTCGTCCAGCTGATCACCAGACAAGTCCTCGCCGCCCTCGGCCGCTAAGCGAGGAACCAGAAGCCTGGACGGCCGTTCATATTTTCCCGGCATCTCCCACAAACCAACCGCTGATCACCTGTCATCTGACCACCTGACAAGCTGACTCACTGTTTTCGAGGGAACACACATGAAAGTAAGTATTATTGGCGGCGGCGGACTCGTCGGCTCCTGTGCCGGCTTCGCACTTCAGACTGGAAGAATCGTCAGCGAGATTGTTCTCGTCGATGTCAACAGGGACTTGTGCGAGGGCCAGGCGCTGGATCTTCTGCACGGCGCTTCACTGCTGGCACCGCAGCGAATTTCTGCAGCGGGCACTGAGGCTGTCAAGGACAGCGACGTCGTGGTGATCACTGCTGGCCTTCGCCGCAAACCGGACGAAAGTCGTCTGGATCTGATCAACCGCAACGTGGCCCTGTTTCGTACGATTCTGGCCGACGTCAGGCAGCATGGACTCAAAAAGGACGCGATTGTCTTTGTGGTCTCGAATCCAGTGGACGTGCTGACTTATCTGGCTGTGAAGGACCTTGGCCTGCCCGCTTCTCAGGTGATCGGGCTTGGCACGGTTCTTGACACCACTCGTCTGCGGAGCATGCTGGCTCAGCGGCTCAGTGTACCGCCGACTCAGGTGAACGTCACGATCTTCGGCGAACATGGCGACAGCATGGTCCCGATCTGGTCGATGGCCCAGATTGGTAATATGCCTCTCGACAAGTTCCCCGGCGTGACTCCAACCCTGATCGCCGAAGTCGAAAAGAAGACTCGTGGCAGCGGAGCGGAAGTCATCCGGAAGAAAGGCGGCGCAGGGTTCGCGGTCGGTGTTTCGATTGCCGACGTGATCCACAGCATCGCCCTCGACGACCGCCGCATTCATCCGGTGAGCAGTCTGATGAGCGGTGCCTACGGCGTCCGCGATGTCTGCTTCTCAATCCCCACAGTCATGGGCCGCTCCGGTGTCAAAAGTCATATCGAAGTGGAACTCTGGTCAAAAGAAAAGACCGCCCTCATCCAAAGCGCCAACGTGCTGAAGGAAACCATCGCCCAGGTACTGAAGGGGTAAGGGTGGTTTGGCAGTTTTCAGTTTTCAGTGTTGATTCACAGCACCGGATTCGTGGCGGTGCAGGTGACACGTGGCAGCAGGAAAGAGAAACATGTCTGCGGGGCACTGCTCACCCGGATGACCGCTGGCTATCCGACTATCTGACTATCTGACTCGCTCAACATGCGACCATTCGACATTGCTCGGCTGCTCCGCGAGACGAGCCTCCAGCACATTGAATATCACGCGACTCTGGAATCCACCAGCACACTTGCGGCGGACTTACTGGAGCCGTTGCTGCAGTGTGCACCGTCACTGGTATTGACGGCCGAACAGACTGCGGGTCGAGGACGCAAGGGCAATTCGTGGTGGTCTGCTGCTGGGGCACTGGCATTTACGCTGGTGCTTCGCGGTGAGGAGCTGCCATTACCAGCCTCTCGCCGCCCGTTGTTGTCCATCTGTGCGGGGCTGGCGGTTCGAAACGCGCTGGCAGCGTTTGCGGCAACGGCACCGCTGAGTATCAAATGGCCAAACGATGTGCTGTCGGAATCTCGCAAAATCTGCGGGATTCTTGTTGAACAGCAGGGAACGGCGGCACGTTCTGGAGTGTTGATCGGGATTGGAATCAACGTCAATAACTCGACAGCCGACGCACCTCCTGAAATCGCTGCCCGAGCAGTTTCGCTTCGCGATCTCTGCGGGGAAGCGGCGGACCTGACGGAGGTCCTGGTGCGAGTTTTGCAGCAGTTGGACACAGCGGTGGCAGAGCTTTCGCGAAGGCCGGCCGGCCTGCTGGCTGAAGTCAATCGTCACAGTTTGCTGAACGGTCGTCACGTCACCATCCGCAGTGGTGATACGGACGTCTCAGGACTCTGCCACGGCATCGACGAAGATGGCTGTCTCGTGCTTCAGCACGAGCGGGGTATCGCTCGCTGCAGCACCGGAGTGGTGCAGGGGTGGTAGCGAAAAGCAAACCCTGACGTCCCCGCATTCACAGATGTTTTTGCAGGCAATCACCGGCACGTACTTTTCGCTTGCTGCCAAAGGCTGACTCCACCATGTTCACAACGAAACTCAGCGGCTTCCTCGTGGCGGCTCTGCTGTCGCTTTTGACTGCCGGAGCGATTATTCCGGCATTTGCGGCGGCAGCAGACGATCTGCTGGTGTTCAACACGACCGTTCCGGCAAATGATCTGACGGGCAGTCTTGCCGCCCAGGTGCTGTTTGCTCAAAGCCAGATTATTCCGGCACGGTCTCGCGAGGGTGACAATCAGCCGCATCTGATCGGGGATCGTAAATGCCTGCTGCTTGTGCGGCCGCTCAAAAAGAATCCTGCGTCCCCGCTGCAGGTGGTTGGACTGGACGGGAACGGCAGGACGCTCGGGACTGTCCTTGCCGACTCGCCGGACAAGCTCCCGAAGACCGCCTATTTTCTCGATGGACTTCCGGAAGGCAAAATCGACTTTAAACCACTCAACAGCCGCGTGTCGGTGATCCGCGATAAAGACGAACTCAGACGGCTCAGTGATGCCGACGCGGTTCTTCTGGTTGACCGATTGCGTCAGCACGGTGTCGTGGAGATTCAGACGGCAGACGGGCAGTGGGTTCGCGACATTCACCTGCCTGCAAACGCTGGTCTCACAGGCAGGATAGTCCGCGTTCGCTCGAATGCTGGCTATTCATCGACGCTCCACTACAGCGGACGCACATCAGCCATCTCTCGCGGACAGATGCTCGAGCTAAAATGTTTCGGCGACCAGTGGCTGCTCGAAAGCGATCTCGCCAATCAGGGACTGACTTATGCCACAGACGCATGGAGCTGCGTATTGCCGGCCGACTGGATCGCTCCAGGCCTGAAACTGCAGTTTCGCCAGAATGGACTCACCGGAGAGCTCAGCAGCATCCGTGTCGGTGCACCCACGCAGCTGCTGCTGCATACCATCGATATCGGAATGCTTGTTCCGCCGCGGAATCGCTTCGAATTTGCCGGCGATCCCTCGGCTCATCGCGAGTACTTTCAGACGGTGCCGACAAGTCGGCTGATCGTGAGCCAGTACGCGCCGCTTTATTTGCGTGAGATCGTGCTGCCCAACGGAACGGCGCTTGCGGAACAGGATCCCGGCAAAGGTGACTGGCACAACGGCCAGCTGCGTCAACGGATCGGGAAGGAACTGATTTCGCACGGAATCGACAACGCCAACTATGGCATCCACAGCACGGCTGGGGAAGGAGAAGACAGCCATCCCTACGTGGCTGCTCAGATGGTCGCCCACAACAGTTCCGGAATGTATTCCAATGGTATCGTGGTTCACGGCGGTTCCGGTGGCGGAGGCATCGTAACGCTCGACAATACCCTGGGAAACGAATTCAGTCACGAGGTCGGGCACAACTATGGCCTTGGTCACTATGTTGGAGGCTTCCGGGGTTCCGTGCACCGCAGCGCCGATCAGATCAATTCCACATGGGGCTGGGATGCTGATAAAAATCGTTTCCTCCCGAATTTCGCGCCAATCCCCAGCGGCAAGGATACCTGCATCGAGGATCAATGCCAGAGTCCCTTTGCCGGACGCTCTTTCGGACTCGATGCCATGGCCGGTGGCGCACCGCTGTCCGGCTTCAACCGCTTCACACTCTACACTCCCAACTCCGCCGCCGTCATTCAGAAGTTCCTTGAAAGCAAAGCGGTGTTTGACGCCCAGTCACCGACCGGCTTTCGCAAATGGAACAGTGAAACGGGCGAAATGGAGCCCTTTCGACACCGCATTGAAATCGCCTCACAAATCGCAGCCCCGGTGAACCAGCTCAGCGAGCAATCCCTTGCGAAACTGCTGGCTGAATACGACATCGTCAACATCTCTATGGAAGATGGCACGTGGACGAAGAACGTTCAGCTCCCGCCCGCCGCACCGGCAAACCGCGGACGTGTCGTGACGATCGATCAGGCAGCCACCTACGAAAGCCTGCTGTCACTCAATGGCCGCCAGGTGAAAATGCCGCGCGGTTTCAGGAAGAGCTTCACGTCGGACGGAACGATCTGGAAGGAAGGACAGGCAGACAACCAGTGTATGGAACGAAAGCCGCAGAACTTTGGTGTCCCGGTCACAACACTTGTTGGCTATTACGATCCGCAGGGGCAACTGAACGGCTATATCTATCCGCCATTGCACGGAGCATGGGGATTCACGTATGCAGATGATCGGGATCGGACAACCGACGAAGACTGTCAGCTGCTGGTTGAAACCCGCAGCGGACCGCTGCGGTTTCGCCTTTCAGGGAAGCGGTTCATGGCAAACGTCATGAACAAGTTCCACATCAATATCCCTGAATCATCTCAGCCACAGAACGTCCGTCTGATCTGCCGCGGCAAAGTCGTGGACACAAAACCCATTACCCCCCCGCCAGAAACGCTGAGAGTCACGCAGACCCCGCGGCGTTAGACCAATGGCGTTAATGTTCTCGGGAATCCTGTGAAAGGACGGGGGAAGGCCTTGGAGGGCGAGGCTGGGATGGTGAAACAATAGCGTGGGAGAAGTATTTTTCTTAAACACAGAGGACACAGAGGACGCAGAGGACACAGAGTTTTAGGGCAAAACCCAGTGAATTCAGCGTTCCTGGCGAATGGATTGGTGAGCAGCCTCAGGTGCCATGCACCGTTTCGGCAAGCCGCAATCCTAGCCGCCATGTCAGCCGCATGGCGGCAGCCTGCGGGCAAACGGCCCTGCCAACGCCCTCGCCAGCGCGCGCACCTTCGGTGCGAAACATCGCCGGGGGCTTCCGCCCAACCGCTGGTTCCAAACGCAATCCCAAACGCAACCTCAGCCGCAATCCCAGCCGCATGGCGGCAGCCTGCGGGCAAACGGCCCTGCCAACGCCCCGCCGACGCCCTCGCCAGCGCGTGCACCTTCGGTGCGAAACATCGCCGGGGGCTTCCGCCCAGCCGCTGGTTCCAGCCGCAATTCCAATCGCAATCCCAGCCGCTTGGCGGCAGCCTGCGGGCAAACGGCCGTGCAAACGCATGGAACTCTACTGAGCAGCCTTGCCGGTGGGTTTGCCGGGTGCTTTGGGAATGTTATCGGGAGCTTTGGGGGCAACGCCATTGTTTGCCGCAGAGGGTTCGACTTCGCCGCCGCAGCCGATGATGGAGAGGGTGAGGGCGCAGAGTGTGCAGAATGCGAGGAAGGTTCGCATGATGGTTTCCTTTTTAATGGTGCTGAAAAACAAACGCTGCCGTCAACAGACGGCAGCGAGGTTGTGGTATGAGTAACAGGGGGAGTTCAATCAGAACGAGAAGGTTTCGCCACCACCGCGGCTGGCCAGACCGTAGATGATTGTTTTATCAACGGAGTGTGACAGGAACTGGACCGAGCCATCGACGAGACCAAACTGGGCTCCACCGGTATGATAGCTCCAGAAGTGATACATGTCTTCGTAGACGCTGGGCTTGCCGGGTTTGTAGTAGGATGGAGCCTGGTTCAGTCCGGCCGGTGTGGAGAAACGTTCTTCCATACCGAGGACGCAGTCGGCGACGCCGAAGCCCTGGCCATCAGCACCCCAGGCGGCGATGATCCAGCCGTATTCCTTGCCATCGGGCACGCTGCGTTCGCCGATCATGGCGGTGTTGGATGTGCCATCGGTGACGTCACGGAATTTGACGGACGAGTTGACGTAGAGCATACCGTCCTGACCTGCGACGTTTTTGAAGCTGCCACCACGGGGGTCGGGGAAGGTGGAGGTTGGAGCGACCTTGTAGGTGTGGGTGCCGATGACGCCGAGGTAGCTGCTGACGGCAGCGCGACCGTCAGGGTAACCTGGATCGACCCAGGGCGAGTTGGCATTGGGGTCAGACGGACACATGAAGACAGGGAGGGACGTGCCTGTCAGAGCTTTGCCGTCTTTCATCATGTACCACCATGGCCAGGCACCACCCCGGAGGGATGGGTCCATCTGGCTGTAGATGTTGGCCTGTTCAAGATACGGCAGGCTGTAGAAAGCCCAGGAATAGCAGGGGCCTTCGAGGGGGTAGGAGCTGTTCGGGAAGTAGCCACCCGGAGGATTGTCGTAGAGGGTGGGAGCGGCGTTCATATTGGCCCACCAGCTGCGGCCAATACTGATGCCAACCGGAAACCGGTTCTTGACATCGTGGTGGTTGTGCAGTGCCAGCACCAGTTGTTTGAGGTTGTTTTTGCACTGGGTGCGTCGAGCTGCTTCGCGGGCCTGTTGGACGGCCGGAAGCAGCAGGGCGACGAGGATGGCGATGATTGCAATCACCACCAGCAGTTCGATCAGGGTGAACCCGCGCCGCCGATGGCTGCGAGCGACAAAGAACGTCGTCTTCATGAAGAACTCCTGTTGCAAGTACGGAAAACAGAAAAAAAAGCGGCAATACGAAGCCGCTGAGGCTTACAAAATCAACAGGTCATCTGACACACAAAACTTCGATCCTGGGAAGCAAAAATCAGACCGAAAATAGCTAATTACGTGAGCGAAAATTTTGAGGGTTCTTCAGTGGATTGAGTCCAGCGAACAGCGAATCACGACGGTTTGTGTTCAGCAGCATGGCCGCTGGGGTATGAGTCGTAAATTGCGGAGCTGTCTGGGAATTAATTCCCGTTTTCGGGAAGATCTTGCCGTTGGTGGGAGTATCTGTCAAGGCATTCATCGGTTTTTTACGCAGCATATATCGAGAAATGCCTGGAGATACCGGTTTGGCCGTCTGCGTCGAGCTGCCTGTCCTTCGCGCGGGTCCTGCGAATTCCGTGAGCAACTCAGGCAGAACAGCTCACTGGCGGAACTTCAGGATGTGATTGTCAAGAAGTCGAGTCGTTCCGACCCGCGCGGCGACGAGGGCGACGGCATTGGCGACCCGGGAGCCAGCGGGAATCTGGATGAGTGTGTCAGGACAGGCAACAACAGCATACTGAAGTTCGATTCCCGGAACGGCATTCAGGCGTTCAGTGAGTGCGAGCTGGACGGTGACGGGTTGAGCGTGGGGCTGGTCAGCCATGGATTCGGCGAACCAGAGCGACTGCGAGATTGCAGTCGCTGTTCTGCGTTCTTCTGTTGTGAGGTAGCGATTCCGACTGCTCATGGCCAGTCCATCGGGTTCTCGGATGATTGGACAGGTGATGATTTCGACAGGGAAGTTCAGGTCGCGAACCATGCGACGAATGATGAGTTGCTGTTGAAAGTCTTTTTGTCCGAAGTAAGCGCGGTCTGGTTCGGTGATCAGGAAGAGTTTTGAGACGACGGTGGTAACGCCATCGAAGTGCCCTGGGCGGTGGGCACCTTCAAGAATTGTCGAGATGTCTTTGACGCGGACGATGGTTTCGGCGTTGGGGGAGTACATGTCGGAAACAGCCGGAGTGAAGACGATATCGGCCCCGGCACGTCGGCAGATATCGAGGTCGGCATCAAGTGTGCGTGGGTAACGGCTGAAGTCTTCACTGGGGCCGAACTGCGTGGGGTTCACGAAGATGGTGGCGACCACACAGGAGCATTCCGAGCGGGCACGTTCGATGAGGCTGGCATGGCCGGCGTGCAGGGCTCCCATGGTTGGAACGCAGCCGATTGTCTGTCCCTGTCTTCGCGCATTTCGAATGGCGGCATGAATATCAGCGGGCTGGGAATAAGTCTGCATGGTGTACCTGTTTGAGGATAAGGTTCAGGACGGCATCGAGCGGATTTCTGGGGAGCACGCTGCAGTTGACACTGGCTGGTGGCTGGGAGTCGGTGATGAGTGCGAGGACAGCTGAGTCGTCAGCAGCAATTGGTGGCTGGCCGCAGGCCTCGCGCCAGACTTCGATCCTGGGAGCTGCGGTATGCTGATCTCCTTCCACCAGAATCAGCTGGCAGTCCTGAAAGGCGGATTCGAACGCCTGATAGCGATCGGCATCGGTCCGGCTGGCGCGATCTGCGGGGATAAACAGAGCGGTTATTTGTGGTGACAGGATACCAACGGCGGCGGCGCCGGATTCACGATGGCGGTGTGAGTCCTTGCCGGGGGTATCGAGCTCATGCTGATGGTGCGTGTGCTTGACACTGGCCACCCTGAGCCCGCGGCTGGTGAGCAGTTGCAGGAGCTCGCAGACGAGCGTGGTTTTGCCGGCGTTTTTCCGGCCGATGAAATGAATACGGGGGGGGCTGGACATGGGCGTGCGGCGCAAGGCGGTTCGGAGCACTGTGGGAATCACCGGACTGGGTTCCGCAGGCTATCAAATTGACGCGTCACAGGGAACCACCAGTTCCAGCAGCATCTGCTCGGCCAACCTGCGGGCGCTGTTGATCGTTGCAGGCGACGGACAGGCAAATGCCGAAAAGTCGCTGGCAGGGATACCAAACAGCTTCACACGCGGAAGGTGACTGGACAGCTGCAGTTGAAACTGAGCAATCTGCAGGACCTCGAAAAGCCCGATTCCATGAGTGCCGGTGCGGGGCGACGTGGCCGGGGAAAAGCAGTCTGCGAGGCTCTGAGCGGTCCATGGCTGGGGCAGTTCGACGCAAAGACAGTCCTGCGAAGCTGCTGCTGGCGAGCACTGCAGGGCGTCGCAGATCAGCACTCGCGGATATTCAGGCAACAGCGTCAGCAGGTCGATTGGAGAGCTGATCCGGCGGGCGTCCACGCGGATTCCGGAACTCAAACCTGCTGACAGCAGGACATTCAGGTGATCGACCGCCAGCCAGCCAGCCTGGTCGTCACCATGCGCACTCCCAAGTCCGGCGACAAGTGCAGTGGCGGTGGTCATCGGGGGCTTTCGAGTGCCGCTGAAGTGCTGTTGGTGGTCGTGCTGCGATCAATGCGGACTTTGAGGAAGTGCGTGGAACAGCTGATGCAGGGATCCCACGTGCGGATGAGTTTTTCGCAGGCGTCCGCAATCTGCTGGTCCGGGAGTTGCAGCAGTGGTGGCAGCCACCGCCTCAGGTCCAGTTCGATCTGTCGCTGATTTTGTGACGTGGGTGGCATGATTTTCGCGCTGACGACTTTGCCATCGGCATCCACAGAATACCGCTGATAGATCAGTCCGCGCGGAGCTTCCGTGGCGGCACAGCCGGAGCTGACTGCATAGTTGCAGGGGACTTTGGCGACTTTGGTTCCGCGGTAGTCCCGGAGAATATCGAGTGCTTCAGAGAACGCGTGAAGGACTTCGAGGCAGCGGGCAAGGATTGCCATGAAGGGTTTTCGGCAGGGAGTAACAAAGGCGATTTCGTCGGCGACGCGCTGGGCTGCTGGATGAAGCTGACTGCGATTGAGGCAAATACGGGCGAGCGGGCCGACGCAGTAGGCGGAATGGTCAGGCAGCCTGCAGGCCTGAAGTGCGGTGCTGTGCGGAACGTGCTCTTCCACGTAAGTCGTTTCGAAATCGTCAACGGAAACACGGCTGCCCGCTGTGGAACACACATCACCCTCGTTCATCGGGTACTCGTCAGGATGCCGCAGCGCCGTCAGCTCCCAATGACCCTCGAAATCCGGAAAGGGAAGGGTGGCGAACCAGCGGGTTGCGTCCGCGGCAAGGCGACAGCCTTCCTCGAAACGCGGGATGAGTGCCTGCAATTCGGCCACTTTGGGGGCGCGATGAAAACCGCCGACAGCGACATTCACCGGATGTATGGCCCGACCTCCAAGGATCTCCAGAAGCTGATTACCGTATTTCTTCAGGGTCAGGCCACGGTTGATTTCCTGAGGAAAACGCTGAGCCAGTTCGATGCCGCTGGCCGCGTCAAAAAAGTCGGGTGCCTGAAGCAGATGAATGTGCAGTGCATGGCTCTCGATCCACTCAGCGCAGTACATCAGGCGTCGCAGGCGACGCAGTTCCGGAGTGATTATGATTCCGAGTGCCCTCTCCAGAGCCTGAACGGACGTCAGCTGATAGGCAACCGGGCAAATGCCGCAGATTCTGGCGGTCAGATCGGGCACTTCTTCCAGAGGACGTCCGCGAAGAAAGGCCTCGAAGAACCGCGGGGGTTCGTAAATCGCCAGCTGGGCAGACTCGACGATGTCGCCATCCACGCGGATGTTCAATGCGCCCTCGCCCTCAACGCGGGTGAGTGTTTCGACGCGGATGGTGCGAGTGGTGGACATGGCTGCTCGGATTGGTTTGCAGGGCAAATTTCCTTGATGTGCTGATCGATCGGAAAATGTATCGTGAATGCCGCCTTGTGAAAATCCGGCGATTGGCACCCTATCGAAAATGCGTGCAGGCAGACATTCGGAGATGTCTGCCTGCGGGTTTTGATGGAAGCGACCGTCGTGTCTGGACTGCTACCAGACCGTTACAGGCTGTTTCAGGGCAGTGCCGGCGGTTCGGCTGCTGGGGGTTCGGCCGCTGGTGATTCAACTGCCGGTGATTCGGCCGCTGGTGGTTCGGCTGCTGGTGGTTCGGCTGCCGGTGGTTCCAATGCTGGCGGTTGAACTGCCGGTGGTTCGGTTGCCGGCGGTTCGGCCGCTGGCGGTTCAACCGCTGGTGGTTCAACTGCTGGTGGGACACTCTGCGGTGGGACACTCTGCGGTGGTTCCGGGACTGAGTCGTTTGTACCAGGAATCAGCAGTCCGGACTCCAGCGCTTCTTCGAACGCCCCGAGTGGTGCTCCGCCGTCGCGGCCGTTGGCGGGAAGCACGAAGTAGCTGTCGAGGACGTTTTGATCGACTTCGTGGTGTCCGTTGGGCAGCACGAGTTCGGGGTGATCGAAGGGGGCCTTCTGGAGGCGGACGCGTGGGTCGGTGAGGTGTTTGAGAAATTCGACGACCTTTGCGATTTCGGCTGGGTTCCGCTGGAGGTCAGAGATGCCGTTAACGTCAGGGTCGAGGTTATGGATATTGGCATGTTTAAAGTCGGCACCGCGAGTATAGAACTGGACGACTTCTGTGAGTGACTTCATGCCGCCATTGTGCATGTAGGGGCCGGTGAGTTCGACGTTACGGAGTGTTGGAGTTTTGAAGGCTCCCATCACGGCGATACGTTCAGAGGGCGAGAGGTGGCTGTTGGGATCCGGGTCGTGGCCGAGTTGTTCCTGACGTGAGTAGGAGAGAGGGCCGAAGACCGGGTGCGTGGCACCGACGGCGATGTCTTCGATTGTTCGTCTGGCACCGATGTTGTAGAAGCCTTTGTCGTAGACTGCGACACCCTGCGCCATGGCCATAAGTTCTACAAGTCGAGGGGATGATCCGGAGCGAAGTTCTCGGACAGTTGCCCCGGCGAATTCGGGACCGCTGTGGCACATGCTGCAGTGATCCATGAAGGTTTGCAGGCCTTCCTTTGCGGCGGCGGAGAGGGCGGTTGTTTCGCCGCGGGCAAATCGATCGTAGGGTGATTCATTTGAAATCAGGGTGGACTCGTAAAGCATCACTGCCAATCCCCAGAAGAGCGAGAAGTTAGCTTCCATCTGGGTGTAGCCGTCGTGGGTAAGCTGGGTGGCGGACCACCATTCCGGCGCGAAGGCCTGGCGGATGAGTACGGCGTAGCCGGCAGTTTCGGGATCAAGTCCGCGGCCGGAAGCGTGTCGGTGGGTGCCGAGCACACTGTCGTCTGCTGCGACATGCTGTTTGGCAAGCGGTCGCAGGCTGAGCAATTTGCGGCCAAGTTCAGCAAAGTGACGTCCATTCCATGCCATTTCCACATCACTGTTCGGTGGACCGACGGCCTGAGATGCGAGAGCGGCGTTGTTCAATCGAATATGAACTTCCTGAAAGTCTCCCGTGACCGACGCTTTGAGTACTCGCGCAGAGGGATCAAGGTCACCGAAGGGATTGACGCCATTGAAGTAATGATTGGCACGTCCGTCCCAGAAGGAGCGATCGAAGAACACGGCGTTGATCGATGTGGGGGCATTGCGACCGGTGACCTGTCTGAGGTTGGAGCTGCCAAGGTGGAACAGGGAGTCGTGCGCGTAACTGCCGGAGTCCTCAGCGGAACCTTCAACGATCCAGCCAAACTTTCGGGCGATGACACCCTGTGAACCGGTGACTTCCGTCGTGTCGTGGGTGACCGGGTTCTGCGGGTCCGTGGAGCCCGGCTCATCACCCGGCAGCGTGGGGTCGTGGAGTCGATGAAATGGATAGTCGGACGACTGCATCTTCCGGTTTGGGCCACGGAAGTTGCTGAGTGCTGCTGATGTCAGTTCCGGGCCGGAGGATGTCTGGTGCCCGAACGTACTGCCGGGAGCGCCCGGATTCAGTGTATTGACCGTGCGAATGTCGGCACCGGCGTGCCAGTGGCAGGTGGCGCAGGCCGTTTTGCCGTCGCTGCCTGCCTGCATGTCCCAGAAGAAAGCTTTTCCAAGCGTTATGGCGGCCGATCTGTCACGCACATAGACATCCAGCTCAGATGGGAGAGGAACGGAGACTTCTTCGAGTGGTCCTGGGAGTACCTGCGGGCCGAGCACTGTGACGTGGGTGATCAGCGGGCCATTGACCATTCCGGGGGAATCAGATGAAAACCGCAGACCTGACAACGGAAAGACAGCGACGAATTCTGCGGTCATCAGCTGCCACTGCATGTTCTGTCGGGACCAGTTCTGTGGCCGAACCATGCTGAACTGAACGCGTTCGCTGCCGAACCGAAGGCTGAGACCTCTGGGCAGATCCGGATCTGTTGTCCAGTCACCCGACATCAGGAAAGAAACGCGATAGCGAGTGCCACGAGTGACACTGATCGTCTGGTACATGGAACCCGACCGAGTGCCGTTGAGATCGATGACGTGTCCGACCCCGGAAGGCACATCGTAAGCGCCGATGTGAAGTCCCACATTACCCATGTCCACCGACCATGGACCGATCTTCTGACCGGCCCGGATGAGACTGGCGGGAGCTGTGAGCCCACTGGTCAGGAAATCGCCGTCAACGGGAATTTCCGCGGGATTCTCTGCCTGGATTTGAGGAAGAAAACAGGTGATCGCCAGTAGAGACAGAAAGTGCAGGTGAAAACGCCTGTGCCGTCGTACGAAGGGTCGGGTTTGCAGATCCATGATGAACTCCAGAAAGGCCGTGACAACGAAAAAACAAGCCGGCTGGGAGGCTGTTGGTGGTGAAAAAATGAGTCAAAACTTTTTCCACCGAGTCGTCTTGAGCGGCAAATTTCGGGCCTGTCGGAGTTTGGCGGTCTGTGGATCAGCAGTCGCGGCGGGCTAAACAGGACAATTCTGTCCACAAATGAGCATCAAAAAAACGCAAAGAATTGGCATTTTTGAATTCGTTGTTTCGTATCTGAAAAAGTGTTTATCTGGCCTCAGATGCTGCCATTTGCGAGCAGTGCGCTGCGTTAGTTTATCGCCTTGGGTTTACAGTTCGATAAGGCCTTTGAACACTGCTCCGTTGGCAGATTGCTTGCGATCTGCGATTGTGCATGGTTCAGCGTTCTCAGCAAGTTGGAAAGTTGTGGCGCTGGGGGCACACTGCTTGCGGAGAAAACTTTCTTTCCGAGGCGAGGTGCGAGAAGCTGCAGCAGCGGTGGCCGCAGGGTTTTCACCGCGGTCGTTTTGGCTTTCCCGTTCGAGGTGAAGTCAATCGCCTGCTCTCAGGCCGTGACCTTATCGAGAACTGCGCGGCGAAACCATGCCGGCACCTCACCGACTTTCAGTTCCATCACTGTTTGGTATGTCAGCCGCTTTGCAGCATCACGAGGCTGCGCTGACTTCAGGAATTCGGACCCCGCGAAGAAGGACAACACGGATGCGTCGGCCGCCAGAAACCCGTAAGATGTGGGGTCCAAAAAACCTCGAATGCGTGTACTGGTCAGACGGGACTTAGAGTTTGGCCTGCGGAGAGATATTGAAAAGCGGAGGACGATTTTGGGGTCGCTGTTTGGAAGGAAGCTGGGGGCCAGCCCAACCGCAATACCAACCGCAATCCCAGCCGCAACGTCAGCCGCAATCCCAGCCGCATGGCGGCAGCCTGCGGGCGATGGGCCTGCTAACGCCCCGCCAACGCCTTCGCCAGCGCGCGCACCTTCGGTGCGAAACACAGCCGGGGGCTTCCGCCCGACCGCTATCAAAGCCGCATGGCGGCAGCCTGCGGGCAAAAGGACACTGCCAACGCCCCGCCAACGCACTCGC
>Ga0172372_10003421_pt1 | contig 23310 bp, 20 predicted proteins | sample LakKiv5m_2_FD_114544 | JGI IMG/M metagenome (GOLD analysis project Ga0172372, IMG submission 114544) | Freshwater microbial communities from Kabuno Bay, South-Kivu, Congo - kab_092012_9.5m | ecosystem: Environmental > Aquatic > Freshwater > Lake | place: Democratic Republic of the Congo...
CCTCGGCAGCGCGGACTTCGGCCAGCTCGTGCGCGTGAACTGGATCATCACCGACTGGTTCCGCACCGAGGCCTACTACGCCAGCGGCGGCTGGCGCGCGACGTGGAAGGGCGAGGGCGGCGGGGTGCTGCTCAACCAGTGCCTGCACCAGCTCGACATGCTCCAGTGGCTCTGCGGGATGCCGAAGACGGTGCGCGGCTTCTGCCAGCTCGGCCGCTACCACAACATCGAGGTCGAGGACAACATCACGACTTACCTGGAATGGGCCAACGGCGCGACCGGCGTCTTCATCTCGTCCACGGGCGAAGCGCCCGGCACGAACCGCCTCGAACTCTGCGGCACGCGCGGCAAGCTCGTCATCGCCGAGGACAACAAGATGCGCTTCACGCGCAACGAGTCGGACATGATCGAGTTCAGCCGGACCTCGAAGAGCGGCTTCGCCAAGCCCGACGCGTGGAACTGCGAGATCCCCTTCGAGCCGGCGACCAACCCGCACGGCATCCTGATCCAGAACTTCGTGGACGCCATCCTCGACGGCAAGCCGCTCATCGCGCCCGGCGCGGAGGGCATGGGCAGCGTCGAGCTGGCGAACGTCCTCCTCTACTCCTCGCTCATCGGCCAGAGCATCGAACTGCCGATGGACAGCAGGGCGTGGGAGAACAAGCTCAACGAACTCATCGCCAACTCGCGCCACGAGAAGAAAGTGGTGCAGAGCACGGCGGAGGACTTCACGAAGTCGTTCAACAAGTAGGCACGGCCGCGCTCTTGCCCCGGCCGGACGAACTGGCTACGGTTGTCACAGCATGGAAACCACGCTCGACTTGCCGTCGGTGAGCGACCAGCACGCGTTCAATCTGGAGCGCTGGGCGGAAATCTGCGCCGACCCCGTGTTTGCCGCGTATGACTTCCGCGTTGAATCCGACCGTTTCGGTCATGCGATTATGATGCCTCCGCCCGGATTCGATCATGGTGCCCACCAGTCAGAAATCGTCATCCAGCTTCATGCGTTGATGCGCAGCGGAAAGGTTCTCACCGAGTGCCCGGTGTCCACTACGGAGGGGATCAAGGGCGTGGATGTGGTTTGGATTTCCACGGGCCGCATCGCCAAGGCGCGGCGGAAGAACGTGCTGGTGCTGGCCCCCGAGATTTGCGTGGAGGTGGTTTCGCCGGGCAACACGCGGAGCGAGATCGAGGAGAAGCGGCGGCTGTATTTTGAGGCGGGCGCGGAGGAAGTGTGGCTGTGCGATGTGCGCGGACGGCTGTCCTTTTTTCACAAGGACGATCCCGGCCGTGCCTGCCCGCGCTCGACCGTGTGCCCCAAGTTTCCGCTGCGGCTCGACGCATAGGTGGAGTTCGTGAGTTTGAAGCTGCGCGCTGAAGCCGGCCGGCTACACTCGCCCCATGCAACGACTCGCCCTTGCCCTCGCCGCCTGCCTGCCGCTCCTGCTGCTTTCCGGCTGCTCGCTCGTGCGGCCCGCCGCTGGCCTTCTGCCGGGGCCGCGCGCGTTTGACTTTGTCACCGACACGCTGGCCGATCCGACGCCCGAGCCGGCGGCCGTCGTCAACCGCGAGCCGCTGGCTGATCCGGCGCTGCGCGGCTGGGCGGACGCGCTCGTGGCCCGGCAGTTTTTCCTGCACGCGCGGTTCGAGCCGGCCGCGCAGCCGCCCACCAGCGAACGGCGCATCGCCCTCGTGCGTGAGGTGCTGGGACGCGACGCGCGCGGCGCGGCGCCGGAGACGGAGCGCATCGTCGTGCCGGGTTACGCAAACCTCCGGGAGTTCAGCCGGCTGCACGGCCATCTGCTGCGCGCGGAATCGTGGCTCGTGTGCGAGTGCGCCAGCCGCGCGCCGCTGATCGCGCGGGCCTTTGACACGGCCGATGGCAACGCGGAAATCGCGCGCCTCAACGCCGCCGTGGCCGCAAACCAGCCGGTGCTGGTCCAGCTCTACCGGCGGCACCAACTGCGCTACCAGCGCGCGTTGCTGGTGTTCGCCACGCGCGAGGGCGAGGGTGGCCCGCGCTTTCTGGCCTACGATCCGGCGGCGTCACGCGAGCCGGTGGAACTGACCTTCGACGCGGCGGCGGGCAAATTCACCATCTCCGACGACACCGCCGGGGCGGTCGCGCTGCGCGTGGCGCGCTGATTCAGCCGGAACGATGCAGTTGAAATGGGGAGCGCGCCCTCGCGGCGCACCGGAAACGCACGACGTTCCGCACCGTTTGGCTCGCTCGCGCACTCCCGAGTTCACCGCGAGGGCGCGGCGAACGGCAGCCGGGGCGGCTGCGGTCCCCAAGTTCCGCAACTGCATCGTTCCGACTCAGGTCGCGACGGGTGGTTGGTCGCGCATGCGGGCCAGCGCGGCGGCGGCGGCCTGGCTTTCCGCCAGCTTCTTGCTCTTGCCCGCGCCCCGGCCGATTTCCCCGCCCTTGTGATACACGGCGCACTCGAAGCTGCGGTCGTGGTCCGGGCCGGTGGCGGAGAGGACTTGATACTGCGGGGCCTCGTTGGAGATGGCCTGGAGGATTTCCTGCAACGCGCCCTTGGGGTTGTCCGTGGTGGCGGCGGTCTCGATGTCGGCCAGCGCGTCGCGGAACCGTTCGAGGATGAGCACCCGCGCGACCTCGTAACCGCCGTCGAGGAAGAGCGCGCCCAGCACGGCCTCGTAGGCGTCGGCGAGAATCGAGGGGCGCTCGCGGCCGCCGTTGAGCTGCTCGCCGCGGCTGAGGATGAGGTGCTCGCCCAAGCCGAGAGCGCGGCCCTGCTCGGCGAGGGAAACCTGGTTCACAAGCTGCGCGCGGATCTTCGTGAGCGGGCCTTCGTCGTGGTGCGGGTAGCGGTCGTAAAGCTCGCGCGAGAGCGCGAGCTGGAGCACGGCGTCGCCGAGGTATTCGAGCCGCTGGTTGTGGTCCTGGCTCGACCCCATCTCGTGCGAGATGGAGGGGTGCGTCAGCGCCAGCCGCAGCAGCATCGGATCGCGGAACTGGTGGCCGAGGCGGGCTTGAAGGTCGTCAAGGCTGGACACGGGGGAAAGGGCGAAGGGTGAAAGATGAAGGCGGAACCTCACGCGTTCGGACCGCGCGGCTTTTCTCCCTCACCCTGACCCTCTCCCGCTGGGAGAGGGAACAGCTTCGGTCACACCGGAAGACCCCACGAGCTGCGGCCTCTTCCACCGGTGACTGATAGTCCCCCTCTCCCAGCGGGAGAGGGCCGGGGTGAGGGAGAACGGATTGGAGGTCTGTCGCGGCCAAACTCACTTTGCGTGTTCCTCGTTCGCCCCCGCCAGCGCGGCGACGGGCGGCTGGTCCGGCGGCGCGATGTAGGCGGCGGGTTCGGCGGGTGTTTCCAGGCTGCCTTCCATCAGCGCCGCCACCTGACGCTGGACTTCTTCGAGCTGGGTGAGCTGGAGGTCCGGGTCGGGAATCGTGAACACGTCGCCGGTCTTGGGCTGCTCATAGACGAAGACGCGCCCGCCGTTCTCCTTCAACTGCGCCTTGACCTTGAGAATCTTTTTCCGCTCCAGCATCACGGCCAGGATGTAGGCGGCGGCGCGATACTGCGGGTCGTTCTTCTCCATCAGCTTGCGCAGGAGCGTCTCGGCCGTCTCCTTCTGGATGGCGTCCGGCGCGGCGGCGGGCGGGGCCTGATACTCGCCGACCCAGTGGGAGATGAAGCCCCGGCGGTCCTGCGCGCCCTCGGCGAACTGCGCCGTCCAGCACGCCTCGCACACGTCCTGCCGCGCGAGTTCGTGCCGGTCGAAGGCGAGCAGCGTGTGGTAGGACTGCCGGTGGCTGAACGGCTTTTCGCAGGCCTGGCAGGCGTGCGAGCGGCCTTGGATGTTCCAGTCGGTCATCAAAAAAGTTGAGTTGAGCGCGCCGGCGCTTAGGATGCGCGGACTGTATCGGCAGCCGGAAACCAGTGGCAATTCCTTTCCAGTGCCGCGCGCCGCCCAACGCGAAACCCCAAACTCCAAACCCGAAACCGTTCATGTCCCCCGAACTCAAAACCAAACTCGCCCAGGTCCGCGCGCTCCTGCGCGAGCACAAGGCCGACGCCGCGCTGCTCGGCCTCCAGCCCAACTTCTCCTGGCTCGCGTGCGGCGGCGAGGCGCACATCCCGCTCAACAGCAACCTCAGCTTCGGCCAGCTCGTCGTCACCGCGAAGGGCCTTTACGTCTTCGCCAACCGCATCGAGATGCGCTGCTTGCAGGACGAAGTGGTGAAGGGCCTCGGCGCGGAGCCGCTGCTCTGGGAGTGGCACGACAACGCCAGCGCGGTGAAGGCGCTCAAGCAGGTCGCCAACCCGAAGCGCACGCTCTCCGACTGCGGCGACTGGGGCACGCAGGCGCGACCCGAACTCTTCGCGCCGTTGCACTACTCGCTTGGCGATGCTGAGGTGAAACGCTACCGCGCACTGGGCAAGGCAGCGGAAGCCGCGCTGAACGAGACGTGCCGCAGCCTCCAGCCGGGGCAGTCGGAGTTCCAAATCGCCGGCCTTCTCTCCGAGCGCGCCTGGGCACGCAACCTCACCCCCATCGTCGTGCTCGTCGCCACGGACGAACGCATCCGCAACTACCGCCACCCGCGCCCGACCGCGAAGAAGCTGCGCAAGTTCGCCGAGGTCGTGCTTTGCGCGCGGCAGCACGGCCTCATCGTCGCGCTCACTCGGCTCGTTCACTTCGGCCCGATTGCCAAGGACCTCCGCCGCCGGCACGACGCCGTCTGCGCCGTGGACACCGAGCTTCACCTCGCCTCGCAAGTCGGCACGCCGGTGCAAGACGTGTTCCGTCAGGGCGTCGCGGCTTATGACGCGGTTGGTTTTGCTGACGAGTGGCACCTCCACCACCAAGGCGGTCCCTGCGGCTACCAAGGCCGCGACTACCTCGGCTCGCCCACCGCGCCGGGAGTTGTCCTCGAAAACCAGCCCTTCGCCTGGAACCCCTCCATCACCGGCACGAAGAGCGAGGACACCATCCTCGCCACCAGCCAAGGCCCGCAGGTCATCACGCCCGCGCAGGACTGGCCGATGGTGAGTGTCGAGGGCGACGACGGCGTCTGGCTGCGCCCGGACATCCTGGTGCGGTGACTGGTTCGATGCCCACGACCGGGTGCGGGAGCAGCCGAGTGGATGGGTTGCCGTCGGATGCACCCTGATGTCCTGCCGTCGGACACCCGGTGACGGCGCGCATTTGTGGTCGGTCGCTCCGGCCCGTCAGTCAGTGGTTGCCTCCAACTCCAACAGCGCGCGACGGATGCTTCCGAGGCATGGCTCCACCGCGTAACGCTGTTCATAGCGCCGCCGCAATTCGGTTTCAGGCGCGCGCAGCAGCCGTCGTTCAATCGCGTCCGCGATCTGCGCTGGCTGCCGCGGCTCCACCAACCCGTCGAACCCATCGGGAAACAGCTCCGGGATGATCCGCCACCGGGTGGTGACGATGTGCAGGCCCCACGCCATGGCCTCGACCAGCACGAGCGGAAAGCCTTCGGCGGCGTAGTAGGTGGGAAAGCAAAGGCAGTCGCTGTCCCGCAGCAGCGCGACCTTGGCCTCGCCCTCCACGAAGCCGTGGTGGCGCAGGAGCGGCCGGCCGTCGGCGTCCCGCCACTCCGGCGCGCGGCTGCGCTGCTCGAAGTCCGCGCGTTCGGCGGCGTCGGGGAATTCACCCGCAACGGCCAGTTCGACGCGCAACGGGCTGCCCGCCCCGGCCAGCCGTTGGTTGACCAGGGCGGCGGCTTGCAGCGTGTCGAACAGCCCCTTTTCCCGCGTGCATAAACTGAGAAAGAGCAGGCGGAACCGGTTGATGCCAGCAGTGTCTGGAACCCCGGATGACGCCGACGCCCCGCACAGCCGGGCACGGGCCAGCGCGCGGCCAGCCCGGCTCCGCAACACTTCCGCCGCGTCCGGCGGACAGGGATCGGGGACGGTGTTGGGCACCACGACGACGCGCCGGGAGCCGAGGGCCTCGGCGTCGCGCCGGCCCCATTCGCCCAGGACGATGCTCAGGTCGGGCCGCCCCATCAGCCGGCGCGTCAACCAGCGCTGCCCCGGCGTGGCTTCCCGTTCCAGCCAGTCGGCCAGGCCGGCGGCTTGAAACCAGCAGACCCGCCGCCGGAAGCAGGGCCGGCACAGCAGCATGACCAGCCAGTCGCGCAGCAGGGCCGAGCGTTTGGCGGGTGCGGGCACATGAAAGAAGCAGTCGGCCCCGTGCCGCCAGCGCAAATACCAGACGCGCGCGACGTGCCGGAACAACGGGAGGAGCTTGCCCAGCCGGGGCTGGCCGACGTCAGCGAGCGTGGTGGAAAACCGCGCGTCAACATGATAGCAGGCGACGGGTGGCGGCGGGCCGGCGGGCGCGGCACCCGGCCGGCTCTTGTCGCCGCCCATAAAATCGAGCAGTTGCCTGACCATCAGGCTCTGGCCGTGGGTCGGCGGCGGGACGTGGGCGAACAGGACCAGTTTCATGCCGTCGGCACTCCCCGGTTTCCGACGAGGCGCCCGTAGAGTTCCGCGTAGCGGGGCAGCACGCCGCTGGCCGAGCGGTCGCGGACGGATTCACGGATGGCGGCGGGAGGCAGGAGACGGGGCGGGCGGGCGAGCAACTCGCGCAGGCCGGCCGCCAAGGACTGCGGCGAATTTGAGTCGAACAGCAATCCGCTTTCTCCGGGCCGCACCATTTCGCCCGGCCCTCCACTGCGGGCGGCAAGCACGGGCAGGCCCAGCGCGAGCGCCTCAATCACCGCCAGGCCGCACGGCTCGTTGAGGGCCGGATGGATCAGCCAGTCGGCACGGCGCAATTCATCGGCGACGGCAGCCTTCGCCCCCACCAGTTGGATCTGTTCGGTCAGGCCATGCCGTTCCACTTCCGCCCGCAGTTCCCGCTCGCAGGCCAGCGAATCGGCCAGATGGAGAGTGGGGCCGACGATCCGCACTTGGAGACGCGTCCGCTCCGCCGGGTCAAGCAGGGCCAGCGCCGCCGGGAGTAGCTGCCAGTTCTTCCACCGGACGAGGCTGCCCACGCCCACCAAGCGAAGCGGCCCGCCGTCGGCGTTGGCCGGCCGGCGTTGGTGCAGCGGCGCGGCGAAATGCGCGTCCGCGCAACACGAGCTGATCACGCGCACCCGATCACCATCGAGCGGCAGGCCATAGTAATCCGCCATGGCCCGCGTGAGCAGGGTGGTGAACATCCCCGGCCGCCGCGCCGCCCATCGGTAGAGCCAGCGGCGGCGCGCATAGGTGTGGTTGGTGAAGGCCACGGGCCGCCGCCATCGCACCTGCGCCAACAGCAGCGCCAGCAGCGCGCCGCGCGAGTGCGCATGGATCACGTCAAACGGTTCCGCCGCCAGCAGGGCGAGCAGTTCCCGCCGCGCCCGCAGCGCGCCGCAGAGGAGACGGACATGGCTGGCGGACTCGTCCAGCAGATGCCGGCTGCGGCGATATTCCAGCGCCGGGGCGCGCTGTTCCTCATACCGCTCGTTCACCCAGACCAAATGCCGCCAGCCAAGGTGGGCGGAAGCCGCCGCCAGATTTCGGAGCACAGACAGGATGCCGCCCTGATCCTGATCCGCGCCGTAAAGATGGAGGATTCTCATCGCGGCGGCTGGGCCGGTTCCCCGCGCTGCCGCAGATGCCGGTCGCAGACCAACAGCACCCCGGCCAGAAACGCGAAGGTCTTCAGCGCGTGCTCCACGTCGCCGGCGATGAATACGAAGGCCGTGGTGTGCGCCAGCCACAGGCTGGCCGCCAGACTGCACGCGCGCGTCATGCCGTCGGTGCAGCCGTCCTGCCGCAGCCGCCGGACGATCCGCCACGCCAGCGCGGTGCCCGCGCCCAGGAACAGGGCCATGAAAACGGTGCCGGCCAGGCCGGTGTTGACGAGCAGGCCGATGGGGCCGTTGTAGAACTTACCCTGGTTCAGGTGCCAGGTGATCGAGGTGGGATCCCACTGATACGAATAGTCCACGGCGGACATGAGGCCGAAGCCGCGACCGAGCCAGAGGTAATCAGGCACCATCTGCCACCCGTATTCGCGCAGCAGCGCGCGGGTGTGGAGCGTGCTCGCCGCGTCCACATAGGACTGGCTGTCCACCCGGATGCCCGGCAGGAAGGAGACCGCCCGCTGCACCGTCAGCGGCAGTTCGCGGGCGAATGCGTAAGTGCCGGCCAGGCAGACGATGGCGAGCAGCACGGTGATGCAGGTGTTGCGCAGGGTGAAGAAACGCTGGGACCAAAGTGAATAAAGGGTGGTTAGCCCCGCCATGACCAGCACCCACCGGTGACCGCTATACAGTCCCATGGCCAGCGCGCCGACGGCCAGCGGCGGCAGATACCACCGCCGCAGCGACACGAACTCGCGCAGGTTGAAGCCCAGTAGCAGGGCGAAGAACAGCCCCTGGCCCACGATGCCGAAGGACTGGAACCGGCGCAGGCCCAGTTGCCGCGCCGCCACCTCGAAGTTCAGCGCGTCTCCCGGCAGCTCGAAAAACTGCAGCAGCAGGAACATGGGGCCGCCAGCGTAGGAAAACACGAAGTCCGACACCAGGTAGGTCGTGGTGAGGCAGCATTGCGCCAGCAGCAGCCGGGGCAGCAGCCGCTCGTCCCAGCGGCACGCGGCGAACACCAGCGGAAAGATGGCGCAACTGATCTGCTGAAAGTAGAACCGGCCGCCCATCTGGGCGCTCCCCAACACCCGGAACCCCACCCCCCGGCCGATCATGGTCACGACCAGCACCAGGCAGAAGCCCGCCAACGCCGCGAACAGCAGCCAGTTCTCCCGGATGGTGGCCCCCAGCGTGCGCCGGTGCTGGCGCATCGCGACGGTGATGATCAGGCCGGACCAGCCCAGCAACGAGGCCATCTCCCAGACGTAGGGGCGGCCGGGAAAGAACGGCACGATCAACGCCGTTCCGAACGTCAGCAGGGAAAGATAGACCGCCAATTGGGAGTGATAAGGCAGCAGCGCCAGCCAGCCGATTCCAACCGTGGCCAGACTCAGCAGCCGCACGTCCATGGCCAGCAGGAAACCACACGCGAGCGCCAGGGTCGCCAGCGCGATGGCCACCAGCAGCGCCACCGGGTTGATGCGTCCGGCCAAGTCGGTTTGCATGATGCAGTGGCTCAATACCGCCTGAGCCACCGGGTTGCAATCCTTAGGTGGACAGCCTTACGCTCGCGGCACGAAGACTGGTCCGCCAACCTGTTGCGTTTCCGTGCTGATGGTCTCCCACAACGCCGGCCCTTATCTGCACCGGGCCGTTGAGAGCGTCTGGCGGCAGTCCGAACGTGATCTCGAACTCGTGCTGGTGGACAACGCCTCCTCGGACGGCTCCGTCGCCGAATTACGGGCGCGCTGCGGCGATGCCCGGCTGCGGATCGTCCCACTGGAGCAAAACCTGTTTCACAACGGCGGGCTGAACCATGGCCTGCCCCACTGCCGGGGCGAGTTCATCGCCATCATGGATGCGGACGACCTGTCCCTGCCGGATCGGCTGGCCCGGCAAGTGGCCCGGCTCAGGTCTGATTCCAGCCTGGGTGGCGTGGGTTGCGCGGCGGCGACGATGGACGCCACGGATCGGATCACGGGTCGGGCGTTCACGCTGACCGGGCCGGCGGACTTCCACGCGTTCCTGCGGTATGATATGCCGTGCATTTTCCCCACGCTGACGGTTCGGCGCGCGGTTTGGGAAACCGCCGGCGGCTTCCACCCCGCCCTCACCTGTGTCCATGATTTGCACTGGCTGGGTCGGGCGGCCGAGCGCCACCGGTTTGCCAGTCTCCCGGAGACGCTGTTTCACTACCGCCAGCACCCCGGCGCCACCACCACCCGCAAAGCCTGGGACATGTGCGCGAACTCCTCGGCCGTGCGTCTGGCTGGCGAACGACGGCGGGCTGGTCGCGGCGAGGGGTTGGAGGAGTTGCTGGCGCTCAAGTCCCGGTGGCAAGCCGCCGGGCTGACCGTGGGGGATGTGCTCGTGGAAGCGGCCCGGCTGGCCTTGCGTGAGGGCTGGCTCTTCCAAGCCGTGTGGCACGCCCGGCGGGCCGCGCAGGCGGGCCGTTCGCTCACCGGGCTGGGCCTTGTGATCGCCGCCCTGCGCGCCGGCTGGCAGGCGCGCGTTGCGGATCGCCCCCAACTCCTGCGCCTCGCCGGACTCGGCACTGTGCGCGCCTACCGGCTGCGCCCAGTGCCATGATCCGGCTTCCTCGTCATAACGCCGCCGCCAGCTCCCCCAGTCGCCGCTCCCATTGGTGGTCCGCCAGCACCCGTCGCCGCCCCGCCCGCCCGATGGCCGCCGCCCACTCCGGTGCCCGCCGCAGTTCCCGCAACCGCGCCGCCGCCTCGCGCATGGAGGCATACGTGACGACTTCCTTGCCCGGCTCCAGCGCGGCCACCACGTCCGCATTGGCCTCGGTCAGATAACAGCAGCCCTGGCCGGGAAACTCGAGGTCCCGAAACTTCAAGTAGCTGAAGTCGCGGCCCTGCTCATCGCGCCCCTGGTTGAGGCCCAGCACCGCGGAACTGGCCCGCAGGAAGCCCGGCAGCTCGGCGTCGGTCAGCGGCCCCTCCGCCTGGCGGCGCACCACCGGCCAGCACAGCCGCCGCCAGACTTTCTCCCCCAGGCCGCGCCACCGCAACAGCCGCCGCAGCCGCGCCTGCGCCGACAGTCGGCTGCGGAACGGGCCGCCGCCCTCCGTCCAGCCGTGGCCGCGCACGGTCACGCGGCAGCCCCACAGCCGGAGCCAGCCAAGTTGGCTGATGCGGTTCGCGGTCGGCAACCCGACGAACACCACGGGGCCGGCGGGATTCTGGCTGCCACAATCCGGCAGCGCCGCGGGATTCAAGGCATACGGCCGGCACACGCCCGGCACGCCCAGCGCCCGGTAGCGTTCCCGCGCTTCCAGTTCCACAAACCAGTTCAGCGACACCACCCGCGCCAGCGGTTCGACCTGTTCGAAGCAATGCAGGCTGTCGCAGAAGAAATTGATCCAGGGCACGCCCCGGCGGATCACCTCGCGCACCAGCTCCGGGCTGAGGTCGTGGGCGAAACAGTAGGAAACCACCGCGTCCAGCCCGTGCGCGGCGCGGGCCTGTTCGACCTGCTCCAGGAGGCGCTCGCTCGCCGCGTTCCGTTGCCCGGCCAGTTCCCCGCCGCGCCGCCAGGCGTCCGGCTCCCGCGCCCAGTCGAAACTGACCTCCCGGGGCGTGACCAGCCGGTCCGCCGCCGCGCGCAGCCCGTCATAGAAATGCCGCTGCCACAACGACCGGTAGTGCCCCGTCGCCGCGTGGCAATCCGGAACCAGCGCGAAGATGTTCCGCGGCGCTTTCATGCCTGGCCCAACGCGGCCCGGCGGATCAACTGGCGGCCCAGCCACGCGCTGACGCCGGCGGACACGCATTGCCAGCCCAGAAACCATTCCCAGGACACCAGTGCCGCCACGGCGCTGCCCGCCGTCTTGACCCCCGCCACCACGGTCATCACCGCCACCATGCGTTCCCCGCGCTGCTGTCCCTGCAGGAGCAGGTAATAGAACTGGTTGACCTGCACGCTCACCGCCGCCATGCCGGCCGCCAGCACCAGCGGCATCGCCGCCGCGAACCGCGCGTCCACCAGCCAGCCCACCAAGTGAGGGCCAAGCGCGGCCAGCGCCAGCAGCCCGAGCATGGCCGTGACCAGGAACACCGCCGTGAGCCGGTCGCACTGCCGCGCGACGGCCCGCCAGTCGTTGGCCGCCGCCGCCGCGTCCGACTGCCGGAAGACCTGCGGGAACGCCGATTGCAGCATCACGCCGGCAAGCATCGTCGGGACGATCCCCGCCAAGCTGGATGCCAGCGCGAACAGGCCCGTGAGCCGTTCGTCGAAAAACGCGAAGACCAGCCAGCGGTCGGCGGACTGCAGGAGCCAGCCGCCCACCCCCAGCCAGAAGTAAGACCGCTGATAGCCGGGCAGTTCGCCCGCCCAGCGCGCCTGGTCCGCCGCCGCCCCCGCCGGTCCGGCCGCCTTCGCCGCGAGGGCCAGCAAGGCGGCGCCCAGGATCAGCGCGTGAACCGTCAGACCGCCCACCAAGGCCGGCAGCGACGGCCCCCACCATGCCACCACCGCCAGGGGCAGCAACGTGCGCGTGAGCAGCGCGCCCCCCGCCACCCCGAAGACCGCCCAATGCCGTTCGGCGGCGTTCAACACGCCCTGAGCCAGGCCGCCGGCGGCCTGGGCCGCGTTGACCAGCACCAGCACCGGCACCACCCCCAGCCAGAACGCCTCCCGCTGCCACAGCCACACCGCGACGCACACGCACCCCACCAGCGCGATCAAAGGGCCGACTGACCGCTGGTGCTCGCGCCGCAGAAAGGCCAGATACCCCGGCCCGTTCGTCGCCGCCTCCCGCTGCCAGCACCGGATGGCGTGGTTGTAAAGCCCCGCGTGCGTGAACTGGAGGCCCAGCCCGGTCAGCGTCAGCAGCAGGGCGTAGGTGCCGTAGGTTTCCGGCGTGAGCAGCCGCGAGGCAAGCTGCAGCCCGAGAATGCCCACCAGCAGCGTGAACCCCTGCCCGCACACGATGGGAACCAGGCGGGTCATGCGCGCGCCGGGTTTCGCATCCACAGGTCTAGCTGCCACAGCCCGCCGCGCGGCCAGCGCCGCAGCGCCTCCCCCGCGTCGTCCAGCACGAAGCCCCAGCCCGTGAGCGTCTGGAACACATCACCCATCAAGGCCTGCCCTTCGTAAATGGGCCGCAACGATACCTCCACCACCAACCGCCGGGCCTGGCGAATGGTCCGCTCCCCCCCCGCCAGCACGCGGGCCTCCAGCCCCTGCACGTCCAGCTTGACGAAGTCCGGTGCCGGCAACCCTTGGGCGGCCACCCATGCGTCCAGCGTCTCGCTACGGACATCCAACTGCCGGCTCTCTGCTCCGCCCCAGAACTCGGGCGGCGCCGCCGTGCTGGGAGGCAGCACCGAGGACGCCGCCGACTGACGGTTGACGTGAAATTTGGTGCTCCCGGCCCGGTCTGAAAGCGCCACCGGCCACGCCCGCCAGTTGCCCCCCGCCGCCACCCGGCGACGGTCAATTTCCGCCAGATGTTCCGGCACTGGCTCGAACAAGTGGGATTCGGCGGGGGCCAGCACGGCCTGGCACATCTCCGCCCACAGACCCCGGTGCGCGCCGATGTCGTAGAACACCGCCGGCGCGAACCCTTCATCACGCCAGCGCATCAGTTGCACGAAATGCGGCGCCTCCCAGCCGCGCCGCCACGCGCGAATCACGCGCGGCTCATCCGCCAGCCACACGGCGCGCTCGCCCGCCAGCCGCAGGCAGGATCGCAGCCGGCGCGCGAGCCGGCAGGAAAAATCCCGGCACGCCAGGTCATTGACCCGTTCCCAATAGCCCCGCGCGTTGGCCGGTGTGGATGCCACGGCGGCGACCCTAGCAAAGCAGTCGGCAAACGCAAAAACATCCCCGAGCGAGCAGGGCTGGCCCGGGCGGCAGCTCACAACCCCGTTGCGAGCTGCGGCAGGCGGGCGGCCCAGGTGTGATCGGCCAGCACGCGGCGGCGGCCGGCCGCGCCGAGGCGCGCGCAGTGCTCGGGCTGGCGGGGCAGGGCGCGGAGCAGTTCGGCCGCCTCGTCGAGCGTGCGGTAGGTGAGCACTTCGCGGCCCGGCTCCAGCGCGGCGGCCACGTCGTCGTTGTGCTCGGTGAGGTAGCAGCAGCCGTGGCCGGGGAACTCGAGGTCGCGCAGTTTGAGGTAGCTGAGGCGGTTGCCGTGACGGTCGAGGCCTTGGTTCAAGCCGAGCACCACTTGGCAGCCGCGCAGGTAGGCGGGCAGGTCGTCGTCACTGAGCGGCCCTTTGGCCTGCGCCCGCACCAACGGCCAGGTTGGCTGGCGGCGCAAGTGATCGCCCAGACCGTGAAACAGCATCGCCTGTCGCGCCGCACCGTCGGCGGGTTCTCCATCCCAGCCGGGGCCGCGCACCTCGACCGGCGCGCCGGCGGCGAGCAGTTGGCCGAGTTGACCGACGCGCGGGCCGGTCGGCATCCCGATGAACGCGGCGGCCCGTTCCGCCCGCGCGCATGTGCAGTCCGGCAGGTGTGCTGGCGTGAGCGCATACGGCAGGCAGACAAACGGCACTCTCAGCGCGCGATAGTTCGGAATCGCCGCGTGCTCGACGAACCAGTTCAAGGACACGACCCGCGCCAGGGACTCGACTTCCTCGAAGCGGTAGGTGCTGTCGCAGAAAAAGTTGACCCAGGGCACGCCGGCCGCAATGACCCGGCGCACCGCTTCCGGCTGCACGTCGCCGCCGAAGCAGTAGGAAACCACCGCGTCCAGCCCATGTGCGGCGTGGGCGCGGAGAATTTGAGTAACGAGCTGTTCGCTGACGCGCGAGCGTTCGTCGGCCACGTCCTCCACCGGCTCCGGCCCGGCCCGGCGCGCCCAACTCCAGTCCAGGTTTTCGGGCAGCACCAGCCGCTCCACCGCCCCGCGCAGGCCCGTGTAGAAGTGGCGGTGCCAGAGGGAACAATAGTGGCCGGAGGGAGCATGGCAGTCCGCCACCACGCTGAACACCTGGCGGAGGCGCGTCATGCTCAGGCGTCCCCGCCCCGCTTGCGCGCGGGCAGGATGGCGCAGGCGTCCTTGCAGCCGAAGAGGCGGCTCAACAAGTGCCGGTTGCGGCTGACCCATTGGTAAAGCTTCTCCGCCACCCAGATGACGCCGGGAATCCACAGCACCAGCGCCAGCGGAATCAACAGCGGCATCCGCAATCCGACGAAGCGCAGGCACCGCGCGCCGCGATGGATGACGCCGTCGGTTGTGACGCAGTGGATGGCCTCCAGCAGCGCCTCGCGGGTGAGCGTGGGAGCGACGCGCGCGGCCTCGGGATCCGCGATGGGCACGAGCCGCACCGCGTCGCACCAGTCCAGCCACGTCAGCAGCCGCATCTGGAACGTGCAGAGCGAACAGTCGCCGTCGTAGAGGACGATGTGGCGCGCGATTGGCACGACGGCAGTTAAGGGCAATCAAGGCAGGGCGTCAAACGCGGCCCGCTGCGGCCACGAGTTCGCGCTTGGTTCGGCACCCGCGCGCGACTACAACCGCCGGTCATGCAACGCGTCCTCGACTGGCTCACGAACTTGTTCCCGCTGTGGGCGCTCCTGGGGGGCGTGCTCGCCCTGTTCGAGCCGCGCTGGTTCACCTGGTTCAGCGGGGATCTCATCGTGTGGGGCCTCGCCATCATCATGCTGGGGATGGGCATCACGTTGAGCGTGGACGATTTCAAGGGGGTGCTGAAGATGCCGAAGGCCATCGCCGCCGGCTTCATTGCGCAATACTCGCTCATGCCGTTCCTGGGCTGGGCCATCGCGAGCGCGCTGCCGCTCGAGAAACACATGGCCGTGGGGCTGATCCTCGTGGCCTGCTGCCCCGGCGGCACGGCGTCCAACGTCGTCACCTATCTCGCGCGGGCGAACGTGGCGCTCTCGGTGCTGATGACGATGTGCTCGACGCTGGCCGCCGTGGTGATGACGCCGCTGCTGACCAAGTGGCTCGCCGGCTCGCTGGTGCCGGTGGACGCGCTGGGCTTGTTCCTGAGCACGGTGAAGGTCGTGCTGCTGCCGCTGGTGCTCGGGTTCGCGCTGCACCATTACCTGCCGGGGGCGGTGGCGCGGGTGCTGCCGGTCGCGCCGCTGGTGTCCGTGGTGTTCATCACGCTGATCGTGGCGAGCATCATGGGCCAGAGCGCGGGGCCGATCCGCGCGTCCGGCGGGGTGCTGCTGCTCGCGGTGTTCCTGCTGCACGCGGGCGGGTTCGGGCTGGGCTACGGGTTTGCGAAGCTGCTGGGTTACGAGCGGATGATTTGCCGGACGATGGCCATCGAGGTGGGGATGCAGAACTCCGGGCTGGGCGCGACGCTGGCGAAGCTGCACTTCCCCGGCACGCTCGCGCCGGTGCCGTGCGCGGTGTCGAGCGTGTTTCACTCGGTCATCGGCAGCCTGCTGGCGGGCTGGTGGCGGTGGAAGGCGGAGCGGGAGGAGAAACGTGGTGCGTAGTGCGTGGTGCGTGAGAAAGCTCGAGCGCATTCACAGTCCGTCACGCACCACGCACCACATCGCGGTAAAGCCACGAGGATAAATCCTACGGCGCAAATTTGCCAAACGCATCAACGGCCCTCCCCCCAGACAATCAGGATAAGCCACATCAAGGCACCGACCCCCAACAGTGCAGTCCCGGTTTTTCGGTGTTCGCGACGAACGACGAGGAATCCGCCGATGACAGTTCCAAGCGTCGTTACATAAAATCCAGCAGCGAAGAAGAAACCCAGCGAGTAAACCAGCCACTGGGCAGGTTGCGAGCCGTCGAGTGCCATCATCACCGCAGCAGAAACGAGGGTTATGATGGCAAAGAATCGCTGGATCCGGATTTGCCGGTGAATCTCTGCGCCGCTCATTCTCTTGGCCGCGAAAAATCCCCAAACCAGCAGGTAACAGAACGACGCTCCAATCATCAAACTTTCCGCTTCCACGCCCGTAGCGTCCTTCCACACGCCTGCTTTGGCAAGCAGGCACCCGTCCCCCTCACGAACTCGCGCTCGTGTAGCGTTTCAGCGCGGTGCGCCAGAGGAGTTCCGAGGCGGCGAAGATGATTCCGGCCAGTGCGACGAGCAGCAACATCTCCAACGGCGAGCCGAGCTTGTTCACGAGGAGTTTCACCGGGACATTCGAGACGAGCAGCATCGGCAGGGCGAAGGTGAAGACCGCCTTGAACGCGCCGCGAAACGCCTCGTCCGGCAGGCGGGCGATGTTGAAGAGGTTGTAGTAGCCCCACACGATGCCCTGCGCGCGCACGGTCCAGAAACTTGTCGCCGAGAGCATCAGCATCAGCGAGTAGTGGATGAGGATGCCGACCAGCACGAGCAGCAGAAAGCCCGCGACTTGCGCGAGGCCCGGCGTGTGGCCCAGCCGGTGCAGCGCGTAGCCGATCACGCACAACGCGCCGGCCGAGTTCACGAAGCCGCCGAGGTCCACCTGCCGGAACGAGACGAGGAAGCGCGTGTTGACCGGCAGCAGCAGCATGAAGTCGAGTTTCCCCGTGCGGATGTGCTCGGAGAGCGCGGTGAGGTTGGTCAGAAAAATCGCCGTGAAAAGCTGCTGGATGAGGTGGCTCGTGCCGACGAGCGCGACGACCTGCCACTTCGTCCACGAGCCGATGCTCTCGGTGTGCAGGGAGAGCACGCCGATGAACGTGAGTTGCAGCGCGAACCACAGCCCTTCCACGACGATCCACATGAGGAAGTTGACCTTGAAGCCCAGCTCGCGGATGACGGAGTTGCGCCACAGCGCGGCGTAGAGAGTGAGGTAATGCGGAATGCCTGCCCGGTGCCCGGCCGGGGGTGCACCCTTCGGAATTCGCGATTCGCCGTTCATGTTCAGCCGCCGACCGCCGAATATTTCCTGATGCCCCGGCTCCAGACCAGCCGGGCCAGCGCGTAGCCGGCGATGACCCACAGAAGTTGCACCAGCACGCCGAGCCACAGCGCGTCGCCGCCCACGCGGCCCAGCCAGATGCTCACGGGGAAAAAGAGCATGTAAGGAAACGGCGTGTAATCCAGCGCGCCCGCGACGGCGGGCGGCAGCAGATCCAGCGGGAACAAATGCCCGCCCGCGATGTATTCGAAGGCGAAGGCGATGAAGATGAAGGTCGCGACCTCCAGCACCCAGAACGCGAGCAGCGCCAGCGTGAAGCTGAGGAGAAATTGCATCAGCGCGGTCAGCACCAGCGACACGACGAACCACGCGGCGGTCGCGGCGTCGGGCGGCAGCACGAAGCTGTCGCGCAGCACCCAGATGAACACGGTGGTCGGCACCAGCGCGACGGCCGCATACACGAGCCGGCCCGCGCCGAAGAGGCAGAGGCGGTAGGTGAGGTAGTCCATCGGCTTGAGCAGGAACTGGCTGATGTTGCCGTCCTTGATGTCGGCGGCGATCTGCCAGTCGTCCTCCGTCACGCCGGTGAGCGCGTCCACGATGGTGATGACGAGGTAGTAGGAGACCATCTGCGCCAGCTCGTAACTGGCGATCATCCCGCCGGCTTTGCCCGCGTAAATGGTGCGCCAGACGGAGATGACCGCGATGAGCGGGATGAGGCCGAACGTGGCGCGAAACAGAAAGTTCAGCCGGTAAACCAGCGTGTTCTGGAGGCCAATGTTGAGGACGTGCCAGTATTTGCCCATCAGTCGCTCCCGTTCATCATCTTGCTCTTAATCTTAATCGTAATCCTGCTCCTGCCGAACGCCGCGCTGTCACTCGGTCGAAGATAAAGGCCAAGCGCGGAAGCACGAGCAAGGAGTTTCCCCGCGCGGCCAGCGCGGACTCGACGCCGCCCCGGCCCCGACCTAAGTTCGCCGCGCCGGTTCAGCCCATGTCCGCCCCGTCGTCAGCCTCCGCCGCCCCGCCCGCGAGTTCGCCGGGCGCGGGTGTCGTGTTGCCCGAACTGCTCGCGCCCGCCGGCGACTGGGAGTGCGCGAAGGCCGCCGTCGAGAACGGCGCGGATGCCATCTACTTCGGCCTCGACCGCTTCAACGCGCGGATGCGCGCGCACAACTTCACCGAGGCGGACCTGCCCCGGCTCATGGAGTTCCTCCACCGGCGCGGCGTGAAGGGCTACGTGACCTTCAACACGCTCGTCTTCGCTGACGAACTCCCCGCCGCCGAGGAATACCTCCGCAGCATCATCGCCGCCGGCGTGGACGCGGCCATCGTGCAGGACGTGGGCATCGCGCGGCTCATCCGCCGGCTCTCGCCGGATTTCCCGATTCACGCCAGCACGCAGATGACCATCACCAGCGCGGCCGGCGTGGCCTTCGCGCGCGAACTGGGCTGCAACCTCGTGGTGCTGGCGCGCGAGTGCTCGCTGAAGGAAATCGCGGCGATTCAGGAAGCGCAGCGCGTGACAGGTGACAAGTGGCAGGTGACAAGTGGCGCGTCCGAAGTCCCGCCGCCCGCCTTGCCACCTGTCACTTGTCACTCGTCACTTCCCCTCGAGGTCTTCGTGCATGGTGCCCTCTGCGTGGCCTACTCCGGCCAGTGCCTCACCAGCGAGGCGCTCGGCGGGCGCAGCGCCAATCGCGGTGAGTGCGCGCAGGCCTGCCGGATGCCTTACGAACTGATTTCCGACGGCAAGAAAGTCGAGTTGGGCGGACGCAACTACCTTCTCTCCCCGCAAGACCTCGCCGGTCTCGAAGTGCTGCCTGACCTCGTGCGCGCGGGCGTGGCCTCGCTCAAGATCGAGGGCCGCCTCAAGTCGCCGGAATACGTGGCGAGCATCACGCGGATTTACCGGCAGGCGTTGGACCAACTGGGTAGCCGCCGACGTGAGGAGGCGGACGGCCACGACACCCAATACCCTCCGCCTCCTCACGTCGGCGGCTACGAACGCTACGAACTGGAAATGGCCTTCTCGCGCGGCCTTTTCACCGGCTGGTTTGAGGGCATTGATAACCAGCGCCTCGTCCACGCCCGCTTCGGCAAGAAGCGCGGCGCGTTCGTCGGCGAAGTCACGCGTGTCGCCGGCGACCGCGTCCACGTCCGCCTCGGCGGCCCGCTCAAGGCCGGCGACGGCATCGTCTTCGACCCCGGCCACGGCGGCGACAACGAGGAAGGCGGCAGGGTGTTCCAAATGCGGAGTGCGGAGCACGGAATGCGGAATGATGAGGCCACGCTGACGTTCATTCCCGGCGCGGTGGACTTCGCCCGCGTCCACGCTGGCGACAAGCTCTGGAAGACCAGCGACGCCGAGTTGGAGAAGCGCGTTCGCGCCACGTTCGCGGGCGACGCGCCGCGATTTCAGCGGCCGATCAGCTTCGAGGTTCACGGTCATGCCGGCGCACCGCTCACGCTCATCGCGCGTGACGAGCTTGGGCACGTCGCGCAGGCTCAATCCAACGCGCCGCTCGCCCGCGCCGAGAAGCAGCCACTCACTCAGGAAAAGCTCCGCGACCAACTCGGCCGCCTCGGCGGCACGCCCTTCAAGCTCGGTGAACTCAAGTGCCAGCTCGCAGGCGAAGTTATTCTGCCCGTGAGCGAACTGAACCGCCTCCGTCGCGAACTCGCCGCCGAACTCGAACGCCAGCGCGCGCTGCCGAAGCGGTGGACGCTCATCGAATCACCCGCCGCTTCTTCTCCCTCTCCCCCATCGGGGGAGAGGGTGGGGGTGAGGGGGCGGGCGGCCTGCGCAAGTAATGCTCCGTCAACTCGGACACCTTGCCCCCTCACCCCGGCCCTCTCCCCCGATGGGGGAGAGGGAGAAGACTCGCACGTCGTCTCCGTAGCCTGCGACTCCGAACTCATCATCCTTGTCCGCAATCAGGCGCAGCTCGAAGCCGCCCTCCTCTGCGGCATCACGACGATTTACTGCGAGTTCGAAGACCCCAAGCGCTACCGCGAAGCTGTGAAGGCGGCGCGTGACAAGTGGCAAGTGACAAGTGACGCGTCCGAACGCCCGCTGCCCCACCTGTCACCTGCCACCCGTCACCCGTCACCCTCCCTCTTCGTCGCCCCGCCGCGCATCACGAAATCCGGCGAAGACTGGATTCTGAAGCAGGTTCGCTCCTGCGACGCCGACGGCTACCTCGTCCGCAACTACGACCAGCTCGATTTCTTCGCCGACTGCCGCCGCGTCGGCGACTTCTCGCTCAACGTCGCGAACCCGCTCACGGCGGAGCATTTCATGAATCGCTTCGGCCTGGAGCGGCTCACGGCGAGTTACGATTTGAACATCGCGCAGCTTGAATCGCTGCTGTGCGCCGCGCCGCCGGAATGGTTCGAGGTTACGATTCACCAGCACATGCCCATGTTTCACATGGAGCACTGCGTCTTCTGCGCGTTCCTCTCGACGGGCAAGGACTTCCGCGACTGCGGCCGCCCCTGCGACCATCACGACGTGCGCGTGCGCGACCGCGTCGGGCAGGAGCATCCGCTCAAGGCCGACGCCGGCTGCCGCAACACCGTCTTCAACGCCCGTGCGCAGACCGGCGCGGAGTTTGTGGGCCGGTTGCAGGCGCTGGGCGTGCGGAGGTTTCGCATCGAGTTCGTGAACGAGTCGCCGGACGAGGTCGCCACGACCATCGCCCGCTACCGCGCGCTGCTGCGCGGCGAGTTGACCGGCGAACAGCTCTGGCGCGAGTTGAAGCTGCACCACCAGCTCGGCGTCACGCGCGGCCAGATGGAGGGGGAAACCAAACTTGCCCGCAAATAGCGCGGATGACGCGGATGCGAAAGGCATCGCGCTCCGGATTAATTTGTCTTAATCCGCGTGCTCCGCGTTATCCGTGGGCAACAGATTCGCCGCGTTTGACAGTCCTTCGTCCCGCCACTACGTTCGCCCCAGATTTCAGATGAGCACCGCCGCCCTCGCCGAACCCGTCGTCAGCCTCACGCCCAGCGCCGCCGAGCAGGTGCGGACGATGCTCGCGAGCGAAAAGGACGGCGCCGGCAAGCGGCTCCGCGTGTATGTCGAGAAGGGCGGCTGCTCCGGGATGCAATACGGCATGGTCTTCGACGAGCACCGCGACGGCGACGTGGCCGGGGAGTTCCACGGCGTGGGCGTGCTCGTGGACTCGATCAGCGCCGAGGTGCTCCACGGCTGCGTCATTGACTTCAAGGACGAGCTGAACGGGGGCGGGTTCAAGATTTCCAATCCCAACGCCAAGCAAAGCTGCGGCTGCGGGAAATCGTTTGAGGCCTAGCACGACTTGATCAACCGGCGCAGGCCGAACTGAAGCCCTTCCGTGCGATGCGGAAGGGCTTTTCGTTTTCGAGGTCAACCGGTTGAGCGGCCGCGAAAGGGCGCAGGGATCGCAAAGCTTTGTGTCCCTCCCCTCTTTGTGTTCCCTGCGCTCTCCGGTGGCAAAACTCCCCCTTCATCTTTGTCTTTCCCAAATCTTCGGGGCAGTGCCGTTTTGAACCTTGAACTTTGAACCCCGAACTTTGAACTTTGCCAAGCATGAGCCAGCCCTTCCGCGTCGCGTTCATCGGCGTTGACCATCCGCACGGGGCGGCGTGGCGCGCGTCGCTGCTCCACCTCGCGGGCGAAGTCGCCATCACGGCCATCGTGCCGGAGTTTCCGGGCACGCTCGCCAGCCTGGAAGAGCAGCTCGCCACCGCGCCGCGCTTCGCGGACGTGCCCGAATTGCTGGCGCGGGGTGCGCACTTCTTCGACGGCGCGGTCATCTGCCTGCCCAACGAGCGCGTGCCCGCCGCGCTGAAACAGCTCGCCGCCGCCGGCAAGCACATGCTCACCGAGAAGCCCTGCGGCGTGAACGCCGCCGCCGCGCGGGCGGCGCTGGAGAAGGTCCGGCAGTCTGGCGTCGCGTTTCAAACCGGCTACCTCTGGCGTTACGACGAGGGCGCGCAGCGGCTCAAGGCGATGATCGCCGAGGGCCGCTTCGGCAAGCTCATCAGCGTGGAGATGACCCTCGTGACGAGCGACGCCCACCGGCGCGGGCCGTCGCACTACTTGTTCGATCCGCAGGCCAGCGGCGGCGGGTTCTTCAACTGGCTCGGCTGTCATTACCTTGATTTGCTCGGCTACGTCACCGGCCAGTCCGTGACCGCCGTGACCGCGCGCACGGGCGTCTTCGGTGAGACGCCGCTGGAGGTGGAGGATGGCGGCTCGGCGATTTTCGACCTGTCGGGCGGAGGGCTGGCGACGTTCACCGGCGGCTACTGGCTGCCGCGCTGGGCGGGCGAATGGCGGTGGGCGTTGCGCGGCAGCCAGCGCTGGGTGCATTGGGATCCGAACCGCGCGGGCACGGCGGGTGTGCTGGAAATCCACGGCCCGCAGCCGCAGTTCCACGCGATGGAGGAGGTCTTTTCCCTGCCACCGGATCAGACGCCCGGCTACGGCGGCGCCCGCAGCCGCGAGCTGATCCGCGACTGGATTGCCGTCGCGCGCGGCGAGCGCCGCGAGTGCCGCAACACGCCGGCCTCCACCCTGGCCGCGCTCGCGCTGATGGACGCGGTCTATCAGGCCAGCGCCGCAGGCCGGTGCATCCGGCTGAAGCGGCGCTCCGTGGCTTAAAATCAGTTCTTGCGCGGCGCGCAACCGGATGGCTAACCTCCCGCTCCTTTTTGATAAGGACCGTTGGCGCAGCGTGCCTGCAAGGGCGCGGCGCGGCGGCGAAACGAAACACTTTTATGCCAGTCAGAATCCGTTTGAAGCGAGTCGGCGCGCGCAATACGCCGGCGTTCCGCGTGGTGGTGGCCGATGGCCGCAGCCCGCGCGACGGCAAGTTCATCGAGGAAATCGGCACCTACCAGCCGGGCAAGAA